>Ga0316204_10007727_pt1 | contig 15469 bp, 14 predicted proteins | sample 6monrhotite_MG_2_FD_205661 | JGI IMG/M metagenome (GOLD analysis project Ga0316204, IMG submission 205661) | Microbial mat bacterial communities from mineral coupon in-situ incubated in ocean water Damariscotta River, Maine, United States -... | ecosystem: Environmental > Aquatic > Marine >... | reverse complement strand
GCCAATGTTTTTACTGAACCTAGGGCTAATTTTTTTCCTCTACCTACTCGGCGGTCAGGTTGACAATAAACCGCAGAAATAAAATGACCTTGCTTTAATAACGCAGCAAGAATTGACGCCGAAAAATTTGGCGTTCCGGCAAATACAATGTTTAAAGGCTGATTGAGAGACATATTAAAATGACCGCTAAGCAATTATAAAGAAAAAATAGGGAGAAAAAGGCTCGTTTCAATTAAGAATTTACATTCCAGCAGTACTTTTTGCTTTATGTTCTTTTTGTAGCTTTTTGCGAATTCTTTGACGTTTCAGCGTGGATAAATAGTCAACAAATAACTTCCCCTGCAAATGATCAAGCTCATGCTGGATACAAACCGCTAGCAGTTCACCTGCATCCATTTCAAAGGTTTCACCCTTTCGATCAAGTGCTTTGATAGTTAAAGAGTCTGCTCTTTCGATTGTGGCATAAACCCCCGGAAAAGATAAGCAACCTTCCTCCATCTCCTCAACTCCGCGTAACTCAATAATTTCGGGATTAATAAAAACTAAGGGGTCATCTTTATTTTCAGAAACATCAAGTACAAAGACTTGATGATGATAGTCAACCTGAGTGGCCGCTAAACCTATACCGGGTGCGGCATACATGGTTTCAAACATATTATCGATTTGTTTTTGTAAGTCTTCACCAAAGTCAACGATTGGTTTTGCTTTGGTTCGTAACCTTGGATCTGGGTACTCAAGAATTTTTAATAAAGCCATATCTTAGACTCAACCTATCTTTGTTTAACGCAAGTTATAGTAATGTGTGACACAAGTTATAGTAAAAACATAAGAAATACTGCTAAGATTATGATCATACTGGAAAATTTGTTGAGTTTATACTGGGTTTTTGGACTTATTTTAAGCTAGAATATGCTCAATGCTTAATTTTTCGCCTATTATTGATGCAATGTTATTCAAAATTGCAAAGGAATTGGACAATGAAAAAGCTAACTACTAGCCTAATATCTGCTGTTTTAGCCGCCGCCTCTTTTTGGAGTATTGCGGCAGAACTACGTGAAGATCACCCAGAATTTCACGTGGTTCAACCTGGTGATACCTTGTGGGATATTTCTCAAGCTTTCCTTAAATCACCTTGGTTGTGGCCTGAAATATGGCACGTAAATGAGCAAGTGGATAATCCTCACCTTATATTTCCAGGCGATGTTTTGTCATTGGTCTATGTTGATGGCAAACCACGCATCACCAAATCAAACAAATTACCCAACGGTACTATTAAGTTAACACCTCATGCTCGAGAATTATCTGCCGACCAAGCAATTACCACTATTCCTTTAGATGCTATTTTACCTTTCTTAACTTCTGCAAGAGTGTTAGACGAAAACGAACTTGATCGTGCACCTTATCTAGTAGGCAGTGATAGCGAGCGCTTACTAGCCGCTCAAGAGCATAAAGTTTATGTTCGAGGGTTAGAAGACCAAGAGACTGACTCATTCTCCTTCTTTCGTGTGGGTGACAATTATATTGATCCCCAAACTGGTGAATATTTAGGCACTGAAGCCATTCATTTAGGCGAAGGTTTGAAAATTTTATCGGGTGATCCTTCTGTTCTTCGAGTAAAAAAGTCGGTTGAAGAATTAAGAAATGGCGATCGAATATGGCCAACCAATGACGATCAAATTAGACCGGTTTATTTTCCTAGAGCGCCTCAGGATTTCGAGGGTGGCCAAATTATTTCTGTCTATGCTGGCGTAGAGCAAATTGGCCAATTCGATATCGTTGTTATCAATCGTGGCGAAAGAGAACATATGGAAGTTGGTCATGTGTTAGATATCTATCAGCGAGGCAAAACCATAGTTGACAAAATTGCCACTGAACGTCGAAAAAATAGTGATAATGTTGGTGTTTTTGAAAAAATCAAAGATAGTGTGACCAACAATAAACAAAAAGTTAAATTGCCTGACGAAAAAGCGGGTCAACTAATGATTTTTAGAACCTTTGAAAAAGTCAGCCTTGCTTTGGTATTAAAAGCCTCTCGCGTTATCCACGTAAAAGACAATGTAAAAACACCTCTTTAAATAAGAGGCAAAGCTTCCCAAAAGGAGTTGGGGCATAAATGATTAAACAAAGTGATAATCACGATTTAAAGCAACTTTTTGCAATTAGAAAAATTAGAGGCGTTGGCGATGTCGGCGCTGCTAAACTTCTCTCTCATTTCAAAACGCCTTCTGCTGTTTTTAAAGCAACCACACCTGAACTCGCTAATTCCGGCTTAAGAAAAGACTCCATAAGATCAATCCAAGCAATGGATTTTGCTCAGTTTGATGATATCTTTGAATGGTTGGAAGAACCAGAACATCAAATTATCCCTATAAATTCTACCTACTATCCGACCCTATTGAGTCAAACCGCCACGCCACCGTTATTTTTATTTGCTATTGGAAATATCGAGCACCTTATGAACCCCCAAATAGCCGTGGTTGGTAGTAGGAGTCCAACTCCTCAAGGGGTAATCAATACTCATAATTTTTGCCAATCTTTAATCGAACAAGGGCTAACTATTACTAGTGGTTTAGCACTTGGTATTGATGGTGAAGCGCATCGAGCTGCTATTTCCTCAAATGGGTTTACTATCGCAGTCACTGGCACTGGACTAAGTAGAGTCTATCCTCCTAGACACCGAGATTTAGCTCATTTAATTGCCGAAAATGGTCTGATTGTTTCTGAATGTTTTCCAAACGAAGGAGTAACTGCAGGTTGTTTTCCTAGACGCAATCGAATTATTGCTGGTTTAACTTTAGGCACTTTAGTGGTTGAAGCCGCACAAAAAAGTGGCTCCTTAATCACCGCAAAGATCGCACTAGAAGAGTCGCGAGAAGTTTTCGCTATCCCCGGCTCAATAAGCAACGAACTTGCTCAGGGTTGTCATGCTTTAATTCGACAGGGAGCTACCTTAGTCGAAAAATGGCAAGACATCATTGAAGAACTGCCCTCACTCGACCGCGCTATTCCCCAAGTCGATCAAGAGGACAGCGGAAGAAAATTAAATAAAGAAACGAATGACTTTCTTAAACTGATTGATTATGAAACAACCAGTCTCGATACTATTATGTTAAGAAGCCAATTACCTATAGAATCCGTCACAACTAAGCTGTTATTATTAGAACTTGATGGTTGGATTATTAACGCTGCTGGCGGTTATTCTCGTATCTAACCATTCTAAGTTGATGACTTTAAATTTAATCCTTTTCTGGGGACAATAGATGAAAGCTGAAGTAATGGATGTATTACAGTACATTTTTGAACGTTTTCAAGATGAAGCATTTGTAGCAATAGACCAAACCCATTCCCTGGTCGACGAACTTAAAGAAGTTGGTTTTAAAACCTATGAAATAGATTTTGCTCTCGATTGGTTAGATGGTCTTGTTGATGCTAGCTCTGAATCCTTTGCTCCCGAAAAAGGCAGCCAACAACAAACCCGAATTTTTCACCCTCATGAACTGCTTTATTTATCTGTTGAAAGTCGAGGTTTTTTATATTTTTTGGAACAAACTGGCGTATTAGATAGCCATAGCCGCGAAGCAGTCATCGACCGCGTTCTTGCATTGGAATCTCCAAAGCCTGTCGACTTAGATCAACTTAAGTGGGTAGTGAGCATGGTATTATTTAATATCCCCGGCAAAGAAGAAGCTGCTATTTGGTTAGATAATATCGACGCTTGTCTGCATTAACACATTTGCCAAAAAAGTTAATCCATAGCGTAAAGGTTAACATCGTCTTGTTGGCATTTATATCGTTTATAATCCCAAACATACTGCTCAGGGTAACGATTAATAATTTGTTCGATTTGCTGATTCATACCTAAATTAAAAATATCAACATCTTTTTCTCTACAATCAAACGTGGGCAATTCAATTTTAATTTCTGAACTACGCTCATCCTTTCTTCGCACACAATAGGCAAAAATTAATTGAGCTTGAGTTTTTTGTACAAACTTATTAAGCAAAGTCATGGTATAAGCAGATTGTCCAAAAAAAGGCGTATAGGTTCCTGCCCCCTTTGTTGGAACTTGATCCGGCAAAATGATCATCAAGCCTCCTTTTTTTAGCTTTCGCAGTAAGTTTAAAATTCCCTTATTATCGGCTGAATACAATTCACCACCAAACTTACGTCGAGAATCAAGAATCATCTTATCCATCTGCGGGAGCTTTGAAGGGCTATATAAAGCCATCATCGGATAATTAATTTGTATCCATTGCCCCAAAAACTCCCAATTTCCAATGTGAGGTGTTGCAACAATAATGGGTTGGCTTTTATTAATTAATTGTTCAATAATATCTCTATTTTCTACACTAATAATCTTTTCTTCTACTTGTTGTTGATTTCCAAACCAAACGAGCAAAAATTCAGGCAATAAAAGGCCACTATGGCGACTCGATTTTCGAGCCAAATCGAGAATCTGAGAATCCGTCAATTGTGGATAAGCGATTCTTAAGTTGGTTAAAATAATATTCCTTTTCTTTGCCGAAAGATTAAAAGTAAGCCTACTAATCCCCAATGATATTGATCGTACAATGGGGCTTGGTAATAAATAAAGAAACCTAATTAACAGAGCAGCAATTAGTCCTTTAATTGGAAAAAACGAATTGGGTGATTTATCTGCTTTTGGAATGTTCATAAAATAATTAACTATTAAATTTATTGATTCAGCAGGTTGGCTGGTGAAAATTGATCCGTTAAGGGTTGAACACTCGTATCCCAATTAACCTCATCACTTAAGCGACTAACTAACATTTCGAGATCGGTTCCATAAGGAGCTAGACGGTCTGCTAATTGACTATCCCATTGCAACTCTTGATCAATTTTATCACAGTTACAAGCAAAAATAATTCGATTACCTTTTGAAGGTGATTTTAATATTCTTAACTCTTTAAAAACCTTTTGGTAAGTGACTGACTCATAGTCAAAAAGATTACTACCATTAAAGGTATTTGCAGACAAAATTCCGTTTGGCTTTAATAATTTTTTCACTTCCGTTAGAAATTCAATCGTAAGTAGATGTTCGGGGATATAGTCACCATTAAAAGCGTCAAGAATAATCCAATCAAAATATTGTTGTTTTCTTAAAGCCCGTTTTACATAAACTCGCCCATCCATAACAGATGTTTTTATTTTATCGCTTTCAGAATAATCAAAATATTTTCGAGCAAGTTTGGCAACCGCCGAATCAATTTCTACCGAAACGACTTCGGTATCGGGCAATAATTCTGAAAAAGCTTTAGGTAAACTTCCGCCACCTAAACCAATGATTAAAATTCGTTTTGGCTTTGGGTTGTAGGCTAAACCAACCAAAATCGACCGGGTGTATTCAAATACTAACTTATCTTTATTTTTAAGATTAATGCAGGCTTGATTTGAAACTGCTTTTTTCCTTGATTCAAAACTCATACAACGAGTGTTGTTTTTTTCCGTGATGACTACATTTCTATATGCAGAACGTTCTTTATGTATTATTTCTGCTGCTAAAAAACTAGAAAAAGAAACACACAAACAAGTAAATATAAATAATTTTTTCATACTGCTATTCATCAATATTTGTTTTAGGAAGAAAAAAGCTAACTGTCAACGCTGTTAAACCAGCAGTAAACATTATTGAAAAGGTTAGCCAAAAAATCTGGTCTATTTCAAACCATAAAACAAAGTAAAATGAAGTCATAATTGTACCAATGGCACTTCCTAAAGTGGAAACAAAATATAAAAAACCAGCAGTATGTCCCGATGAAATTTTTGACTCAGTTAATATTCTTACTGAATAGGGTGCGATCATACCCATAATGAGGGTCGGTATAAAAAATAAAATAGTTGAAGCTAATAACGAACCATATCGAGGATCTTCAACTAAACCGAACACCCAATCCATAATCGCTTCAGAATAAAGTATTGTTGGAATAATCGTAATCGCAGCAGTAATATAAATAAAACCATATTTCCGCAAACTTGGGCGATAAAGTGAAAGCCTCCCACCTGATAAATAACCAACAGAAAGTGCCAACATAAACACCGTGATAATACTCCCCCAAACATAAACACTGCTGCCAAAATAAGGCGCAAGTAATCGACCGCCCACAAGTTGAAAACACATTATGGAAAAACCGGCACAAAATGCGAGAGATAATATCGTTGCTTTTTTCATCAAATAATCATTTCGTTCAACATGGCTCTAAGATACAGTGGATGAATCGAGGCGGCAACCACAAAATAACTTCTGCTTTAACATCGGTTTCTGTCAAGATAGAATAGGGTTAGTTTATCCCTCAAGAATTATCTCTATGCGACGTGCTGACCGTTTATTTCAAATTACTCAAATCCTCCGCAACCGTCGGATTACCACAGCTCGCCATTTAGCAGAGCGACTTGAAGTTTCCGAGCGTACTATCTATCGAGATATTCAAGATTTAAGCCTTTCCGGGATTCCTATCGAAGGTGAGGCGGGTGTAGGATATTGTTTACGTCATAGTCTAGATGTACCACCAATGATGTTTAATTCAGACGAGTTGGAAGCATTAATTCTCGGCGTTAGAATGATCAAAACTTGGTCGAGCAATCAATTATCTCAATCGGCTCAAAGTGCTTTAGATAAAATAGAAGCGGTTTTGCCTACAGAATTAAAGAAACATATTGATAGTCAAAAGCTCTTCGCTCCCAATTTTTCGGTAACTGATGAACATAAAGCAACATTTGAAGCACTTAGACAAGCCATTAACCAACAACAGATTGTCGAAGTTGACTATCAAGCAATCAACGGCTCTCATTCCACCCGAAAAATTGAACCTCTTGGCTTATACTATTGGGGAAAAATTTGGACTCTTGTCGCTTGGTGCCAATTAAGACAGGCCTTTAGGGTTTTTCGTACCGATTTAATATTGGAAATTAGAAAAAGCAAACAATCTTTTGAAACAAAACAAGGACAGACACTCGATGATTATATCGCAATACAAAAAGCCCTTTGCGCATCAGATCAGTCTTTCGACACCTGAAGTTGGGAGCTGTTTAAATTAAGATCTATTTGAGTTTAGAAATAATAGAAAATGCTCTAGCAACACCGCTATTTCTTTGTTGATGGCGATTACTAATATCAACCAATGAAGGTTCTTCAACAAATCGAGTCTGGGCCAAACGATCGGCAATATTGGCTTGCTCCATAATTGATTTAGAATTCTTAATACTGATGTTTACAACAATATCTTCAAGCGCGGCTAGCAATTCACTATCTTGTTCAGCGACTTTTTCAATCTCGTTAATCAATCGCTTAGTTCGGTTTGTTCTCGTTTTGTTCGTCGAATTTTTATTGTCAAGAAAACGACTAAGTTGTGATACCCAAGCTTCAAAAGGATCAACGTCTGCGTGGGTTCTAATAAAACTAGGTGATAAAGGGATTTTAATTGTGTTGCTTGTTTCAATATCTACTTTAGTTTTAACATCTAGAGGCTCTTCAATAATTGTTTCCGTAATTTTTTCAGGAAGCGTTTTCTGTTGTTGCTGTTCGTCTGCTATCTTTCGCGAAAGCATTCGAGAAATTCGCTTTAAACACTGACTTGCCAAGCAGTTTGGACTATAACTAACAACCGCCGTTTGACTTAATACCGCAGCGGACATGAAAGAATCTTCACTAATATAACCAATCGCTCCAACCTGAGCGCCAATATATTTACGAACAGCGCTAGCAAACCGCTTATAAATTCCCGTTGCAGCAGCAGCGTTAGTCACTCGATTAATAATCACATTGTAATAAGGCTGAACATCTTTCATTTTTCGGATCAAACCAAACCCATCAGTTAATGAAGTCGGTTCAGAATTAATAACAAGCAAGACGTGATCGGAAACCGAAAGGTAGTTTTTGACCGTATTATCAATCCCCGCTGAAGTATCAATTAAGATCACATCGTAATGGGGTTTTAATTGATTGATAAGTTGTTCTATCTGCTTTTTACTGGGCGGAGAGGCCACTGAATTTTGACTAATGCCCGAAGCAGAAGGAAGAACATCCAAACCCTGCTCTGTTTTGATCATCACGCTTTCAATATCAAAATCCGATTCGAATAAATTTTTTGGCTGATTAGTAGCAGGTAAACCGAGAATAAGATTAATATTAGCAAGACCGTAATCAGCGTCTATTACGCAGGTTCGTCGACCTTGCTTTGCAAGCAATATTCCGAGATTAGCGGAAATATGAGTTTTTCCAACCCCACCTTTACCGCTAGTGACTGCAATAATATTTGCGCTTCTTGTCATCAGTGCCAACATGCCTAACAAAATTAATAACTTTGCAAGCTTTCCTTTTATTTGAAAGGTTATAGACTTGTGCTGCGTATGTTGTTTCTCCACTAGATATAGTGGTTTTTTGAAACAATCTCTAGCATTCTAAATTGCTCTTCAGTATTTAGCAATCAAAGAAACACCTCTTTTGCTCAAAATTTATCCTAATAGATGCTTTTGAAGGTAAAGCTGTTAACATTCCGTTATAAAACGCGATCTTTTACGATAACTGCGAGACTAATACTATGAAAAACCTCTTTCTTGGAATTCTGACGTTAATCCTAACGACTCTTGTGTTTCATAGTGTTGCTATGGAAAGCAGAGAAATTTATCTCATCAGACATGCAGAAAAGCAATCTGATGGAAACAAAAACCCATCTCTCACCAAAGAAGGTATTAAACGTGCGGAAAATATCGCTCAAATGCTTGCCGATAAAAATATTTCCGTTATTTATTCTTCAAATTATAAGCGCACAAAAGAAACGGCTGCTCCTTTAGCTGAGAAGCTGAATCTTGAAATAACAATCTATGATCCCAGAAAACTTAAAGAATTTGCGAAAGAACTTCTAAATAGCCGAGGAAATGTTTTAGTTGTCGGCCATAGCAATACCACACCTGATTTATCTGTTTTTCTAGGCGGGAAATCTTTTGGGGAAATTGAGGAATCTGAATATAATCGAATTTATCGCTTAGATATTAGTTCTCAAGGCATAAATAGCGAGCTTCTTTCTTCTAGTAACCATTAGCTTCTGTTGCCCTCCTGTTATCCCTCTATTTTGGGTTACCCCATTTTTAGTCATACTGTGGTAACATGTTAAGTTGATAATAATTATCAGTGTTGTTTGAGCCAAACTATACAAGCTAGTTCTTGGTCGTCATCAACTCGCATTCTCATAATAATAACAATAGGAATGGTTTATACGGTTAATTTTTCTATCAAGTTCTCCGTAAAAAACTCCCTCTTTACTTAAAAGGAATCTAATCAATGTTTAAAATTAAACGAATTTTGGTAGCCGTCTCGCTATTGATTGGTCTAAGCAATGCTGCGATGGCTGATGTCTTTATTAATGAAATCCATTATGACAATAGTGGTAGTGATGTCGATGAAGCAATTGAAGTTGCTGGAGACGCAGGAACCGATTTATCCGGTTGGAGCATTGTCTTATATAACGGCAATAATTCTCAAACCTACAATACAATTAATTTATCAGGTTTAATCCCTAATCAACAAGATGGATTTGGTACGTTAAACTTTATTTTATCTTCGAATGGTCTCCAAAATGGTGCTCCCGACGGCATGGCGTTGGTTGATCCTGCAGATCAAGTCATTCAATTTCTGAGTTACGAAGGAATTATCACCGCCACCAATGGCCCAGCTAACGGAATGACTAGCACTGATATTGCTGTTTCTGAATCAAGTAGCACACCTGTTGGTCATTCATTGCAGCTTGCTGGTGTCGGTAGTCAAGCAAGTGACTTTAGTTGGGAAGAAGCAAGCGCTAATACCTATGATGCCGTTAATACTAATCAAACCTTTGGCGGTGGTGGTCCACAGCTGGACACTGCACCATCGGTAATTGCAACAACACCAGCCAATCTATCAGGCGTAAACGGTTTAACCAGCAACATTTCTATTAGTTTTAGTGAAGCAGTAAACTTATCCGCCAACTGGTTTGATATCAGTTGTAGCGTAAGTGGCTCACATGCAGCAACTTTTGATTCAGGCCCTCAACACTATACTTTAGATCCTGATACGGATTTTGTTCATAATGAAATTTGCACTGTTAATATTTTTGCTTCCTTAGTCAGCGACGTCGATGCTAACGATCCGCCGGACAATATGGAAAATGATTTTAGCTTTAGTTTCGCTACTGCTGTTGATTCTCCAATTAGAATTAATGAAGTTGATGCCGATACCGCTGGCAGCGACACCTTAGAATTTATTGAGCTATATGATGGTGGCATTGGAAATACTTCTCTAGATGGTTTAATAATCGTTTTATACAATGGTTCGGATTCTCGCTCCTATAATACTGCAATTGACCTAAACGGCTTTACCACCAATGAAGAAGGGTTTTTCCTTTTAGGTAACGCTGCGGTTGTTCCAGAACCTTCAATAATTTTCAACAACAATGGTCTTCAAAACGGTGCTGATGCAGTGGCTGTTCATGTTGGCAATGCAACAGACTATCCAAATGATACTGATGTCAGTGGTTTTGGATTGGTGGATGCAATTGTTTACGATACCAATGACAGCAATGTCGCTGGTTTGCTTGATGTTCTAACACCAAACCAAGCGCAAAAAAATGAAGACGATGCCGGTGACAAGAACTCACATTCAAATGCTAGAGTACCCGATGGTGGCAACGCCGCTGATACTTCAACCTATATCGCTCAATTACCAACCCCTGGCATCACCAACGTTACAACTGCGGAAATTTTTGAAATCCAAGGTGCTGGAATGCAATCTCCGTTTGAAGGCAGCTATGTGCGAACATTAAACAATGTCGTAACTGCGATAGACACCAATGGTTTCTTTATCCAGACGCCTGAAGCACGAAGTGATTTAAATGAAGATACTTCCGATGGTATTTTTGTTTTTACAGGTAACAATGTTCCTGTCACTGTTGGTGATTTAGTTGATGTTGAAGGTCAAGTAATTGAATACTTTGGTTTTACCGAATTTTCCGGTGGAGTATTAACCTCCGTCATTAGTTCTGGAAATACCCTTCCAGCAGTTGTAATTTTTGATGAAACAACGCCTTCTCCATTACAACCTCAACCAGAAAATGAAATGGAACGTTTTGAAGGAATGATGGTTTCTTTTGACGGAATCGTTTCTGCTGCCTCAGATCGTTTTGGTGATGCTTCAGTTGTAGCAGGATCCCAACGAGCTTTCCGTGAAACAGGTATTGCTTATCCAGGCGAAACTGGACTTCCGGTTTGGGATGCAAACCCTGAAATTTTTGAGATTGATATGAATGCGTTAGGTGGAGATAACGATCAATTGTTTGCTGGTCAGGCTATTTCAGCAACCGGTCCTTTAGGTTTTTCTTTTGGTGACTATCAAGTATGGCCTACCAATGTAACAGTTGGTTCAATGCCCGATTTACAAACAAAAGTACGCTCACGAGAAGCTGGCGAATTTACTGTAGGTGCACTTAATTTGTATCGCTTATTTGATAGTATTGACACGCCTGACATCGATGATGAAGTGGTTGATCCCGAAGAGTATGCCATTCGTTTGAGTAAAATATCTCGGTTTATTCTTAATATTATGGATGCACCTGAAATTCTAGCCGTCAGTGAAGTTGAAAGCCTAGAGGTATTAGAAACTTTAGCCGCTGAAATTACCCTTAATGACGCCTCTGTAAATTACACCGCTTACCTTGAAGAAGGTAATGACGTTGGAGGAATTGATGTTGGGTTTTTAGTTCGTAGCTCTATTGTTATGGATGAAGTGATTCAATTTGGCAAAAACGAAATCCTCGATTTTGATGGCTCGCTATTAAATGACCGTCCACCTTTATTGTTTAAAGGTCGAGAAACAGCCAATGGCAGCAACTTCCCAGTTCAAGTAATCGTTGTTCATAATCGTTCGTTAAGTGGTGTAGATGATAGCCGTCGCGGTGAACGTGTTCGCGCTAAGCGATTAGCACAAGCTCAGTTTGTTGCTCAAATTGTTCAGGATATTCAAACCGAAAACCCTGATGTTAATTTGGTTGTTACTGGTGATTTTAATGCTTACCAGTTTACCGATGGTTATGTCGATGCGGTTGGACAAATTGCAGGAACCTCGGTTGAATCTGACAATCTACTTTGGGAGCCTAGCCCTGTATCGCCAAGCTTAACTAATCAAGTTAATCATGTTGCAGCCGAAGAGCAATACTCATTTGTTTTTGCTGGAAGTGCACAAGTGCTTGATCATACTTTAACCTCAAGTAATTTAGAATATTTGGTATCAGGATTTGAATTTGCCAGAGGCAATGCAGATGTTCCTGCAAGTTTTGTTGATGACGAAACTAATACTATGCGTGCTTCGGATCATGATGGATTAGTTCTTTATATCAAAAAAGATTCAGATAATGACAGTATCACTGACGATCTAGATGTCTGCTCCGATACTTCAATTCCTGAAAAACTCTATTTTGAAAGGTTAAAACCAAATCGTTTTGCTTTAGCAGATAATGATGCAATATTTGACACTTTTAAATCTAAACAATCCTTTTCGCTATCTGATACTGCAGGTTGTTCTTGTAATCAAATTGTTAAGGCATTTGGTGTAGGTAAACAGCATTTAAAATATGGATGTAGCCTTGGTATTATGGAAAGATGGGTGAAACAAGTCAGTCAATAAGCATTGATAAATAACCTACAAAAAAGCCAGCGGTTTATTGCTGGCTTTTTTTATACAACTTTCAAAATCACTGTTAATGAAATCACTGAAATAATCAACCACAGAACTGCAGCCTGAATCACAGGCCTAATATCTAATGATCCTAATATTTTTTTTGAAAATCCAAGTCCCATAAAAAATAAACTGAATACTAAACAGCTCTTTGCAATTGATACTAAAGATGCACTAAACGTTTGAATAGTTGGTATAAAAGTTGTCGCTGCTGAAGCTAATATAAATAGAAAAATAAAATAGGGGATTGCTATTGTGGCTTTTTGTTGTGAACCTTGAATTTTCCTCATATATAAAGAAGCAACCAATATCAATGGAACAATCCACAATGCCCTCATAAGTTTAGTCGTAGTAGCAACCTTTAATGCTTCTTCGCCATAAACAGAAGCAGCGCCGACAACCGAGCTTGTATCATGAATAGCTAACGCGGCCCAAGTTCCAAATTGCAGTTGGGTTAATTCAAAATAATTCCCTATAATGGGAAAAAAGTATAACGCTAACCCATTAAGAATAAAAACGATGGCCAGAGCAACGACTGTTTGTTCTTGCTTCGCTTGGATGGTGGGAGATATTTCTGCGATCGCACTACCTCCACAGATTGCAGAGCCGCTAGCAATCAAAATTGATAACTTATTGTGAATTCCTAAAAAATGCCCCAACAATAGCCCGATAAATAAAGTAGTAACGATTGTAAAAATAGTTAACCAAACGCCATCTATCAGAGTGTTCCAAAACATTGTTAAATCAAGTCCAAACCCCAAGCCAACGACACTTATCTTAAGAAGCATTTCAGCCCACTTTTGGCTATGATCCTGAATAGGGTTACCAAAGATTAAACTAAAAATTAAACCCGCTAATAATCCTAACCCTGCACCAAGATATTGGAATAAAATCAATATCATTAATGTAGATAAGACTGCTATTCTCAATAAATTAAAAAGCTTTATTTTAAGATTATCAAACGATCTGTTGAGCGATAGCTTCAATTTCAAGCTCACTGTCAAAATGCAGGGTTGGAACCGGAACAACACATCGAGCGGGACGATAATCGCCAATCCATTCAGCATAAAGCTGGTTAAATTTAGGCCATTGCTCTATATCTTTTATATAAACCCGAACTTGAATCAAACAAGTTTTATTACTATTACATTTCGATAAAACATTATCTAAATTTTCGAAAATTTGTTGTGCTTGTTCATCAAACGATTGCGCTTTGTGTCCATCTGCTGATATTGGCAATTGTCCCGACAAGAATATCAAACCATTGGCGCATACAGCATGACTATAATGCCCAACTGATGGTGCTAAAGAAGACGAATTAATATATTGAATGTCTTGCATTATTGCCCCTCCTGAATCAATGCGGCAAAACGCGCTAGATCAACATTGCCACCCGACAAAACCACTCCAATTTTTTTTCCTGCAACATCTATTTTATTTGAAAACACCCCTGCGGCACCTAAACAACCAGTAGGCTCTACAACAATTTTCATCCGACTGGCAAAAAACTTCATGGTTTCAATCAACTCCTTATCACTCACAGTTATCACATCATCAACCAATTTTTGAATGACTGGAAAATTATTCTTTCCAACAAATTGATTTTGCGCACCATCTGCAATTGTTTTAGGAACATCAATTTTTTTTATTTCTCCGGCTCGAAAACTCAACTGAGCGTCATTTCCTGCCTCTGGTTCAACACCTACCACAACACAGTTTGGCAATATTGATTTAATAACCGTCGCACAGCCGGAAATTAAACCACCGCCACCTACGGGGACAAACAACATATCAAGCTCACCCACTTGATCAATTAACTCTTTGGCAACGGTTCCTTGACCAGCCATAACATCGGGGTAATCAAAAGGCGGAATCAAGGTCATATTCTTTTCTTTAACTAGTTGATTACTTATTGCTTCTCGATCTTCTTTGTAACGATCATAAAATACAATTTCACCACCATAACCACGAGTCGCTTCAACCTTTATTTTTGGGGCATCCTCTGGCATGACGATTATCGACTTAATCCCTAAAGAGCTTGCCGCTAAGGCAATAGCTTGGGCGTGGTTTCCTGATGAAAAAGCAACGACACCATTGGCTTTTTGCTCCAGGGTAAATTTTGAAAGCGCATATAAAGCCCCTCTAAATTTAAAAGCGCCCATACGCTGAAAATTCTCACATTTAAAAAATATCTCTGCTTGAGTCTTTTCATTAGCGTAACTAGAAGTAAGAACCGGCGTTTTATTAATGCTGCTTTCGATACATTTTTGAGCGTCAACAACATCATCATATGTAATGGCTAATTTCTTCATTTTATAACCTCTTTCTTAGGTAAATAGCTGTAAATTGTGGATCTCGCTACACCTAGAATATCCGCAACAACGGCATGCGCATGTTTTAAATCCATTAATCCTTTTTCAGACAAAAGCTGGACGGCTTCTCTTCTTTGAGAGGCACTTAACGCGTGTGGAGTGGTGTTATAACCAATCGCAAACTCTTTCAATAAATTGTCGATTGATTTTAGTCTTGGGGAGCTTAGTGTTTCTTGAACTACTGATTCCGAAATTTGAGAAAATTGATTTAAGATACCTGCAGCTCCAGTCAATATTGAGACATCAACATTAAGACATATAGCTGCCACATATTCGCCTTGGCTGTTTTTTAAACCTATTGAAGTGCTTTTCACGGGGCGGCCATCAGGAAAGCTATTAGGATAATTTAATAAAGTTTCAGGATAATTAGGATCTG
>Ga0316204_10007726_pt1 | contig 15469 bp, 13 predicted proteins | sample 6monrhotite_MG_2_FD_205661 | JGI IMG/M metagenome (GOLD analysis project Ga0316204, IMG submission 205661) | Microbial mat bacterial communities from mineral coupon in-situ incubated in ocean water Damariscotta River, Maine, United States -... | ecosystem: Environmental > Aquatic > Marine >... | reverse complement strand
TCTCCGCAATCTGCGGCATTCGATCTGCTGAGCAAGGAAATATTGGGTGGAGACTATCGCCACCAAGGTCCGTTTTCATACCTTTGCGGCCATTGGTGCATCGCGCAGCATTGGTCGGATTGGGCTCTCCTGACACCTTCGCCGCGTGACCCACGAACGGCGGGTCTAGGACGAGCCACCTTTCGCTGCACCGCGCATGAACAGGTAAACAGCGGGACGAAGCGCCATTTTGCAGCGGGTGCGCCAATGTCAGCTATTAGGGTATCGTTCCGAGACGGCCTATCTGGGAGTTGCTGCGGGGGCCCAAGAGTTTCTCTTGTGAAGCGCTTAGATTTTCACTCCTGACATGACGGCTAACGATTCAACTCAACGGCTTGGCTCAAAAAGTAGGCGCAGATGTCTTCCTCAAATTCACTCAGCGCCAGAACACGGATCGCCTTGCCTGTTCCGGTCAGCCGCCCCGCTGCGTCAGTCATTTTCGCGCCCTTCAAAAACCCGATATCAATCCCGTGCGGCATGGTTCTAAGATGGCAAATCCCACCCTTCGCGTTTGAGAAGGTCGTGATCCGGGGCTTTTGCGTTTCTTCGATCCCATCCATCGTCAGTAACAGTTCGCGAACTTTCAGGAACAGGTCCTTGTTGGGGGATTGCATGTCTTTTCCAAACTGGGTGGTCATCACTCATTGATCCTTTGATTGTTCTTCTGATTTTCTCGCCTCACCCATCAGGCAGGAAGATATGGGTTTTGCGGAGCAGGCAGAACCGAGGCGACCTTTCGTGCTAGTTGTAAAAGTGCGATCTCCCCGCCATGTCGCCCCACCAATTGACCTCCCACAGGCAAGCCATGCGCATCAAGGCCGAGCGGGATGGTGACAACAGGGTTCCCCATCAAAGAAAGTGGAACGGTAAACGCCGTCAGTGCATCAAAATATCCGACTTGGGTGCCGCCAAGATTAAAGCTAGATGTATAGTCGCGCAGCCCGCCCTGATCGCGATGCGGGGTCTGATGGGCGAAAGGCTGCACACCACAAACCGGCAAAAGCAAAGCATCCTGATCCGCCCAACTTGCCTCGAAGCCTGCCCGCAAGGCTTCGCGATTTTCCAATGCCCGTTGATACATCGCCTTATCCCGCCGATAGCCATTGTGGACATTTTTGAGGAAATTGGGTGATCTATGTGCTGCTGATTTTCCGGACAGCCGTGCCAGAAGGCGGATTGGCGCAGGCATTAATCCTCCTGTCTCATACCCCATAATTTCCCCAAAACAGGCATAAACTGCTGGATCAAAAAGGCGCGTCAGATCGGCTTTTGACAAGGAAAAATCAGGTATCGCTAATTTTTCAAAAGCAGTGCCAAAGACCGCCTCGACTTCCCCAGCAACAGGTGGAGTCTCTGCGGCGATATCCCAACAGGCGATCTTGAAACTGGTATTTTCCACATCTGTTTTGAGAGCACCGCCCATTACTGACCAAGCCAATTCCAAGTCCTCAACGGCGCGGCTTATGGGGCCGGGCCGCGCAAAATGATCGAGAACAGCGCCATTGGGTAACAACCCGCGTGCGTCTATCACGCCATCGGTCGGCATCAGAGAATAGACCCCACAGTAGGAAGCTGGCAAACGCAGCGAACCGCTGAGATCAGCGCCAATATCCAGATAGCTCATACCTGTCGCAACAGCGGCTGCCCCACCACCCGAAGACCCTCCTGTGGTTAAATCATGGTTCCAAGGGTTGCGGGTGATCCCGACACGAGCATTGAATGTTTGAAAGTCCATCGCATAAGGTGGGAGGGTTGTTTTGCCTCTGATAGTGGCCCCTGCATCCAAAAACCGCTGTACAATGGGGGCGGTTTGAGTGGGGTTGCGCCGATTAGCGCGGTCCAGCCCACTGCTCAGCGGCATGCCTGCAACCGCAATCTGATCTTTAACAGTAATTGGCAATCCATGCAGGGACGCGGCTGCCTCTTTGTTTGCACCCTCCTTGATGAACTCAAAGGCATTAATATCCCCGTTCACGGCTGCGTATTGCGCTTGCAGCGCAGCTTCCACATCATGCAGTGACAGATATCCACTCGATAGCTGGGTGGTGATTTGGGTTGCGTTTAAAGCGACTAACGACTGTGGCACAGGGAATTCCTTCTAGCATTTTTTCCCTGTTCTAGCCAAGCCGTCAGACCCATGTTGTTCCATTCATGCGGATTTTTCGATTGGCAGAAAAATTTGCGCCGTCAAGGAATTGCGATCCGAGTCGTTTGGAGAGGCGTAGTAAAGTTCAAACATCCATTCAGGACGCAGCTCATATCCCGAACGTGGCAGCCAAGACTGAAGCGCCTTATTCCATGTCATGTGAAGCCTATCAAACCGCCCGGTATGCGAAATAACGGCCCAATCACCCGCAGTGATGCTGTTCTGCAACTCTCCCCACGCCGAGGCGGGTTTGCGGTCAAACAGCCCTCCGAAGTAGCCGATAGCGTTCGGGTCGGAAAACGCTTCAGGCCCGTTCTTGAATGCACTGCACAGGGACATCAAGTTAGTCGGGCGTTCCGCAAGCAAATGCGCGAATCCGTCAGCCATTGATGTGCTGTCAACAAAGTAGCTTCCGTTTCTGGTTCCTGTTTGGTGACGAGTCAAAAGCCACAACTCCGGCATGTGAAGCGTATCAACAGTTAAAGACAGTTCGGCGGTCGGAATTGGCTTGAGGAACGGGCGGCTGGTCCCCACAGGTGTCTTCAAACCGTCACTGTCCCCTGCGGCAAAGTCTTTTGGGGATACGCCAAAGTGTCGACCAAATGCACGGGTAAGTGCGCTATGCGTCTGAAATCCGCAGTCCAGCGCAATTTCGATAATGGATGCTCGCTCAGATTTCGAAAGCAGATTTGCCGCCAGTTCAAGGCGGCGGCTGCGGACATAACCTGCAACTGTTTCACCAATATCTTGCGTAAACTTCCGTTGGAAATGAAACGGGGACACCCCTACTTGAGACGCGATCCAGTTGATTGTCAGGGATTTGGCTAGATCCGCTTCGATAAGCTCAAGTGAAGCCTGAACGGGGTCGTGCTGGGGTTTGGGAGAAGTGCTGGGTGTCTGCACCAAAACTGGGTCCTTTTCTCAACAACGCATCAGAGCGCCAAGCTCAGGTCTAGTAAGCTCACATTCACCATGGTCCAAAGCAAGAGGTCAAAAGAGTGAGCATACGTATCAGTAACGATGTAATTGTCGAACTTTAGCGCCTCCTTTGGTTAGCGGCCATTCGCGCACCGTGCGGCATCGGTGAATCTGGGCTCTGAACAGACCTTAGATAGATCGCAGCATCCGGTTAGCTAAGGGCTGTCGTCGCCAGTAGGGACGGCCCATTCCGGACATTCATCGACCCTCGGCCATGCAGCTTTCGCGGCCCGCATTGCGGGCGTTCGTGCGGCGTGCTGCATTTGGCGCGAGCCGGATGACTGGGCTGCGGACAAAGTGCTCTTTCGTCAAAAAAACGCAAGGTCTGCTTTCGTCAAGCTGCGACACCGGAAAGAGCAGCGACGATGGACCGACCGCAACCTCTATGCGGCGCAAGGTGCCCTAGGTTTACGGCTGGCCAGTCACGCGTGCGGGCGATGCCCGTTTCTTAGGTTTGGCTTCTGCGCGCACCTGTCGAGAACCAGACCACGGAACAAACGGCCAGCGCCATCAGGATGAGGGCAACGGGGTAGTTCGTGATGCGGGTCCAGTCACCGTTCATCAGGGCGAGGCTTTGCGACAGCGAAATCTCAAACCGTGGCCCAAGGAAGAACGCGATGATGAAGATCACAACGGAGTAGCCAAAGCTTGTCATCAGGTAGCCGAGGCCCGCAAAAATCAGCATGATTGCGACCCCGAAGATGCCACCCGTCGCCATTGACACGCCTACGATGCAAAGCAGCAAGGCAGACGAAAAGATAATCGATTCCGGCGCGGACACGACCTTAATCCAAAAGCGCAAGCCAAGTTGGCCAACCCAAAGGTTCATCAGGTTGGCCATGATCATCGCGCCAAACAGCCCGTAGATCAGCCGCCCTTGGTTTTCAAACAACAGCGGCCCTGGTTGCACGCCGTGGATCATCAAAGCGCTGATAATAAGGGCGGCCCCAACGCTTCCGGGAATGCCAAGCGTCAGCAGCGGGATCAGGTTGGCCCCGACAACCGCCGAATTCGCGGATTCCGCCGCCGCGATGCCATGCAGATTGCCTTTGCCAAAGGTCTCGGGCTCTTTTGAGGCGCCTTTGGCCGAGGCATAAGACATGAACGCAGCCGCGGTTGATCCGATGCCCGGCAGCGCGCCAAGGATCGTGCCGATCACGGCGCCGCGCGCCATGGTGTAGCGACAGGCCCAGTATTCCGCCCATGTGACGCGCCGGTCATCGGGGTTTCCCGTGTCGATCACTTCAACCGCGCTTTGCATGTCACCGGTGATTTGCGACAGGCGACGCAGGATCTCGGAAATCGCAAGCATCCCGATGGCGACAGATGCCAAAGGCAATCCGTCGTAGTTCTGCCAATAGCCAAACAACAAGCGCGGTGTGTTGTTCTCTGGATCGCCACCAACCATGGAACACAGCAACCCGAAAGCCGCCGCGATGACGCCCTTCATCAGCGAATTTCCGATCAGGCCGGACAGGATCGCAAAGGCGAAAATCATCAACCCAAAGACTTCGACCGGCCCCATGCGCAGCGCCAGAATGGCCAAGGGCGCTGAGACGGTGATCAGAACGATGTCGCTGAACGTATCGCCCGTGACCGAGGAAAAGAGCGCCATTTTGGTGGCCTTCAGCGGCTTGCCTTGCCGGGCCAAAGGATAGCCATCCATCGCGGTCGCGGCGGCGTCGGGCGTGCCCGGCGTGTTCATCAAAACGGCAGGCACCGCCCCGCCCACAAGCCCGCCTTTGTTAACGCCCACAAGGAACGCAATGGCAGGCAACGTATCGAGCCCGAATGTAAACGGGATTGCGATGGCCATCGCCATGACGGGCCCAATACCGGGGACCGCGCCGACGAATTGCCCGACGACGACGCCAAACAAAACGAACGCCAGGTTCCACAAGGTGAAGGCATCGCCGAACCCCGCGAGTATGGTTGAGAATTCGACCATCAGGGAAGCGACCTTTCAAGAATGACGGTGACCAGAAACCAGATCGCCGCAGGTAGAATGACAACGCTTGTTACGATCCAGACTGGGCGGCGCTCTCCGATTAGGCCCATCAACACAAGTGCAATTGCGGGTCCAGCGTAGACAAATCTGACATATGACATCGCCCACAGGCCAAGGACGAGGAGGGCAAAGTAGAACCCTGCTCGCATGAATTCCTTTGGGGATTGGATGTCTTGGACCGTGGGTTTTACGACCAACACGCCACCACACAAAGCCATAAGAACCGCCGTTGCGTTTGGAATGGTGGTTGGCAAAATCCAGCCGCCTTCCATATCGCTGACGTTGTTGGGGATGATCGCGAAATAAAGAACGATCCCGAATACCAAAAAGAATCCGCCAGTCATGCGGTCGGTGTTTTGCATGGTTCCCCCCAATTCGTCGTAGGCCTGCCGATGTGATCACCGGCAGGCCGTTTGTTTTATTCCGAGAACAAGACACCAACGTTGGCAAGCCCGTCCACCATCATCTGTTTGGTGCCGTCACCGCCAAGGTTCATGGTTTCCGTCGTGGCTGCGTTGCGCACGATCTCCATCACGTCTTCGGACTCGATTGCATTTGCGAATGCAGTGCGCAAAGCCTCCAGTGCGGCAGGGTCCGTGCCAGCGGTTGTCGCGAAATAGAAGATCGGATCAACGTAGGCGTCAAACCCGCTTTCGCGGAACGTTGGCGTGTCGGGCGCATAGGTATGGCGCGCGTCGTTTGCGCTTGCGATCATCTTGAATTCGCCGCTTTCAAGATACTGCACGTGCGTCCCCGCCGAGAAGCCGGCAAGAATCTGCCCGCCCAGCAACAGACGGTGAGTTTCAGCTTCGCCCTCAGTCGTCACAAACCGGAAATCAGCCCCCGCGTCGCGGTTCACAACCTCCATAAGAAGCTTTTGCGGCGGGGCACCAAAGCCGATGGCCAACCCGTCGTTTTCCAACGAATAGGCGACCATTTCTTCGATGGTATCAAAGGGCGCATCTGCGCTGGCGATCAAAGCGAGCTGGGCGCGGGCCACCGTGCCGATGTAGTCAAAACTGTCCAGATCAAACGGCAGTTCATCGCCGCGTCGGTTCAGGTTGATCAGAATGGGCATGTTCACACCCATCCCAATGACGTCGCCATTGGCTGGGCGCTGCGAAATACCCGTGAACATCGCCACACCACCGCCACCTGTGCGGTTCTCGGCAATGATGTTCCAGCCGGTCTGGTCCTTCATCACTTCGGCAATGACGCGGCCCATGGCATCTGTCGACCCGCCTGCTCCAAATCCGATTTCAAGCGTCAGGGTGCCACTTGGCTCCCAGTCTTGCGCCTGTGCGGTGCCCGACAGTGCGATGACAAGACCCGATAGGGCCCCGGCGATTTTTATATTGATTTTCATGTTCTTACCTCCCGATGAACATATGATTTTACCAGTTTCGAAAGTCTGAAACAGTTTGACGTCTTTAGTTGAAATTAGCCTTTCTGTGCCGCTTCGATGCGGGCGCACATGTCAAGAAACTGCACCCGTTCGGCTTTTGACAAAGCATTGTCGATCTGCTCGGCCAAAGCCGACATTGCGGGCAAATGCCGCGCGCGACAGGCTCGCCCTTGATCAGTGATCGAAAACACGCGCGCGCGCCCGTCCGTCGGACTGGGGTGTGATGAAATCAGCCCGCGCGCATTCAAATCCTTGAGGGCACGACTGACCTGAGCCTGTTCCATACTAACAAAATCGACGATCTCACGTTGATTGGCCGATTTCACGAGGGTCAGCCCCATTAGAATTCGCCAAGCAACCAGCCCCAAAGCGTCCGGCTGAGTATTCACAGTCTGGCTGATTTTGGCTCTCAAGCTGCGCGCGACACGAAACAAACCGACCGCCAAGACGCTGGCGCCTTCCGGCGTCGCTGCCAAATCCATGTCTTGTTGCAAGCGCGTTGAAGCCGACATTCCGTCCTCCCTTGCGAAAGCTAAGTGCATTTTGGAGAGTCGTGCAAGAAATTTCATGACAAATCATATAAATTGGTTTCAAATGGGGAAGCCGTGGTTTTCTTTTCAGCTCTGCAGCGATACGCCTTGAGGCGCGCTTTTCACATCAATCAAAGTGGGTGAACTTATGACGGACACGCCAAACGTTCTTTGGATTATGGCAGACCAGCTGCGGTTCGATTACTTGGGCTGTTACGGCCATCCGCACCTACATACGCCCCATATCGATGCGCTGGCCAAGCGCGGCGTGCGCTTTACCAACGCCTATGTGCAATCGCCTGTTTGTGGCCCGTCGCGCATGTCTGCCTATACGGGCCGCTATGTGCGCAGCCACGGATCAACGTGGAACGGAGTGCCCCTGCGCGTCGGCGAGCCCACGTTGGGCGATCACCTGCGAGAGGTCGGCGTGCGCGCAGCCCTTGTCGGCAAAACCCATATGACGGCCGACATCGAAGGCATGGCCTGGCTTGGCGTTGACCCCAAAAGTACGATCGGTGTGAGGGTGTCGGAATGCGGCTTCGATCCTTATGAGCGTGACGATGGGCTTCACCCGGATAGTGTTCGCCAGCGCTGGTCAGCCTATGACGATTACCTCGTCAGCCTTGGATATGCCTCCGACAACCCTTGGGCAGACTTCGCCAACTCTGGCGTGGATGAGAATGGCGATCTGATGTCCGCGTGGCTGCTGAAAAATTCGCGGCTGCCGGCGAACGTGTCCGAAGAGCATTCCGAAACCGCATATATGACCGACCGCGCAATGGCCTTTATGGAAGACGCCATGGCGGAGGGGAAACCTTGGCTGTGCCACCTCAGCTACATCAAACCGCATTGGCCCTACATCGTTCCCGCGCCCTATCATGACATGTACGGCGCCGAACACATCGTGGATCCGATCCGGTCCGCCAATGAACAGGACGGCGCGCACCCGCTGCTGGCCGCCTATCAGAAATCGCGCGTCAGCAAATGTTTCGCCCGCGACGAAGTCCGCGATCACGTCATCCCCGCCTACATGGGTTTGATCAAACAGCTTGATGACAATCTGGGCCGTCTGTTCGCTTGGATGGATGAAAAAGGGCTTAGCGAAAACACGGTCATCGCCTTTTGTTCCGATCACGGGGACTACATGGGCGATCACTGGATGGGCGACAAAGATTTCTACCACCAGCCCGCCGTCAAAGTGCCCCTTATCATCGCGGACCCGCGCGCGGCGGCCCATGAAACCCATGGGACGGTAACGGATGCCTTGGTCGAAATGATCGACCTTGCGCCAACCTTTATGTCGGCCCTTGGCTGCCCCGCCAAACCCCATGTCATTGAAGGGCGCGATCTAACGTCGATCCTGCATGGCACGGACGGGTTTTCGCGCCGCTACGTGATCAGCGAACACGACTATTCCAGCCTTGAAATGGCCGAGGCCCTGAACGTGAACCAAGAAGACGCCCGCACCATTATGATCTTTGACGGGCGTTGGAAATACATCCGGTGCGAAGGCTTCCAACCGATCCTTTTCGACCTTGAAAACGATGCCGACGAGCTTGACGATCTCGGGGGTTCGGCCGCCCCTGAACCCGTCGCCGTCCGCACCCGCATGGAAGAGGCGTTGCTTGCCTGGGCCACCCAGCACCACACGCGCGTGACCGCAACACCGCAGGTCTTGAGCCGCATGAACAAGGCGTCTGTCTCGGGGATCCTGATCGGCTATTGGGATGAGACGGAATATGAAGCCGACACAGGCATTCCTTTCAAGAACCTGACGCCTGTTGGCCGACCTAACACCTAAGGACGATGGTCTGACCATCCGCTCGTCTAACCGCTCCACGGAAGCCCAAAGACGGGCGAAAGCGTCGGACCAGCCTTGGGGAAACGCCCATCAAAAGACGCAAAGCGGACATTCGACCCCGGCGCAGCATTGAACACAATGGGCTCTGTACCGCCGTTAGATCGATCGCGGCATCTTCGCCTTCAGCCCAACGACGCGCCGTAGCGAACGGCCCAGAGCCGACTTTGAGCACGGTCTCCGAATGCTGCAGTCGCAGCCCGCATTGCCGACATTCGCCGCGAGCGCAAAAATCAAAAAGATCGAAACGACGCACGGCGGACCAAACGGCCCCTCGTTCAGCAACAAGGTTCGTGCGTCAAAAAAGGGGTATGGCACTTTCCTTTTGTTTTTAGGGCCTTCGCGCGGTAGTGTCCCCAGGAAGTAATTTACCATTATTCGTACTTAATGGGCGGAGATCACAATGCCGCAGATCGTTCAAGTCGCCGCCATCGCCCTCGCCACTCTCGGCACTGGCGCGGTAACGATGTCGGTCATGAATGAGGACATCCCCGACCTCGAGGTGCCCCAAGGCCCGTGGACCACGAGCGGCGCGCTTGATAACCGGACCTTCGAAATCCTCGGTCGTGACGAAAACAGCGGCGCGGTGTTCGATGGCCATTTGGCCTTCCGCAATGGCACATTCCAGTCTGCCGACTGTCAGGAATACTGCAACTTTGGCTGGTCCGACTATCAGACCAAAGAGACCGACGGCGTGATCCATTTCACCACGACCGCGGTCTGTCCGGACGCACCGCACACGGTGGTCTTCTACGGACAGGTCGAGGGCGACGACATTGCTCTCGAGCTGACGTGGACAACCCGGCGTTGGTACTGGACCAACCAGATCGTCATGACGGCCACCGGGGAAGTGGTGCCCACCAATGGCGCGGGAGCCGAGGGCTGAGGTACATATCTTGAAACCAGCCGGAGCGTCTTATGGCACCATCGCCCTCCGGGTCGTGGTTCTCATTACTATCCTTGTGCTTGTCACCTGGGGCGCGCACCTCATCCGTGATGCGTTGAACCTGCAGATTAGGCCCGACAACGAGCAGCAGGTGCACCGTGCCCTCATGCTCGGCGCAGTGGCCTATATCGGTCTTCTAGCACTGCCTTTCGTGCCGGGTGCCGAGATCGGGTTGGCGATGCTCGCCACTTTCGGAGCGGCTATCGCGCCGCTGATTTATGTCTGCACCGTTGCCTCGATGATGCTGGCATTCGCGGTCGGTCGTTTCCTGCCCATTAGTGCACTCGAGCGTCTTCTCTCGTTTCTGAGGATGCGACGCGTGGCTGCACTCGTCTCTCGGGCCGCCCCGCTGTCGCAGGACGAAAGGCTTGAATTGCTGATAGACGGTCAGTCCAAACGCGCGCTCAGCCTTGCGTTGCGCTACCGCTATTTCGCCCTCGCGCTCGCGGTAAACACACCGGGCAATTCCGTGATCGGTGGCGGTGGCGGCATTATGCTTCTGGCCGGGCTAAGTGGGATTTTCTCGCCTCTGGCGGCCCTTGCGACCGTGGCGCTCGCCGTGTCCCCTGTGCCCCTCGCAGTAGTGTTTTTCGGGCTACAGATTTGATTGCGGCTCTGCTGGATTCGCCGGTGTGCTCCGGGTCTGCTGGCGCGAAATTGCGATCCGCGTCGGGTCCTGCGGTCAGAAACAAGGCGCGTTGTGATCTCGGAACCGGTGTTCGATGCGACTGCCCGGAAAGATCATCTCGCAGATGATGCAGCCCCTGCGACCCTAGCGGGTGGCTGTATAGAATACCACACGGGCAGGTACCCTGACATCTTGCTCACCCGCGAACGCCCCGTAACCTTCGGTCATGCCTTTCGCGATGGCATCCATCGCGGTTCCCTCCGCACCGGGCTTAGCAAATTGGGAGACGGCACCGCGAAAAGGACCTATGGCAAGCATCATGGCTGTAATGTCAGCCGCGGCGCCAATCGGCGTAAGGTGGGTATCGACCTCTTCCGCGGCCACATCTGCAAAGCCCGTTTCGGAAAGCAGGTCAGTCACCATCTCCACATTGGCGAATGCCATTGGGCCAGGAGCCGACGGATCAGGCTTTGGCATCTCTGGCAGTGCGTCTGCCAAGGCTTTGCCAGGCACCGAGAACCAAGGGTTGTGTTGCGGACCGGCCCACGTGACGAATGTTATGCGACCGCCTTCTTTGAGAGAGTTCCCGATATTGGCAAAAGCAACCTGCGGATCTGGAAAAAACATGGTCCCGAACAATGAGGTCACCGCATCGCACTTCACATCAGAAAAACTGAAAGTCTGGGCATCACCTTGGACCGGCGATATGTGTGGCATGTCTTTTGCACGCTGTTCGACCCGGGCGACAAAGGCGTCAGCGATTTCTAATGCGATCACGCTGCCCTGTGGACCAACACGCTCAGCCGCGTCGAGCGTCAGCGCACCGGAGCCACACCCAAGGTCGAGCACTTTCTCGCCTGATTGCAACGCGGCGCGTTCGAGCAATTCATCCTTGATGGGGCTATGAGCCTTTTCAATCGGCGCCTCATGATCGATCCAAGCTTGTGCAAGGGCACTCCAGTCCATTTACCCATTCCCTAAATGCAAAAATCTTCTTGAATGGTGCTGCACTTCTTATGAACAAGCAATGACTGTGTGCTTGGCAGTGAACCAAATGTAGAAATAGTTAGCCGACAATGAAGATCGCATGCGTTAGGTTCCTGACAAACTAACTTCCGTCAGGTCCATTTTTGCGTGGCCCCCTTTGGCTCATTCCTGAAATCGGATTCAGTGTAGCATCTGTATTTCTTGCCCGGCAGGCACCTGTGCGGACCCGGCCCAGACCTGCCGTTCACCCATTCTCGGTCACGCTGCGGTGCGGCCCGTCAGAGCGGACCTTGGGCGCCGAGCAATATCCTGGCAGACCAAATGACGGTGTGCAGGACAAAACACCCACATCAATGCTTCGATCACGTGGGCTATTTAGCCGCTAAACTTACCTCTAGGAGATTCTTGTTGCTCTGGCCTATTGTTTTGGGGGCGGCAGCTTGACGCTGTCACTGTTGGGTGCTTTGACTAAGGGGGATTGGATATGCGGTTGATTATTGCGACGTTTTTACTTGCATCAATATCAATGGGTGTGAACGCCGAGCCGTCGATTGAACGTGGTGAATATCTGGTTAGGGGACCTGCTGGTTGCGGTAATTGTCACACTCCTCAAACACCTGAAGGCCCTGACATGTCTAGCGAGTTGGGCGGGTTCATGGTTGAGAAGAACCCAGCCTTCGAGGCTTGGGCGGTGAACATCACTCCCGGCGGGCGTGTCGCCAGTTGGACGGATGAAGAGTTGGCAAAAGCGATCCGAGAAGGTATTCGCCCGGATGGTTCGGTTATCGGGCCACCAATGCCAATGAGCCTCTACCGGGGTTTGTCCGACGATGATCTTTACTCCATCGTGGCCTTCCTTCGTACACTTCCAGCAAGTCAGAATGAAACGCCGTTCTCGACCTATAATATCCCTCTGCCTCCCGCGTACGGGCCACCGGTTCAAAGCGTTTCCGCTCCTCCTCGGGCGGTGAACGTTGAATATGGTGAATATCTCGCTGGACCGGTGGCACATTGTGTCGAATGTCATACGCCGATGGGAGAAAGAGGGCCGATGTTTGACACACATTTGGGTGCAGGCGGATTTGAGTTTCACGGGCCATGGGGCACCTCGGTATCAGCAAATTTGACCACCCATGAGGATGGGTTAGCGGGCTATAGCGATGCAGAGTTGAAAACCATGATTACCGAAGGTTTACGGCCAAATGGCTCTAGGATGCTTCCACCTATGGGATATCATCACTATGCGGCGATGACGGAAAACGATCTGGACGCAGTTATATTGTATCTACGCCAACTGCCACCTCTGCCCACTGGTGGATAGGTATGTCAGAGCTTGAGCGACCACGGATGGCGCATGGACTGGATTGAGGGCTTCGTCATCGAAAACCGGAAATGTTGCGGCATTCTGACGGCTTAAACTTCGGTCAGCGGTTGAAACGCATTTCGTTGCATTTGCTCCAATTGCAGCTATCTACGTTCACGAATTGATTTATCAGTTTGAGGCTGCCTCGATCAACAACAGTGCATTGGTCCCTCTCAAGTTGCATCTTCTATCGACTGAAAGGTTTCGATTATTGCGGCTTAGTCGGCTTGGAACCCAACCGAGACCAAAGCAGAAGCAATCTGAGACCGCATCTGTTGATCTTCAAAGGGAAAGGCATTGAAGAACATCGCTACTGAGGCATCAGGCCTGCGGTCTTTCGTCGTCCTAGCCCAATGAACGGCCTTTTCTTCGTCACCGTTGATTTTGCAGATCATCGCAGCAATGGCTCCGATCAGAAAATGCGATCCTGGCGCACGGGCACCCCTCTCAGCCCAGAGCACGGCATTTTCGAAGTCTTCCATTTGCAAATAGGCCATGCCACAGGCGCTTTGCATTGCGTACAAGAACGGGTCCAACGGGCTAAGGGCAATGGCCTTTTGAAGCTGCTGCAAGGCCTCAGCACCGCGCCCCGCCATCACGTCGCCCCAGCCATGCGCATAGAAACCTTGCGCAAAATTAGGGCTAAGCTCAATTGCGCGGTCGATCCAGGGCATTCCCGCCTCAGGATCACTTCTCAGCCAGTGCGCGCGGCCAAGCGTAAAATTTGCAAAAGGGTCAATCGGATCTAACTCCAAAGCCTTCTCGGCGAACCGGCGCGTGTTGTCGGCTTCCGCTACGACATCGACGTTGTATTTTAGAAACGCGTTTTGGAAGCTGGTGAAAGACCGCGCAGCGTAGGCCCGAGCAAAGTCAGGATCGAGGAGCGTGGCCCTTTCAAAGTGGGTGGCGGCGATCAAATTATCTGCCTTGTTGAACCGGTACATGTGCTGAAGGCCCAGATGATAAATGCTCCATGCATCCAGATTTTCGGGCCGACGCAAGCGTGCCCGTTTTGCCTCGTTCAGCGGTACGTGAAGTTCAAGTGCCGAGATTACATGGGTCACAATGTCATTTCTGGTCTCATTGACGTCACTGACAGTGCCTGAAAACCGCTCGCTCCAGACGACTGCCTGACTGCGGGTGTCTGACAATTCGACCGAAACTGCTATCACAGCGCCAAAAATCTCAACTAACCCAGTCAGGCAGTATTCAACACCAAGTGCCGAATGGATCGCTGCCAGATCAGGCTCACTTTCGCGGAAACGAAACGTTGAGCCGCGCGAAACCACGGTCAGCCAGCGCAGGCGCGACAGACATGAAATTAACTCTGCGGGTATGGCATCGGCAATTGCACTGAACGTTTGTGAATACCCCACCATGCGAAAGGGCAGAATGGCAATGGAGGGGCGTGATGAAGGCAGGACTAGCGCGGATGGCGCGGGTGCGGTTTCAAGCTTGCGCGCCTCAGCAGGTGCATTTTGTTCAAGGTTTCCGACAAACCGCACGCCCCGTCCGCGTACCGTGCGAATGAATTTTTGCGCCACACCATCGTCACCAAGGGTTTTTCGCGTCGTCTTGACTACCGTAGCAATTGCAGCATCTGACACAATCCGCCCGTTCCAAACCGCCTCAACGATTTCATCTTTTGTCACCATCCTATCGTGGTGCGTGACCAAGAGCACCAATAGCGCAAAGCCACGCGGCTCTATCGCGATGTCTTGCCCGGCAACCTGAAGCAACCCACGCGTGACGTCCAATGTGAAAGGGTCAAAGTGATACCGCATCCGCAAAGATTACTGACACCTGAGGGAAACACCACGAAAAACTCAAGTTTCCCTCAAGCAGGGTCTGCAGCAATCTGTCAAACATTCATCATACAATGCTCTGTCTCTCTCTTGGAACGGGCCGCAAAATCATAGTCCGTCATCGATAAGGCGACAGACCATTTAACAACAGGGAAATGACCAATGGGAAACGATCAAGGTATCCGAACAACGCATGGACGCGGCCGACTTTTTGAGAATGTCCTGGACACAATTGGCGACACGCCGGTCATCCGCGTCAACAATATCCCGACGAAAGGCGCGACAATCTATGTGAAGGCCGAAGCCTTTAATCCCGGTGGGTCGGTCAAGGACCGGCTGGCAGTAAACATCATTGAGGCGGCAGAGCGGTCAGGTGCGCTAAAGCCCGGTCAAACGGTTGTTGAGGCCACCAGCGGCAACACCGGCATTGGGTTGGCAATGGTCTGTGCGCAAAAAGGCTATCCGCTTGTTGTTACGATGGCAGATAGTTTTTCGATTGAGCGGCGGCGTCTGATGCGGATGCTGGGGGCGAAGGTGGTGTTGACCCCCCGTGCCCTGAAAGGTGTGGGCATGTACAAAAAGGCCGCGGCTCTGGCTAAGGAACATGGCTGGTTTCTGGCTGCACAGTTTGAGACTGACGCCAATGCTAACATTCACGAAGCGACCACAGGCCGTGAGATTGTCGCGGACTTCGCCGGATCGGCGTTGGATTACTTCGTGACGGGCTATGGCTCAGGTGGCACGGTTTCCGGAATCGGACGGGTGCTGCGCAAAGA
>Ga0316204_10007724_pt1 | contig 15475 bp, 14 predicted proteins | sample 6monrhotite_MG_2_FD_205661 | JGI IMG/M metagenome (GOLD analysis project Ga0316204, IMG submission 205661) | Microbial mat bacterial communities from mineral coupon in-situ incubated in ocean water Damariscotta River, Maine, United States -... | ecosystem: Environmental > Aquatic > Marine >... | reverse complement strand
AACTTCGTGCACTGCTTCTTCAGCAGCTTCCGGGTCATGACTGTCGCGCCAATAGGACGCTGCCAGAAATCCAAAAAAGGCAACAAGCAGAATCAAACCTGCAACAAGCCCCAGATCCCCATAGAGACACAAGCCCAAAAACAGAACTGACCCACCCATCAATATCCATCCATCCATGGGCGATGACCCCGGGTGATCGACAATCGGTTTCAAGAGGCATGTCGCACCGAGAATCAGAAGGACATTGGCAATGTTTGATCCGACTAGATTCCCGATCGCCAAACCTGACGCACCGGCGTAAATCGCATCCAATGAGACCACGAGCTCCGGTGCCGATGTCCCGACAGCGACAACGGTCATACCAATTACCAGAGGAGAGACGCCAAATCGGTCGGCCAGAGAAACAGCCCCGCGCACCAGGATTTCAGCAGCTCCGACCAATACGACGAAGCCAGCCAGAACCTGCAAATACATTATCATTCGTTGGCGATCCTTTCTGGGAGATCTTTAAATTCCTCAACGACATTCTTATATACGCCGCGCTTGAAAGGCACAATTAACTCCGGCACGTCTTCCAACCCCACCCATTTCCAACTGGAAAATTCCGGTTTCTCATGTGTATCAAGTTTAAACTCACTATCATTCCCTTTAAATCGAAGGGCAAACCATTTTTGGGTTTGCCCGCGAAATACGCCTTTTTTTGAAGCATTTCTCATATTGGCTGGTAAATCATAGCTAAACCATCTTGATGATTCACGAATAATTGTGGCGTTGTTCGTTCCCGTTTCCTCTTGCAACTCACGCAGCACAGCAACCGCAGGATCTTCTCCCGCGTCAATGCCGCCTTGCGGCATTTGCCAGGCAAATTTAAGGTTATTACCAGGTTCAGATATCCGCTTACCTACCCAAACGCGTCCTTCCCCATTAAATAACACCACGCCGACACAAGGCCGGTAATAAACCGGCGTCTGCTGGGGGAGCGGATTATTCGGCACCAACTTGGCCATTACTGAATAAACTGCTTATCGGCCAGTTCAGAAACTGGCACGAGGGTTAAATTACGTTGCTCCATCGTCCTTATCCAGATGAGAATTCGCTCAATGGTATTCGGATAGGCATGTATGATGGCGACCGCTGCCGCCTGCTCGCGGACCAATCGATCCAGCCCCTGAAGCTTCTGATCCATTGCCCGGCGTGACGGTGGCTGATCTAAATAGACATTGCTGAATGCTTTTGGTAGGCCAATTTCTGCGGCGATCCGACGGGCGCGTGACTGCCCTCCACCCCCATCCACAAAAAACAACCCCCGATTTTTGATTTCGGTCAAAATCGGCTTGAGTTGCCCCTCAGCCTCATTAAATTTGGAACCCATAACCGATAACAACCCGATATAACCAGTCATCCGGGACATGATATTATTCAATTGTTTGATGTTGTCGGAAACCTGTAATCCGGTGCTCAATGCCAGCGGCCCGGCATCTTCGGTCGGAAAGTTTTTACTTTCAAGCGGCAGTTCTAGCAAGACTTCATGACCAGACAACCGGGCTCTCAGCATCCAGTCGTTTAAGTCCCTTACATAAGGAGAAAACGCCAAAGTGACTTCGCCCGGAAGCTTCTTGATGGCCGCCATTGAGGCGGCGCGGCTAAATCCCAGGCCCTTGACGATGATTGCAACTTTCGGATTTGCAGTTTGTTCGACAAATGGCCTCGCGTAAACCTGCCAGGGCTGTCGGCCATCCTCGCCGATAATTGGCAGCGGGTTTTCCAGACCCGCAACTTGTTCGACAAGATTTTCGTCAGGCGCAGTGGCCAGGGGAACGACGCGATCCTGATCGGGGAGTTTTTGATAGGAAACAGACGTGACGGACGGAATGACCAATCCTTGTCCAGTGTCTCTGGGCACGGATCCGGCGGCCGCGTTCAGGGACAACCCTTCGCCAGCACCGGTGATGGTTGCAAGTGCTGCGGCTCTTTTTTGCTCAGGTGTCTGGGGCGCTGCCGGGGCTCTTGTATCAGCACCACCTGCCGCTTGGTCGGTCGCCGCAATCGCTGGATCTGCGACGGTTTGATCCTGACTCTGATTCGGAGAATTTTGTTCATTCTGCCCAGCAGGCGGAACCAAACCCGCTTTGCCGATTGCGTTAAGGCCACCGCCCGCTTGGGGGTTCCTCGGAGCGAGAGCCATTGCCACAGAAGTATCTGTTGATTCAAGTTGAGCAGGTTTCTCATCTGCCTGCTCTTCGTCCCCCCCTAAAAACCAAAAGCCAGCGCCGCCGATAACACCAACAAACAGGACCAGAATACCCGCGAAGACAAAGAGCATCGGGTTTCGCCCCTCGGCTTCGTCGTCATCCTCATCATCTTCATCCCCAAAATCGATGTCATCGCCATCGCCGAAATCAGGGATTTCCTGCTCGTCGCCGACCAATAATTCATCGTCGCCTGAAGCATTTCCCCTGGGCGCTTCGCCGTCAGGGGAAACCATATCTTCGATTTCTGAATCCAGTATAACATCTTCAGCGCCCGCCGATTCATCGAAGAGTTCTGTGTCATCGTCGATGACTTGTGTCCGTGGGCGATCATCGTCGAAGTCATCTTCGTCGTCATCGTCTTTTTTCTTGCGCTTCAGTGCGTCAAAAAGTTTCACTACATTCCCTGTTTTTAGTGCATCCCTGGGTCGCTAGAGCAAAACCGAAGCGAATAGGTTAATTCGCGAACGTGGCTTTGCGGTAAAATCAATGAGTTAGGGCATTTCAGGCGATTCAAAAATCGCCGGAAATGCTCTAGGTCTAACCCTTGCCGCTCTGGTTTGTTGTAAATAAAGAAATTCCCCTAATCAGATCCAGTGCCCGAGCGAGCTGGTAATCGATCGGGGTTGCATCCGCGTTCTCTCCTTCCGGAGGCGTATTATCGTTATCCGCATCTGGCTGGGCATCTATATTCTCTTCGTCTTTGTTGCCTTCGTCCGGACCTTCTTCTTCGTTACCATTCTCATTCTTGAGTGCGCCACGCAAATCAGCTTCACGGCGTTGTCCAGACTGGTTTAGGGTTTCAATCTTCGCCTGCTCAACAACGATATCTGGGTCTACGCCTTCACCCTGGATGGAACGCCCGGAAGGCGTGTAATAACGCGCAGTCGTAAGGCGCATGGCACCATGCCCCGGCAGCGGCATGATGGTTTGAACAGACCCCTTACCGAATGAGCGGGTCCCAAGGATAACGGCTCGATTGTGATCTTGCAGGGCACCAGCAACGATCTCGGAAGCGGATGCGGACCCCCCATTGATTAAGACCACAACAGGTTTCCCATTCGCCAGATCGCCCGCTCGTGCATTGTAGCGACTGGTATCTTCAGCAAGACGCGAGCGCGTCGATACAATTTCGCCACGTTCAAGAAACGCATCTGAAATGGCAACGGCCTGATCGAGCAATCCTCCTGGGTTGTTTCTCAGGTCCAGCACCACACCAATCAGTTCGTCACCCAATTCTTTATCGAATTTATCCATGGCTTTTTTCAAACCAACTTCCGATTGCTCAGTGAACGACGTAATCCGAACGTATCCGATCTTACCTTCCGTTCGCGAACGGACGGACGTGACCTTGATCACGGCACGGGTAATTGTAACATCGAAAGGTTCTGGCGTTCCCTTTCGGCGCACCGTGATCTTGATGTCCGCGCCTACCTTTCCGCGCATTTTGTCGACGGCTTCCGCCAATGTCATTCCCTGCACAGTTTCACCATCGAGGTGCGTAATATAGTCTCCGGCTTCAATCCCGGCCCGATAGGCTGGCGTGTCATCGATCGGAGATATAACTTTTACGAAACCCGCCTCCATGGAAACCTGAATACCAAGCCCGCCAAATTCACCCCGGGTATTGACCTTCATTTCCTTGAAACGATCCGCGTTCATATAACTGGAGTGAGGGTCAAGGGACGACAGCATTCCGGTAATCGCAGACTCAATCAGTTCCTCATCCGTCGGTGTTTCCACGTAATCATTTCTGACACGCTCAAAAACATCGCCAAACAAGTTTAACAACCGGTAGGTCTCGGCACTGTTTTTGGCTTTGTCATCTTCTGCCGCAGCCGCGGAATACGGCCCCACACTCACAACTCCGACAAAACCTGCAATCACCAGTGCACCTAAAATTCGCATTTTCATCCGCTTACCTTACTTTTATCTACGTTATCACCATGAGCTGACAGCCACGGCAATGGATTAATTGGCTGGCCGCTGCGGCGCAATTCTACGTACAGCGACGGCTTCGGCTCTTTTTGATTCGTTTCGATACGGGCCATAACGCCAACAGGCTCGCCGCCGAGCAACCATTGACCAACAGCAACATCGATACGCCCCAAACCGGCAAGAAGCGTATGATATCCTGCACCATGTTCGATGATCAAGAGCCTCCCGTAACCCTTGAACGGGCCAGTAAAGGCAACACGGCCTTCGTAGGGTACAATGACTTGCGCTTCGGGAGCTGCATTTATTGAAATTCCCTTGTGTGTAAGACCGCTTTTTGCGGCTTGTCCAAACAACGCGTGGACTTCTCCGACAACCGGAAACGGCAATTTCCCTTTGGCCACATCGATGGGCTTTCCGGTATACTCAGCAGGAGGGCCGGTGTTCACATCAACCGTCGCCTCCCCGCTGTTTTTAGCCGTTTTTTGCTCTTTTTCCTGTGCCTCACGCTGTTTTCTCAGGTCCTCAAGACGATACATAAGATCTCGGACGGAGCGAGCTTCAGCTGCCAGAGCGTTTGCATTGCGCTCGGCGGCGTCGCTTTTCGCCACTGTACGGCGGCGCAGTCTTGATTTCCTGCCAAGCATGGTCCGCAGCAATTTGCGCTGCCCCACCAGCTCGACTGTCGCCTCGTTCAATTCTTCGCGACGGCGCTGGGCTTCGTCTTTATTTGACTCCAAAGCGGTTAAATCATCACGTAACAACAAGGCTCTTCGGGCCAAATCCGGCATCGCCGCACGCAAGAGAATCGCCGTACGCACTGTATCACCCGGGCTTATGGGTTGCGCGATCAGGGCTTCAGGCGGGTACTGCGCCACCCGTTGCAAGGCCTGTAAGACGCTACCCATCTGTTTTCTGCGCTTTCGAAGGGTGGCTTCCTTTTCGACAGTCTCACGACCTACCACTGAAAGCTGCTCGCCGAGCACTTTCACCCTCTGCTCGTGATCCTGAATTAACCGTGCTGCCGAAACCACACCCTGGCGGAGCTTTTTGATGTCGCCATCAAGCCCTTTCGCCTTTTCCTTCAGCTCTTGTCGTTTATTTTTTGCAGCCTTTAGGGCCTTGTCGATATCTTTCAGGCGCTGATCTGGCGCCTGCTCGGTAAACTCAATTTCCGTGGCAGGTGCGACATCGCTCGACTGCGCCAATGCGATGGAAACCGAGTACATCGAAAAGCAACCAGCGACCAAACATCCGACCAGGGAGTGTCTGGTAAATTGCGCCATTTACTGAGCTGCCGCCGTATGTGTTACGGCACCATCGAGTAGCGACTTACCGGTCATTTCTTGGGGCTGCTCAAGCTTCATCAATTGCAGCAATGTCGGCGCAACATCACTCAGTCGTCCGGCGTTTAACTTAATCGGCGTCTCGCCCCCGCCCACCAAGAGAATAGGCACAACATTCAAGGTGTGCTGGGTGTGGGGTTCATTGGCGTCATGGTCATACATACTTTCGCAATTGCCATGGTCAGCCGTCACCAACATGGTGCCGCCCGATGCCAACACTGCTGTTTCCAGCCGCCCAAGGCATGCATCCAGTGTCACAACCGCTTTCATGGCTGCTTCTAAAACACCCGTATGACCGACCATGTCGCCATTTGCATAATTGACAACAATCAACCCGTAGGTGCCGCCTTTTATTGCGGCGACCAATTTATCCGTCAACTCCAGTGCGGACATTTCCGGTTGCAGGTCATAGGTCGCGACATCAGGCGAAGGAACCAGAATTCGTTCTTCACCTTCGAACAAAGCTTCACGGCCACCATTCAAGAAAAATGTCACATGCGCATACTTTTCCGTCTCAGCAATGCGTAGTTGTTTCAATCCGGCATCAGCAACAACTTCACCAAGGATGCCGCTGAGCGTCGAAGCTGGAAACATACAGTCCATATAGGTGTTCAGAGCCGATGAATATTCAACCATACCCAAGCGTGCTGCGAATTCGAAAGTTCGGTCCCGCGCGAAGCCCTCAAACTCAGGATCAACAAAACACGCCAAAATCTCGCGCGCTCGGTCGGCGCGGAAATTTGCCATAAGGATACCATCGCCATCTGCCATACCGACATAGGGCGTTACCACACAGGGTTGGACAAACTCGTCGGTTTGTTTCGCGCCATAGGCTTCTGACACGGCGGCGAGAGGGTCGGCAGCGGAGCGGCCGTCGGCCAACGCCATGGCGCGATAGGCTTTCTCAACCCGATCCCAACGGTTATCGCGATCCATTGCAAAATAACGTCCGATCACTGTGGCAATTTGACAGTCCACCAGATCACCAATATCCGCTAAAAACGTTTGCAGGAACTGATGTCCATTTTTAGGTGGCGTGTCCCGGCCGTCCATGAACGCATGAATGGCGACGGGAACTCCGGCGGCACTCAAAGCTCTGGCAAGGGCCGCGATGTGATCCTGATGCGAGTGAACACCGCCCGGCGACATCAAACCCATAAGATGGCAAGTCCCACCTGACACTTTCAGCGCGTTAACATAAGCAACCAAAGCCGCATTGCTGGCGAGTGAGCAATCTGCAATGGACGCATCAATGCGCGGCAGATCCTGCATCACCACCCGACCCGCACCCAGGTTCATATGGCCAACTTCAGAGTTTCCCATTTGACCTGCTGGTAGACCAACCTGCTCCGCCGATGCGTTTAGCGTTGCTTTCGGTACGGTATCAACGAGACGGTCCCAATTCGGTGTTTCGGCAAGCGCGATGGCATTATTTTCTGTCTCGGACCGCTCACCCCAACCGTCGAGAATACAAAGGACAACAGGTCGGCGCGGTGTGGGGTTTTCCATGTTTTCAATCATAGCTCAAATATAACGTCTCCGTCCGTTGATATACAGCTTTCAATGGTGCAGCTCCTCACTTTTTATAGTCATTCCAAATAGACGCATTGGTGAACCCTTTAGCCTCGTCAACGTGTTTGCTCAATTAAAATACAGCTTGAAACGAGGCTGCCAGCGAGCCATAGCGACTGTGTTTTGGTTGGCCTTCGAACTCGCGGGTTTTAAAAGCGTTGGTGTAGGCGATCTTGAACCGCCCCAAAAGAAGCGCCACGCCAAAACTGGCATCACCGACCCAGTGCTTTTTATCAACGCTGTGGCTTTCGCGAAACGTGTTGCCGTCCAAAAAGATGTTGTGTGCAACCAATCGCCCCTGCGCACCCGCAAACAGGTAAGCACTGACAGATGTGTCAGGCCGCCGATCCAGTGCTGATACATTATGAATCAGACTCGGTGGTCCGAAATCCTTTGGCAGATTCCAGCCCCAACGCATAACTCCACCGACATTGGCTTGTGTCGCTATATTACCCAGACTGGCACCGGCATGAGGAATTGCATCGAACCCCGTAACTCCAATTTTTATGGGGTCGAATAACCGCCATTTGCGTTCATAATTCACCAGCAAGCCGAGTTCATTGCGAAGCTGGTTATCCCATCCTTCGAAGGTATTGATCAGGCGAACGTCATGAACAAAATCTTGTGTCGGCTCCGCCAGTGACCAAGGCCCGACCACACCCAGATTGACTTCCACAGATTCCTGGGTTGACTGACCCTCCTCATAATTTGTCACCGTATGCAACGACATGCCCGTGTATAACCAGCCCGCATAGGGCCGATCATCGGCAATCAACTCGGTCCGATTGCGGTTGGCCGGTGTATACATGTCCTGACCCAGCGACAAACCAAAGCGGGTTTCTGTATTCTCGTCCCGGGCAATTTGCTCGAGAAAATCACGAACGGCCTGCAGCATCTCAAAGCTATCGCCTTCAGGTGATAACCAGGAAACTCGAATCCCATTGGTGTAATGCTGATCTACACCCGAAAACAGGTCGTTTTCAAATTGCAGGGACAATGTACCCAACTCTTTTTTCGGCTCAGTCGCTTGTGCTGCGCCGCTGATGCTGCCGCCAACCAGCATCAGCGTCAGTAAAGCGGCAACGACGCCTGTAAAATTCATATGATTTCTCTGCTGTTTCAACATAGGTTCCAAGCCTAACGCAAATTGCTTTATTTATCGTAACTGTTGCCCATGATGTAAATAATCAAGTCAACAACCAAGCAATCGTGTGAAGAGGAATATACGATGATTTACACTTTGGGAGACCGATCCGTCAAAACCGACGGCGAAAACTATTACGTGGCCGATGGCGCATCCGTGATTGGTGATGTGACACTAAAAACCGATGCCAACGTCTGGTTTGGAACAACCATCCGTGGCGACAATGATCCGATTGTGATTGGAGAACGCACCAATGTGCAAGACGGGTGCGTTCTGCACGCGGACCCTGGTTTTCCGTTGACGCTCGGCGACGATGTCAGCATCGGTCATATGGTCATGTTGCACGGTTGCTGTATTGGTGATGGCACACTTGTTGGCATCGGCAGCATTATCCTAAATGGCGCGACCATTGGTAAAAACTGCCTGATTGGCGCCAATTCAATGATTACCGAAGGAAAATCCATTCCTGACAATTCCGTGGTCATGGGATCGCCCGGCAAGGTCATCCGTCAGGCGACCGAAAAAGATCTGGCAATGATCGCCCGCCCGGCGCCGCACTATGTCGCTCGGTTCAAGCAATACAAGCGTGATCTGAAAGTGCAGGAATAATCGGGGGTCTGGAAACATCACTGGGTGAGACCTATATACCTAATTATTGCCTGTCGCTGGAATGGAGGCCGTTTCCCATGTTTTTCTTTTCTGATAAAAAATCTCCGATCCCCGCCGCTGATGATGCCTTGCCGGGGCGAAGCACGCCAATGACGGTCCCGCCGAAACACTTTGTAAATGGCAACCCGCTTGAAGCACCGTTCCCCGACCGCATGGAACAAGTGATCGTTGGGATGGGATGTTTTTGGGGAGCCGAGCGCGGGTTCTGGCAAACACCCGGAGTCTATAGCACCGCTGTCGGTTATGCAGCCGGACATACGCCCAATCCTACTTATGAGGAAACCTGCTCGGGCCGCACCGGGCACAATGAAGTGGTCCTGATTGTCTTTGACCCCGAACAAATCTCCTTCGACGTTATCCTGAAGGCGTTCTGGGAGGGCCACAACCCGACCCAGGGCATGCGCCAAGGCAATGATGTGGGAACCCAATATCGGTCGGGTATTTATTGCACGACCCCCGAACAACTTCGGGCTGCAGAAACTTCTCGCAAGCTGTTCCAGAAAGATCTGTCAGCGGCTGGACTTGGTAAAATCACCACAGAAATTCTCGATGCCCCGGAATTCTATTACGCCGAAGATTACCACCAACAATACCTGGCAAAGGTGCCTAATGGTTATTGTGGACTGGGCGGAACGGGTGTCAGGATGCGCGCTGCGGAGTAACTTATGCCATCCCGAGGACTGGATTACGCCGCTGGTGTACCTCAAACTTGTTCGACCGGACCCTCTCGGCGTGTAAACAGCTGCTCAAATTCTTCCATTCTGTCGTTGTGACAACAAAAAAAGTTGATTTGATCTCTCATTGAAAATCGGAATTCAATATTGAAAGGAACGAACGCCATCGTGCGCGCGCCTTTCGGGAATAGATGATGAGAAATAGGCCAGTACATTTGGTTGCTGGGCTCACCAATCCACCACATGGGAACAAAAAGTTGATAGCCGAGCTTCTCTAGGACTTCGATTGGGGAAAGAGTTTGCTCAGGCTTATCTCTCGAAATCCAATTTTCAAACATGATCATGGGTTGATGAGATGCTAATGTTTTCAAAGCGCCGCAGATCGCTTCGTGCTCAAACCCTTCCACATCAAGTTTTATAAAATCAGGGGCGGGTAAATCGAGTGTGTCCAGGCGTCGCGCTTCGGCGATTTGATGTCGACTAGATGGACCGTCCGTTCTGAGAATACTGGCAAGCCCACTATCACCAGAAACAATTCCCATCTGAACAGGCCCGTCGGCATCCGAAATGGCAAGATTATGGCAATGGACGCGCCGTTCCTGCCCCAATTGCACAACCCATTCCTGTAATTCATCAAAGGTCTCGCGAATGGGCTCAAATGCATGGATTTCACCTTCGTAACCGGGCAGCGTCGCTGCATACAGGGCAAAATACCCCCAGTTTGAGCCAATGTCGTAAAACACACGATCCCCAGTCAGAAACGCGTTCAGCACTGCCGCCAACTCGGGTTCACATAGGGTGTCCATCTGATGATCGTAGATGCGCAAATAGTGAAGGTTCCTTGCATCAAATTGAAACATCTTTTTGTCGGTTCCAAAGGTAACTTCTACCATGCCCTGACCCGAAAACCTGAGGACATCATAAGCAAAATCAAATAGCAGGCGCCCCAGTTTCTTGCCGAATCGCTTTGCCCAGCGGTTTTTATATTTGTGAAACCCAATTAGGCGCAACCGGGCAATCAGCGGCAAATAGTCAACGCGAAACGGTACAAAGGGAGCCTGTGCAGACAGATAGGAATGGTTGCTACGGGTCATGAACGAATTCTGTACATCAAAAATCAAAACTCCCTATCTAAGAAGATTAGAGTTATTACGCGCCTCTCTTTCTGGCAAGGAAATACCGCCGCGCCGTGTCCCTGGGACCTAGACGTTGAGCAATGCGCGCGCACCGTCCCATAGTTCGGCGACGATTTCACCCGCTGGCCGCGCTTCAGCCAAGGACGCTGATTGTCCGGCCCAGGCTTGCATCCGATCCAGGTCGTCATCAGTTGTCGCCTGCCCACGCATGGCCTGAGTGAGGTTGCGTTGTATGGGATAAGGGGCCGGATCGGGCGCATCCGGCGCCTCAGATGCCAACACATAACGGGTTTTAATGCTGCGCGCGAGCCGGCCGGAAAACGCCCGGGTAGCAGCCGTTTCCTCTGGAAGCACTGAGCCGATCGCCTTTGCCCAGGCGGGCGATATATTTGCTTCCGGCGACCGTAATAATCCCGTACCAATTTGCACAGCAGATGCCCCTAGCATCAATGCGGCAGCGATACCTCTGGCGTCCGCGATACCACCCGTGGCAACGACCGGGGCTTCAACTGCATCGACGACGGCTGGCAGTAAAGCAAAAAGTCCTACCAGCGCCTTGCCAGCGTTGGCAGCTTCAAAAGCCCCCCGATGGCCGCCAGCTTCCATACCCTGGGCGACGATCACGTCGGCTCCGGCCGCTTCGGCTAGGCGAGCCTCCGTAACGGTCGTCACCGTTGCGAACCATTTGATATTTCGCGCATGCATCCGTTCAACGAAGGCCGCTGGATACAGGCCCATGATGGAGGAAATGGCATAGGGAGCCGCCGCCAGCATCGCTTCACACTGTTCATCGAAGTCCGGCATGGCAGCGCTCGCCGCTTCGGCCGACACGGCAGGGCCCCAGTCTGACAGAAACGCACGAACCGCCGCTTCTTTCTCAAGATTTCTTTCTGGCTCAGGATCAGGTATCCAGGTGTTGAGTTGAAAAGCACCGTTTGATCCTTGGCGCATCTCTTTGACCCAAGCCGCAATGGCCTCCGGTGATGACATCAGAACGCCCGCGGCACCCATGCCCCCAGCGTTGGCAACTGCGATCGCCAGTGATGCCGGGCAGGCCCCGGCCATGGGGGCCATAAGAATTGGGACTTGCAATCCGGTTTTTTCGGCAAACTGCCGAGCCCGGAGAATGCCCTCATTTTCTACCATCATTTTATCGTTCCTCCCTTCGAAAACCGGACCAAGACGACTCGAACTCTTGGCTCCAATGGAATCGGTTTCAATCTCGATGATACGGATGACCTGCCAGAATACACTGAGCCCGGTAAATTTGTTCCGTGATTAATCCGCGCACCAGCATATGAGGCCAGGTTTGTTTGCCGAGACACAGTCTGAGTTGGCAACTTTCCAGGATGGTTTTATCCAGGCCGTCCGCACCGCCAATGATGAACACCAGATCTCGGATGCCTTCATCGCGCCAATTGCCCAGTTTGGATGCAAATTCACGGCTGCTCAGATTCCGCCCGTTTTCGTCTAGCGCGACGCGAATCGCGCCCTGTGGAACAGCTCCATCCAGAAGAGCCGCTTCCCGTCGCTTGAGTTCTGGTCCGGACAGGGATTTTTTTTCTTCAACTTCTCGCACGTCAAACGGCGATGTTATCCGGCGCTTATAGTGATCAAACAGGTCACGTTCCGGACCCGCTTTGGCGCGGCCGACAGCAACGATGGTCAGACGCATGGCGGCTCCTTCATGGCAACTGTATCAGCTAACTAAGATCAAGCTGGTGCTAGGTTCGCCGTTTCTGAAGTTGCAGCACTGGGAGCCATCCAGATTTTTTCAAGATTATAAAAATCTCTCACTTCCGGACGGAACAGATGAATAATGACATCACCCGCGTCAATGAGCACCCAATCGCATTGCGGCGCGCCTTCGATGGCGATCCCCTTAACACCTTCAGTCTTTAAATTGCGTTGAATATGATCGGTCATCGCACCAACATGTCTTTGCGATGTTCCAGTGGCAACAACCAGATAATCTGCGATTTCGGTTTTGCCTTCCAAATCGACAACAACGATATTCTCAGCCTTGTCGTCATCGAGATATGCTTCCACGAACTTGAGAACCTGATCTCCGTTCGGGATAGCCTTTTCACTTTGGGCTATGAGTTTAGTCCTTCCTTGCATTGCGTTCATCTGTTTCAATTAATCCGTCCACGCAGCAGAAGCACGCGATCGAATATCGGTTGCGGAAATGTGGCTGAGCGGCGTTTTCAAAAAAACCCAGGCTGGCGGTTTCATGTCCGCGAGCCATCTGGCGTTTGATGGAGTCACCCGGCTTCGGGAGAACCTCCTTACCACTTTGGCGTTTTCCGCACGTAAAGAATAGGCGGGTCTTGCAAAAATCGCAACGGGTAGTGTCATGAATATGGATGGCCAGTCGCGCCACTGGTCAAATTGCAACAGATTATCGGCCCCCATCAACCAGACAAACTTGCCACCTGCGAACCGTTTTTTTAGGGCTGGGAGGGTATCCGCCGTGTACTGTGTGCCCAAGCGCGTTTCGATATCGGTTATGACAATTCGTGGATTTCTGGCAACTTCGCGGGCTCTTTTCATGCGGTCGGGCAGCGTCGCCATGCCCTCCACGGGTTTTAGTGGATTTTGTGGTGATACCAGCCACCAGACACGATCCAGCCGCAAATGCTTGAATGCCATCCGCGAGATATGCAGGTGCCCTTCATGCGCCGGATTGAAGGAGCCACCCATCAAACCAATGCGTTGCCCTCTTGGGACAACCAGGCGTTCAGTCAGGGATTGGTCTGTGGACATGGTCAAGGACGACACTGCCCGGAACCGCGCACCAGATATTTTGAACTTGTGAGCTGCTCGACACCGACAGGTCCGCGCGCATGGAGTTTACCGGTTGAAATACCAATCTCAGCACCCATTCCAAACTCGCCACCATCGGCAAACTGGGTTGATGCGTTAACCATGACAATGGCAGAATCGACCTGATTCAAGAAGGCTTCAGCCGCCTCATTGTTTTCCGTAATGATCGCTTCCGTGTGGCTGGAGCCGTTGTTGGCAATGTGATCAACGGCTTCATCGAGCCCATCGACCGTTTTGACCGAAATAATGGAATCGAGATATTCGGTTTGCCAATCCGCATCGGTTGCAGCAACGACCCGCTCATCCAGGGCTTGTGTCGTCGCATCACCGCGCACTTCGCAGCCCGCGTTCAATAACCCATCCAAAATTGACGGCAACATTTGGCTCGCAATCTCCCGATCAATCAGCAGTGTCTCGGTGGACCCACAAATTCCCGTACGGCGCATCTTCGCATTAAGTACGATGTTTTTAGCCATTTCCGGATCGGCATCTTTGGTCACATAGGTATGACAGATCCCCTCAAGATGTTTAAACAAAGGAATTTTACTCTCGTTGGTGACGCGCTCAATCAGCGATTTTCCACCACGGGGAACGATGACGTCAATGTAATCAACCAACTTCAACATTTCACCAACTGCGGCCCGGTCCGATGTCGGAATACGCTGAATGGCATCATCCGGTAATCCGGCAGCCTTCAAGCCATCGTGCAAGCAATCCAGGATTGCCGCCGATGAATAAAAACTTTCAGACCCGCCACGCAAAATCGCTGCGTTGCCTGCTTTCAGGCAAAGTGCCCCGGCATCCGCGGTGACGTTGGGGCGTGATTCGTAAATGATCCCGATCACCCCAAGTGGTACACGCTTTTGCTGGATGACCAGACCGTTGGGACGATCGACTTGGGACAAAATGGTACCGACAGGGTCCGGTAAATTGGAAATGTCTTCCAAACCGCAGGCCATCGCTTCAATGCGATCTTCATTAAGGAGCAATCGATCAAGCATTGCACCCGTCAGACCTTTTCCTGTCGCCGCATCCATGTCTAGGGCATTTTCCGACAAAATATGATTCTGCCGGCTTCTCAATGCTTCAGCCGCCTTGATCAAAGCCATATTCTTGGCTTCGCTTGATGCGACGGCCAAAACCCGCGCGGCCGCTTTTGCATTTTTTCCAAGCTTTTCCAGCAGGTCCTTAAAATTTGGTTGCATCTCTGTCATCGCTGTCTCAATTCAATACCAGATCGTCGCGGTGTATCATTTCATCCCGTCCACGATAACCCAGGATACTTTCAATTTCACTTGTCTTCATACCGATAATTTTGCGGGCGTCCTCTGCCGAATAGGCGATCAGACCACGGGCAATTTCCTCGCCAGAAGTAACACGTACAACAATCGCATCGCCCCGTTCAAAATTTCCTTCAATTTCCATCACGCCTGCAGGCAACAAACTTTTCCCGGCACGTAAAGCGCCAAGTGCTCCCGCATCAACAACAACGCCACCATTGGGTTTCAGAGATGCCGCAATCCACTGTTTGCGCGCGGTTTTCGGGTTTGCAGTCGGCACAAACCAGGTGCAAAGTTCTCCTGCTTCAACGCGCTGCAAGGGAAAATCTTCGGTTCCGTTTGCAATCACCATCTGCGTCCCCGCACCCAGGGCTATTTTGGCGGCGGCCAGTTTGGTTACCATACCGCCAGACCCTTCAGCGCTTTTACCGGTTCCTGCCATGGCTTCAATCTCCGCTGTCAGTTCGCCTTTGATCAACGGCACATGAACCGCATCGTCATGTTCCGTCGGGTCACGGTCATAGAGGCCATCCATATGAGAAAGCACAACCAGCATATCAGCGCTGATCATGGCGGCGACACGGGCGGCCAGGCGATCATTATCGCCAAATCGAATTTCATCGGTGGCAACCGTGTCATTTTCG
>Ga0316204_10007723_pt1 | contig 15479 bp, 14 predicted proteins | sample 6monrhotite_MG_2_FD_205661 | JGI IMG/M metagenome (GOLD analysis project Ga0316204, IMG submission 205661) | Microbial mat bacterial communities from mineral coupon in-situ incubated in ocean water Damariscotta River, Maine, United States -... | ecosystem: Environmental > Aquatic > Marine >... | reverse complement strand
CTGTAACGTTACAGGCGTACTCGTTGATATAAATGATCTCTCCATCTCTGTTTAGTTTTAAGATCATGTTGTCTTGTTTGGCTTTATCCGTAAGTTCTACGATTTGGATATTTCGTTCCAGTATTGTGTAGGCGAGATTTTCTTCTTCTAGAAAAGAAGCGATGTTTATCATCGCTTTAAAGACATCATTATCTGAGCCACCAAAGACACTTAGTATAAATGAGTTTGTAGCTTCATCAAACCTGTAAGGGAGTATATTGTTTAATTTTTTTAAGTCCATAATTCAATAGTATATCTTAAAAAAGATAAATTCTTTATAAAGAAAAGCCCTGAAACAGGGGTGTTAATAGATAATGTTAAAAAACTAATTAACACAGTAATATTAATTAGCACCCTGTCGATAAGTTTTGAGTATACAGTTTTTTAGTAATTACTTAGCGTTTGATGCCTAAAATTGTAATAAAGCAAAATCTTATTTTGCCGATGGTACTTGCAAGAAAACTATAATGGAAGATTATGAAGCTTTTTTTAGCAATGCTGGTTTTAACTGCTATTTTATTCTCAGGTGAATCAGAAACTTTAAGTACGCAGCAAAAGATGAAAAAAACAATGGCTGAGGCAAGAACAATAAAGAAGATGCAGGGATCTGAAAACGAGATAGCAGAAAAGACATTAAAAACCATTCCTCCTGTTAAAGTAGATACCACAAAGCCTAAAAAACGAGTAGTCTTTAATCAAAAGAAAAATACTAAAAATACAGTTAAACAAAACAAGGGAAAGCAGGTCTGTAAGTCTTCTAAAAAGTCTTTACGTGAATTAGAGATTGCTGAGGGACTCTCTTTTTACAGAAATTCCTCATTTTACAGTTTTACGAAGTAGGTTTTAGACGACTGTTGTGATCCAAGCACTCTAGGTCTATGTCTAGTTTCTTTTTTACGCTGGCTTGAAGGCTGTCAAAGAGTTCTTGAGCATTCTCTCCATTACGCGGGAAGCTTACGACCTCATGTTTGATGTACTGAGCAAAAAACTCTTCAAACATATTGGCCACAACAGTCGCTCCGTAAGCATCGGTTTGATACAGAACAAAAAAGTAAGCGTTGTCATTATGAACATAAGCGTCAGAAGAACGTACTACTTGCGCCAAGCTCTCATCTATCTTTGACTTATCCAGACCTTCAAAATCACAATACAAGATACTAAAAGCTTCAAGATGCGCATCATTTAGTCTTTCTGAAATACCACGATGAAGATCAACAAGTCCAGTAAAGTTATAAAAGGAAAAAGGTACACCCATGATTGAATCCTTGTGGACTTACTTTTTTATAAAGCAAGGCTGCTAGAGGTTTGAATGAGTATACTTTTTTGTGTTTTAGAAATAGCTTAAGATCATAATTGAAAGACGGGATAAGTTTCGTAGTCGAAGAAGCGAACATTTAGGCTTATAAATGGTTTAGGGGAAAACAAAGTTAAGAAATTGGCTTATAAGTCATTTTAGGGAAAATCTTTATAATTCTTAGCAAGCACCAAATGAATCACTTGGCAAAATTATAATAGAGTAATGTTAAAAAATCGTTGCGTTTGGATTTACCTACTTACTTGCTGAAAGGTACTAGCTCACCACGGCGAAGTTTATTGACTTTTTCTGTGTATTGACGGATCATAAAGGTTTTTTGCTCAAAAGAGATATCACGTTGCATTTTGACCTTGCGCAGCTCTTTAGAGTAGTAGTTGCGTAAAAAGAAAAGAAGTTCATTTTTCAGATCTTCTTCTTTAAAGACTTTGATACTGTCATTTAGCATAGTTTTTACGAGTAAGGGATGGTCATGCTGGTTGTTAATAGCCAGGGCGAATTCATTGGCATGTGAAAAGAGTTGAGAAGGATCGATGTAATCTAAGATATTTTCAATAAGACCAGGCACTTCAATCATCGTCTTGATAAGGCTTAGTTCCCAGATGTCTTCATTAGAGAGTTGCGGTGAGAGTTGAGGGATCTCTCTGTTTTGTGGTGCTTTTTGCAAACGCACAACAGCCTTATTTACATTTAGTAAGGCGGCGAGATAAGGCCGATACTCTTCTTGTAAAAGCGGTGAGAGACTTTTAAGGTAAGCAATCCCTGAATGTAAGGCTTCTTCTTTTGCCTTTGGGTTGTTCATGTCAAAGGCATGTACACTCTGTTCCAAAACAAACTCGATAAAAGGCTTAGGTTGACGAAGTAGTTTATTAAGCTCTTCAAGTTGACCGTTTTTTACCATATCAGCAGGGTCAAGACCCTCGCCAAAGATTACAACGCCACCATCCATACCTGCAGCAGAAACAAGTTTGGAAGCTTTTATTGCGGCGTTAAGTCCGGCACTGTCCCCATCATAGGCCATGATGATACGGGGTTCACCTTTACGAATCAAGGGAAGGTGCTCTGCTGTTAGTGCTGTTCCTAGGGTGGCAACGGCGTTGGTAAAACCAGCTTGATGAAGCATAACAACATCCAAGTAGCCTTCGGTGACGATAACTTCTTTGTGTTTATAGATACTCTCTTTCGCATGGTTATACGCATAAAGCAAACGAGACTTATTAAAGATCTTGGTCTGAGGTGAATTGACATACTTTGCTTGATGGCCTGTGATTGTACGTCCACCAAAACCTACCATAGAACCATTTGCTGCTTGAATAGGAAAGGTGATACGTTCTATAAAACGGGCATAGATATTGTTGTCGCCTTGTCCTAATACGCCAAGATCAATTGCTTCTTTGATATCAAACATATGGCTTTTGATATAAGTGATGGTCTGTTGTGAGGCAGGGGCATAACCAATGCCAAACTTCTCGATGGAAGACTCGAAGACACCACGGTCTTTTAGGTAGGCAAGCGCGGTTTGATTGGAATCAAGAAGGCTTTTATACCAGTCGTTGATCTTTTCCAATAAGCGGGTGTCTGTTTTCTTTTGGCCACCTTGGGTGTATTGAAGTGAAAAGTTATAATATTCGGCTAGTTTCTCAATGGCTTCCGGGTAGTTTAGCTTTTCATACTCCATCACAAAACGGATAGGGTCACCTGTCACGCCACAGCCAAAACAGTGATAGATCTGCTTGGCGGGACTTACGACAAAAGAGGGGCTTTTTTCATCATGGAAGGGGCAGGGTGCTTTAAAGTTAGCTCCTGCTTTTTTGATCTCAACATAGTTACTTACAACGTCAACAATATCAAGTCGGGTTTTTAAGGCCTCTATGGAGTCTGGTGCAATCATGGTAAAAGTATATCAAAGTAGACTTAGAAGCCATCCATAGGAGATGGATTTTTCTAAGCCTTTCTTGTTTTATTGGTCTGTTTTAAAATGGTTTAGTTTGGCGTGTAGTTCATTCGCTGCACTGGTGAGCTCATCGGTGATATTTGAGAGATCTTGCATGCTGGTATTGTTGGCATGAGAGATGGTATTAAGTGTTTCAACTTGAGAGAGCATGTTGGTACTATGTTCAGATATCTTTTGAGAGTTTTCTACACTTTTTTGCGTGAGTGTATTGGTGGTATTCATAGTCTCTACTGTGTTGTTGATATTTTCTTCAACTTTATGTGAAACATCTGAAAGTGCTTCAATACCAGCAGCATTTGACTTCATCTGTTCGCTTGCATCGGTAATAGACTGTACAATGACATTAATCGTCGCATTGATCTCCGTAAGACTTGACTGCGTTCTTTCAGCCAGCTTTCGTACTTCATCTGCAACTACAGCAAACCCTCGACCATGTTCTCCTGCTCTTGCTGCTTCGATGGCTGCATTGAGTGCTAAAAGGTTGGTCTGATCAGCGATGTCGCTTATCACCGTTAAAACTCCTTTGATCTGTTCGGCTTCAGTAGAGAGTTGCTCCAGTTTGTGATTCATCTCATGCTCTAACTCTACGCTATCATGCACACTGTTAATAAGAGTGAAGATCTCATTTTTTGCAGCGTCAAGTTGATCGTTTGCATGTTGCATATTCTCTTTTGTATTATTAAAGTCTGTAGTAGAAGCCTCAACAATTTCTTGGATAGAACGTGCCTGCGCCGTTGTGGTGTTGACAATATCAAACTCTTCTTGGACCCGGGCTTTGATTTGTGTAAAAATATTTTGCATATTTTCAGAGCTTTTCTGATTTGTCTTGGAGATACCTTTTGCGCTGGAAATAGCTGTTGATATCTCAGAGATAAATTCGTTGATGCTGCGTGCCATAATCCCTGTCTCATCCCTGCTGCTGACATTGATGACCTTACGTAGATCGTTTTGATCATGTGAGACGGAGTCGGTAATACTGACGATGGCTTGCGTCGATTGTTTGATAAGAAGATAGATATTAATGGCTGAAATCAACAGACCGACAAGACCGATAAAGATATTTTTATAAATAAGATCACTTATACTAAGATCTTCATAGGTTATTGAAATAGTGATATTAAAGAGGATCAATAAAATTATATTCCCCAGTACTGTAGTGAAAATAGCAGCGACCATCTTTTTACCAAAAGATATAAAAGGATACTCTTGAGAAAGGACGAGTTCTTTTGTATAGGCCTCTAAAGAGATGACAAAAGAGATAAATACAGGGATAATAAAAAGTAAAACGAGGGGAATAACCATTAGTTGTGCTAACCAAAACTTCTCACTTGTGACAAAGTCCATGCCTACTAAGACAACAGAAGGACCAAAGGTACTGTACAAAATTTGTGTGAGCAGCAACATGCCAGGTAGATGAGAAAGTGCCTTGTCAGCTTCAAGTGAACTCTGTTTTTTGTTAACAGCTTGTTCTATATGAAGAAGTTTTAAGTTAAAAAAGACTATTACACCTGCTGTGATAAAGACTATATAGGCGATCATTGGAATAGAGATAACGATTGAGATCAATTCGCTAAGATTAAACAGGTGGGTATAAAAAAGTATAAAAAGCCACACTCCCGGAGGAATCATTAATCCAATAAAAAGGAGTAGAAGTAGTTTAGAACGATGGGTCATATATAGATCCTATTTTCAAGCTTATTGTTAAGTATAGCCTTAAAATTTTAGAAGAAATTTAAAAAAAAATACTATTATGCTGGAATGAATAATATAAGCTTCCATTTATTGTATAAACTTGTACTTAAGCATAAGGCAAAATTGGTAAAAGCCAATCTTATTGCCTTAGTGGCAACCTTGGTGAGTATCCCTATTCCATTATTGATTCCTCTTTTGATTGATGAGGTGATCTTAAAAGAACCTGGAGGCTTGATAGCTACAATCGACTTTCTTTTTACGGACTTTGCTCCCCTAGGTTATATTGTGATGACACTTGTCATAACAATATTTTTACGCTTTGGGTTTTTACTCTCTTCTGTTGCGGCGCATTACGCCTTTACCGAGATCGCACAAGATATCACCTTGGTCCTTCGTAAAAAGCTTTTACTGCATTTAAAACGTGTCGCTATGCATGAGTATGAGACCTTGGGTTCAGGGGCGGTATCTTCTAAACTTGTAAGTGATATGCAAACCTTAGAAAGTTTTATAGGTTCGGCACTTTCTCGCTCTATTGTCTCAGTTTTAACACTTATTGGGGTTGCAGCTGTTTTGCTTTGGATCGAGTGGCGACTGGGTCTGTTAATTCTTATCTTACACCCTGCTGTTGTCATTTTGACACAGTTGATCTCACGCCGTGTGGCTGTGTTTAAAAAAGAGGAAAACAAGGCTATCTCAAAGTTTCAGAACTCTTTGATAGAGACACTTGATCTTTTTGGACAGATCCGTGCCTCGTCAAAAGAAAATGAGTTTATAGATAAAAGTATAGAAGATGCAAAAGAACTTAGAAATGAGACCGCTCGGTTTGGTAAAAAATCTTTTGCAGCGGAGCGTTTTTCTTTTACACTTTTTCTGTCAGTCTTTGAGGTGTTTCGGGCTTTAGGCCTTGTGCTGGTACTCTCTTCAGACTTAAGTATAGGGCTTATGTTTGCGCTATTTGGCTACTTGTGGTTTATGATGACACCGGTACAAGACCTTTTGTCCTTACAGTATGCCTACTCCAATGCAAAGGCGGCGCTGGAACGGTTAAATAAACTGTTTGAACTTGAACAAGAACCACTGTGTCATGAAAACCAAAATCCTTTCACGCAAACAAGTGCCTCTATCAAAGTGAAAAACTTGAGCTTTTCTTATTCAAACGGGCAGAGTATTTTAAAACATATCAATATGGATATTCCCTCGGGAGCAAAGGTCGCGCTGATCGGTCCAAGCGGAAGTGGAAAAACAACATTGGCAAAAGTCTTATCCGGTTTTTACCCGCCAAAAGAGGGGAAACTGTTTTATAATGATGTAGCCTTGGCTGATATCGGGCTTGAGATGCTTCGCTCAAATCTTTTTGTTGTCTTACAGCAGCCTGTTCTTTTTAATGATACCTTGCGTTTTAATCTTACTATGGGAGATCCTTTTAGTGAGGAAGAGATACTTGAAGCTTTAAAAATCGCTCAACTCTCTACTTTTGTACAAGAGGTGCCAGAGGGGTTGGATACGCTAGTTGGTAAAGGTGGTGTAAGACTATCTGGAGGGCAAAAACAGAGGTTGAGTATAGCAAGAATGATCCTTTCTAATCCTTCCATTGTTATCTTTGATGAATCAACCTCTGCCTTGGACGTTCACACCGAAAGTGACCTATTTGCTGCCTTAAATGACTTTTTACAAGAGCGCACCATCATTACTATCGCACATAGACTCAGTACAGTGCAAAACTCAGATTATATTTACGTGATGAAAGAGGGAGAGATCGTAGAAGAAGGTAAACCTGAAGCCTTGATACAAGAAGAGGGACATTATAATGATTTTGTTCGGGCCCAACATTGAGGGAAGAAGCGGTATAATAATAGTATGAAGATATTGTTTATAGATAAGCCTTCGATACAAAATTCTATTCGTATAGGCCTGATGGAGCAGATGGCACATCATGAGGTTTATTTGATTGATCATTATGGTGATGCGATAGAGTTTTATAAAGAAGAAAAGCCTGACGTGGTTATCATAGATTTTACAATTGAGCATGGGGTTGAAGCCTTGCATAAGATCTTGACGCTTAGCCCTCATCAGTTTGTTATTACCTTGAGTGATGCCTTGGATTGTGCTGAGATCTTGGGTTGTGACTTTTGTATCGGACATTATCATAAACGGCGTGTGTCAAAACATCAAGGTATACATGACTTGCTATATCTTATAGAGAATTTCGTAGAAACACCCTGTGAGTTTTCTCACAAGGTAGAAGAGTGTGATCCAAAAGAAGATACTGATAAAGATGAGAATTAGCCTTTTATTATTTCTTATACTCCTTTCTTTATATGCACAAGAACGCCCTATATATCAGGGAAGCTTTAATACACAATCCACCGGAATATACCTGCCTATTGATATTCAAGGAGAAGAGTGTTCTTTTTTATTTGATACGGGTGCAAGCTTTGTTGTCTTAGATAAAAGCTTGCAAGGCCTTCTAGGAGAACCCCTTAGCATTGAAGAGGCTCAAGCGCAAACAGGACTCATCTTTGATACAAAAGAGGTCATAACACCTAATGGAAAGATAACCCTAGAACTTTATAAGGCTTTGCCTTTGAAGTTGGGGAAATTGCAAGTAGCTAACAGATATCCTTATGTGACAGCTGACTTAAAAGCTTTATGGCCTTTTGCTGGGGAGAAGTTTTGTGGGATATTGGGGAGCTCTTTTCTGCATCAGTTCAGATGGGAACTGGATTTTCAGAAGGGAAGCATTGAAGCATATATCGGGGCTGAACCTTATAACGGAACTTATGAAACTCGTAATGCTTTAAGCTTTTCCAGAGCAAAGATTCCTCAAGTGATGATAGACCTGCATGGTGAAAAGATTGTTTTTGATTTAGATACGGGCGATAATGGCTCAGGTAGAGTTCGTCAAGAGATACTCGCGTTTTTACAGGCCAAGAAAGAGGTGTTGAAAGTAACAAAAGAAGATACGATCACGGTCAGTGCTTTAAGTACAAGTACCGAATTTCGAGTCAAAAACTTTACATTTGCGCAAAGGAGCTATCCTAACCTTGTAATGCAAGGTTCCGAGCAAAATGCTATAGGCTTAGCCTTGTTAAAACGTCATAAGGTGATCTTAGATTTTCCCTTTAAGACCTTATACCTTGAGCATTATGATGGATATGCGCAGAAACAGGAACTTGATAAGTCTGGTTTACGTGTGATTTTAAAAGAGGGAAGGCTCATAGTATTTAGTATCAAAGAAGTTGAAAATGCGAAGTTAGATGGTATAAAGATAGGAAATGAGATAGTAAGCTTAGAGGGTGAAAAGGTCTCTTTATACACTCTGCGTCAGGCTCTTCGTGCAAAAGAGGGAACGGTTGTAAACATGGAGATAAAAGATGAAAATAGAAGCTTTCAGGCAAAGGTGGTTTTAGGGAGGCACCCCTTAGACTAAGGATAAAGCAACACTTTTTTAAGCCTATTTTTGTTAAAATATCGCCATTAAAAATCCACTAGGGATACCGTTATAGAGACAGGAATAAACTTCAGGCTTCTATGAATAAAATTCACAATAGGATACCTCGGTAAAAAGGTGATTAACTTCACCTTTTTGTTGAGTAAAATAGATTAATAGGAATCAAGCATGAAATTTAGCGCACCATTAAAAAGTAATAGTAAAAAAGTCATGTTATTAGGCTCAGGCGAACTGGGCAAAGAAGTAGCTATAGAAGCACAAAGATTAGGTCTTGAAGTAGTTGCGGTAGATAAGTATGAAGGGGCACCGGCTCACCTGGTCGCTACTTCACATCATGTTGTCAATATGCAAGATGAAAATGCGATACTTGAGATCATTCGTAGAGAAAAGCCTGATTATATTCTTCCTGAGGTTGAAGCGATCAGTATTTCGGCGCTGTTTGCCGCTGAAAAAGAAGGCTTTAATGTTATACCTAATGCAGACGCGGTAAATAAGACGATGAACCGTAAAAACATTCGTCAGTTTGCAGCAGAAGAGCTTGGTCTTAAAACAGGTCCTTATAAGTTTGTGACAACACGCGCTGAAATGGAAGTCGCTGGAGCTGAGATGGGTTATCCTTGTGTGGTCAAGCCTGTTATGTCATCTTCCGGTCATGGTCAAAGTGTTATGAAGACAGCAGCTGACTTAGATACTTCATGGGAGACAGCAAAAGAAGCTCGTGGTGACGCTTCTGAGTTAATTGTTGAAGCCTTTATCGATTTTGATTATGAGATCACTATGCTTACGGTAAGAAATGGTAAGGATACAGTTTTTTGTGAACCTATTGGGCACCAGCAGCAAGATGGTGACTATATCTACTCATGGCAACCCGCACAGATGACACCTCTTGCAAAAGAGCGTGCCGAGGAGATCGCAAAAAAGATCACTGATGGTCTTGGCGGTCAGGGTCTTTTTGGTGTTGAACTCTTTATTAAAGGTGATGAAGTCTACTTCTCAGAAGTAAGCCCACGTCCACATGATACAGGAATGGTGACACTTATTACTCAATCTCAGTCTGAGTTTGCCCTTCACTTAAGAGCTGTACTTGGGCTCCCTCTTGGGTTCACTTTTTATGGAGATGGTGCTTCGGCAGCATTTAAGTCGACAAAAGATTCATATGCTCCTGTGGTTGATGTGGATGACTCACTTTTCTCAGATAACTCATATGTACGTGTGTTTGGTAAGCCTGAGTCACATAAGGGGCGTAGAATGGCAGTAGCTCTTGTTTTTGACAAGGTTGAAAAAGCACTTGAGCAAGCGAAAGCTTTAATTACTAAGATAAAAGACGCCTAATGAAAATAGTTTTACTTGATACTTTGACCTTTGGAGAAAGTGACCTGTCGGCGTTTGATGCGCTAGGAGAGGTTTCAAACTATGAGACAACGGCCCCAGAGCAGACACTTGAACGCATTAAAGATGCAGATGTTATTGTGACTAACAAGGTTGTTATCACAGAAGATATGATGTCAGAATGTGCATCTTTAAAACTTATTTGTATTGCAGCAACAGGGATGAACAATGTTGACCTTGACGCGGCAAAAGCAAAAAATATTGAAGTTAAAAATGTAGCGGGATATTCAACTGACTCAGTTATCCAACACACCTTTTCTATGCTGTTTTATATGATGGGTCACTCTAGGTATTATGATGAGTATGTGAAAGATGGTTCTTGGAGTGATTCGGGACTGTTTACCCATGTTGGTCAGCCGTTTTTTGAGCTTAAGGGTAAAAAGTGGGGGATCATAGGTCTCGGTGAGATTGGAAGAGGTGTGGCTAAGATCGCTTCTACTTTTGGTGCAGATGTATCTTACTATTCGACTTCAGGTAAAAATGACAACACTGAGTATAAACGAGAGACTATCTCAAACATCTTGGAGCAGAGTGATATTATTACTATTCATGCGCCTTTAAATGCTTCAACACAAGACTTGATCGCACATTCTGAATTGCTAATGATGAAAGATGGCGCTATCTTGCTTAATCTTGGTCGCGGCGGTATCGTAAGTGAGGACGCACTTTCGTATATCTTAGATGCTAAACCGATTTATGTTGGCTTAGATGTTTTAGAAAAAGAACCTATGTTGAAAGATCATCCGCTGAAAAAGATAAAAGCACAAGACCGCTTATATATCACACCGCATATCGCGTGGACTTCAGTGGAAGCACGAGACAAGCTTATTGCCTATGTGGTAGATAATATTAAACAATATGGATAACCTCGGTCCTTTTGGACTTTTTCTCTCAAGCTTTTTAGCGGCTACTATTATTCCTTTTAGTTCTGAGATAGCACTTGTAGGTGCTGTCGAGTTGGGAATGACACCAAGCAACGCTCTTTTATATGCCTCATTAGGAAACTGTCTGGCCGTGATGGTCAATTATCTTTTAGGTTACTTTTTATATCAACTTATGCAAGAGAAGATTCAAAAGTCAAAGATGGGCAAAAAAGCTTATGCCTTTTCACATAAATATGGCTACTTTTCACTTGCTCTCTCGCCACTTCCACTCATAGGTGATCCCATAACTATAGCAGCAGGGTTAGCCCGTTTACATATCTTATGGTTTGTCTTAATTGCTTTTTCACTTCGTATATTTAGGTATTGGCTTATTCTGAATGTGTTAGAATAAAATATGAAAAAATTTATAGTCTTTAGCTTTATTGCGATCTCTTTTTTTACTTTGGGGTGGTTTACTCAAGGGTATGTTATACATAAAGAACAGCTCCTGAGCATGAGTATGCTGGATAAGATCAAGGCACGCAAACGACTTGATGTTATTATCTTAAACTCGCCTACAGTGTATTATGTCGGCGCAGAGCGGAAGATGGGATTTGAGTATGAACTACTTGCTTCTTATGCTAAAGAGATAGGCGTTGATCTTAATCTTAGTGTGGTAAATACTGTAGATGAAGCACTGTCGCTCAGTAAACAAGGAGTGGGAGATATAACAGCAGCAGGGCTAAGCATAACTGCGCAGCGAAAAAAAGAATTTGTCTTTGGACCAAAGTATTTTCTTGTCCAAGAGCAGATGATCTGTCATAGAGGTATGTATAGACAAAAGAACTTTCCTAAAGATATGGAAGACCTCTCTGGCTTAAACATAGTGGTGGGAAAAAGTACATCATATGAGCAGACCTTAAATAACTTGAGTGAACTGTATCCTCAGATGAAGATCAGGTATGATGAGAATGAATCAACCGAAAGTCTTTTAGAGATGGTTTGGGAAAAGAAGATTGATTGTACGGTCGCCGATTCAAATATATTTGCAGTAAATCAGAGATATTATCCTGAACTCTCTATGGCTTTTTCCGTCAGTGAAAGAAAACATCTGGCCTGGGTTTTACGAGAGGGAGATGACTCTTTAAGAGATGACTTGTACCAATGGATCAACAGGTGTGAGCAAGCCGGAAAGATGGCAGAGTTAAGAGATTTTTACTATTCGTATCTTAATATTTTTGACTATTATGACACCAAGGTCTTTCATAAGCGAATGAAGACACGTCTGCCGAAGTATGAAAAACACTTTAAAAAAGCAGCTGAAAAGTATGATATCCCGTGGGTCTTGTTGGCAGCACAGTCTTATCAAGAATCACATTGGAATGCTAAGGCAAAGAGTCATACCGGGGTTCGCGGGATGATGATGTTGACCTTGCCTACAGCAAAACATTTAGGGGTGAAAAACCGCTTGGACCCTGTGCAAAGTATTTATGGTGGGGCTAAATATATTTCACAAATAGAAAAACGTTTTGGAGATAAAGTAAAAGGTGTCAATAGGATCCTTTTTGCTTTAGCCGCATATAACGTAGGTATGGGTCATATGCATGATGCACAGACCTTAGCCAGACAAATGAATAAAAATCCCTACTCATGGCGAGACATAAAGACCGTACTTCCTTTACTATCACAAAAAAAGTATTATAAACAACTCAAGTATGGGTATGCGCGTGGCTCAGAACCGGTTCGATATGTCAATGCCATTCATCAATATGCCGATATTATTAATAAAACTAAGCAGTAATAAGGCTTAGCAAGCATCGTACAAGCAGAGTTTCAAAAAGCTTGCTTAATTTTATTTCAAATACCTTTCTTCTTAATCTCTTTAAATATCTCTTAGTGTAGAATGCGAGTAATGAATCTTAGGCTTTATAAAAGAGTCCAAGTTAAAAAAGAGAATATATGACAGATGTATTGATTATCGGTTCAGGTGGCGCGGGGCTTGTTGCTGCAATTTTTGCAAAAGAGGCCGGCGCTCAGGTGAAGGTGGTGAGTAAATCTTTTCCAACACGTTCGCAAACCTCAATGGCACAAGGCGGGATTAATGCGGCTATGGCAAATGTCGAAGAAGACAGTGTTCAGGCCCATATCAATGATACATTAAAGTCATCTCAAGGTTTAGGGGATGAAGACGCGATTAAAAAGCTTTGTGAAGAAGCGATAGAATCCATTGAATGGTTAGATCGGATTGGTCTTCCTTTTTCACGTACAAGTGAGAGTAAGATAGCCCAACGCCGTCTGGGAGGGGCCAGTGGAATACGTGCTTGTTATGCTCAAGACTATACGGGCCTTAAGATCCTACATAGCTTATATGATGAGGCTTCACGCTTAGGTATTGAGTTTGTCAATGAGCACTTTTTACTTAATCTTGTCGTTGAGGATGAAAAAGCTCAAGGTGCAAACTTTTTAGATATCAAAAGTGGTGAGGTTGTTCAAATACAAGCGAAGTCAGTTCTACTGGCAACGGGTGGTTACTCTCAACTTTACCATGGTTACTCAACAAACTCATCGGCTTCAACAGGTGATGGTATAGCTGCAGCCTTGCGCGCAGGTGCCAAGTTGTGCGACATAGAATTTGTTCAGTTCCATCCCACAGCCCTTAAGAACTCTGCGATCTTGATCTCTGAGTCTGCTCGTGGAGCTGGAGGACATCTCTTAAATGCACAACAAGAACGCTTTACTGATGAACTGGCCCCTAGAGACATAGTGGCCCGCGCCATTTCAGATGAGATTGAAAAAGGCGGTGAGGTCTACCTGGATATACGTCATCTTGGAGAAGCCTTTATTGATCATGAGCTTCCACAAGAACGTAAACTTGCGATTACTTATGAAGGGGTCGATCCTGTTGTTGATCTGATACCTATTAAGTCTGTTGCACATTACACGATGGGCGGTATTGATGTTGATACTAAGGGCATGACCTGCATTGAAGGGCTATTTGCAGCAGGTGAAGCAGCTAACCATAAAGTGCATGGTGCAAACCGCTTAGGGGGAAATTCTTTGTTAGAGTTGATAGTCTTTGGAAAAGAAGCGGGAAAGAGTGCTGCAAAATATGCGAATGCATGTGAAGAACACAGTTTAAGCGGTACACAGCTTGAAATGGACAAAAACTTTTTAAGTGATATTAGATCATATGAAACAAGCAAAGATTTTTATGAAAAACGTGAGAGCCTAGGTACGAAGTTTTATGAAGACGCAGGTATCAAGCGAACTCAAAAAGGTTTGGAGTCTGTGTTAAATGAAGTTGAAAAGATCATAATTGGCTTGAATCAGATGGGTCCAAAAGACAGCTCAAAGATATACAACACAAACTTGGTAGAGTTTTTGGAGTTTACAAATGTCTTAGAACTTTCGCAGATCCTTCTTAAGGGTGCGATTAACCGAAAAGAGAGTCGAGGGGCGCATTTTAGAGATGACACACCGCAAAAAGATGATGCTTACGGCAATCATACTTTAACTTGGAAAGAAAAGGGAAAACTATGTATAGAGATAGCCTAAAGCTAAATAGCGAGAGAAGAAGTGAGATATCAGATGAAGAGCTTCTTGATGATAAAGAGGACTTTTTTAATCCAGAAGACGATTATGACGACCATTATGATGATGAAGACGATGAGCCTGAAGAAAGAGAGTATTGTGACTAATGAAGATAAATATTAAGCGATACAATACAGAATTTTCGGATAAAGAAGCGTTGCAGACGTTTGAAGTCCCTTTAGATAATCCTACCTTACTTGAGGCCTTGAACTATATTAAAACAAAGCTGGATGCAAGTCTGACGTTTTCAGCAGGTTGTCGATCAGGTGTTTGCGGTTCGTGTTCTGTCAGGGTGAATGATACAGAAGAATTGGCTTGTGCTTATAAGGTGTTTGATGGAGATACGGTTTCACCTTTAAGAAACATACCTGTTATACGGGACTTAGTCGTCGACATGCAAAAGATATTAAAGTTTAACACCATAGCAAAGGCGTATAGTAGTAAAAATACGGGAACGCAAACCGTTTCTATGCAGCAGGCTGAGGTGAATGAAGTCCAAAGTGACTGTATCTTATGCGGTTCATGTTTTTCTGCCTGTCCCGTTTATGCGACAAATGAAGACTTTATTGGTCCATTTGCGCTGACGCGTTCGTGGAGATATGTCTCAGATGTTAGAGAACAAGATACACAAGAGAAGATAGAAGCAGTTCAAACGAATGGTATTTGGGATTGTACACTTTGTAATGAATGTGTTCCTGTATGTCCCCAAGGAATTGCTCCGAAACAAGATATCTCTATGTTAAGAAACAAAGCAGGGATAATGGGCTTTATGGATCCGAACTTTTCAGGTGGCATGAGCTTTGGTTCACCATTGTTTGACGGTACGCCAGACTTTAGTGGAGGGTTTTAATTTCATCTTGCTTGGCAAATAGTCTAACCCAATCTATTGTGAATAAACATTGCTTCGCAACCGCCACGGCTTGTTTTGACGGTACGCCAGACTTTAGTGGAGGGTTTTAACCTTCTCTTATTATTCGCTTATAAGGTCTTTATAATCATATCGAATGGGATCGACATATATCTTTCCTTTACGTCTAAAAACCCTTTCATCACTTCCTAACAGACGTTTAAAACGATTTTTAATGCGTTGACGTTTGGCCGGCTTATAATTTTTGAGTTTTAAAAAGTCTTTTAGACGAATAGGCTCGTCTTGCATTTCAGCTACATCAACAACCGTTTCAATAGGGA
>Ga0316204_10007721_pt1 | contig 15487 bp, 13 predicted proteins | sample 6monrhotite_MG_2_FD_205661 | JGI IMG/M metagenome (GOLD analysis project Ga0316204, IMG submission 205661) | Microbial mat bacterial communities from mineral coupon in-situ incubated in ocean water Damariscotta River, Maine, United States -... | ecosystem: Environmental > Aquatic > Marine >... | reverse complement strand
CCTATTTAGACTTGAATGTTGTTGTCATGATGAACGAAAATTCAGCTTCTTCCAGTGAGATACTCGCCGCCGCGTTACAAGACCATAAAAAAGCGACTATTTTAGGGGATGTTTCCTATGGAAAAGGCTCAATCCAATCAATCATTTTTCTAAGACAAGAATCAGGGCTAAAAATCACTACTGCAAAATATTTTTCGCCTAAAGGAAACAAAATTCAAGATGTTGGTATTAGGCCAGATGTTAGATTTAAAACGGCTGGTCTAGAAAATAATAGTGATTCTGAGTTACTAAATGATTTAGAATTACTTCAGGCCTTTGAATTAATTTCTGATAAAAAAGAGTAACTCACCATTAATACTTTGATTAAGAGCTTGAATTATTTTCTTCTCTGTTTTGCATCAATATTCGTATTCGTTGATACACTTTCTGCCGATTTTTTAGATAAAAGAGCCATCTTATACAAGCCTAAGATATCCATTGTTATTGACGATCTAGGTGATAATTCAATTATCGCAAAACAAATGCTTTCATTGCCCGCTAAAATGACCGCTGCTATTTTGCCTCAAACACCTCATGCTGAAATGATTTCTAAGTTTGCAACTCTCAAGGGACACGATGTCATCATGCATTTACCGATGGAGGCTTTCACCAGACCCGATTTACTAGGCCCAGGTGCGCTTTTTTCGAGGATGGATCAAGAAACTTTTAAAAATGTACTTGAGCAGAACATAGCATCAATACCCAACATTATTGGGTTTAATAATCATATGGGAAGCCTTCTCACCGAAGATGAAGAAAAGATGCAATGGCTTATGCAAGAAGCGAAGAATCAGTCTTTTTTATTCCTCGATTCTAAAACTAGCCAAGATTCTATTGCTGAAGATATCGCTAATCAAACAGGCGTACCATCAATCGGACGGGATATTTTCCTTGATCATAAGGGAGTAGATATTTCGATTACAGAACAATTTGAACGTTCAAAAAACATTGCAAGAAAAGTAGGCAAGGCAGTTATTATATGTCACCCATATCCAGAGACGTTAGAATTTCTTAAACACAATTTGCCCAGCCTAGGAGAGGAGTTTGAATTAGTGGGGCTTTCTTCAATAATGTTAAATAATATACAAAAACCCTTATCGCCTTCCTTGGCAAGATGAAGGTCGTAAATTTTTCTAATAATCTTCTGGAGCTGAACCGAATCGATTGTCTCCTTGAGAACTTTCAAGAAAACCACATTCGATAATTTGCCACAGTCCAATAATTGGCACAAGTCCTATCAATATCCACCAAGCTGATTTATCACGATCATGCCATCGTTTTGCAAAAATAGCTAAAGTCGCCCACAAGCCACCAATAACTATCGGTACAATTAAGATCAATAACCATGCCCCGACCGCTCCAGCGATTCCAGCTATAATCATAGTGAGAAGAATTGTACCTATGTAAGCTCCTAAAACTCCATGAAGCCAAAAGACCTTCCTAGGCACTCTTCCTTCAAATGAAAAGAATATTTCCTTTGTAGTTAGTTTTGAAGAACCCAATGAAACTGAAACGTCACTATCTGGCGTTTCGTAAGGACTGTTGTCCGACATAAAAAACCTCCCATTTAATTATTATTTAGTAAGAGCATTTAATATAGGTTAGATTCGAGATATTTTCAGCAATTTATCTACCATTATGAGAAATAGGTTTGATCTAGATTTTGTATGAAGTTGTGAAATTAAAAAAGGCTCCCGAAGGAGCCTTTTCAAAAGAACAGAGAATGATATTACATCATTCCAGGCATTCCACCCATACCGCCCATTCCACCCATGCCGCCCATATCAGGTGCGCCACCAGCATCATCAGCAGGAAGATCAGCAATCATTGCTTCGGTTGTAATCATTAATCCAGAAACTGAAGCAGCATGTTGTAATGCGCTACGAGTTACTTTAGTTGGATCAAGGATACCCATTTCAATCATATCGCCATATTCACCAGTCGCAGCATTGTAACCATAGTTACCTTCACCTTTTGCGACGTTGTTAAGAACAACTGACGCTTCATCACCAGCGTTTGAAACGATTTGACGTAGTGGCTCATTGATCGCTCGGAAAAGAATATGAATACCAGCAGTCTGGTCGTCATTTTCGCCTTTTAGCTCACCAACTTTAGAAGCAGCTCGAACTAAAGCAACACCACCGCCAGGTACAACGCCTTCTTCAACTGCTGCACGAGTTGCATGAAGTGCATCTTCAACTCTCGCCTTCTTTTCTTTCATTTCAATTTCTGTAGCTGCACCAACTTTGATCACTGCAACACCGCCAGCTAATTTAGCAACGCGTTCTTGAAGTTTTTCTTTGTCATAATCAGAAGATGTTTCTTCGATTTGACGACGGATCATTTCAACACGTGATTCGATATTTGCGCTTTCACCAGCACCATCGATAATGGTGGTATTTTCTTTAGTAATTGAGATCTTTTTAGCCGTACCTAACTCATCTAAAGTTGCTGTTTCTAAAGACATGCCTACTTCTTCAGAGATAACGGTTGCGCCAGTTAAGATAGCAATATCTTCTAACATTGCTTTACGACGGTCACCAAAACCAGGTGCTTTAACCGCAGCTACTTTTACGATTCCGCGAATATTGTTTACAACCAAAGTTGCAAGCGCTTCACCATCAACATCTTCTGCGATGATTAAAAGAGGCTTACCCGCTTTAGCAACATTTTCTAATACTGGAAGCAATTCACGGATGTTAGAAACTTTTTTGTCTACGATTAAAATGAACGGAGACTCAGATTCAACAGACATGCTGTCTTGATTGTTGATGAAGTATGGCGATAAGTAACCGCGGTCAAATTGCATACCTTCTACAACATCTAATTCATTTTCTAAACCAGAACCTTCTTCTACAGTGATAACACCTTCTTTTCCAACCTTACCCATAGCTGTTGCAATGATATCGCCAACATCTGCATCAGAGTTCGCAGAAATCGTTCCAACTTGAGCGATTGCTTTATTATCTTCACAAGGAACAGAAACTGTTTGTAATTCAGCAACAATAGCTTTAACCGCTTTATCAATACCGCGCTTAAGATCCATTGGATTCATTCCAGCTGCAACTGATTTTAAACCTTCATTTAAAACAGACTGAGCGAGAACCGTTGCTGTAGTTGTTCCGTCACCGGCAACATCAGAAGTTTGCGAAGCAACTTCTTTAACCATTTGTGCGCCCATATTTTCAAATTTGTTTTCTAATTCGATTTCTTTAGCAACCGATACACCGTCTTTAGTGACTGTTGGCGCGCCAAAAGAACGATCTAAAATAACGTTACGACCTTTAGGACCCAAAGTTACTTTTACTGCATTTGCTAGTGTATTTACGCCATTCACCATTTGTGAGCGAGCGTCATCACCAAATCTTACGTCTTTTGCTGACATTTTTATATCCTCTTAATAGATTCTTTAATTAAATTCTTGAGTTTAAAATAACGACTACTCGATGATGCCGACGATATCGTCTTCACGCATCACTAATAATTCTTCGCCATCAACTTTGACTTCATTACCTGAATACTTACCAAAAAGGATTTTGTCGCCAACCTTTACTTCTAATGGCCTAACATCACCATTGTCTAAGTGTTTACCATTACCTACCGCTAAAATCTCGCCTCGGCTTGGTTTTTCTTTAGCGTTATCTGGTATTAAAATACCGCCCGCACTGACTGTTTCATCTTCCATACGTCTAACTAAAACGCGATCATGTAAAGGACGAATACTCATCGATTTTTTCTCCTAGTGGTGGCTAGATCTATTTGTTTTTAATGGTTAAATAGAACTAGCTATTGGTTAATAGTTTAAATAACAGTGGCTATATGGGGATTATTTTTTGGCACTCAACCCCTTAGAGTGCTAAAAATCATTAAATTTATTTAAATGCCTTGACCCTAAAGTTAACTTTAGGGTTTATAATCCCATCATGTTATTTATTTGAGTCATTCGAATGGGAAATTTTCTTAAAATTGGTAGGTTAGCAAAACAGTCTGGAATTTCTGTTGAAACTCTACGCTATTATGAAAGTGAGCAACTACTTACCTCCTCTGGAAGAACTGAATCTGGTTATCGTTTGTATCACCCAATCGATGTTGAGAAACTACATTTTATTCTTCATGCAAAAAAAGTTGGCTTTTCACTTCAAGAAATTAAACGCCTTCTCTCTCTAAGAACCAATAAAGACAACCACACCTGTGAAGACGTAAAATCCTACACTGGCTCGAAAATTCAAGAGATAGAAACAAAAATTAATGATTTATTAAAAATGAAAGTTGCTCTACAAGGTTTGTACGATGCTTGTTGTGGAGGCGAAGAAAGTGCAATCAATTGCACCATTCTTTCAACCCTTGATGATCCGCAATTTTTTTCATCAACTTCTAATAACAACACTCCAAATCAAGGCTCTGCTCAAAATCCTAATCAAAAACATAACAATACTACCCTAGGAAGCAAAAATGACTGATTATCTACTTAACTTTGTCGCACTTTTTACTGAATCTGCTCCTTGGCTTTTATTAGGTTTATTAATTGCTGGAGCGATGAAATGGATTGTCCCAATCGAGCTATTAGAAAAGCATATGGGTGACAATCGCATTATTTCGATTTTAAAAGCTGCATTTATTGGAGCGCCTTTACCTCTATGTTCGTGCGGTGTTATCCCCGCAGCAATAGGTTTAAGACGCTCAGGCGCATCCCGTTCAACAACCATCTCTTTTTTAGTTGCGACTCCAGAAACTGGTGTCGATTCGATATCAGTATCTTACGCACTTTTAGGCCCGTTTTTCGCGATTATCAGGCCATTTGCGGCAATTTTCACTGCAATTTATGCTGGAGTAATGGTGAAATTTTTTACCCTTGATAAAAAGAGCTTGCTTGACGATTTAGTCGAAGAATCCTCTTCAAGCTGCTGCGCTTCAAAACAAAAAGAAGCTGAAATCGCCAAATCTTGCCACGAAAAATCGCCAACAACCATAAAATCCGAAGAAAAGAAAGAAAGCTGTTGCTCATCTAATGATAAAACTATCATAACCCCTAAGCTTCCACTCACTCAGTTAGTGGTCAATTCGTTAAGCTTTTCTACGGGCAAGCTTCTTTCAGATATTACTAAATGGCTATTGATTGGTCTTCTCCTTGCTGCTGCCATAAAAACCTGGGTTTCAACGGATTTTCTGGTTCAATGGGGGGATGGGTTTACGGCTATGTTGGTGATGGCAGTCATCGGTATTCCTATGTATATCTGTGCAACTGCATCAACTCCGATAGCTGCTGGTTTTTTAGCAGCCGGTCTATCTCCCGGAGCGATTTTAGTATTTATGCTCGCGGGCCCAGCAACCAATATTGCTACAATGGGAATGATCCGCCAAGAAATGGGAACTCGTGTACTGATTGCTTACTTGTTTAGTCTGTTTACTGCCAGTATTAGTATAGGCTATTTAGCAAACTGGCTTATTAATACATTTGCTTTTTCCATACCCACTGTGGCTGCACATCAGCACGAAATGAGTAGTTCGCTAATCTACACACTTTCAGCAGTGTTACTTGCTTCTTTAATGGTTAGAAACTGGATTAAACGCTAAATTAGCCTCTTTTCTAATAAAAAGTCCCAATTAAAGGTCAAAAAATCAACTGGTAGAACCATTAGGCTTGATTTTTTGATCTAAAATCCCCGTTCATGCTGCTAACATCTTAAAACGTGAAGAATATTGACTAGTTAACCATTAAAGGACTTCCTTTTTTCAAAAATAAGGCGTAGAGTCAAGTTATCGTATTTTTAAAGATTTTAGCAACAATTGATGTCTCATTTTGGTAGTTGTTTATTGTTTGCATAAAATAAGTAGTTTTAAATCTATTTAAAATAACCCTGACGGGTAAAAAGACAATATAATGAAAATTTTGCTTATTAATGGCCCTAACCTTAATTTACTCGGCACAAGAGAGCCCGAAATTTATGGTTCGTTAAGCTTAAGCGAGATTGAAAACAAATTAGTTCAAACGGCTCAAGCTCAATCGGTAGAATTAAATTGCTTCCAGTCAAATGCGGAACACGCGATCATCGATATTGTTCAAAAAAGTGTTAAAGAGAACATTGATTTTATTTTGATCAACCCTGCCGCTTTCACTCATACTAGTATTGCCATTAGAGATGCATTAGCAGCCGTTCAGATCCCATTTATTGAAATTCATCTTTCTAATCCTCACGCTCGTGAGCCATTTAGAAAGCACTCATATTTTTCAGATTTAGCCATGGGAGTTATTGCTGGTTTTGGTGTCGATAGTTACCTGATGGCACTTGAATCAGCAATTAAGTATTACAAATCAAAATAACCACTATAAATATAACCATTTTAAAACAGACTAAACATTAAAAAAGGTAGAAAGATTATGGATATTCGAAAAGTTAAGAAATTAATCGAATTACTCGAAGAATCTGGCGTTGCAGAAATAGAAATTAAAGAAGGTGAAGAATCTGTTCGTATTAGCCGAGGCATGACACAAGCAGCACCGCCAATACAAGCCTATGCACCTGCACCACAACAAATTGAAACAGTAGCGGCTCCTGTTGCTGCGGTGGCTAACGAACCAGCTGCAGAAGCGGAGGTAACGGGTCATCAAGTTAAATCTCCAATGGTGGGAACCATGTACCTTGCTCCGTCGCCGGGCGCTAACAATTTCGTTTCAATTGGCGACAAGATAAATGTTGGCGATACATTGTGTATTGTTGAAGCAATGAAAATGATGAACCAAATTGACTCTGATGTTTCTGGAACACTAAAAGCCATATTGATTAATGATGGCGAACCAGTTGAGTTTGATGAGCCATTATTTATCATCGAATAATAAGTTCAACTATTTAAGAATAAACAGAACAAAAGTAAATCACTTTTGTTGACTGATATAAATTTTTTCTGGAAATCAAAATGCTTGATAAAGTGGTAATAGCAAATCGTGGAGAAATAGCTCTGCGTATTTTAAGAGCCTGTCGAGAGTTAGGCATCAAAACCGTTGCCGTACATTCAACGGCTGATGAAAATTTAATGCACGTTAAGCTTGCGGACGAGTCCGTTTGTATTGGCCCAGCCTCAGCGTTAGAAAGTTATCTCAATATTCCTGCAATTATTGCAGCAGCAGAAGTGACTGACGCAGTCGCTATCCACCCCGGCTACGGATTTTTAGCAGAAAACGCTGATTTTGCAGAGCAAGTGGAAAGAAGTGGCTTTACCTTTATAGGTCCAACGGCTGATTCTATTCGCCTAATGGGCGACAAAGTTTCTGCCATTGCAGCAATGAAAAAATCAGGCGTACCATGTGTCCCAGGATCAGATGGTCCTCTTGGCGAAGATGAAGCAACCAATATAGCCTTGGCTAAACGTATTGCTTACCCTGTGATTATTAAAGCTTCCGGTGGCGGTGGCGGTCGAGGAATGCGAGTTGTTCGAAGAGAAGAAGACCTGATTGATTCGATTGCTTTAACCAAGGCTGAAGCAAAAGCAGCATTTAATAATGATGTCGTGTACATGGAAAAATTTCTTGAAACACCTCGTCATGTAGAAATCCAAATCCTCGCGGATAAACATGGCAACGCTATTTATCTTGGTGAGCGAGACTGCTCAATGCAGCGTCGCCATCAAAAGGTTGTAGAAGAAGCACCAGCTCCGGGCATGACCGAAGAAAAACGTCGTTTTATTGGTGAGCGTTGTACCCAAGCCTGTATAGAAATGGGATATCGCGGTGCGGGAACATTTGAATTTTTATATGAAAAAGGCGAATTCTATTTCATTGAAATGAATACTCGTGTTCAAGTTGAACATCCTGTTTCAGAATTAGTTTCTGGCGTTGATATTATTAAAGAACAATTAAGAATCGCCGAAGGACAACCGCTATCTTTTAGGCAGGAAGATATCCAGCTGAGAGGCCACTCAATCGAGTGTCGAATTAACGCAGAAGATCCGAATACCTTTATGCCATCTCCTGGCACAATCACCCGTTATCATGCGCCGGGTGGTCCAGGTGTTCGTTGGGATTCTCATATCTACTCTGGATACACAGTTCCACCCTACTACGACTCGATGATAGGTAAACTAATTACCTATGGTGAAACCCGTGAAGTGGCTGTAGCAAGAATGCAAATGGCTTTAGATGAAGTGATTATCGATGGTATTAAAACTAATATCGAATTGCAACGCCGGATTATGGCCGATGAAAATTTCCTAAAAGGCGGGACAAATATTCATTATCTGGAACATAAATTAGAGCTCGAAGGTTGATAGTATTTTTTTCGCGGCACGGAGGCTCGCTCTACCAATAAGAAATCTATCTTCGAACTTTAGGAGCGATCGTCTCGGCGCGAATTTGTTATTTAACCATTGATCTTGAATTGATAAAACTAACCCAATCGCACTAAAAGCCTATTTTTCTACCTTCTAACCCAATTAAAAAAAACAAAAAAGTCTCCTATCGAACAAACTTCCAATATGATATAAACTAACACCATTGTTAAACTCATTGTGTCGTTTTTATGGTTCGTCCTGCCTCACTGTTAAACAATCATCCAATGGAAAACAGCCATCACACAGGGCTGTCTAGTCATCAAAGCAATACACTTCTAAAGTTACATGGTTCTAATCGTTTACCACAAAAGCAAAGTATTAGCTTTTTTCAGCGTTTTTTAGTTCAATTTAAGAGTGCACTCATTTATATCCTACTGGTTGCATTGATAATCGATTTATCAATATGGTTTGTAGAAGGGGTTGAAGGATGGCCCATCGATGCAATCGCTATTGGTTTAATTCTTATGCTTAATGCAAGCCTAGGTGTTTGGCAAGAGTCAAAAGCGGAGAACGCGTTAACCAAATTAAATGTTCTAGCCACTCAAAAAATCTGGGTATTAAGAGATAAAAAATTGAGCAAACTTTCCCGAGATTTATTAGTTCCCGGGGATATTGTTAGAATTGAAGCGGGAGAAAGAATACCTGCTGATCTTGTGTTACTCGATGATATCGAATTAATCGTGGATGAATCCATTTTAACAGGAGAGTCTGAACCAATATTAAAAACCTTAGGCGAGCATTTCTTTTCAGGTACCTTATTGGTTCAGGGTAAAGGTTATTTTAGGGTTGAGAAAACAGGTTCTAAAAGTACTCTTGGAAAACTCGCTACACTTTTATCAGAATTAGAAGATGTTCAGACTCCTTTAGAAAAACGTTTAGAGCTATTCGGTAAAAAGGTCGGGATCGCAGTTGTCATTATTGCGTCTCTATTATTGCTATTGGGCGTTTGGTTTGAAGGGCTAGGTAGCTTTAATCAAATGTTTTTATTTGCGGTTGCGTTAGCTGTCGCTGCCGTCCCTGAAGGCCTTCCTGCCATCATATCTCTAACCCTTGCTTTGGGAATAGAAAGAATGTCCAAACGTAAGGCAGTGGTTCGTAAGATGGCTGCGGTTGAGGCACTTGGTTCTGTTTCTGTAATAGCGACCGATAAAACCGGCACATTAACTGAAAATAAAATGCTGGTAGATAAATTAATTGTTAGCGACAAAGAACTTGCATACAGAGCAATGGCACTCGCCAATGACGCCGAGGCAGACACTGGCGCAGGTGATCCTTTAGAACAAGGTTTATATCAATATCTTTATGCACAAAATAAAGATCCCTTGAAGATCCAGAAACAATACCCGCGAATAAGTTGTCGCTCTTTTGATTCTAAAAAGAAATACATGCGAGCGACTGTCTCTCAGCAGGACAAAACTGTCAGCTATTTAAAAGGAGCTCCAGAGGTTTTATTAGAACGCTGTAGTTTAGAATCATCTGAACTTGAAGAACAATACCAACTATCAGAAAAATATGCCGCCCAAGGATTACGCTTACTTGCTCTTGCATGGAGCAATGGAGAGCAAGAAACTGACTTAAATTTCATTGGTTTAGTGCTGTTAATCGATCCTCCACGAAAAGAAGTTCCACAAGCTATTCAGGAAGCAAAACAGGCAGGAATTAGAGTCATGATGCTAACGGGTGACCATCCTTCAACGGCCCTGACGATAGCCCGTCAAATTGGTATAGAATCAAAACAAGCGATTACAGGCGAACAATTCGACAATATGAACCCAGACGAAATCGAAAAACTGGTCAGTTATAATAATGTTTTTGCCCGAGTCAAACCTGAACATAAACTTTCAATTGTTAAAATATTGCAAAAGCAAAATCAAATCGTTGCTGTAACGGGTGATGGTGTCAATGATGCTCCAGCATTAAAAGCGGCAGATGTGGGCATTGCTATGGGGCAACGAGGCAGTGATGTTAGTCGTGAAGTAGCTGATATTATTTTACTTGATGATAACTTCTCAACGATCGTCGCGGCTATTGAAGAAGGAAGAAGTATTTACGAAAATATAAAAAAGTATATTCGCATTTTATTTTCGACTAATTTAGCTGAAGTTATTTTAGTTGCTATCGGGACAATCGTTGCTATCGCATTAAATCTGCGTGATGAATTGGGTGATCTTTTACTTCCTTTACTTGCAGTTCAAATCCTTTGGATCAATTTATTGACCGACTCTTTTCCTGCGCTGACAGTTGCACTAGACAAAAATCCGAACCTGATGCAAAGACGCCCCAACCCAACTAATTCTCCTCTACTCGACTCTTCTGCAATGATATTTACTGTCATTATTGGAGGATTCATTGGTATGGCTTCTGTTGGCCTATTATTCTGGCTACCAAGTCAAGGACACGAATTAATACTAGTACAAACAACTGTCTTTACATTTTTAACCGTAAGTCAGTTATCCGTCATCATACCTGCTCGCAAAACACTTGTCGTTCCAGCAAACAATTATTATATTTTAATCGCTATATTAATCTGTTTTGCATTGCAGTTGATGGTATTAAAGATTCCATTGTTTAATTCATTGCTCCATATTTCAATGCTTAACCAAGAACTATTTATCATTATTGCGGTATTGACTATTGTTAGCTGGCTGTGCGCGGAAATCACTAGCAAAATATTACGCCAACATGAGAAAAAAAATACTTTTAATATTGATTAACTAGGAGATAAATTAAATGCAGATTCAATTTTTTGGTGCTACGCAAGAAGTCACAGGATCATGCTATCTAGTGAGCGTTGGGGATATAAACTTACTCGTTGAGTGCGGAATAGTACAGGGCTCTCATCATCATGAACATCACAATTATGATCCTTTCCCATTTGATATCGAAACCATTGATGCGGTTATTTTAACTCATGCTCACTTAGATCATTCTGGAAAAATACCACTACTATTTAAGCGCGGGTTTATTGGGCCAATATTTACCCATAAAGCAACAGCAGATCTTTGTAGTATCCTTTTTCAAGATGCAGGCTATCTCAATGAAAAAAGTGCCGCTAGAGAAAATAAAAAACGACAAGCTAACGGTCAAGATTTGATTGAACCTTTATACACTAAAAGTGAAGCTATCAATGTCCAACAATATTTTAGAGAATTAGAATATCAAAATACGGTAGAAATTTTGCCCGGTGTTAAATTAACACTACACGATGCCGGTCATATCCTCGGCTCTTCCATTGTAGAACTTAGATTAACTGAAAATGATACCACTCGTACTGTTGTTTTTAGTGGTGACCTTGGCCATAAAGATGCATCAATTCTCAATAACCCAAACGTCATCGAAGCGGCGGATCTTGTGGTAATGGAGAGCACTTACGGAGATAGAAATCACCGTAGCTGGGATGAAACATGGAACGAAATGGGAGAGATAATATCGAGAGCACAACACGGACGAGGCAATATATTAATTCCCGCATTTGCTGTTGGCCGAACTCAAGAATTGCTCTACACATTTAAATCGCACTTTAAACAATGGGGAATGAAAAGCTGGGATATTTTCCTCGATAGCCCAATGGCGATAAGAACAACTGAAGTCTACGCGGGACACAGTAACGTTTATGATAGCGATGCGACAGAAATACGACAGCAGAGCGGGAGCTTATTCGATTTACCCAATTTACACCTTTCTCAATCAACAGAAGCTTCAATGAAAATTAATCAAATTAGTTCTGGGGCAATTATTATTGCGGGTAGCGGAATGTGCACTGGTGGAAGAATCAAACATCACTTTGAGCACAATATAAGTCGAAAAGATTGTCAGGTTATGATCGTTGGATTCCAAGCCAGAGGAACTCTTGGACGTTCGCTGGTTGACGGCGCAAAAAAGGTTAATCTTTGGGGGAGATCTTTTGATGTAAGAGCGAAAGTACACACCATTGGAGGCTTGTCAGCACATGCCGATCAAAAAGGTTTGTTAGATTGGTATTCTGGATTTAAAAATTCTCCAAAAGTTGTTCTTGTACATGGAGAACCAGACGCGATGAATGCGTTGGCGTCTAAATTAAGGGAAAATAATAAGGCAGAAGTTTTGCTTGCAAGTTATAAACAGAAGTTGGAGATATAAGTATCCTATTCTCGCGGCACGAAGACTCGCTCCTTCAAATAAAAAATGCTCTCCGAATTCTGGGAGCACCCGTCTCGGTGCGAATTTGTTATTTAACCATTGGTGTTGGTTGATAAAAAACTAACTCAACCTACTTGGAATCATCGCCCCCACTTTTCATCGACTCATAAGTCGGCACTTTAGGATGTTCAGGTAACCCTGATTTAAACACTTCATTATTAAAAACCTTATTAACTGCAGCATTAACATTATTGGCTTTTTTTCGGACGGTGTGAAGTAATGCAAAATTGACTTTGTCACTCTCTTGCACCTTTCTGCCAGTTTTAGAAACAACAACAAAGCTAGCAGTGTGAGGGCCATATTCAATATTTTCCGCAGTGATAGTTAAAGCTTTTTGCTGAGACCCGATTAATTTCCCATCAATATAAAACTTTAATGAATGCCCTCGACTCAGCTCAGGTTCTAGCTTGGCAGTTAGAGTGACTGTGCCAGCGTTATTACGTACGACGCCATCATTTGTTAGATTGAGAAAGCCGATAGAATCATAATAACCAGCGTCAGGATCTCTTTTTTCTCTGCCAATCTCTTCTTGGTCAAAAATATCATAATCAACTTTAGGTTTGGTCATTTTGATAGATGGAATATTTTCAATAATCATTTCTTTAGAACCTTTGCTTGGCTCATCAGAGTATGAAATATTACCTTTTTCATCAACTACTCGATATAATTTTTTTGCTTGGCCCTTTTTTGTTTCGACCTTTTTTTCCTTTGATACTTTTTCTTTCGTTATTTTTTCTTTATTCACTTGCTCTTCAATTTGTTTTTCATCTCCAGCATAGGTTGAAAAAGAAGAAAAAATAAGCCCGCTAATTGCGATAGCTAGAAAAGTTAGCTTGTTCATATTGCTGTCCGCCATAAACATTATTTGTTTAGTTAATTATATACCTGTGCTACCTCAAAATGCGTGTTTCAGCACCAACAGTAGGCGCTTTTAGACGAGGCTAGAAACATCCATATTTGAGGTAGCACGGGTATAAGTTAGCAAACTATCGGTGCTTTTCATAGCTTTAATGAATAACTTGTGCTGGGGATAAGTATTTCTGCAATCAGGTTATCAAATTTTAAGCAAAAAAAAGCCGGCTATATTAACCGGCTTAGCAAATAGGATAAATAACTATAAGCTATAGTACATTTCAAATTCAACAGGGTGAGTTGTCATATTAAGATGTGTAATATCAGCCGTTTTAAGTTCTATATAAGAAGTAATAAAATCATCACTAAAAACGCCACCACGTGTTAAGAATTCACGATCTGAATCTAATGCCGCTAAAGCTTCTTCTAATGAAGCTGCTACCGTTGGAATTGCTTTTGCTTCTTCCGCAGGAAGATCATATAAATCTTTATCCATAGAATCACCTGGATGGATCTTGTTTTGAATACCATCAAGTCCTGCCATCATCATTGCGGAAAAAGCCAAGTAAGGATTTCCTGTCGGATCAGGGAATCTAACTTCAATACGACGTCCTTTTTCGCTAGGGACATGAGGGATTCTAATAGACGCACTACGATTGTTAGCTGAATAGGCTAACATGACTGGCGCTTCAAACCCTGGAACTAAACGCTTATAAGAGTTAGTTGAAGCGTTGGCAAATGCATTGATTGCTTTTGCATGTTTGATGATCCCACCAATATAGAAAAGAGCTTCTTCAGACAATCCACCGTATTTATTACCAGCAAACAAATTGACGCCGTCTTTCGCAAGAGATTGATGAACATGCATTCCACTACCATTATCACCAACCAAAGGCTTAGGCATAAAGGTTGCCGTCTTTCCGTAAGCATGAGCAACGTTATGTACCACGTATTTTAGTATCTGAGTTTCGTCAGCTTTGGCTACCAGAGTATTAAATCTAGTTGCAATTTCATTTTGATTAGCGGTAGCTACTTCATGGTGATGAGCTTCTGTTAATACGCCCATTTCTTCCAAAACTAAACACATTTGTGAACGAATATCTTGCGAAGAATCAACTGGAGGAACGGGGAAGTATCCACCTTTAACTCTTGGTCTATGACCCATGTTGCCATCATCATAGCCGCGATCTGAGTTCCAAGCCGCTTCGGTAGAATCAACTTTATAAGACGCTCCTTGCATGTCAATCTTATAACGAACATCGTCAAATAGGAAAAATTCTGGCTCTGGCCCAAAATAAGCAGTATCTGCAATACCTGTTGATTTTAAGTAGGCTTCGGCGCGACGAGCAACAGAACGCGGATCGCGATCATAACCTTGCATGGTTGCAGGCTCTAAAATGTCACAACGAAGATTTAATGTTGAATCTTCGCAAAATGGATCCATCACAGCAGTTGATAAATCTGGCATTAGAACCATGTCAGATTCATTAATTCCTTTCCAACCAGCGATCGAAGAACCGTCAAACATTTTTCCTTCTTCTAAAAAATCTTCATCAATACAATGGTGGGGCAAGCTAACGTGCTGTTCTTTACCCTTAATATCGGTGAAACGTAAATCAACAAAACTTACTTCGTTCTCTTCCATCATTGAAAGTATATTCTTGTCTGACATGTTTATTCCTCTAGCGATCAAATATTAATTAACAATGCCTTGCTATGGGCAAATTTTAGTTAGTGTCTTTTTAATTAGTGCCTACAATGCAATCTCGGTGCCAATTTTTAATATACTACAAACGACTATAGAATAAGAAAACCAGACAATTATTAACAATTTTAACGCACTTTTTTGGTGCGTCGCGCCATCCGTATGCACCAAATATGTCCAGCTAGTTTAACTCCCATATTCCCAATTAATCACTTGTGAGCCAAAACTCGGGCAAGCTACTCTGTATCAGCTAAAATTAGTATATACCCATCATCATTCAAGATGCAGGATTTAATACCTGAAAATTGTCATTAATTCTACTTTTCAAATCATCGCCAATTTCTGGCAATGTATTCTGGAAAAAATCATCGATTTGCTCTCTGAATT
>Ga0316204_10007719_pt1 | contig 15489 bp, 14 predicted proteins | sample 6monrhotite_MG_2_FD_205661 | JGI IMG/M metagenome (GOLD analysis project Ga0316204, IMG submission 205661) | Microbial mat bacterial communities from mineral coupon in-situ incubated in ocean water Damariscotta River, Maine, United States -... | ecosystem: Environmental > Aquatic > Marine >... | reverse complement strand
AGGAAAAAGGTTATATAAATACTGCCGGTAGAGAGTATGTTTTAAATAATTATGACTGGAATGCAAGTTTGAAAATAATTGAGAGTGAATTATGAAATGGGTATGAACGATACTCTCTCTTCAAACGAGAGTAGGAAATTGCATTTTTCTTTATTTTTATTGTCGTTGTGTATTACGATTATATCATTCAACGAAACACTTTTATCCATGTTTCATATCTGGTACACATCAGAAGACTATCAACATGGGTTGGTAATTATTCCTATATCGCTATATGTAGTTTGGCTCAAAAGAGAAAAGTTATCCTCGATACCATTTAAAGTAAATATTGTAGGTGTATTCGTAGTATTTAGTCTATGCTTTTTATGGTTCATAGGCGATATTGCAGGAATCAACATTATAAAACACTTTGCTCTAATGAGTTTATTATCTGCAATTGTGCTCACTTGTTTAGGTTTTAGTGTTTTCAAAGCGCTTATATTTCCTTTAGGGTACTTGTTATTAGCAATACCTACGCATGGACCTTTCGTTTATCCTTTGCAGCAAATAACTGCTGAATTTGTATTCTATGGTTTGCAATTAACCAATATACCTGTATTCCGTGAAGGGCAATTAGTACATATTCCGGCAGGAACTTTTGAGGTAGCCGAAGCCTGCAGTGGAATTAGATTCCTAACCGCAACATTTACATTAGCAATCCTATTTTCCTATTTGTCCTACAAGTCATATAAAAAACGTTTTATATTCTTGATGCTTGCCATTGTTATTCCTGTCATTGCTAATGGATTAAGGGCTTTCTTAACTGTTCTCGCAGGTCATTTTATTTCGATGGAATACGCAGGTGGAGCTGATCATATTATATTTGGCTGGCAATTCTTTGGTGTTATTATGTTTTTAATGTTCTGGATTGGTTCTAGATGGTCTGATGATGAAAAATCATAATACAGGCATGCACCGATATTCAATGCCAGTAATGCTGAACTTGTTTATAGTGTTAGCTGTTATGCTAGCGCCGTATTTATCAGAACGTGTTAAACAACAGTATAGTGTTAATATTGATCGTCAATATTCTTCATTTAAAGATATACCTGGATGGAAATATACAAGTAAAATACATGATGAAATAGTTAGTCCTAAAATTAGTACGCCAGATTATAAAGAGGAAGGCCGGTATTCATCAGGTAATAAAAAAGTAGATGCATATATTTATGCTTATACTAATGCAATCGACAATAAAGAGATAATTAAACACGAGAATGTTATCTATAAAAGTCAATTCTGGACAAAAGCTAAGCAATCAAATTATAAGCTAATGACTGATAGTGGTAAGCACTATATTCTTAATGAGTTTCTTGTCTATAGAAACAATAGTAAACGAATTATAAGATACTTCTATCTTATCAACGGTGAATTTGCAGTAAGAGCTTCAATGGTGAAGCTTAATGAGCTTCTGGTGAAGATGAAAGGTGAAGCAATGGACTCGAGCTTGTTTGTTTTTTCAGTTGATGTTGCTGGGAACTATCTTCAGGCAAGTGATGCATTAAATGATGTTATTGCTAAGGTGATTCTACAGAGAAATATTTAAACTGTAATACCCCTATGATAGAGGCATTACAGTTAATTAGATTAAACTTTACCATGTCCTATTGCGTAATAGGTAAGGCCAGCTGCAGTTAACTGTTCTGGTTTATATAAGTTACGTCCATCAAATATAACTGGATCTTTAAGGCTGGCTTTGATTTGGTCGAAGTCCGGGCTGCGGAATTGTGACCATTCAGTAACTATGATAAGGGCATCGGCGCCTTGAAGCGTACTGTCTACTGATTTACAAAGATTGAGATCATCCCTTTCACCATAGATTCGTGTTGTTTCTTCCATCGCCTCAGGGTCATAGGCTCTGACTGATGCGCCTTGTGCCCATAATTGTTCCATAATAACGCGGCTAGGTGCTTCACGCATATCGTCTGTTTTAGGTTTAAATGATAATCCCCAGATAGCAAAAGTTTTGCCTTTTATATCGCCATTGTAGTGTTTGCTAACTTTATTAAACAAAACCATTTTCTGACGTTTATTGACAGATTCAACCGATTGTAATAATTCGGCGTTATAACCAACTTCATTTGCAGTGCGTTCAAGTGCTTGTACATCCTTAGGGAAACATGACCCACCATACCCACAACCGGGGTAAATAAAGTGATATCCGATGCGTGGATCAGAACCAATACCTACACGAACTTTTTCAATGTCTGCACCCAGGTGTTCAGCAAGGTTGGCTAGCTCGTTCATGAAGCTGATTTTTGTAGCTAGCATGGCGTTAGCGGCATATTTTGTTAATTCTGCTGAGCGAATATCCATAACGATCAATCGTTCATGGTTGCGATTGAAAGGAGCGTATAGACTACGCATAAGTTCTGCTGTGCGAACGTTATCTGTTCCAATAACAATGCGATCAGGCGTCATGAAATCGGTAATTGCATCACCTTCTTTTAGAAATTCCGGGTTTGATACGACATCAAATTCTATATCTTGATCTCTATTTTTTAGTGTTTCTAATACACGCTCGGTAACCTTGTCCGCAGTGCCAACCGGAACAGTTGATTTGTCGATAATAATACGGAAATCATCCATGTTCTCACCGATTGACTGTGCTACAGCAAGAACGTACTGAAGGTCTGCTGAACCGTCTTCGTCAGGAGGAGTGCCTACGGCAATAAACTGAAATAAACCATGTTCAACACCTTGTTTTGCGTCGGTAGTGAAATTTAATCGACCAGCTTTAAAATTTTCATGAACCATGTCTTCAAGACCTGGTTCGTATATTGGAATCTCGCCTTGTTTGAGTCGATTGATTTTATTTTCATCAATGTCTACACAAAGTACATCATTACCTACTTGTGCAAGGCATGCACCTGTTACTAGTCCGACATAACCTGATCCATAAATTGTGACTTTCATTGATATTTTTCCCGTTGAATTTATTGTTTTGAGTATGTGTTTGAATACTATTAAGAAACCATTAAATTTTATAAGATTATACTAGCCTATATTGGGAAAAGCCAATGACTCAAAATCACATTATTTGACAATAAAGAGGCTAAATATGGGTATATTTAGCCTTGTCTAGTTCTTATTAGTGAGTGTTTATTTGGTATATTACTTTATGGGTAGATTAGACGAATGTGATATAAGGTATTTAATGTTATTCGAGAGATAACTATATCAGAGAAATTATGCGACGATTATCAAGATAGTCGATTATCTGGCGAACACAGTCTTCTAATGAATTTTCACCCGTATGAACCAGAATTTCGGGCTTCCTAGGCTCTTCATAAGGTGAAGATATACCAGTAAAGTTTTTTATCAGACCTTCACGCGCTTTTTTATATAAACCCTTTACGTCACGTTTTTCACAAGTATCAACATTTGCATAGCAATATATTTCAATAAATTCACCATGTGGGACCATGTTTCGTACAAGTTCACGGTCTGATCTAAAAGGTGAGATGAAGGCAGTTAAAACAATCACGCCAGACTCCATCATTAATTTAGCAACATTACCAATTCTTCGTATGTTTTCTTTTCGGTCTTCATCTGAAAAACTGAGATCGCCACAAAGTCCGTGGCGCACATTGTCTCCATCCAGAACATAAGTAGAAGAATTAAGTTGATGAAGTTTCTCTTCTGTCGCGTGTGCTAATGTCGATTTCCCAGCACCAGAAAGACCTGTAAACCAAAGAACGACGCTTTTGTGTCCATGTAATGTCTCGCGGCGTTCACGTGTAACAGTCGCGTGATGCCATATAACGTTACTGCTTTTATTTTCGGGGTCACTCATAATATTTAGGTATTATTTAATTTTCTATGTTCGATAGGATAGCATTGATTTATACTAAAATATATTGATGATGATATGAGTATTTCACTCATATGTGTAGGGCTCAAGGTATAACAAAGATGAAGAATATAGATGTTTTTAATGGTGATGCTGATGGTATATGTGCTTTGCATCAATTAAGACTCGTTAATCCGGTTGAAAGTGTACTGATAACGGGTGTAAAACGAGATATTAGCTTACTGAAAAACGTACGTGCTGAGTCCGGTGACGAGGTTACGGTGTTAGATATTTCGTTAGATAAAAATAGAGTCGTACTGGAAAGGTTACTTAGCAATAATGTATCTATTCGTTATTTCGACCATCATTTTTCGGGTGTTATACCGGAACATCAAAATTTTGAAGTATTTATAGACACATCTGCAGATACTTGTACGAGCCTACTGGTCAATGACTATTTGAAAGGAGAATGTTTGCCATGGGCTGTGACAGCTGCATTTGGCGACAATTTATTTGACAGCGCTATTGCTGCCGCAAAGCCATTAAGTTTATCGAATGATCAATTGAATCAGTTAAAAACGTTAGGAACACTTATCAATTATAATGGTTATGGTGGTTCATTAGATGATTTATATTTTACCCCTGATGCTCTCTATAAAATTATAAAGCCATACGCTAATCCCTTTCACTTTATAAAAGAAACAGAAGCTTTTAGTGTGTTGGAAAGTGGGTATGCTTCAGATATGCATCATGCAAATGCTATTAGTCCTGAACTTGAAAACAGCAATTACGCAATAGTAATATTACCTGATGAAAAATGGTCACGTCGTGTGAGTGGTGTATATGCAAATCAATTAGCACAGAAAAATCCCGATCGCGCCCATGCGATTTTATCAATACAAACAGATGATACTTATGTTGTTAGCGTGCGCGCACCACTGAGTAATAAAAATGGTGCAGATGAAGTATGCCGTCAGTTTGAAACAGGTGGAGGAAGGAAAGCAGCTGCGGGAATTAATAGACTAGCACAGAATGAATATGACAGATTTATTCTAGTCATGAATGACATTTTTAAAAGCTAAGATTTATTTGACCGCTACAGGTTTAACTATCCTGAGCTTGTGCATCATTTTCTTTTGCTCTGCGTCTATAGTCTTTTCTCATTATCCAAACCATCCAGCTGGCGTAACTAAATAGGCAAGCTGAAGCAATAGAAAAAGGAATGTCTATAAAAAGTAAACTGGATAGCCCACTCGCCATATATATAGTAGGAATAGATTCGTAAATGGGGCCAGGTAAATACATGTTGTACCTTTATCGTTATGGTTCTTCTATATATTAATGCATAAAACAGGCCAATTGCTATAACTTGTTAATAATTATTATAAAATTTTATGTTATAAACTAGTTTACAATTATGTGTAAATTTTTCCGACGATTTATTGACGTTATTTATAACTTATTGATTTTTTCAATGATTAAATAGATCAAAATGTCCTCTATAATTGAAAAATCTAAGAAACTGTCACCTTTTTATACTATTTAATATATGGAAATATAAAAAAGGCATGTTTTATCAAAATTAGATGATCATTTGATCAAAATAATTAGTGAGATAGCGGCATTATATTCATTAGCTAGGAAGGCTAATAATGAACTCAACTCCATCAGGGTTCTTGATATTTTTTGCGGTTACAGTACCTAGATGATACTCAGTAATTAATCTGACTATATATAAACCCAGGCCAAGATGTGTCGAGGTTTGTTTTTGATCTCGAACCGATATCATAGAATCAAATAAATTGTCTTTCATTTCGTCAGGCAAATGTGGCCCAGCATTTCGAATGTGAATATCGACTTTTTTAGGCTTGTTATCAATAATAATCAGCACAGGGTCTTGTGGTTGCGTAAAGTCGACAGCATTCGATATTAATTTATCTAACATTTGTACTAATAAATCAGGCGCAGCATATATAGTAATATTAGTTTCCTGGCTTGCTAGTGTAAATTGATTGTCAGGGTAAGCAGTACGATAACCATCAACACAACCATTCACCAAATCGACAAGGTTTATATCTTCTTTTTCGGTTTGTTGTAAAGCCTGCTCGAGACGCGTTGCCTCACTCAACCTGGATAATATATTGTTTAATCGCTCAACACCTTCACGCGCACGCTTTATATACGTGTTAGTAGCCGTGTCTGGATTGACTTGCTCCAGGTTATCTAATGAAGATCGAACAACGGAGAGTGGGGTGCGTAGTTCGTGAGACAATTTACTGGCCATGGTTTCGAGGTAGCGGTTGTATTCATGTAGACGTGATAATAAATCAGAAAATGTTCTTGATAGGTCACCAATTTCATCCTGAACAGTTGATGATTGAAAGCTTTCAGCTACTCTGCCATCAGATGAGATGGATTGTTCGGTTTGATTACGTAGTACATGTATACGACGAGTTAGACGACCAGCAAAGATGATAATAATCAAAGTGCCGCCGAAAAATACAGGGATACTTAAATTCATCAGTTCTTCCATCGCTTGATTTTGCAGTAATAAAATTCTATTACTATTTTGTTCTAACATTACAGCGCCAATAACTTCATCATTTATTTCTATGGGATAGGAGGCGGTGAGTATAGTTACGTTTTTGTTAGAAGTATCGCGCCAACTGGCTGTAGATTGACCTGATAACGCAATATCGATTTCACGCCCTTGTAATTTAGAAACGCCTGATAATATATCTTCAAAATTGGTGACAGGTTGTTGAAGGATCAATCGATATAAGGCAGACATAATAATAGCGGGAATGCTTTTACTATCATGATCAACATTATCAGAAGTACGTAAGTTACCAGCTAATGCCAGAACACGTCGGGTATTATCAATTATCCAGATGCGGGATGAATTTTTACTGAGACGTTGTAATAAGTAATCCAGTTTAGTGGAAGGAATCATGATGGTTGATAAAGCTGATAATTTATCAGTAGATGATGTGCCGATTACTGTTGTTGTCAGCTTACCTTCATATTCATCGATGTCAGCTATAGTAAATGCTAATTTATTACCAATCATGGATAAAGGGATTCTTACTTCGAGATTATACCCGTCAGCCGTTTCTTGCCATGCGCCTTGTATCAGATTTTCTGGTCTGATGGGAATGTTGTTATCCGGCTCCGAAGACATGAGCTGTGCGTTTAGTTTTCCAGGTGCCGATGTGCTGAGGTAATATCGTTTAAATTCACCGCTTTTTGTTTGTAAGGCAATACGCAGGTGGTCACTTTGGTTCAAATTTTGTACGGCTGGGTTATGATAAATGATCTGGTTGTCGGTGACTTTGAAAATAGCATAGAGGTAACGTTTGTAACTACCGGTTGCTTGCTTGAATGTTAATGAATTGATCTGAGTATTGTCTGATTTTTCAATAATATTATTTTCAGAGTACTGTGTAAAAAGATCCAGATTTAGATCCCAGTCTTCACTGTAACCATCAAGTTGAATAAGGTTGTCAAGTGGGCGTAAATATAAATGATTAGTATGGTTGTTTATATCAACAACAGGTGTTTGAGAACTGAATATGTCAGGTTGTTGCTGCAAAACGGCAGCAATGGATTGTGCTTTTGTTGAAAGCGCATCTTCTTGTGCCGTTTTAAGAAAGGTTTCCATGCCGCGAACGTATTTATAACCAATCCAGGGAATGAAAAGTATAATGATTGAGAATAGCAGTAATTTTGCTTTAAGGTTGAAGCGAAAATTTCTCATATTATTTTATGCTTTCCACCTATAACCCATACCATACACAGTATCAATTGCATCAAAGCTGTTATCAATAGCTTCAAACTTCTTTCTGATTCGTTTTATATGAGAAGTAATAGTGCTGTCATCAACGACAATATTGGCATCAGCCATAAGTTGTTCACGGTTTTTTACATGACCAGGGTGGTTCGCCAAAGTATGTACAAGCCAGAATTCTGTTAGCGTTAAATCGATACTTTCCTGTTTCCAACCCGTTGTGAACCGGCTTAAATTTAACGTGAGTTCGCCACGTAATATTTCTTCATCACTTAAGTTAGTATCTGTTGTATTGAGTGCATCTAATCGTCTGAATAAAGCAGAAATGCGTGCGGTTAAGTGTGGCAAGCTAACATCTTTGGTAAGGTAGTCATCAGCACCCAATCTTAAACCGGAGATCGTGTCAAAATCACTGTCACGTGCAGTTAAAAAGATAATGGGTAATGTAGCTGAAAGGCTTCTAATCTCTCTGCATAACTCAAAGCCACCATCTATTTCATCTTCAAGCCCGATATCGAGTAATACCAGATCAGGTAATGACATATTAAAGGCAGACTGTGCGCTGCTTCGGTTTGCGTAGCTATCAACCTGATAACCATGGCGTTGTAACGCGTCCGTATAGTTCTGGCGGATGGCAGGCTCATCTTCAACAATAGCAATGGTTTTGGGCATGGTTATTCCAGTTATTCTCTTATTATCAATAGATTACCATGCTTTTTATGGCTATGTGTAGCGTGCGTTCGGCATAAATAGGTGAAATTAATGACATTGCCATAATTCGTCATAATTCATCGTTACATTGCCATTTTCTATCCCGAAGATTGCCATATCAGCTTGCTTAAATACGTATCAGAGACAGGAACAAAGTGTTGCTGTTAACGAAAATACATAGGAGCAAGTCATAATGAAAACACTTAATAAGGCAAAAACAATATCACTTTCAGTCGCTATTCTGACATGTTTGTCAGCACCTGTCAGTCATGCATATGAATGGGATGAGCTGCCAGCAGATCCAATAGTTAAAAATTACAAAGAAGGCACTTTGGGCATGGGCGGTGGAGCAATAGCGGGTGCCGTTGTAGCTGGTCCCGCAGGGTTTGTGGTGGGTGCAATCGCCGGGAAATTTATTGGCAGACAAGAAGGGCTGGAAAATGAAATCAATGACAACAGTATACAGCTGGCGCAGTTAAAAGAGGAGTTATCAAATAAAAATCAAACAATTGCATTATTGAATCAGCAGCGTAGCGAATTAAAGCAAAACATGATGGTAGCTAGTTTGACGGATGTCTCCATGCAGTCTCCTGATAGCCTTGAAAAGTTTATGGAAGAAAAGTTTATATTCACCATTAATTTTAAAACCAATAGCGATCAGGTAGAAAATCATTTAGCCGAACAATGTCGTGAAATTTCAAAATCAATAAGGTCTTTCCCTAATTTAGTCGTCAACCTTAATGGATTCGCTGATGTGCGCGGTCAAGACGAATACAACCAGTCATTGTCTCAACGAAGATTAGAGTCGGTAAAACAATTGTTAATGCAAGAAGGTATCCCGGAATCGGCGATAAAAATGTTTGCAAATGGTGAATCAGGATCCTTGCAGTTAGGTGATAACAACGATGGCTTTTCGTTTGATCGACGTGTCGTTATAACTTTATCAAATAAAGGAGTGTAATCATGGGAATGCTGCAGCCATTATCAGAAGAATTTTTATATTGGAACCCAGAGGAGATCTATCAATACCCACAAGATGCAGGGCCTGAAGACAAGTGGTTTACAGAGTCATCTCATTTGTACCGAGTTGTAGAGATTGCTAACAAGGAGAATGTAAATGAATAACAATTGTGAGCAACAATTTACGGTTGATTTCATACTGGGTATTTGCATGAGTATCTTGGCTGGATTATTTGCATCAATGATTTTAATGACCTTAGTCATGTTGTTACCGGCTAAAGTTCATGCAAGTGAACCAGACAATAAGGGTATAAATATCGTAAAAAAAAGTGAAATGGCAAGTGGTAGCCTACTATTTAAAACAGATAACCTAGGTGAATATTATTTAGCCCCTACATTGAAAACTGATGTTCATATGCGCGTAAATGGAATGGTTGTTCGTACAAAAGTGGTTCAGCGGTTTAAAAATAATGGCCAAACCTGGGTAGAAGGTATTTATGTCTTCCCTTTGCCAGAAAAAGCAGCGGTAGACCATATGCGGATGAAGATAGGTGAACGTATTATAGAAGGTAAAATAAAAGAAAAGCTAGAGGCAAAAAAAATCTATGCAAAAGCTAAAAAAGAAGGGCGTAAAGCCTCTTTGGTAGAACAAGAGCGGCCAAACATGTTTACTAATTCAGTTGCTAATATTGGTCCAGGTGAAACCATCGTAATAGAAATTGAATATCAACAATCATTAAAGTTTGATAAAGACGTTTTCAGATTGCGTTTTCCTTTAGTGGTAGCGCCTCGGTACATTCCAGGCAATTCAATAGAAGTGGTAGAGAATGTTAGTAATTTCACAGGTAGTGGCTGGGCAAGCAATACTAACCAGGTAAAAGATGCATCAAGGATAACGCCGCCAGTAGCGCATCCAATAATGGGAAAACTGAATCCGGTATCTATTCAAATAGATCTTAATGCGGGTTTTCCCATGAAATTAGTTCAAAGCTCATACCATGAGATTGATAAAGATATTAAATCAGAAGAGCACATGATCATAACGATTAAAGACAAAGAGATACCCGCGGACAGAGATTTTGAATTGGTTTGGAAGCCAAATAGTGGGCACATGCCAAGAGCAGCATTATTTAACGAACAAAAAGAAAATGAGCGCTACATGATGCTTATGGTAATGCCGCCTGATTATAAGCAGACAGTTCAGCAAGCATTAAATCGTGAAGTAATTTACGTGATCGATACATCAGGCTCTATGGGTGGCACATCCATTATACAAGCGCGTCGCGCATTACAATATGCCATAAAAGACCTTAAGCCAGGCGATTACTTTAATGTCATTCAATTTAACTCGGTAACAACTAAATTGTTTGAATATGCAGTACCGGCAGACCAGGTAAATATTAGTCAGGCATTGTCGTATGTGTCTGCATTAAAGGCCACTGGTGGTACTGAAATGGCGAGCGCCTTGCACGCTGCACTAAAAAATAATGAATCATCAGGTTTGCTCAGACAAGTTGTATTTTTAACTGATGGTAGTATCGGAAACGAAGATAGCCTGTTTTCTATTATTAAAAATAAATTGGCAAACAGTCGTTTGTTTACGGTTGGCATTGGGTCTGCTCCAAATAGCCATTTCATGAATAAAGCAGCACAGTTTGGCAGAGGAACCTATACCTTTATTGGCAATCTTTCAGATGTTGATGAAAAAATGTCAAATTTATTTAAAAAGATCAAAGCGCCATTGTTAACAAATATAAAAATACAATGGCCGACAGCCAGTAAAGTAGAGATGTGGCCGCAACGTGTCCCTGATCTCTATGCGGGTGAGCCACTGATTATTTCTGCAAAAACATCAAACTTGAAAGGTAATGTGATCATCACAGGTAAGAGACAGCAGCAAGAATGGAAAATGTCACTTCCATTAGTGACAACAACACAATCAAATGGCATGGGAGTCTTATGGGCACGCGAAAAAATAGCGCATCTAATGGATAAATTGCACGATGGCACTGGTGAAGATGTTATCAAAAAAGGTGTTGTTGATGTCGCTCTAAAACATCATCTTGTTAGTAAATATACCAGTTTGGTAGCTGTAGATGTTACGCCTTCACGACCAACTGCAGAAGAACTTAAAAAGCATGCAATGAAAGTTAATCTTCCGGCTGGATGGAAGTATGGAAAAGTATTTGGCTCATTGCCGCAAACTGCAACTGATTCCATATGGGATCTATTATTAGGCTTCTTGATGATCATTCTCGGATGTGCTTTAGCGCTTTTCTATCAGAAGGAATCCCGTAATGAAATCTAAACCTATATTGATCACAGCATTATGTTGCAGCTTGATCGGTGTGGTTTATGTGTCAAGCGGATTATACATCCAGGCGAAAGCACTATTGGCACAATATTTATTACAAGACGCATGGGCGCAAACTCTGGCAGGTCGTGCCAGAGTCAAACCCTGGTCATGGGCAGATACCTGGCCTGTGGCCCGTCTTCAATATGCAAAAGGAAAGGTTGATTTAATCGTATTAGAAGGTGCATCGGGTAGTTCGTTAGCATTTGCCCCTGGTCACTTACAAGGCACAGTTAAACCCGGTCAGGCAGGTTATTCGGTAATCAGCGCACACCGTGATACACACTTTGGCTTTCTAAAGAATATAGTCAAAGGCGATGTGCTTACTTTGCAAGACCCTAAAGGAGCGGGGCATGAATACGAAGTAATCACTACCGAAGTGGTGCAATCACATCAAGCCAGGTTACCTACCTTAAAAGGCAATAAAGGTCTTATGTTAGTGACTTGTTACCCCTTTAATGTAGTCAGGGCTGGTGGCAATTTACGATACATTGTTTACGCCGAAGAAAAGCCTAAAGATATTGATGTGTAATAGAAATAAATCAATTACTTAGTCATAAAAAGTTTATTGGGTGCTCCTCCCGTTGCCTCTTATTGTAATATAAGAGGCTTTTTTAATAACGGTACAAATGGTTATTGATGTCTGGAATGTCAGCTACTAGACGTATTTCGATTTATAAAATCCTTTATCTGGCTATCAGTTATTCCAACTATTAGATACAATAGTGACATAGACATAGCAGTAAAATAGTATGGTAAAAAAGAAAAAAACAACACGCAAAAGAACGACAAAAAAGAAACGTAAGCCTAAGAAGAAAAAGCGTAAAATATTTCGTTATGTGGCACTGTTTTCTGTTGTACTGGCCGTTATTTATACAGCCTATCTGGACTATGTTATTCGTGACGGTTTTGAAGGTAATCGTTGGCAAATACCAGCAAGAGTTTATGCTCGGCCACTTGAAGTTTATGCGGGTCTAAATATCTCGCAAGCTGATATTATCCGTGAACTTAAAAGCCTTAAATACAAGTTTACGTCATACCCAAAAGAAAGTGGTTCTTATAGCCGTAATGGTGATGAATTTATTGTTGTTACCCGTCCATTTCAATTCTGGGATGGAACTGAATCATCCAAACGTATCAGAATTCAATTTAGTGAAAATGAAATTGTCAGAATAGAAAATGTATCTACAAAATCAGAAGAAAGCCTGGTTCGTTTTGATCCACCGCGAATTGCGAGTATTTATCCCAAGCATAATGAAGATCGTATATTAGTACAATTAAAAGATGTGCCAGATATATTAGTTAAAAGTTTGATAGAAGTAGAAGACAAGCGTTTTTATAATCATTCAGGCGTTGACTATCTAGCGATTGGATCGGCTATCGGCAATAGTGTTTTTAAAGGAAAAAGAATAAGGGGTGCTAGCACACTAACGCAGCAATTGGTAAAAAATTATTTTTTATCAAACACAAGAACATTAAGCAGGAAACTAAATGAAGCCGTAATGGCGGTTTTGCTTGAATTTCATTACGATAAAGATGACATTCTCGAATCATACTTAAATGAAGTGTATCTTGGACAAGACGGCCAACGATCTATAAATGGCTTCGGGCTTGCCAGTCAGTTTTATTTCGCCAGATCACTTAAATCATTAAAACCTCATCAGTATGCATTATTGATAGCGCTGGCTAATGGGCCTTCCGCATTAAATCCACGGCGTTTCCATAAACAGGCAAAGAAACGAAGAAACTTTGTTTTAGATGTAATGTTTGAAAGAAAAATAATAAACAAACAACAAAGGGATCAATATAAAAAATCAGGTCTTGGCGTTGTTAGTGTAAACAAAGGTGGAATAACGCATTACCCCGCGTTTCTTGATTTGGTAAAACGACAACTTCGTAGAGATTATCAAGATGAGGATCTGTCGTCAGCAGGATTAAATATTTTCACAACGCTTGATCCGCACGTGCAACGAAAAGCAGAGCAATCGTTAACTAAAAGTCTTGCTTCATTTGAACGAGGTTATAAGTTGCCCGGTAATAGCCTGCAAGGCTCAGTTATAGTGACTGATGTCAGTAATGCAGAAGTGCTTGCCATTGTTGGTGGGCGACAGCCTAAATATTCAGGCTTCAATCGTGCACTAGATGCAGTAAGGTCAATAGGATCATTAATTAAACCAGCAGTATACCTTGCAGCCTTAAACGCGGGGTATACACTGGCCTCGATAATTGATGATAACCCAATCGAGGTAGAACAAAAAGTTGACGAGCCTCCATGGGCTCCTCAAAACTATGACAAAGAATTTCATGGTGAAATACCGTTGTTTATGGGTTTGGTCAATTCTTATAATGTAGCAACAGTTAGTTTAGGGCTTAAAGTAGGCTTGTCTGAAGTGGCTGATATCATTTCAGATCTGGGCGTACATCGCCCGTTCAAACAATACCCTTCAACGTTACTAGGTACATTATCAATGTCACCATTAGAAGTAACGCAAATGTATCAGACGATAGCAGCATCAGGTTTTTATTCACCCTTACGCAGTATACGTGCGGTATTAGATGCACAAGGTCAGCCATTAAACCGATACCCGTTATCGGTATCGCAAGTTATCAAACCTCAACATAGCTTAATGCTAAATTATGCATTACACCTTGTTACCCAAATGGGTACTGCAAAATATCTGAAAGAGCTATTACCCGAAGGAATGAGAGTAGCCGGTAAAACAGGCACAACAGATGATCTAAGAGACAGCTGGTACGCAGGGTTTTCTCAAAACTATCTGTCTGTTGTTTGGGTAGGGCATGACGACGACAAACCAACTAAATTAACCGGTGCAAGCGGAGCAATGCAAATATGGGCTAAGTTAATGGCAAACATACGCACGCAATCATTAAATCTAGATATGGTGGATGGTATGGAAATGGTGAATGTTGATACTACCTCGGGTAAGCAAACCGGTAATCATTGCTCCAGTTCAGTTGAGTTACCATTTATAACAGGTCGAGCACCAGAAGAAGGTGAATGTACGGCGGGTGCTTCGGGCTGGTTTGGTGGTTTGTTTAAATAAGGTCTAGTAAGTTCAATGCTTCTTTTGCATTAGCGCATCTGTCTTCAGTTCTTGGTTCTAATAATGTAGTTAATAGTTGATGGTATTTACTATCAATATTTTCAAGTATAGGTTTACCAGGGTTGCTAGCCATTGCAAGTGTCTGTTTGCCAACACCATTATTATAACGTCGCCCTGTCAGCAGTTCATAAAATAGCAAACCCGTTTGAAATAAATCACTTTGGAAAGACCAAGGTAAACCTTGTGCTTGTTCAGGTGAGCAATACGCATGTTTGGCAATCCATGTTGAAGTGTTCATGTTGGCGTTCGTTAAAATGTCAGAAGAACCGAAATCAATTAAATGAATATCTAAGTTATTGTCGAGTAATATATTATCAGGTGAGATGTCTGAATGAACAATACCAGCAGCACTAATTTTCGATATAACCTTTAATATTTTTTTCAAAATCTTAAGTGGCGTAATGTTAAGTTTGGCATTATTAGTAATAATTTTTCCTAAACAATCACCATCTATGTATTCATACGCATAATAGGGAGTATTGGAGTTGATAATAACGTTAATTAGTTTAGGCGTGAAATCAAATGAAATGTTTTTTAATACAGCATTTTCTTTTTGAAATCTATTCAGAATAATTGGGTTGTTAATGTGTTCTCTTTTTAGTATTTTCACAATGATGGGATTATCAGAATCGAGTTTGTATAAATCCGCATTGCTTCCGGAGTGCAGTAAGAAACTATTATCTGAATGAATATTATTCATATGTCCCAATGTTTTTTATTT
>Ga0316204_10007718_pt1 | contig 15490 bp, 16 predicted proteins | sample 6monrhotite_MG_2_FD_205661 | JGI IMG/M metagenome (GOLD analysis project Ga0316204, IMG submission 205661) | Microbial mat bacterial communities from mineral coupon in-situ incubated in ocean water Damariscotta River, Maine, United States -... | ecosystem: Environmental > Aquatic > Marine >... | reverse complement strand
ACTGCAAGCAGCGCCTCGCCTTCAGGGTCTTGTCCAATTGCCGATCCGTTCTACCTGCGTCAGTTTTACCCTTCGCCGGCCTCGATCCCCTCCTGAGTTTCTGCTTCCTCGGGTCTTCCTCAATGCATCTTGCAACGCCTTCACGCTGCTCCGCTCGTGACCTTCCTCGCCATTCCCTCACTGTGAGAACGACGCTAGCCTTCAACGTATCAATCGATGCATCGCCTTTCCTCCTGTCTCCAGCGACTCGTACCCGTCCAAGCTTTGTGACCTGTCATCCGCGTTGCCGCTTCCGACGAGGCCCGACATACCAAACGACCCACTGGGGCCGCCAACGAGTTTCAGTAGTGCAGGCGGTGTGCCAGCGCCGGCAGGCGGTGTGCCAGCGCCGGCAGGCGGTGTGCCAGCGCCGGCAGGCGGCCTTTCGAGCGGGCGCAGCGGGCGCAGCGTGACCGACCAGGAAAAACTCGAGTAGGAATTCGCACCCGCGGGAGATACTTCGCGACTGCGCATCTCGCAACCACACTTTCCCTAGGGACTTTACTTAGCTCGAAGATCGGACCAATCGCACAGAGAGCCCCAACGGCATCACAAGCCCAAAGAGAACTGGCACATGGGATGAAGGAGCTGTCTTGGTGCTTGTTAGTAGCAGACGGGCTGGATCGTGACGGCGCTCGGGCGCAAGCTCGTTCGCGACTTGCGCCGACTTGCCGGGCAGGCCATCACAATAGCCCTCGTGCTCGCGTGCGGAATCATGGCGATGATCATGCTGCACAGCACCTATGGTTCTCTCGAGCGTTCACGCGATGCGTACTACGAGAAGGAACGCTTCGCGGAAGTCTTTGCTCGACTGGAGCGGGCACCGGAATCCGTAGCGGCACGACTTGAGGGCATCCCAGGCATCGCCAGCGTCTACACCCGTATCGTCAAAGACATCATGGTGCCCATAGAAGGCGAGGCCGAGCCCGTAACGGGCCGCATCGTCTCAATTCCAGAATCGGGACCGCCGCCACTCAATGGATTGCACTTGCGCGACGGGCGCATGCCGGCGCCAAACGCCGTCAATGAAGCAATCGTCTTGCAGGCGTTCGCCGACGCCCACGGCTTGGTTCCCGGGGACTCGCTACCGGCCGTACTCAATGGTCACTTGCGCAAACTGCAGATTGTTGGAGTGGCCTACTCGCCGGAGTACATGTTCGCTATCTCCGGCCATCACGTGGTTGCAGACAATCGACTCTTTGCTGTGATCTGGATGCATCGCTCGGCCGTTGCACCCGTGTTTCGAATGGAGGGAGCGTTCAATGATGTCGCCATTTCTCTGCAGCCCGATACACAAGTGAGGCATGTGCTCGGAGCGGTTGATCGGGAGCTCAAACCTCATGGGGGCTTTCATGCAGTCGGGCGCGACAAACAGGTTTCGAACTTCGCACTGACCGCCGAGCTCGAGAACCTTGAGAACCTCGCGCTGATGATCCCAGCAGTGTTTCTGGCCGTCGCAGCGTTTCTCGTTAACGTAGTGATCGGGCGCCTTGTGTATCTGGAACGCACGCAAATCGCCGTACTCAAGGCCCTTGGCTACCGCGACCTTCGCATCACCGTGCACTATCTCGTGCTGGTAGCTCTCGTCGTTGCGGCAGGCGGTGTGCTCGGAATGGCGCTGGGGGTCTGGGCTGCAACGTGGATGACTGACCTCTACACCGGCTTCTTCAAGTTTCCGACCAAAGTCTATTATCTCTCCCCAGGGCTTGTCGCCGTGACGCTCGGCATTGCGTTTAGCGCGGCGGCAGCGGGTGCGCTCAGCGCCGTACGTCGTGTGGTGCGAATGCCACCCGCTCAGGCGATGCGTCCGCCTGCGCCGCTCAGCTATCGACGCTCCCTAGTCGAAAGGCTGGGACTTGATGAACACCTGGGTCCCTCGGCAATGATGATCGTACGAGAAATTCTAAGGCGTCCGTTTCGCTTCCTCTTGTCAACAGCCGCCATCGCAATGGGCGTGAGTATCTTTATTATCGGCAGGTTTTCTTGGGACTCGTTCGACCATCTCTTTGATGAATCGTTTAAACGTGTGAACCGACACGACATTCGGGTCACCCTACTCTCGCCTCAATCAGACAGCTCCGTCCGTGAACTGCAGCACATGCCCGGAGTGCGCCTAGCCGAGGGCGTGCGCACGGTACCGGTTCGCTTCCAAGTGGGGCCGACATGGCGAGATTCGGCCATTATTGGCTACGAGGCCGACAGCGAACTTCATCAAGTCATGCAGGGCTGGCAGGAGGTCACATCACTTCCCGCAGAAGGAGTCATGATGACCGACAAGCTCGCCGACATACTTGGCGTTGGAGTCGGCGATGACGTAGAGGTCGAGTTGCTAGAAGGCGATTGGGCCGTGCGAACAATCCCGATCGCGGGCTTGCTCGATGAACCATTCGGCGTCCAGGCGTACGCACAAATCGATTGGGTTCACCGCCTCATGCGAGAGCAGCCGCGGGTAACGTCAGTATTGTTGTGGATCGACCCTGCCCTGGGTGACGAGGTGAGACACAAGCTCAAGGACTTCCCTGCCGTCATCGGTACGGCGAGCACCGAGCGGGCCATTGCGAATTACGAAGCGCAAACAGGAGAGTCAGTCGTCGTCATCACGCTCATTCTGACGCTCAGTGCGGCGGCCATCGCGATTGGCGTCGTCTACAACAATGCTCGAATCGCACTATCCCTGCGCAGTCGCGACTTGGCGAGTCTGCGCGTTCTTGGCTTCACACGAAAAGAGATATCGGGAATACTGCTAGGGGAACTTTCCTTACAAGTCGTATTGGGAATCCCACTGGGACTTGTCGCGGGAACCCTCTGGGCAAGAGCCTACGTGGCAGCGATAAGTTCCGAGGCCATGCGTTTTCCGCTGCACATCGCCCCCCAGACCTATGGAGGGGCAGCTCTCATCGCGCTTCTTTCAGGAACGGTGAGCGCACTACTAGTTCGCCGCAAGTTGGGTGAGTTGGACTTGATCGCGGTTTTGAAAAGCTCGGAGTAAGCGAATGACCAATAGTACGAAGGCATCTCTCGGTGAAGGCAGCGCGCTGCAGCCCTCAATCGGACGCGCTCCCGAAGACAATCGCCGATTGGGAAGAAAGCGCGCCCTTGGGCGTTGGGGCAAGCGCGTCATTGTGGCTGGATTGGCCATTGCTGGCACCTATGCCCTGATACAGGCGTGGCTGCCAAAGCCCACCAACGTCGATATTGGCGTGGCAAGCCGCGACCGATTGCGGGTCTTTGTGGAAGAGGATGGGCGAACGCGGGTACGAGAGCGCTTTATCGTTCGGGCACCTCTATCGGGCACGCTTCGGCGCATTTCGATCGATGTCGGAGACCGAGTTTCCCTAGGTGATGTTCTAGCGACCGTGGTGTCTCCGGAACCGATGCTTATCGACCCACGCACACGCGGCGAGCTGAGAGCTCAACTGGAAGGTGCGGTCGCCCGGAGGCGCCAAGCAGAAGCAAACCTGGGACGAGTATCTGCCGCGAGAGAGCTGGCGGTCGTCGAGGCGCGACGCGCCCGCGAACTATCACCCGGTATGATCTCGGAGTCGGATCGAGACCGATTTGTTGCAGACGAGAGAGTGGCTGCCAACGAGTTCGAGGCGGCGATCCAACAACGCAACGGCAGCATTGCAGAAGTGCGGGCTCTTCGTGTGGCACTAGGGCTTGCGCGCAAGGAAGACGCCAGTGAAGTGAAGGTTCTAGCTCCAAGTGATGGCCATGTACTTCGGCTGGTGCAAGAGAGCGAAGGGCCCGTCGCCATCGGGAGTCCACTGTTGGAGATTGGAGATATCGACTCGCTCGAGTTCGTCGTCGACGTTCTTTCGATCGATGCCACCTCCATCGGTGTTGGTGCTGATGTTTGGATCGATCAGTGGGGTGGAGACACTCTCCACGGAACGGTCACGCGCATTGAACCGTCCGCCTTCACGCATATTTCCGCTCTCGGGGTGGAAGAGCAGCGCACCAACGTGATCGCACATGTCGATGCGCTGCCGACCAATCTCGGGGATGGCTACCGCATAGAAGCGAAGATCCTGACGTGGGAAGGAGTAGGCGTACTCGTCGTCCCGGCAAGCGCCGTGTTTCGGCATGGAGCGGGATGGGGCGTCTATGTCGTAACGGGCGGCACCGCGCGACTTCAGGAAATTCGCGTAGGTCATCGGGGCAAGCACAGGGTGGAAGTCAAAGACGGAATTGGCGCTGGAGCCCGCGTTGTCCTCTACCCTGGAGAAACGCTTCGCGATGGCGCGGCAGTTCGCGAACGGTGAAGTTGCTGCGAGAGCTTCGATCGCCTGGTGAAGCCCCATGACTGGAGACAGGAAATGGGCACAGAGTTCGCGCTCTTACTTGTTCGCCGTAATTTTCACTTTGAGGATCGCTTTGACATGAGCTGCCACCGGATCGCCTTCGGGCTTGCCGATCGCGAAGTCATTTCGGTCGAAGCGATGGGTCCCCTTGATGGTGATCGACGTTTTGTCTTTCTCGGTGACTTTGAACTCGACCGGATACGTCTTGGTCACGTCGTGAACGGTGATGTCGGCAGACGCTGTGTACATATCCTCTCCACTTGCCTTCACATCCTTCACAAGGATCGTGCCCTTGGGATGAGTAGCACTGTCGAAGTAGTCTGCGGAAGCAAGGTGCTTGTCGCGCTTGGGCACGCCAGAGTCGATCTGGGTGAGATCAAACTCGATGGTCGCAGTTCCGCCTTCAATCTTTGCAGGATCGAATTTTGCCTCGACAACATTCAGGCCACCAAAAACAACAAGCACCGGATCACCAGGCTTTGTTGGTTCGTGCATCGTCTCGACCTTCAGGTAGTCACCCATCTCGTCCACGTTTGCGACGTCCGCTGGGTTGTATGTCGGATGATCACCTTTGGGATGATCGGCCTTTGGTTCTTTAGCCGTTGCCTTGTCGCCCTTGGGCTCGCCGGCGGTCGTATCACCGGCAGGATGCTCAGCCTTTGCAGCGGGAGCCTCGCTTTCTTCGTCCTTCTTGCAGCCTGGGAAGCAAAGAGCAATTGCGAGAATGAGAACAGTATTGGTTCGTTTGAACATGTCGATTTCTCCGTGGGGTTCAGGATGGTTGATACGCACAGGGGCTTCGCTTCGTTCGCAGGTCCCGTGGTCCTCAATGCTCTAGCAATACAAGACGGGAGAGCCGGCGCATCGGACTTGCGAACGCGCGAAGCCAGGGCGCTACCGACTCAGCGAATCTTGTGGGCAGAATTCCCAGTGACCGCGAAATCTTTCAGACACTCGCTGCGAATAGCGTTCTTAGCGGGTCATCTCACAAGCGTCTTGCCGCGCCATCATCTTGCGCGACACGCAGCGGATACCCTGCCTCTCGCCAGGCGTCGACGCCCCCGAGTAGGGCGCGCGTGCTGAGAAACTCCCCCAAAAACTCTTCGGCCCGCCGGGTCGAACTTTCCTCGTGCTGTCAGGCACAATAGAAAATGATCTCGCGATTCCAGGGAATCGTTTGGCGCTGCGCCAGAAACTCCTGATAGCTGAGAGCACCATCGAGGCGCATTGAGCGGCATTTCTCTTCGCTGGCATAGGCGCACACGAGCGTCGCGTGTCCGGCAAGACATTTCCGATAGGCCTGATGGACATCGATCGTGACGGGATCATGCATAGAGAATCTCTCGAGCAAGATTTGATCCGAGTCCGGTGCAGGTTGCGGCATCGCCCTAGAACCGGATGAGCAAGAACTTGATGAGCGCGCACAAGATGAGCGCGCGGCAACAGGACAACAGGGGTTTCTGAGCATCATGCTCCTCGCCGGACGCTTGGCATTCAAGTTGCAAAATCGTTGGTCATGTGGGTCGCTGTCGAATTGATAATCATGCCGATCATGTTGATCACGGTGATCGTCGTTCTCGGCGTGGTTCAGTCGTTTGGCTTCGGAACCATCGCGATATCCGCCGTCGTTTTAACTACGATCTATGTGCTGGTCCGGTGGCTACTGCGCCTCCTTTTGCGCTTGGAACATGACGAAGGGGTCGAGTCATGGGTTGAGCCGGAGAGCACACACTACACAGTAGAGGCACAGGTGCCAGGCATGCCATCAGCTGGAGCTGCGTCCGAGGCCTCGCGCACCCAACAGCCGTCAGAAGACACACTCGACGAGATCGACGAGTGCGGAGACGAGTCGTTTCCAGCCAGCGATCCGCCCTCATGGACTCTTGGGCGGACAAACCCCTAAGAACAATTCTGTAAAAAAAGCAGCAGTCCTATGAGCACCGAGCAGCCTATCTATGCGCTTTTCAAATCTCAAGTCGCGGCTCACACCGGTCTGGCGGAGGTAGAATGTGAGTTCGCAGCGCGGGCCGTACTGGTCGTGCTGAGCTCGATGATTCCGAATGCTCTCCGCCAGGACATTCGGGCCGAGCTGCCCGAGCCCCTGCGAGACGCTTTCACCCAGTCTCCAGATAGCCAGTTCCTCGAGAGCGCCGACGCATTTTTCATCGAGGTTGCCAAGACCGAGCACTTGCCCGTGGGATTCGCCAAAGAGCACACCTTCGTGGTGTGTCAGGCTCTGGTCGAACTGTTGTCTGCGGAGACGCTGACCCGTCTTGTGGAGGCCCTCGGCCCCGAGCTGGGCTCTCTCTTTCGACGACGAGAGCGGCTTCGCACCCCGCCCAAACCTCTGCATGACGACCGAGAGACACTGAGTACGGGCCGCCCCGGTGGCCATGAGCCCATCGCCAAGGCGACAACCAACGCTCGAGCAGACTCCCTCGCACTCGGCAGGTCGGGGGGCAAGCGTCCAATTAGCGAAGCACATCCCGGTCACAAGGACGACCGCTAGCCAGGAACGGAGAGCACCGTCGCCACCAGGACCTCATACCTCGCTCCCCACGAGCACAAAGAACCGCCCGATCCGCACATCCTCGAGGGGCGAGGCTTTCGAATTGGAGTTGTGGCCGGCGTCGGGCTCTACATCCACTGGAGCGTCCTGGCGATTTTCGCACTGATTTGCTTCAGCCTTGGCGGGCGTGTGTTTCCCAACTGGCATCCGGACTGGACGCCGCTTCTCACCTGGACCACGGCCGCTGCAGCATCCCTAGTCTTCTTGGCTTCAATCCTCGCCCACGAACTCAGCCATGCGCTGGCTGCCCGAACCCAGGGCATCCAGATTCGTCGCATCACGCTTTTTCTCTTTGGTGGCGTGGCGCATATGGAGAGCGAACCAGAGAGTCCGAAGGCGGAGTTTCTCATGGCCATTGCCGGTCCTCTCGCGAGCATTGCCATCGGCATCGCCTCTTTGCTCATTGGCGTCTCGCTGGCAGGAATTGGCGCTGACGTCAGTGCGACACAGGATCCCGTTGCCACGTTCCGAGCCATCGGTCCCGTGTCGACCCTGCTGCTTTGGTTGGGCCCGATCAACATCGCAATTGCTATCTTCAACTTGGTTCCCGGTTTCCCCCTCGATGGTGGACGTGTCTTGCGAGCTGCGTTGTGGGCCGCCACCGGCGATTTGCTCAAGGCTTCTCGATGGGCCTCCAAGGCGGGCCAGGTGGTGGCGTGGGGCCTCATGCTCTTTGGCGTCATGAGCGCGCTGGGCGGCGCCCTTCTGCAGGGCATGTGGATGCTCCTGATAGGCTCGTTTCTCAACGCGGCCGCGCGCTCAAGCTACCAGAGTGTGCTCGTACGCCGTGCATTCGGCTCGCTGCAGGTCGAGCGAGTGATGCGCAGGCAGGTCGATTGGGTCGAGCCACACATGCCCGTGGACGCCCTCATTCGCCAACACCTTTTCGTCAGCGACCAGCGCGCGTTTCCCGTTTTTGCACGCCACGATCTCGTTGGCTTGGTCAGCCTCCAAGACGTTCGTCGGATTCCCCAGACGCTCTGGCCCAGCACCGAGATCTCCGAGATCATGACACCGCGAGACAAGCTCGTCACGCTGCCTCCAAGCGCCTCCGCCGTCAACGCGTTGGAGCTTCTGGCGCGCCACGACATCAACCAAATTCCGGTCGTCGAAGGCGGCCATCTAGTCGGCCTAGTTCAGCGCGGTGACCTCCTCACATGGCTAGCGCTTCAGGAACCTGCACACCGAGGCCAGTCAACTCTCACTACCAATTGGAGGTGACTGCAATTGGCAGTCAACTCATACCTTCGGCGCAGCTAGCGACGCCGGCGAACGGTGGGGCGGCGTCTCCTGAGATACCGCTCGCGGTAGCGTGGAGGCCGATGGCCGCCGTTCCAAGAGCGCCCCCAAGCCTGCGTGTACCAACGAAAGCGAACACCCGTTCCAATCCTGAAATACGGCTTCGTCCCCCAGCCCCAAAGCCAGGGCGCTTCCACCCAGGTCCATCCACGTCTTGGGTAGTAGACGTACATATACGGATCACCGTTCTGATAGTGGGAAATGAACGTGTATGCGCTGCCATAGGGCATCCACACCCAGCCATACTGTTGCGTGTACGCCCAGCGGCCAGAGGCGCTTGGTGGCGCGACCACAGGCGCAGGCGGCGCATTCGTTGTTGTGGAGGCGACCGGTGGCGGTGGCGTGTTGACAGGTTCTGGAGTTCCCGGGGGGCTTGCCTGCTCTGCACTTTCAAGCTCTGGCGAAACCGCAGGAGACTCCGGTGCCGCAACGAATTCACTACGACCAATGAGCCCACCTGAGGTGAGCCGAACGAGTTGGCCGGGCCGAAATGGTGGAGCGCCCTGATACGAGAACACGTGCGTGGCCCCATCATCAAAGCGAACAAGCACATCGTACCTGCGATCTTCACGGCTCCCCTGACTCTCGTTGGCGCCGATAATGGCTCCGGTCGCGGCCCCCACAGCCGCACCGGCAGGGCGACCGGTAATCCATTTGCCCAGCACCCCACCGACGATGGCGCCAGCGACAGCACCGGATCCCGGATCCCCCTCTGTGCGTGTCACGGACTCCTTGACCCACGCAACGCGGCCATCACGCACTTCTTCCGCCGAAGGCACTTCCCCCGCCGAAGGCTCCGTCCACACAGTCCTAGTCGTCGTCGTCGTCGCGCATGCGAACGAGAGCGAGACAATCCCCACGAGAAAACAAACAACAGCGTTATGCATAGTGCGATGCCTTTTTTGCTAGTGCCCGGCCGCCATCAGTCGTCGTCGACGGAATCGGAACTTGGTGGTTGTGGTGTCGGTTGTTCCTTTGGCGCATGCATGATTTCCGAAGCCGCTCGATTCATGCTGCCAGAGCCAACCCACCCACCAAACATCGCGCCGGCGGCTCCGAGAAAGACAAAGAGGAAACTCCAACCGGCAAGCGCTCGAGAATTGGCAGTGATTTGCGCTCCGGGACGATCGCGGCGATCGCGCTTGTGCTTGGGTCCCTTCCGTCTGCGCTCGGAGCGAACCTCGCCGGCTTTCGTTGCGTCGATCCAACGATCAACTTCTGCTGTGATGGCTGGCCTATCGAGTTCGGTCGCTTCGTGGAGTGAGTCGATGAGTCCTGTCCGCGGCTCATCGTAGTCGCCACGTTCGAGTCCCGCGACGAGTGCGGCAATCTCTGGCCTTAGTTGCTCTTTGAGAGCGGCCTTCTCTTCCGCACTCAGAATCGTCCTTTCGATTAGCGCGTGGCTATCGCGCTCAATCTTGTGTTGTGCGCGCATCGTTGCCGGTGGTGCCGGCGGCGGTGTCATCTGGCCGGGTCGCATGCTCGGTCGCACTTCCTCGATGCCCATGAGGCCTCCCGGAGCCGTCTGTGAAGACATCCCGTAGAACGCGAGCGAGAAGGAACCGGCGAACATCAAGAGGGCAACGCTCATGACAGCCCAAGTTATGAAGCCGTGCAAGGCACCTTCGAAGCTCCGGCGCAGACCGCACAGCCTTCCCGCTGTCCAGCCCCCGACAAACAAGGACAAGACGGCTACCATGGCCCAGGTCGTGCCCGAGGCGACTCCGATTTCGGCACTGCGCTCAGGCCCAAGCAGTCCCACTGCGACACCCAGCATGGTGAGCGCAACCGAGACGGCAAGGCCCACGACAACGCCGCTAAAAATTGACGCCCAAGACACGCGTTTGACCGGCGCACCGACATAGTTGTTCCTGCGATCTACTGTTCGTTCCAAAATCGACATTGCACACGCTCCCCATTTTCAGTTGTGGATAGGGTGATGCGTGAGCAAGCGTCGTGCCGCCGAGCATGGTTGCGAACGGTGTAGACGATTGGCCAAGAGCGCGTCGCCATCACGGTGACTCATCGACGCCGATGGGAAAAACTCCCCGAACAGCGCACGACGATGCCTGATCGCGCCCCCGCACCTTCGCGCCTGGTCTGCCGCCGCTCATGGTCTCCAGTGGCAAGTAGGCCACTGAGTCTCGCGTTCCCGATTCGGCGGCGAGCCCCAGGAGGAACATAAGAACATTTCCTATGCCACGGACGAGCGACGTCCCCCTCTCCGAGGAAACACGACGACATCAAGTCGTTTCAACGGTGTTGCGAGAATCCCTCACCGCTCCTGAGAATAATCCCCAGTCAACGTCGCTCGAGAAGGCGGTGCCATAGCTCCTTGGGCGTCTCCGCTTTGGGAACGATCCAGCGCCCCTCCGGCGCGTACATCTCCCCTGTGACCGTGAACGGTTGATCGCCCGGGATTCGAACATCGAGATATGTCGCTTTGTTCTTGAGTCTGGCTCCGGACCGAACGAGGGGAATTTGTTGGAGTTCATTGTGATTGAACTCCACGAGCGCGGTCATGACATCCTTGCGATCCGAGGCGTACTGTCCGCGGTCGGCAGAGTCGGGCCCGCCATCGCCGATGTTCTGACCCGCCATATGGTGCGGATTGAGGTCTTGCTGATAGCGAGGCGGATGCTTCTGCCCCTTCTGTGGCTTATCTCGTGACATTTGGTGGATCAAGCAGCAAGGCGTGTGCCATGGGCAACGCGAGCCTGGATCCGGATCTGCAGAAACGCTCGCTATGCCAGTGCCTTCCGATTCCAACATCGTTCACGCTGACTTGGGACGCGCTACCGAGCGCAACCAGACAACTTCTCGATGAGCTTCTCTTGGATGCCTGTGCAGCGGAAAGCATGCCCGCCTTCGGCAACGCTAAAAGCCCCGCACTTGCGCTGTGCTTCACAGGTGCAGCCCTGCAGGACCATCAACCGCCTTGCCAAGGATTCGGGGTTCTCATGGGACGCAGTGGAGGATGTCGGCGCAGCTTGGGCAGAAGTCCAACCTGCGCTAGGGCTTCGTGGATTGCCGTTGGTTCTTGCCACAAGATGTCGCCTGCGTATTCGCGAACTGTGACGTGCCCGCGGCCCTTCAGTCGTTTGGCTATTACGGGGCGAAGCACTGCTAGCGTGGGGTGACTCGCAACAACGATCAGACGACAAGCATTGAAGCCGCTCGCCACTTGCGTAGCCACTTTGGCGACGTGCTCAACGTATTGGCTCGTTGTTTTCCGACGATTTCTCTCCCGAGCATCGCTCACTGCATGCCTCGGTCCTCTCGGGCCGCCTCGGCGCAAGCCGGGACGACTCTCGGAGAACAGTTGATGGTCCCGCGCGCGCCCAAAGGCACCAACCGCGTCGGCCACCTCTGTGAGGCGCTCACTCGTTCCGTCGTGTTCAAGGGTTCGAGTCTGCAACGTAAACACTCGCGCCCGGTTGGAGTTCGCCAACAAGACACAAAAGTTCGCAACCCGAGCTTCGCTCGTCGTCGTTGTGGTCGTCGTCTCGCCAGCCGACGATCGCTGCGCTGCCCATCTTGCTCCACGCGGCGTTAAACCAAAGTGAACGTCGATGAGTCCGTCTTCGAAGAGTGGCCGTGCCCACCTCCAAGGGGGTTGTGCATTGGGACGCAACAAGAACGTAGTTAGCGAGTCTTGCGCCTCCTGCGGCGCAGAGAAGGTTTCGCGACACAGACGGTTCCCCACAATAACGGGTTCAAATCGCTCGGCCGTGGGCTGAAATGGCATGTCGTATCGCTCGGCATGAACACGGTCGACGAGCACATCGTAGCCCCCCGAATCGGTTGCATGAATCTCAACAGACGCACCCGCTTCAGTGACCCCTCGAAACAACGGCGGAGTCAGCGCTTGCTCGGAGGGAGAGTCGGCGAAGTGATAGAAAAACGCCAGCCAATCGTTGCGTTCCGTATCGTCGTCGACCCAGCGATCTAGGAGCTGCTCAAAGCGCCCTGCGACCTGTTCCATCTCCCGTTCGCTGTGCCTCCGATGGGTTGCATCCGGAGAGCTTCTTTTATGACTCTCACGAATCTTTCGATACTCGTGACCAAGGCTCTCCATGAGCAAGACTGGATGTGTTCTGCGCGCCATACGTCGGCGGGATTGCGATTGCCATGCCATACGACATGCCCCGCTGGACGACGTCAGCGTAGGCCGCAAGATAATCGGTGGCACACGTATTGCTCAGGCAATCGTCAAACCAAGCAATGGTCTCGCGACCATTCGACGAAGGAGACATACCAATGCAACAGAACAATGCTGAACTCACACAGGACTTTGAAGTGCTCCGAGAAGACATCACGCGACTCCGGACCGATATGGGAGAGATGCTCTCTCACCTTGCGGGTGGCACCAAGACCAACGTCGCAGTCGCGAAGGACAAGCTCAAGAGCAGTGGCAAAAAAGCTCTAACGTATTCAGAAAACACGATTAAGGAGCGACCAATTTCGAGTGTCGTCGTGCTCTTCCTCGTGGGCTTGGTGATGGGCTGGCTGCTCGACCGAAAAATGAGCGCTTAAGATGAAGAGAATCATTGTGGGCGCCATCGTCGCCTCCGCGTGTGTGGCGCTCCTGCTTGCCGCAATGGTGCTGTTGCTCGCTTCCGTGTTTCTTGCACTAACGGGTGTTGTTGCTCCCTGGGCTGCAGCATTCGCGACGGCGGTTGTGAGCGTGACCTTTGCAGTGCTCCTGGTAGGACTGGCAACGCGCAAGACACCCGCCCAAACCATTGGTGAAAGCCGCTCCTCCTCTGCGACAGCGACCCAGCTGGTGCGCACCTTCCCTATGGGAGCCGCCGGAACAGCACTCACGGCGGGAGTGTTGCTCTCCAGCTCTCGGCGAACTCGAAATGCTCTGATCAAGAGTGTCGATACCTATGTCCGAGCGGTGCACACAGACATGTGAAGGGCGCTGACGTGAGGGCCAGTGCCTCCTACTGCGAAATAATTCGCGAAGGTGAGAGAAGCTCCACGGGTCACGTGGAGCTTCTCTCATTCATCAAGCCAACACTTGCGCGAAGCCCATGTAGGACCATCTTGAGGACACACACTGCGCCAATTCAAAACCGCACAGCCCATGACCAATGACTACCAAAGCCTGCGAACGTATTGCACGGAGATTGCCGACCACGAGCTTCTCGGTAGAGACGGCGAGGTCGCGCTCGCGAAGCAGATCGAGGACCGCGAAGTCAAAACCTGGGAAACGATTCTTGCGTTCACTCCCGCTGCACCAGTGGTCCTCGAGACGCTAACGAGCGCCGGCCTCGCTCTGGAGTCTTTTGATGAACTGCAGCGATCGTACGAAGCCGCAGAGACGCGCCCCGAAGCGCACTCCGAAACCATCGCAAATGCAGCGAGGGAGATCAGGGAGCTCGACAGGGACCGAATCTATCTCGATGAGGTACGTGCGGCGATTGCGCAACTGTCTTTGGAGGGGCATAAGCCGTGGCTCCGAGCAATCGCCAACGCAGAACGCTTGGCAGAAACGTCGCGGCAGAGATTCATTCGCGCAAACCTCCGATTCGTTGTCACGATGAGCAAGAAGTTTACGGGCCGCGGAATCCCCACAGAGGACCTAATTCAGGAAGGCAATCTTGGGCTCATCAAGGCCGTCAATCGCTTTGACTATCACAGGGGATACCGTTTCTCGACCTATGCCGGCTGGTGGATTCGACACGCCATGCGCCGCAGCGTCTCCAACATAGCCCACCCGGTTCGACGTCCTGTGCACGTTCAGGAAACGCGACAACAGATTCTTCGCGCACAGCGTGAACTTGCCAGCGAGCTCGGCCGTCAACCTACGTACCTAGAAATTGCGAAGGCCTGCGAAGTCCCTGTCCAAAAAGTCAGGACAGTCCTGCTCTCGTTTGGAGCGATCGTCTCCCTCGACGAACCCGTTGGAGAGAATGGGGCCACACTCCTCGAACTTCTCAAAGACCCTGCGAATGATGAGAGTTCGCTCCTGGACGCGGTGCTTCGCAAAGAGGAAGCAGCCGAGCTGCACACTCTGGTAGCGGAGCTTCCCAGCATGCAGGCCGACATCCTTCGCAAACGCTTTGGTCTCGACACCGACACGCCAATGACATTGCGCAGTATCGGTCAGCAGTACGGCCTCTCGCGCGAGAGAATTCGGCAAATCCAAAGCACCGCCCTACAAACTCTTAGGGTAAGCCTTCGCCGCAAGGAGCGTTTGCAGGGCAAGGTCGCCGCATCCCAATAGGACGCACTTGGCGCGGACCTCATCGATTGCGGCGGTCGCTGAACAGACCATCACAGAGTACATCGACGACGATGGGCTCAGACTTAGCGCATCGTTGGCATTCTACTCGGTACTATCCCTAGCCCCGGTTCTCGTCTTTGCTCTGGCGATCGCGGGAACCCTCTTTGACACCTCGGCAGCCCGACTCGAACTCGCAAGCTACGTCACGGAATACGCCGGGCCGCACGCAACCGAGGCTGTCCTCGCGATCCTTGAGAGCGCATCCCAATCTAGCGAAGCGCAGTTCGCGACTCTCGCAGGCCTTATTGTCCTCATCTTTGGTGCCACAGCTTCGTTCGCCGAATTGCAGAGTGGCCTCAATACGATGTGGAGAATTGACAGTCTCAATCCCATTCGCGGCTTTCTCCGTCGCCGCCTCGTCGCCCTGATCATCGTATTTGCGATAACGGCTCTCCTCATGGCCTCCGTATTGGTCGCGACGGCTATGAGCGTGGTTGCTGGCCTTGTGCGCACCGGTTCCTTCGTTGGAGAGACCTCGTGGCTACTGCTCCACCAATCAGCTTCCCTCGCTGCGTTTACCGTTCTCTTCGCAACCATGTTTCGACTGTTGCCGAGCAAGCGCATTCCGTGGCGGCGAGTATGGACCGGGGCCGCATTCACCGCTGTGCTCTTTCTCATCGGCAAGTCCCTCATTCGCGTCTACTTGGAACAGGCCTCCCTCGAGTCTAGCTACGGCGCCGCTGGATCGCTTGTTGCGCTGCTCTTGTGGATCTACTACTCCGCGATAATCTTCTACCTCGGCGCAAAACTCACAAGCGTCCTTTGGCGCCGTCACTCCGCCCAGTTACAGGCACAAGGACTGCGCTAAGGGCTGCGACAGCCCCGATGTGGGCCGGCACATGGCGTCCTAACGCTCGGGCGCCTTGTCGGGCGCAGCAGTCGCAGGGCTAGCCGTGTCCATCGATGCGCCTCCGCCCCAACCAGTGCTTTCCCGCTGGCCATTTCGTATGTCTTCAAGAGTCTTGGAAGCAATTTCACGACCAC
>Ga0316204_10007717_pt1 | contig 15492 bp, 14 predicted proteins | sample 6monrhotite_MG_2_FD_205661 | JGI IMG/M metagenome (GOLD analysis project Ga0316204, IMG submission 205661) | Microbial mat bacterial communities from mineral coupon in-situ incubated in ocean water Damariscotta River, Maine, United States -... | ecosystem: Environmental > Aquatic > Marine >... | reverse complement strand
GCCATTGATGCGCACCACGCAGTGCACTTAGTGAAGCATAGGAATCACCTAGTACTATAATTTTTTTACCCGTTTTTTTATGTGCAAATTCAATTAAGTCTGCTACATATTTTCCATTGAGTTTTTTTAATGAAGTTGTGCCCTGAGGTAAGAATAGCGATTCAGTAATATTAGTTAGCCAGACCTCTATATTTTCCTGCGACAATAAACGTGCGAGAGCACGATGCCCGCCTCGTAATCCATATTCAGGTGCTAGCCATAAAATCAGATATTTTCCTTTGGCCGGAATATGCTCTACATTTATTTCAAGATCCGGTGAAACTGAAACTGCGAATTCTTCTTCAGCCAAACTAATTCTGGATATAGTAATGCATAAGATGAGTATTAAAATAAGTGGGAAATAGAGTCTGAATATTATTATTTTCATGGCGATAATTTCTCTATTTGGTTTGCTCGTTCTCATAAAGTCTAACAATGTCTAACTTTTGTTTATAGCAAAAATTGTGTTTTCTTGCTGTTTTTGAAATATTCGATAGAATAGACTCATTCACACATTTTACGGACAAAAATATGGCTTTTAATCTGAAATCATTGTTTGGTAGCTCAGAAAAGAACGATAACGACAGTGATAAAGATCGTCGGAGTCAGGAGCGCGTAAAACTACCTGATGAGGCAACAATACTTATTGTTGATGATTCACGTACCGCAATTGCAGTATTAAAGAAAATCCTGGAACCGACCGGGTACAGTACTATTAGTGCGGCAAATGGCGAAGACGGTATTGATATGGCTAAGTTACATCAGCCAGACCTGATATTAATGGATGTCATCATGCCCGGGTTAAATGGTTTTCAGGCGACGCGCATTTTGCGCAAAGAAGATGCAACAAAGGATATTCCCATTCTTATTATTAGTGGGAATGAGCAGGCGACTGAGAAGTTTTGGGGCTTACGGGTCGGTGCAAATGGATTTTTAGCTAAACCGGTTGATCGTGCCGAACTTTTCCATCTTCTGCGTGAGCATCTGCTTAAGGCTGAAGTTATTTAATTATAATAAAATCAAAGTGTTACATTGACTTTAATAATGGTGGTAGATAGTTTTAAAGTGCTGCTTTCGCCGTCTCGACTAGATTAATCATATCGATTTCCATTTTTACCCGTTCTTCTTCCATTTCTTCAGCATTTAATTTTTTCGAAATATTATGTGGCTCACCGACTGCAATAATAATGCGTGAAAATGGTTTAGGAATAATAAATTTATCCCATGTTTTTAATTCCCAATAGCGGCTAGCAGTATATGCAATGGGTAACATTGGACTTTGGGTTAATTGTGCAAGCAGGATAGCGCCCTGTTTAAATTTATGAACAGGCCCAGTTGGACCATCCGATGTTGTTACGGGAGATATTTTATCTTTAACAATGGTGTTGTACATATCTTTGAGTGCACGTGCGCCTGTTCGGTTACTTGAGCCCCGGATAGCAACCGCTCCCCAGGATTCAACAATTTTTGCAGGTACTTCACCATCAACAGAGGGGCTAACAAGAAAGCCTATTTTAAGCCCACGCTTTTGTAATTTGCGCATATACCATGAACCAAATATATGCATCTGGTGCCAGTAACACGGAATAATCGGTCCACCTTTCTCTAAAAGTTTTTGAGTGTGTTCATCACCGATGATTTTTTCAACTCGACATGTCCACCAAAATAGAGAGATAATAAATTTTACAATAGGACGGATGATGGTGTAACCGAGTTTACGCTTCCATGTCATTGTCCGCATATTGAAGTTCCTTTTATAAGTTATGAATCTGTTTAGCGGTAAAATGTTTTATATCTTTAACATCTATTTGTTCTGAACAGGCTATATGGCAAGTATATTCGTTATTGTCATCAGCTGGAACAATATCAACAGGGTATGTATACCAAAAATGATTTTGATAGTAGCCGCCGGCTTTTTCATGTTGAATATCATGCATGTTATAGATAGAGCCATGGTTAGCTGCTTTTATAATAGCTTCGTTTTTTGTCCAAATATCGAAAAACCGGTATTTCATGTTCTTATTTGGAGTGTTGTCCAACGAGTCAGTAGACTCATCTAAAAACTTATTCATTGTAGCGGGGGTTACGTTTCGTTGTAACTCAAGATCAATCCCGACTTTAGTGCTATCGGATATGACGCAGCACACAACATCCCCGGAATGAGAAATGTTGAAGTCGATATTGCCTGTTAAAAAGGGCTTAGCTTTTTCAGGGAACCGGAGTTGATCCAGGGTGAAGAGTTTTCCAGAGACTTCAGAAACGCCAATTTTGAGTAATTGCAGTCCAGCCAGGGATAATAGTTGATCATTTTGCTGACGTAACCGTTTAACCTGCTGTTGCTTTATTTTGGGTAATTCTTTAACCCAGTCAGCAATTTGTTCAGATAGTTTTGCTGAACTCATTCTTTCTGGGCTGACTTTATAATATAGTATCGATACTGACATTTTGTCCTGACAATCCAAAAAATGACCCCAACACAAGCTCAAAAACTCAATTTACCGGCTGGCCCAGAAACGCCGTATGATATTAATACGACAGATGAGTCATTTCCAAAGGTTGCTGATTATATCGCAGAATATGGCGATTTTTGCCTGATTAAGCCTGTTACACGTGGTAATAATACAATTTTGATTAATAACCCGGATGCGGTGAAAGCCATTCTGGTGAAAAACCACGAAAACTACAAAAAAGGTCCCGGGTTTGAACGAGTGAAAATGCTGTTAGGCAACGGCATTATCGTCAGTGATGGTGCTTTTTGGCGTAGACAGCGTCGAATGATTCAACCAGCCTTTAGTCGTAAATGTATTGATGGCTTAGCAGTAAAAATGCAAAAGGCTAATCAGGACTGGTTGGTGCGCTGGCAGGAAAAAGCAGAAAAGAATGAGCTGCTGGATGTTTCCAGCGAAACGAGTGAACTCTCACTTGAGATTATTCTGCGTTGTTTATTCAGTGACGATATGGATAAATTGATTGAGCAGGAAGGGAATAATCCCTTTGAGATCCTGACGTATGATCTGGCTCGGGATATCCAGTTTGTTATGAAGTTCCGTGCTTTAAAATCATTAGTTCAACAATTTATTGATGAGCGGCGTGAATCATCAAAGCGCTATAATGATTTTCTTGAAGCCTTTATGGAAGCAGTTGATAAAGAAACCAATGAAGGTATGACAGATAAGGAAATCATTGACGAAGTAATGACGATGATTATCGCTGGACATGAAACGGGTGCAACCACGTTAAACTGGGCATGGTATCTATTGTCACAAAACCCAGCAGAAGAAAAAAAGCTTCATGAGGAAGTGGATAACAATATCGCCGGCGATATCCCCACATTTGAAGAAGTAGGGAACATACCTTTTAGCCGGCAAGTGATTGAAGAAGCATTACGTTTGTATCCGCCTGTCTGGTTATATTCCCGAACCGCTATCGCGGATGATAATGTTTGCGGCTATGATGTTCCTGCGGGGACAAATATCTTTTTTGCACCGTACTATTTACACCGTCATCCGGATTATTGGGATACTCCTGAGGCCTTTAAGCCTGATCGCTTTTTACCAGAGGCGGTAAAAAAACGTCATAAGTTTGCCTTTATCCCCTTTTCAGCCGGTCCACGTCGCTGTATCGGTGACTACTTCAGTATTGTGGAAATGCAAATTCATATCGGGACCATGGCACAAAAATTTAAACTTGAATATGTTGCAGATGAAAAAGGTGTTGAGCTGGATCCGCAGGTAAACTTACGCAGCAAAAATAGCATTATGATGAAACTTATTAAAAGATAAAAAGAAGAATTTATGATTACTTTTTCCAACCTCGTTGAAACCTTAGAACAAAATGCCAGTGTTGATCGCACAATTACCTATATTGATGGTAAAGATAAAGAATTGATCATCAGTTATGCTGATTTGCATGAGCGCGCATTAAACCGTCTTTTTGCTTTACAACAGCGTGGTTTAAAAAAAGGCGATGAATGTATTATTTTTTTACGTAGTAATGAAGATTTTATTGATATTTTTTGGGGTTGTATTTTAGGTGGCATTATTCCAGTGCCTATTGCGGTTGGTATTAGCGATGAGCATCGTTCAAAATTGTTTAAAATTTTCGACAAATTAGAACGTGCACACCTTTATACTTCTGAAGACATCACTGAGCGCTTGCAACAATATGCTGAAGATAATCAACAGCTCGAAGAATATAAAAAAATTCAAGAAAAAACCCTGCTGGTTAATGAAATAACATCAATTAGTGGTAAAGGTGATATTAATAATCCGGAACCAGGTGATCTTGCTTTTATTCAGTTTTCCTCAGGCTCTACAAGCGACCCAAAAGGGGTGATGTTAACTCATAAGAATATTATGACGAACCTTAACGCAATTGGTGAAGGTGCACATTATAACGATCAGGATATTAGTTTTAGCTGGATGCCGTTAACACATGATATGGGCTTGATTGGTTTTCATTTAAATATGATTGCCTACCGCATGAGCCAGTGTTTAATGGCAACGGATTTGTTCAGTCGCAGACCATTACTCTGGTTGCAAAAGGTGAGTGAGAAAAAAGCCACCGTTTTATGTTCTCCTAACTTTGGTTATAAACACTTTTTAAAGTCTTTAAGCAAAAAAACACTGGACGATGTTGACCTCTCATCGGTTCGTCTTATTTATAATGGCGCAGAACCGATCTCTATTGAACTTTGTGATAGTTTTTTAAATACTATGAAAGACTATGGTTTAAAACGTGAAACCATGTTTACAGTTTATGGTATGGCAGAAGCAACATTGGCTGTTTCTTTTCCTGTTGCCGGTGAAGAGTATCGTGCTGTCTATGTCGATCGGCATAACCTGAATATTTCTGAAAAAATTAAATTTATTGATGCCGCTAATCAAGATGCATTAAGTTTTGCTATTGTTGGTAAGCCTGTTTTAGATTGTAAAGTCCGTATAGCAGATAAAGAAAATGTATTTTCAGATGAAACGGTAGGTGCTATTCAAATTAGTGGTCCTAATGTAACCCAGGGCTATTATAAAAATGAACAAGCTAATCATGCTGCTTTAACTTCCGATGGCTGGCTGGATACGGGTGATTTAGGTTTTTTGTACAAAGATGAACTTGTTATTACCGGGCGTGCAAAAGATATTATATTTGCCAATGGTTTAAATTATTACCCGCATGATCTGGAAGATTTATTATTAGATATTAAAGACCTGGAGTTGGGTAAAGTTGTTGTCTATGGTGTTTGGAATGAAAAGCTACAACGTGATGAACTTATTATTTTTATTTTATATCGTTCTGACATTAAAGACTTCATTGATTTAGCAAAACAGGCGTCGCGAGTTTTAAATGAACAGTCGGGTTTAGAAATCGATCATGTTATTCCTGTTAAACGTATTCCAAAAACAACCAGTGGTAAAGTACAGCGCCGTATCTTAGGTGATGCTTATGCAAATGGTGAGTATGCTGATGTGTTGGCTGAAATAAACAAATTAAAACAACCACAACAAGCCTCTTCGGATGAAAATTTAAGTCCGCTTGAACAAGAACTAAAATCTATTTGTGATGATGTAATGGAAGAGAGTACATTAGGTGTTAATGATAACTTTTTTGAATCAGGGATCAGCTCTTTAACCTTAGCGGAAATTCATCAGCAAATAGATGATCGTTATCCGGATAAAGTTGATGTGGTCGATTTATTTGAGTATCAAACTATTACGGATTTAGCTAACTTTATGCAGGATAAATTATAAGTGGGCAGGGATTGATGTATAGAGTTACTTTCATCATATCCTCTTTTAAAGAATACTATTCTTTTTATAAAGAAATATTTTCTACCGTGTTTTTTATAATATCCGCAAGTTCTCGTGTTGCTGGCCCGATATTTTGCGGATGTCCAAAACTTATAAATAAAAACGCTTTATATATTGCCCCTTGTTCAAGTAACAAGGGTTTAAGCGTACCATCACCAAGAGCTTCAACTAACCGGTTACCTGGTATCCAGCCATAACCTAAACCATGTTCTATGGCACTTAATGCGCTCTCAATACTGCTGACCGTCCAGCGATCTTGTGAGCTTAACCAACCTACATCCATTTTTTCATGTTCACCTGAATCCTGTATTACAACATGCGTGTGTTGCGCAAGATCAGCTGAAGATATTTCCCGTTCCAATTGCAGCAAGGGGTGATCCGGTCGTGCGACAGCAATGAGTTCTATTTCGATAAGAGGGTCTGAAAGGAAATTTGCTGGAGATTCGACGCCAATAACAAGCTCAGCTTCTTCATTGACAAGAGCATCAGTGGCACCAGAAAGAATAACTTCACGTAACTGTACTCGCGTTCCCTGGCTTTGTTTTGAAAATTTGGCTAACGCACTCATCAGCAAGTCATTAGGAAACGCGGCATCAACTATAAACCTGATTTCTGCTTCACGTCCCTGAGATAAATGATGGGCAAAGTTTTCAATTTCTCCGGCTTCATCAATTAATTTACGTGAGCGTTGTAACAGGATATGTCCTTGTTCAGTTAAAAGGGCTTTACGCCCCTCTATTTTTAATAGTGCAATGCCTAATTGCTCTTGTAGACGAGACATTGAATAACTGACAGCTGATTGACTACGATGAAGATAAGCCGCTGCCTGAGAATATCCACCTTGTTCAATAATGGCCTGAAATACACGCCATTGCTCTAATGTCACACGAGGATAAGTTTTCATGAGGCAAAGATATCAGAAAATTAGATATATTTCAGCAATTTATTATACTTTTATATCTAATTATTAGGGCTATGATGTATTCAGACATTGTAAATACAAACGGAGAATGAAAATGAATAAATATAGTAGCGTAGTTGCACGAATATTGCTCGCGCATATTTTTGTATTAGCGGGTATCAGTAAAATTACAGGATATGCCGGTACACAAGGGTATATGGAAATGATGGGAGTACCAGGGATGTTATTGCCTTTGGTTATTATTTTAGAATTAGGTGGTGGTTTAGCTCTTATTGCTGGCTGGCAAACTAAATGGATAGCGTATGCATTAGCAGGATTTAGTGTTATTTCAGCCGTTATCTTCCACAGTAACTTAGGTGACCAAATGCAAATGATTTTATTCATGAAAAATTTTGCAATGGCTGGCGGTTTACTTTTACTTGCTGAACATGGTGCAGGTGCATATAGTTTAGACAATCGTAAATAAAGGAATATGATAATGAGCTTATTAATCAAGGGCGAGTTGAAAGAAGACTGGTTTGATAAAGTCAGTGAAGATGGTGAATATGTTAGAAAGGATTCTCAGTTTCGTAATGTGATAAAGCCTGTTGATGCTGAGAAAGGTCGTTATCATCTTTATGTATCTTATGCTTGCCCTTGGGCTCACCGTACCTTAATTTTTCGAAAGCTTAAAAAGCTCGAAGACATCATTAGTGTCTCTGTTGTTCATCCCTTTATGGACAATCAAGGCTGGGATTTCAAAGACGATTATCCCTCTGCAACAGGAGATACTTTATATAACTTCATGCGTATGCATGAAATTTATACCAAGGCACAACCGGATTATAGTGGAATCGTGACCGTTCCCGTGTTATGGGATAAAAAAGAAGAAACGATCGTTAATAACGAATCATCAGAAATTATTCGAATATTAAATAGTGCTTTTAATCATTTAATTGATGATGAGGAAGCTCGTGCTCTCGATTTTTATCCGGAAGAAAAACGATCTGATATAGATGTTATAAATTCTAAAGTTTATGAAAGTATAAATAATGGTGTATACCAAACAGGTTTTGCAACAACACAAAAATCCTATGAAAAAGCGTATAACCGATTGTTTAATACTTTAGATGAGATGGAAAATGTATTAAGTAAACAGCGTTATTTAACTGGCGATCTAATCACCGAAGCAGATTGGCGTTTGTTTGTTACTTTGATTCGTTTTGATGCCGTTTATGTTGGTCATTTCAAATGTAATAAAAAACGTATTTATGATTATCCCAATTTATATAACTTTATGTTGGAGCTTTATCAATGGCAAGGTGTGGCTGACACAACAAATTTCGATCATATTAAATACCATTACTATTATAGCCATGACATGATCAATCCAACACAAATTGTTCCTTTAGGCCCGGAACAGGATCTTAATCAACCACATAACAGGAGGAACTTATAATGGAACATAACACTTTTATAAAACCTGCAATAGAAATGAGTGAGGGTGATGGTGTGGATGTAAACCGTTTGTTTCCTGTTAGCAGTAAAATGATGAATTACGATCCCTTTGTTTTGTGGGACAATTTTAACATTGGGGCAGGGCATGGATTTCCTACACATCCGCATCGTGGTTTTGAGGCGATTACTTATATGTTTAGCGGTAGTATCGAACATAAAGATAATTTAGGTAACCAGTCTCGAGTTACTGCTGGTGGAGCTCAACGTTTCACTGCAGGAAAAGGCTTAGAGCATTCCGAAATGCCAGACACTGAAGGCATGAGTAACGGCATTCAGTTATGGATTAACCTCGCTAAACGACTAAAAACGATCGAACCCGACTATCAACAGGTAGATAAAGAAAATATACCTGAGATAAAAAAAGACGGTGCAAGAGTACGTGTCATTGTCGGAGATGAATCTCCTGTTAAGTTAAAAACACCCGTTCGGTATTTAGAGGTGAATCTTGATAGCGGAGCAACGTTAGAGGAAAAAGTACCTGAAAAATTTCGTGGTTTTATTTATCTTCTATCTGGCAGTCTTACTGTTAACAATGAATCTGTTAATAAAAAAAAAGCTTTCTTCTATGAAAATATAAACTTGCTTGATGTTGAAGCATTAGAAGAAAGTCACTTTATGCTGTGTATGGGACAACCTCATGGTGAACCCATCAAACAGTATGGCCCATTCGTAGATTAGTGATTAAAGAAATTATTATTAAAAAATTTAAATAATCTTGAAAAGGAGAGAACAATGTTAGAACCAATAGTCCCTCAAAATGAACCTTATGCAGTCGAAGTTGAAAAAGGGGAAAGTTATTACTGGTGTGCTTGCGGACGTAGTAAAAATCAACCGTTTTGTGATGGTTCTCATGAAGGAACAGATTTTCAGCCCGTCGCATTTAACGCAGAAAAAACAGATACGATATATTTATGTGGTTGCAAAAAAACCGGTCACCCACCTTTTTGTGATGGAAGCCATAACAAATAGACTAATTTATAGGAACTACAACAAAATCTGTTCCTATCAGATTTAAAGGAGATAAAAAATGAAAACTCTAATCGCAATAGTAATGTTGCTACCGGCAATAGTATTTGCCGACATTAATATTCCCGACACTGCTCCCTCATTGCCACCAATGTCGGATTTCCCGGCAGGTGTTGCTGAAGATGTCGGGGCCAAGGGCTATCACGTATCTGAAATTAAAGACGATATCTTTTGGATTACCAGCGGCGAATATCATGTGATGGCGGTAAAAACTCATAAGGGCGTAATGATTGTCGACGCGCCGGAACCATTACCCTTTTTCCCGCCATTGGATGTGCTAGGCGCAGTAGCTGAGATTGCACCGGGTTACCCCATTACACATATGATTTATACACATGGACATACAGATCATATTGGCGGTGCAGGAGTAATTAAAGAAGCTTTTCCGAACGTGCAAATTATCGCGCATAAAAAAACTAAAAGACTGCTGGCAAAAATGAACGACCCTAAGCGCCCTGTACCGACCAAAACTTTCGTAAAAAAAATGACGGTTAGCAGTGGTGGTAAACAACTTAAGCTTAGTTATCTCGGCAATACACACATGCCAGGTAATATTTTTGTTCATGCCCCTAAGGAAAAAATACTGATGGTGGTAGATGTAATATTTCCAGGATGGGTACCGTTCAGACGAATGGCGCTATCGGACAATATTGACGGATGGATTAAAGGTAATAAAGGGGTTCTTAAGTTTGATTTCGACACCCTGATTGCCGGACACGTAACGAGATTAGGGACTCGGGCAGATGTCGAGGTGCAATTGGAATATGTGCAGGATATTATCGACTCCTTCGACAGCATAATGAGCGATCCAAACATGTTATTTAATGCTGTTGGCGCATACGATTCAGTACATGGACCTGGATCAGCTTTCGAAACGAGTGCCAAGTGGGCGTTGTTCAGTGCATTTTATGATGCGTCGACCATGGCTTGCTCAGATATACTGGATGCAAAATATATTGAAGGAGCGAAGCCAGGTGATAATCCCAAGGCGTTGGCAGGTGCTGAAGCCTTCAACTTCTCCAACTGTGAAGCATACTTCGTCGCCCGAAGACTAGGCGTAGTTAAAGTAGATTGAGCGTCTACTAGAATATCTTTCAGATATAGCGGGCACAATCAGTTGTGCCCGTTTTATTGTCATTACGAATGTCATGATCAACCGATACTAAGATCTTATGCAAAATGATAAACAAAATTTAGTGGAAAATATTATGGCGTTACGAAATACAACAACAAGCTACGGTAGTATTGCCAAATTTTTACACTGGTCTATTGCTTTGCTATTTTTAGCGGCTTACTGTGCAGTTTATTATCGCCATTGGTTTACCGAAACAAAGACGCCAGCTAACATGACGGCATTGCATCTACACCTTTCATTTGGAATTAGCATCGGTGTTTTTGTTTTGTTACGCGTGATCTGGCGACTATCTAATACGGTTCCTGATGAACCACCAGGTACTCAGTTAGAACACTTGGCGGCTAAGGCCGGACATATATTCCTGTATGTCTTTATGATAGCAATGCCAATAACAGGTTATATAGGCACAGGCTTAGGTGCGGAGTTTTTCTATTTATTTCATATTCCAAAGTTTGAAGAGACGGCTTTATTTCAATGGCTTGTTAGCGATACATTAGGTTTGACCTTCAAAGAATTCGAGAAGCCAGTTGATTTTTTTCATAAAGATATCGGCGGTGCCTTGCTGGTCTGGATTTTAATCATAATACATATAGGCGCAGCTTTATTTCATCATTTTTATAAAAAAGATAATGTACTCACAAGAATGCTTCCAAATATAAAATATAAAAATATTGATTGAGTTTGAGGATAATCCAAATCCAGAATTTTTCACGATGATAGTAATCGTAATATTAATTAAGAGGAATAATACATGAGTAATCCGATCGTTGCAGACAACAAACCGGTTAAGGTGAACCTTTCTAAAGGACAGGAATATCATTTTTGTACATGCGGTAAATCTAAAAGTCAGCCTTTTTGCGATGGTTCACATGTAGGGACGTCTTTTAATCCAAAAGTTATTGTTTCCGATGATGATGGCGAGGCGTATTTATGTGCATGTAAACATACCGCTAATGCCCCTTTTTGTGATGGTTCTCATAAACAGTTTAGTGATGAACACATTGGTAAAGAAGGTCCCGGCTTAAAGCGGGAACCATCAGAATTACCTGTGGCGAAAGCAACGTTAGAAGAACCTAGAGTAGAATTTATTCATCAGCTTGCCAGGGAAGGATTATCCAAGCTTGGACATCACGGACCAATGACATCGATGGGGGTTCCTCGCCATGAGTTGCCTCATTGGGATGAGTTACAAATAATGGCAGCTCAAATGGCAACTAAACCTTTAATGGAAGATCAAAATGTTGGTACCGAATTAATTATTGGACCTGAGTCTAAAATACCGTTGCAGTTAAAAATTCCATTATTTGTATCAGATATGAGCTTTGGTGCTTTATCAGAAGAAGCTAAAATTTCTCTGGCTAAAGGTGCAGAGCTAGCTGGAACAGGTATTTGTTCAGGTGAAGGTGGAATGTTACCTGAAGAACAACAAGCGAATAGCCGGTATTTTTATGAATATGCCAGTGCGGGTTTTGGTTATAAAGAAGAGTTATTAAATAAAGTTCAAGCCTTTCATTTTAAAGGTGGACAAGGTGCAAAAACGGGTACAGGGGGACATTTGCCCGGAAGCAAAAACATAGGGAAAATTTCTCAAGTAAGAAACATAGCCGAAGGCCAGCCAGCGGTATCTCCACCCACATTTAAAGATCTTTCTTCTGTCCTGGATTTTAAACGATTTGCTGATCGTGTCAGGGAAATTACAGGAGGTATACCTGTTGGTTTTAAATTAAGTGCAAACCATATTGAAAAAGATATTCAATTTGCACTTGATGCCAGTGCAGATTACATCATTTTAGATGGTCGAGGAGGCGGGACCGGTGCAGCACCAGAGATGTTTAGAGATCATATTAGTGTCCCAACCATTCCTGCTTTAGCGCGCGCACGCCGATATCTTGATGAACAAGGTGCCAGTGGTCGTGTGACTTTGATCATTACGGGAGGTTTACGCCTTCCTATCGACTTTGTTAAGGCTATGGCATTAGGGGCTGATGGTATTGCTATATCAAACAGCGCGATGCAGGCTATCGGTTGTGTTGCGGCAAGAATCTGTAATACAAACAATTGTCCTGCTGGTATTGCAACTCAGAAACAAGATTTGCGTCAAAGATTAAATATAGAAAAGTCTTCGATACAGTTACACAACTTTTTTAATGCTTCTGTAGAGTTAATGCAGGTAATGGCCCGCGCGTGCGGTCATGATGATTTAAGTAAATTTAATAAAGATGATCTTGCGACATGGCATCGTGAGATGGCTTTATTGTCAGGAGTAATGTATTCCGGATTTTGAATTGAGCCACAATAGGAGGTTCAGAACGCAGTTAAGATACTCTGTTAGTATAAATATAAATTTTAAGGAAATTTAGTCAAAGGATAGTTATGAACTCTAAAATAATAATAATATCAGCATTTGTTCTTGGCTTAACTGTTACGGCTTGCGGTGGTGGAGATAGCTCTAGTACTACAGTCGATACGACGGTTAGTCTCAAATTAGATTCCACAACCGAAGCAGGTAGTAGTGTTAATTTTTCTGCTCTGTTATTACATCCCCTATTAGGAAATTCCTCAAATACAACAGGTATTGTTTTGTTACATGGTCGTGGCGGTAACCCGGATTCGGCAGTAGTTAGACAATTACGAAAAGATTTACATAATCGTGGATTTATTACGCTTTCTATTCAAGAAGCGGTTCCTGCTACATATATAGAAGGAGATAGTGTTAACAAACCTCCTTTCCAAGCGTATATTGACGATATAAATAATAATGAAAATAATGTATTTCCAGAAACATACGCACGACTGAGAACGGCGATTAATGAATTAGAGTCTAGAGGCATGACTCAGGTTGTTGTTATTGGTTTTAGTATGGGCTCTCGTATTGCAGCAGCTCATGTTGCAAGAGGACATGTTGATGAATTACCGATTATAGGGCTGGTAGGTATTGGTATGTATGCTGGGTTGAGTGATCCCGATCCACTAAGAACGACTTTAACTTTAGATGAGGTAAGTATTCCAGTGTTAGATCTTTATGGTGACAACGATACTGGTTCAGCCTCTACTGCTATTGCAAGAAAAGCAGCATATGATTCTGGTAGCGGGACAAATTATACTCAAATATCATTAACTTGTGATGCAGGTTTAACGACTAATGATTGCCATAAACTGGTTAACCTTAAAGGAACTAGTACTTCACCTTTGGAAGTGGCCGTTTCAAATTGGATAGCCAATTTATAGCGACGGGAGTAAGGCTTATTTAACTTCTTATCATTTATAAAAAATAGGACGATGAGAAATCAAGCCATTTTGTTAATACCACACAACATTGTTGCTGCCTCATCATCACTTCTTCTATAAATTAAGGGGCAGACTAAAGTTCCCGCAGTTTAAATGTGACTTCATTCGCGTTACCGCAAACTATTCCTGGATCTGACTTTAATTCCCTGTTTCTACCCCAATATATTAGTAAAATGTGATGTACTAATATTTTATATCGTTCTAAAAACAGTATATTTCGTTTTACCAGTTAACACGCAGTACGGGTGGAGTAAGTTATGAGTACAGGAATAAATCAGCACGTAAAACGAGTAATACCGGCTTTATTGGTTTTGTCTATTTTGTTATTAACAGCTTGTGGAGGAGGGACTAGTGAACCATCTACAATTGATACTACCAGTAATTCAACTAATGACAGTACTGCACTGCCGGTTGCGATAAACGATGCGAATTTTACGTCCACACATTTCTTCGGTTCTGGTAATTGCACTAGCTGTCACAACGATTTAACCGATGCAGCAGCCAATGATGTCTCTATCGAATCAGACTGGTCAACTTCGATGATGGCAAATGCAACGCGTGATCCCTTCTGGCGAGCAAAAGTTGCCAGTGAAATACAACGTAACCCGCAGCTTAAAGAAGTGCTTGATGATAAATGTTCTCGTTGTCATGCGCCTATGGCAAATGTAGAAGCAAAGTTTGAAGGTTCAAGCGTTGAGTTATTTGGTAACGGTTTCCTTAATCCACAAAATCCTTATTACAATCACAGTGCAGATGGAGTCAGTTGTACCGCTTGTCATCAAATTGAAGATAACGGAAAACTGGGAACACTAGAAGGTTATTCCGGAAAGTTCAGTATTGTGGATTTGGGTACCAGTGCAGAACGTACCGCATTTGGACAATACACTGATCCGGCAATTAACCCGATGTTAAACAATACCGGCTTTCGGCCAACTAATGCGTCACATATTTCCAGCTCGGAGATGTGTGCAACCTGCCACAACCTAAAGACACCATTTATAGATAGTTCAGGTACGGTTGTGAGTACTACTCCCGAGTCAGAGTTTCCTGAACAAATGGTTTATACGGAATGGGAGAACAGTTCGTTTGCAGCTGGTATAACGGCCCAAAGTTGTCAGGACTGCCATATGCCAAAAACCGATGGTGTAAAAATCTCAACGCGCCCTCAAACTCTGGCTGCACGAAATAATTTTTCTCGTCACACTATGGTGGGTGCCAACACAACTATGTTGGATATCCTCTCACGTAACAAAGAAGCCCTGGCAGTAACTGCTAAAGGTTTTGATACAGCTATAACGCAAAGTCGTGAGATGCTAAAGTCGGCAGCTGATATTGAAGTGATAAGCCAGACTCTCGTTAATGAGGAACTGACGGTACAACTTCGCATAAACAATCGTTCTGGTCACAAACTTCCAACCAGTTATCCATCACGACGAGTTTATATTCATTTTGTAGTGCGTGATAATACTGGCGCTATTGTTTTTGAATCCGGAAAAACCAATGCCGATGGCAGTATTGTTGCTGCAGATGCTGACACAGATTTGAGTCGTTATGAATCGCATTATGATGAGATAACACAGCAAGATCAGGTGCAGATTTATGAAGCAATTATGGGTAACACTGACAGTAATGTTACCTACACATTACTGCGTGCTGCCTCATATTTAAAAGATAACCGTATACCTCCAGCAGGCTTTGACAAAAATACAGTGGTTAATGATATTCGTGTCACAGGAGCTGCGGTGAGTGATAGTAACTTTAATTCTGGAAGTGACCTTATT
>Ga0316204_10007715_pt1 | contig 15497 bp, 15 predicted proteins | sample 6monrhotite_MG_2_FD_205661 | JGI IMG/M metagenome (GOLD analysis project Ga0316204, IMG submission 205661) | Microbial mat bacterial communities from mineral coupon in-situ incubated in ocean water Damariscotta River, Maine, United States -... | ecosystem: Environmental > Aquatic > Marine >... | reverse complement strand
GCAGTCCAGTTCATCTTGACCAGTTCCATCGTCATCCACACACTGGATCAGATGGAAGCCGTCTATATTAATATTTTTTCCTGCAAGGTATACGACCCCAAAGTCGCGGAAAAGTTTTCGGTTGAATGGTTTGGCGCAACCGACTGTTCCGCCCGCTTCATAGACCGGGTCTAAGGTGAAACCGATGCAATTGACTGAACGGCAACTCCCGGTTCCAGCATCGCCTGGCCATCGCAACTTGTTCGCCCATATCCAAAAAGCAATCGAGTCCAGACTTAAGGAAAGCGAGGTTCCCGTTCGATTCGCAATCACGCATATGGACGAGAACCATTACCAATGTGAGTTCGGCGTGCTCGCCGGGCTTGATGTTCCGGGCACTGAAGAACCTGAATCCATCTTTCGCTTCATCCCGCGCAAGATCGAGCGAACGGACGCCTTCAATACCGTCTTTCTGGTGCCGACGGGAATTGGCGCAGAGATCGGTGGCCATGCCGGCGATGCAACCCCGGCTGCGCGGGTGCTCGCAGGTGTGTGTGACAGATTGATCACGCATCCAAATGTCGTTAATGCCTCTGACCTTAACGAGATGCCGGATAATGCTCTCTATGTTGAGGGCAGCGCGATCACACGGTTGATGATGGGCACAGCGGCCTTGCAACCCGTACGATCGAACCGGGTTCTGGTCATTATGGATGCCCACGAAATCGAAATGTTTGCAAACGATACCGTTAACGCGATAAGCGCGGCGCGGGCAACCTATGGCTTCGACTGCCCCAAAATCGTCATGCTTGATCCGCCTCTTCAGATGAACGCAGAATTCATGAAATCGGGCAGAGCCGCGGGTGAGATCAATGGACTGGAGCGTGTCCTGGCAGTGATGACCGAAAATCAGGGAAGCTTCGACGCTGTGGCGATTGCCTCTGTTATCAATCTTGATGATGAAACGCATGAAGAATATTTTCACCGGGATGGTGAAATGATCAATCCCTGGGGTGGGGTGGAAGCAATGCTGACACACGCTGTCTCAATGCTCTGCGAAGTTCCTGCTGCCCATTCGCCAATGCTTGAAAGCCACGAGGTTGCAAATTTTGATCTTGGTCTGGTTGAGCCACGGCTCGCCGCCGAGGCCGTGTCACTAACTTTTGTTCAGTGCATGCTCAAGGGCTTGCACCGCAGCCCGCGCATTGTTACGGATTCGGATGCCATGCGTGAGGCAGGCTTGCTCACGGCGGCCGATGTCTCCTGCCTTGTCATTCCGGACAAATGCGTCGGCCTGCCCACACTTGCGGCACTGGAGCAGGGAATTCCCGTCATCGCCATACGCGAGAATGACAATTTGATGGAAAACGATCTGCACGCACTTCCATGGGCATCGAACCAATTACATGTAGTGGAAAACTACTGGGAAGCCGTCGGCGTGATGACCGCGCTGAAAGCTGGCATCACACCGTCTTCGCTGCGCCGGCCGTTGGTTGGGACAAAGGTAGAGAAGAGAAAATTCGAAACCCGACAAGCCCGGGTCGGGACTCATTGATTGAGATAGAAGATGATTAACGAAGCGATGCAAATCGCTGTAAAAAAGGTAGGCGTGCATCTGTCATAGCGGGTTGATATGTGCTGCACAGCCGAAAATTTTGGCTCACATTTGTATCGGAAATCTTCTTGATTACGCTCTTGATCTCAACGTAGGGGGCGGGAAAACCAATCAAGTGCGTCGCTATATGTAAATACGGTCTTATAGCTAACTTCACTATTTTCCATAGCCTCGGACAGAGCTGCAAACAGTTTCACCAAAGAAGAATCAGCTCTGTTCGAAATTACCACGGCGGTACGCCCGTTTTGTCGAGCCTTGTCATGTTTGGCAAATTCGGCAACGACTTCATGCATTCCGTCCAGGTCGAATGAACTGAGATCAGCCTTGGTCATATCAACCAAATGATTAACGATTTTGAATTCAGGCTGCTGGCGCGCCAGATGGACGATGTCGCTTGAGCTTACAGTTCCACTTACGACAAAGGTCACAAAGTTTCTACCTTCATCAACGTGAGTAGATATCTCTGCCATTCCTTGGCTCCCGGTCCTAACGACCTATCCTGGCATCCGGAGGCACGACAAACCGTCAACGGTCACCCTGGTCAATTCGTTGATGCATAATATATGGGGTCATTGCAACAGGAAAACAGGCTTTGCTGCAAGCCCGATGGACCGTCAGGGGTGTGATCAGTTCACGCTGACTTTCAAAAGCATCGGGTGGGCAGGTCTTTAAAAAAAGAGGCCGCCCGACATAAGGGTATGTGGGCGGCCTGGATATCGACTCGGTTTTGGATCAATCGAGAGTGTCTGGTCCCAAACGAACGACCATTTTACCAGTGTTCTCGCCACTGAACAGGCCGATGAAAGCGCCGGCAGCGTTCTCGATGCCTTCACGCACTGTTTCCTGCCACTTGAGCTTGCCTTCAGACATCCACTTGCTCATCTCAGCGACAAATTCAGGCCGCATGTCCAGGTGGAAGGTCTGGATGAAGCCCTGGATCTTGATGCTTTTACCCACGATCATGGACATGTTGGTTGGGCCAGGGGCTGGCTCGGTCGCGTTATATTCCGAGATCATGCCGCAGGCAGCAATGCGGCCAAAGGCATTCATGTTGTTGATGGCGACTTGCAGATGCTCGCCGCCGACATTTTCATAATAAACGTCGATGCCTTTAGGGGCAGCAGCTTTAACAGCTTCGTTGAGATCGGCAACGGTTTTGTAGTTGATGACTTCGTCCACACCACATTCGTCTTTCAACCAGGCCAGCTTTTCGTCTGATCCGGCGCTGGCGATAACGCGGCAGCCTTTGTTTTTGGCAATCTGACAGGCCACAGTGCCCACAGCGCCACCGGCACCTGATACAAAAACGGTTTCACCGTCTTTCAGTTCAGCAATGCGCATCAGGCCGACATAGGCGGTGAAGCCGGGCATGCCAAAGGTGCCGAGATAGGCGGACAGGGGAGCCATATGGGGGCTGACTTTTTCCATGGTCGCGCCGTCAGAAACAAAATATTCGCGCCAGCCGCCCATGAAGCCAACCACATAATCGCCAACTGCAAAGTCAGCGTTGTCAGAGGTCATGATCTGGCCTACGTGACCACCACCCATGGCTTCGTTCAACTGGAACGGCGGGGCATAGCTTTTGCGGTCATACATGCGGCCGCGCATGTAGGGATCAACCGACATCCAGACGTTGCGGACCAGCATTTCGCCAGGACCGGCTGTCGGCATGGGGGCGTCCACGACCTTGAAATTTTCCAGTGTTGGCGTGCCGACAGGGCGGCTTACAAGGTGAACTTCACGATTGATCTCTGATGTCATGACGACGGTCGCTCCATTGGTATTTGGGAAAGGGGGCTGGAAGGAATTGTAATAGTATTTAAGCCACCACGGGCTTGTCGACAACACATATGAAACAATCCAGCCGGATTGCAAGAGACAGAAATCAGAATCACGTCAGACCCCGGTTGCAACGGCGATCAGGGACAAACAACTCTGGCGGTCTTTCTGATTATCTTTTTTGCAGGTCTGAGTGTTGTGTCAGGTTTTTACCCCAACCAGACACTTCAAGGCGTTGTCTAACAAGCTAAACGAGCGTGCGACCTATTTCTCAAAGCGACCCGTTGCGTCACGGTCGCGGTCGTATCGTCTCGTGAGCGGAAACGGCGGTAACCAGGATTCGCGACGGACAGTCCAGAGTTCGTAAGTTGGCATCAGTTGGTCAGGAGCATCCAGAGATCCGAGATTCACTTCGATTTCATCTGCGCTGCGTGCGAAAATGGATGAGCCGCATCGGGGACAGAAAAATCGCCCGTCGTAATTGCCTGTTTCGCCATCTATGGTTACGGCCTCCTGAGGGAACACCGCAGAAGCATGGAAAAGGGCTCCATGATGTTTGCGGCAGTCAAGACAGTGACAAAGACCGACCCGATACGGGACTCCCGACGCCACAATTCGGACGTTGCCGCACTGACAACCGCCGGTAAATCTGTCCATTTTGCGTCTCCTTCAAAAACAAGCGGTCGGAATGTTTACAATGAACCCTGTCGGGCGTCCATGAAAGATGCGTCAGCTTATTCAGCTGAATAGGTTAGATGGGCAGATGGGAAGAGTAATATCCGCCTGTGGCTATTGACGGAAATTTCCAAAGCCAGCGTGTCAGGTCCGTTTATTCCCCCCGGCAGACGTTGTGATTGGGCATGCAACAGGCTGGTACCTTTGGCAGGAGCAGCAAGAAACCGGCACAGCCAAATCAAAGAATATGCATGAGGCTTTCAAGCGGCTCGGGAACAGTCATCGAATCCACTATCAAGGAATGTCACCGCGACTTGCCTGGATGCTCCCCCCTATTAGAGTTGCTGCCTTTTTTCATGTGTAAAAATTTTCTGTGTGACAAACGAGTTTTAGCATTCTATATTTGCCAAACAAGAACAATTGCAAATATTGAATGCATCGTCAAAACAGGGAGGATAACGAATATGCTCAAGATTGGAAAAATTACAGGTGCGGCGCTGATTGCCGTAGCCATGTTCGCCACTTCAGCGAACGCAAAACAGTTGGTTGTTGCAACGGATACCGCGTTCGTTCCGTTCGAATACAAGGAAAACGGCAAGTACGTTGGCTTCGATATTGATATGTGGCATGCCATCGCCACGGACCTTGGTCTCGACTACAAGCTTCAGCCGATGGACTTCGGCGGGATTATTCCGGGCCTGCAGACCGGCCAGGTTGACGTCGGGCTTGCCGGCATCACCATCAAAGACGAACGCAAGAAGGTTATCGACTTCTCCGATGGCTATTACGATAGCGGCTTCCTTCTGATGGTTCCGGCAGATAGCACTGTTACCGGGGCTGCCGACCTTGCAGGAAAAAAACTCGCCGTGAAAACCGGCACGTCGGCCACCGATTACGCCAAGGAAAACTTCAAGGACACTGAATTGCGTCTGTTTCCAAACAGCGACAATGCTTATCTTGAAGTCATGACCGGCCGTGTCGACGCTGCGATGCATGACACGCCGAACGTCCTCTATTTCATCAAGAAAAACGGCAAGGGCAAAGTGAAGTCGGTGGGTACGCAGATGATGGCGCACCAGTACGGCATCGCGTTCCCCAAGGGCAGCGACCTTGTCACTAAAGTTAATGGGTCCCTCGCCAAGATGAAGTCGAACGGCGCTTATAACGCCATTTATAAAAAGTGGTTCGGCACTCTGCCACCAAAAAGCTAACCTTCCGAGCAACCAGGCGCGTCGGCTTCGGCCGGCGCGCTTTCCTCGAAGGGAGTAGCTTTCATGGAATTCGAATGGTCCGTAATCTGGGACGCATTGCCGCAATTGATGGTTGGCGTAAAGCTGACTGTATTGATCTCGCTTGCCGGCATCATCGGCGGTTTTATCATTGGTGTCATTGCCGGGGTAATGCGCGCTTACGGCAACAAAGTCGTCAACGCTATCGCTTTATTCTATATTGAAATCATCCGCGGCACGCCGATTGTCGTGCAGGTGATGTTTATTTATTTCGCTCTGCCGATGTTGGCGGACATCCGTCTTGATCCGATTACGGCGGCGATCACGTCCATCGTCATTAATGCCGGTGCCTATATAGCGGAGATCGTGCGTGGCGCTATTTTGTCAGTCAGCCGGGGCTTGCGTGAAGCCGGGCTGGCGCTTGGCCTGCCGTTTTGGAAAGTACTGGTTTATATCGTTGGGCCGTTGGCTTTCCGCCGCATGATTCCGTCGCTGGGCAATCAATGCATCATCAGCCTGAAGGACACTTCGTTGTTCATCGTGATCGGTGTCGGAGAATTGACCCGTCAAGGGCAGGAAATCATGGCGTCGAGTTTCCGCGCGGTTGAAATCTGGTCCGGCGTCGCGATCCTCTATCTGATCCTGACCGGCACGCTGACAATAATCTTGCGGATCACAGAAAAAAGGATGCGCATCCTATGAGCATCGTGGAATTCAAAAAAGTCACGAAGCGCTTTGGCGACCTGACTATCCTCAATGAAGTTGATCTGAAGATCGAGGTGGGTGAGAAAGTCGTGCTGATCGGTCCTTCCGGGTCGGGCAAATCAACCTTGATCCGCTGCATCAATGCTTTGGAGGAAATCAACGGCGGCGATCTGATTGTGGACGGCTACAGCGTCAAGGACGGCCCTGGCAGTGTCCGCATTATTCGCCAGGAAGCCGGAATGGTCTTCCAGCAGTTCAACCTGTTTCCTCAAATGACCGCTCTTGAAAACGTTTCGTTCGGTCCGCGCCGGGTGCGCGGCACGCCGAAGCGGGCAGCCGAGGAACAGGCCCGGGCCATACTGGACAAGGTCGGTCTTGGCGAAAAGGTTGATTCCTACCCAACCGAGCTTTCCGGAGGCCAGCAGCAGCGTGTTGCCATCGCCCGCGCCCTTGCGATCAAGCCCAAGTTGATGCTGTTTGACGAGCCGACTTCCGCCCTGGACCCTGAACTTCGCCATGAAGTGCTTCAGGTTATGCAGGACCTGGCCGAGGATGGCATGACCATGATCGTCGTGACCCACGAAATGAGTTTTGCGCGCAAGGTCGGTACACGCCTGATCTTCATCGAGAACGGCATGATTTCTGTCGATGGAGAACCGAAAGAGCTGCTCGATAACCCGGAAAACCTTCGTCTTCGTGAATTTATCCAGCATGTCCATTGATCCTCCAGCCTCCCTTACAGCGATTGAAATATCCGGTGAACCTTATGACGTTGGGGTCCGACTGGGCCGCTTCGGTGCTGGCGTGGTCAATGAATATCTGACAGCGACACAAGCATGGGCGGGAATTGTCGCCCATTGCAACGATCCACGCGTTGTCCAAATGCGTGAACTGGTTCAGGAACGGTTTCCGCGTTACTGGCTGGAGATTAAAGGCCTTGCAGACGGCCTTGATCTGCCCCTGGAAAAAGTGTTCGCCTGGAACTGCCGTGGTGACATCCGTGCCCTGGCGCCGGATGGCTGCACGACGGTTCAGGTTCCGGGCACACGGCGGATTATTGCTCATAATGAGGACGGCGACCCCGGCTTTCGGGGGTATTGTGCACTTGCGCGGATCTCTTCGTCCGGCGGGACGCCGTTTACGGCGTTCGTCTATCCGGGGTCGTTGCCAGGGCACACCTTTGCTGAGACAGATGCCGGACTGGTGCAGACGGTCAATAATATCCGCGCGCTCGAAACGGAAAATGGGTTTCCGCGCATGGTTCTGACGCGCGCCGTGCTGGACTGCCAAAACCTGGATGAGGCGGTGGCGCTGCTGCAAACGTCCAACCGGGCCGGGGCATTTCATGTGACCCTGGCCGCGGCTGGAGACCCCCGCCTGCTCAGCGTCGAATTCGCCGCCGAAGCCTGTTCGGTACAAGATATCAAAACGCCGAGCGCGCACGCCAATCATCTGATCCACGAGGAGACAGCTCGCATCCGTCAAACCGTCACCGGATCTTCAGCCTCACGTCAGCGCCGGGGCAACACCCTGGTCCGAAATTGGGGTGAAACGGACAACCCACTGGATATCCTGCGCGACAAAGCCGGACCGGGGTTGCCGATCCAACGCGATGACCCAGACGACCCCGACCATGAGAACACGCTTGCAACGGTGGTTTTCTTCATCGAAGGTGAGAAGATAGACTGGACCGTTTACGATAAGGCAGATGCGTGCGCACGGTTTTACGTTCGTGACGGATTGATATCCGCTGCCTGAGGATTTAAGCCGTGGGGAATAGCAGTAAAATGACAGAGACCGACGCTCCGCGCACGCTGGAAGATTTGCGTGAGCTTGCCCTGCACATTGCACGCGATGAGGCGGGGGTGTCTCTGGGCGCAAAGGCCCACGACGTTCTGGCAAGATTGGTCGACATGCCGGAGCAAGCCGCCGTGCGCTCCATTTCCGAACTTGCCAGCACCTTGAGCGTCAACGCCTCGACCCTGACCCGACTTGCCAAGCGCCTTGGGTTTAGCGGTTTTAGCGACTTTCAGAGCGTATTCCGCGATGCCGTTGCCGATAATTCACGCAATTTTTATAGCCGCCAGGTCGGGCGCTTGTTGGCGACTGATTCAGAACCGCAAGAGGAGAAAGCGGTTTTCGATCACCTGGCCCACGAGACGGCGGCCAATATGCAGGGCTTCATCTCTCAGCTGGAGCCAGATAAGCTGCGCCGGGCTGCACGTTCGTTGGCGAAGTCCAAACGGATTCGTATTCATGGCGTTCGCCAGTTTCATGCCCTTGCGAGTTTTCTGACCTACGGGTTAGGCATGCTCAGAAGCGACGTTGCCGTGCTCAATGCGCCGCAATTGGGGATCGCCGAGGCAATTGCACAGCTTGAGCCTGGCGATGTGGTGGTTGTTGCAAGTTGCGCACCCTATACGCGGAGTGTCGCCGAGATCGGCGATGTCGCGGCCCGTCACGGCCTCGAAGTTATCGCGATTACGGATACGCGCTCTTCACCGCTCACGGCTTCAGCCAGCTACTCGTTCTTCGTGCCACACGCAAGCAGCTTTTTCAGCAACTCCATGGGAGCCTACATCGTGTTTTGCGAAGGCTTGCTCAATCTTGCCGCCAAAGAACTGGGCGACGAGGCCACGCAAGCGCTCACCGAACGTGAGCGCATGATCGCAGATATGAAGATCGAGTCCTGACAACGAATTGACAATGGCCCTGTGTCCGATCCTGGCGATCTACGGATATTTCCAAGTCCTGCGTGTTGTGTCCGATTTTGACCTTAAGCGGACAATAAATGATGGAAATTTGACTTCATACTGCGAGCGAGCCGAAGGGGCATCCATCCGGAATGCCCCTTGGTTTCGCTAGCGTTTTAGGGTTTTCAGAGTCTGCTATTTCACAGGGTGAAAATCGAAGGCGCTGTTTGCGTGAAAGTAAAACTGACAAGGCTGCTCTGACACACAGGCAGTCGCGTGCTCTGAATTAGCTGGAACATACCAATAGGAGCCTGGCTTCAACTTCGGTGGATTTTTTTCACCCTTGAACGGATTTGTCATGGTCCCCGCGACAACAACGCCGTGATATGCGCCGGAGTGAGTGTGAAACGGCGTGATGAAATTTTTCGGAAACTTGCCGAAGGTCCCATGACCACCCTTCGACATGTCGCCATAAGCGCCCCCCATGCTGATAGCAGGGTTTATTTTGTTGAATGCGATCTTCGAAGCCGGGGTGGCAGTATCTCTGGACGGATCAAAACCGGCAATTTTGCTTTGTTCGGCCATGGCTGAAAGTGAAATTCCGCTGATGACAGTAATGATAGCTGCTTTGGCAAATTTGGAATAAAGGCGTTTCATTGGATTGTATCCTCGTCTGTGGTTTCAGTGAGGTGACGAGAATTACTTCGGCTCACCGAAACAACCAATGACCAGAAGTCCAAACAAAATGACTGATCGTCCATACAACTGGTTGTGAGTTGTTGGTCCGGGCGAAGTTATCTAAGTTCACGTTACGCTTGCCAGCTTCATCAAATTCTGTGCCCAGGTCGTCCAGCGCCGGGGTAACTCTGTAGGAGCCGATCCCATGTCCGAAATTTCAGATGACCCAATAAGTGATGTCCTGCGACTGATCCGCCTCAAGGGTTGTGTCTATTTTCAATCCGATTTTTCGTCTCCCTGGGGTATGGAAATGGGCGCAAGCCCATTTGCCCAGTATCACGCAGTTCTTCGCGGTCAGTGCTGGCTGACCTTGAGCGGAGAGCGTCATCTGCTGGAAACCGGTGATGTTGTGTTGTTGCCTCAGGGTGATGCGCACGCATTGGTCGATAGCCCCACAACCGTTACCAGGCCAGGAATGGAGGTCTTGTCTGCCATACAGTCTGGCCAAAAGCCTTTCCCGGATGGTGAGTCGACCGCACGCTTGCTCTGCGGTCATTTTGAGTTTGACCGTACGATGAACCACCCCTTTGTCAGGGACCTGCCACGCCTTATTCACGTCAAGAGCACAAGTGACGGACAATCTGGTTGGCTGGAGGCGATTACCCCGATGTTGGGGGGAGGTGATGAGGTTAATCAACCTGGCACAAACACTATTGTTGAGCGCCTGGCGGAAGTTTTGCTGATCCAGGTTCTGAGATCTTATTTACTTGATCAATCCAGGGGGGATGGTTTTCTCGCCGCCTTGGGTGACCGGCATATCAATGATGCGCTCAGATTTATACATGTCGGTGCTGACCGTGACATAACACTGGCTGAAGTCGCCAAGGCTGTTGGCCTTTCCAGATCAGGCCTGGCAACAAGATTCAAGGAGCTGGTCGGGGATACGCCCATGAATTACCTGACAAGCTGGCGCATGCTCAAGGCCAGGGAAATTCTTCAATCAGGTAGCGTGCCGTTGGTGGAAGTCGCTGAGCGGGTCGGGTACACCTCGGAATCTGCATTTAGTCGTGCCTTCAAACGGGAGCATGGGCTAAGCCCTGGTGCATTTCGTCATTCAGTAGAGCGGTCCGGGGAACCTCGGGCTATAAATTGAAGTCTGGCGGAAGGCCTTACGATTATTGTTTCGCGCCCTGGCCCGATATCCAACATAGCCGTTGACGCCATATGGGATCACAATTACCGTTGAATTGTTATTTTGAGGGATTATCAGAATGAAATTGCAAATCGTTGTGGTGGGAGAAGGGCGCTTGGACCAGTAACGGGTACCAATCCGTTGTCCCGTGCGCCCCCGACAAGTTCGGGGGCTTTTTTTTGCGCCCATGTATAGCGTTTCCGCCTGTATTTGCACTGAATGGATTCCATGTTTTATTCTGCCACCTCACCACCAAAATTGTTCACGCTGATCTTGCTCTCCGCACTTTCGGTGGCATCCCTCAATTTGTTTGTCGCCTCTCTATCGAACATAGCGGAGGAATTTCAAACTGATTACGCACTCGTAAATCTGGCAATTGCGGGCTACGCAGGAATGACAGCCGTATTGCTGCTAATCATTGGCCCGTTGTCGGACCGGTTCGGGCGACGGCCCATAATTATCGCGGGATTGATCATTTTTATACTGGCCTCTCTGGGCTGTCTGTTGGCGGCGGATATTTCGACTTTCTTGTTCTTCCGATTGCTGCAAGGCGCGATTATTTCCGGCTCAGTGCTTTCCAACGCCGTTGTCCGGGACATGGTGCCCGCAAGGGAAGCGGCGAGTAAGTTGGGTTATCTCGCAATGGCATGGGCGGTGGCACCGATGCTGGGGCCGATGATCGGTGGGGTGCTGGATGGACTGTTTGGCTGGCGTGCCAGTTTTGTTGCATTTTTTGGCCTGGGCATGGTGATGCTCTGCCTGTGTTGGGTCGATTTGGGAGAGACAAATAAAACACCATCGGAGACATTTGCCAAACAGTTCAAGGCATATCCCGAGCTCTTCCGATCACGCCGGTTTTGGGGCTATGCGTTATGCATGGCGTTTTCAACAGGAGCATTTTACGCGTTTTTGGGTGGCGTGCCGCTCGTCGCTAAAACCATGTTCGGAATGTCGACAGCTTCGCTTGGTTTCTACATCGGGACGATCACAGCGGGATTTTTACTGGGTAGTTTCCTGTCCGGTCGCTATGCAAAACGCTACCAGCTGATCACAATGATGATTGCGGGGCGGATTGTCGCCTGCGCCGGGCTCGTGTTCGGGTTAGGGCTATTTCTGAGCGATGTCGTTCATGTCTTCTCATTATTTGGGGCCTGTGTGTTTGTTGGTGTCGGCAATGGTATAACCATGCCGAGCAGCAGTGCGGGCGCGATGTCGGTGCAGCCCAGGCTGGCGGGAAGCGCCTCCGGTTTATCAGGTGCGTTGACGGTTGGGTGTGGTGCTGTGATGGCTTCGATCACCGGCATGCTCGTAACCGAACAGAATGGAATTTATACACTCCTGGGCATGATGCTTTTTTCATCACTGATGGGAATGGCTGCTGCGCTCTATGTGCTCTGGGTGGACCGAGTTGAGGAAGCTGTAAGTTAAGGTGGCTGTGTTGGATTGGGTGGCTATTCCAATGACTGGTCCTGGCTATTAACGGATATTGGTAAACCGGCGCAATGTTCTCGCGGATGCGCCAACGGCGTCTCACACAGTATATCGTTTGAGACGGTTCCAGATTATCCAGATGGCGACACCCAGAAGAAGCTGTATCCCGATGATGGGGAACATGGTGCCGTCGTAGATCAGTCCCTGAAGCAATGCCGTGGCTGCCGCGGCGCACATCTGCACGAACCCGAGAACTGCCGAAGCGGCACCAGCGGCTTTTGGATGTGACATCATGACCCCGGCGGCAGTGTTGGGGACGAGTAAGCCAATGCCGAACCAGTATGCGAACTGGATCGCCACAAAAAGAGACACAGGTAACAATCCCGATACCCCCAGGCCTGCCATGATCGCAGAGGTGCCAAGCATGATTGCAAGGCTGATCAGGATGACCTGCTTCATCCCCCATCGGGGAATGGCGTACCTGGCTGAGGTTGATCCAGCGAGAAATCCTGACATTACAATGGCGGCGATCATGCCATAGCTTCCCGGATTCATGCCAAGGCTTTCGATGAAGAAGAATGGCGCCCCGGCGATGAAACAATACCCTCCCGCATAAGCAATTGAATGGGTGAGCATGTGGCCAAGAAAGCCCCGATGCCGAAAAAGACCCAAATAGATTTCGTGGATTGGCTGCGTCTTTGACGCGGGTACCACTTTCCTGGTTTCCGGCATGATGAAGATCGTGGACACCAGCCAGATCAGCGCAGCGACAGATGTTAAGACAAAGCTTGCGCGCCAGCCTGAAAACTCCAGGAGAGCGCCACCGACCAGAGGTGCGACCAGGATTGATGCTGTCATCAAAGTGAACAGGATGGCCATGGCATTGGCGGTGCCATCGGCCCCATAGATATCTCGCACGATGGCGCGCGCAACCACATAACCGGCTGCAGCACCCAGCCCCTGAATGGCACGTCCGAAGATGATCATCCAGACGTCATCTGCCATACCCGATGTGACCGAACCGACCAGCGCCAGAACGGCACCCAGCAGAAGGGCGGTGCGTCGACCTTTGCGATCTGAGAACGGTCCGAAAAAAAGCTGCCCGACAGCAAACATGACAGCAAAGGAAACGATGGTTAGCTGTATCGTTCCCGGTGCTTCGTTGTAAATATTACCAAGTGCGGGCAGGGCGGGCAGGATCACGCCGGTGGCAACCTCGCCAAATCCTGCACATAACACCAGTGTTGCGAAGACAAGAACCCCGGCACCGCCAGGGGGCGTGACAGGATGCGGCCGGGGCTCGGGTTTTTCTTGCATGTTTGTGCATCCTTGGACGTGAGCGGAGCGAACGTTGAGACAGACGACTGGACCAGCGTGACAACATTTGATTTTTTCGTACCACGCGGTACTATATGTTTACAAGCATAAAATACCTTATGGTATAAAAATGAACCCGCAACCCACCAAGCCCATACGCGGGCGGCCAAAAACACTCAACCGTGACCATGTGATAGAGGTTGCGATGATGAGTTATTGGGCCGATGGACCGGCCTCTGTCTCTGTCAACGAGATTTGCAAACGAGCGGGTATTTCCAAGCCGGGTCTTTATCGCGAGTTTGGTAGCGAAGACGGACTGAAACGAGCAACGTTGATCGCTTACCAGGCGATAGTGCTTACCCAGTTGCAGGAAATACTGGCCCGGGACCAGCCCTTTGTTGAAACGCTGGATGACTTGATCACATTCATCCGGCAGGACCGGGCGGTGTTAGGCTTACCAAACGGTTGTCTGTATGTCGAAATGTGTGAAAGCCGCGACCACCTGGGCGCACTCACGACGGAAAAGGTTGATTTTCTTCGGCAGCAGACGTTGGATCATTACGCGAACTGGATCGACCGGGCAAAGGTGAAGGGGCAGTTCAAGCCAGACATCCCGACGCAAACTGCAGCCTTCTACATCAATGCCCAGATCAGCAGTGCGTTGAAGATGCAAAAACAGGGAGACGCGATCAATGATATCTGCGATTTCCTGAAAATTGCGTTTTCGGTATTTTCCTGATGGCGCTTTTGAGCATCTCCACAACTGACTCTGATTGTGCTTCAGGTCGACAAATTCCACTCATGGCTATAAACGGAAATTTCCAGGGCCTCCGTGTTATGTTGGTTGTTGACCCTTAACGGGCATCGATCCTTGAGGGAATTACGGTATTTGCCTCGAGGGGTAGTCAATGCGGCACCATTCGTGGTTAATGTGACAACCTGATTTCGGCCTTGATCGTCGGATATAGTATTTTCAACATTGAAGAGACAGGACACAGATCATCGCCACCGAAACATTTGAAAACGCCGGGAAGAACGCCACCGATATTTTGCGCCCCGACCCTGCAGCATCACGTGACCACGCCCAACAATGGTCACAAATAATGCGTCCATATGCTCAGCCCGACGCGAGGAAAAGCATCCTACAGCTATTGACCACTGTGGTTCCCCTGGCGGGACTATGGGCGGCCATGATGCTCACCGTCGGTGATGTTTACTGGATGACGCTGTTATTATCCGTGCCCGCAGCAGCGTTCACGGTTCGACTGTTTATAATTCAGCATGATTGCGGGCACCGTTCGTTTTTCAAGTCCAGCCGACTCAACGACTTGACAGGTACCCTGATTGGAATTTTCACCCTGACCCCTCACACCTATTGGCGTCAATCTCACAATATCCATCACGCCACCTGTGGCAACTTGCAGAAACGCGGGATCGGTGATGTCAGTGTCCTCACCGTGGCTGAATTCACCGCTTTGCCTGCGTGGAAACGCTTTGCCTACCGCATTTATCGCTCGCCCGTGGTGATGCTGGGGATAGGGCCGATCTACCTGTTCATCGTCAAATACCGCCTTCCCCTGGACCTGATCCGCCAACATCCTGCGCTGCTGATCGGTGTCATGGGCACCAATATCGCCATTGCAGGATTCCTGGCGGGCTTTGGCTTTATGTTCGGTTTTGTCGACGTGCTAATGGTTCAGGTCCCCATCATCTTGTTGTCCTCTGCCGCGGGCGTCTGGTTGTTCTATGTGCAGCACCAGTTTGAACACACCCACTGGCGCAAAGAAGCTAACTGGGATTTTAAAGAGGCCTCGGTAATGGCCAGCAGTTATTATGTCTTGCCACAACCGTTACGCTGGTTTTCCGGGAACATCGGCATCCATCATATCCATCACCTGTCCAGCCGCATTCCCAACTATCGTCTCGGCGCCTGTCTGGCCGCTATTCCAGCGCTGCAATCTCTGAACCGCATCAGTATTCGCGACAGCCTTTCGTGCTTCCGTCTCGCGCTCTGGGACGAAAGTGCGCAGTGCCTGATATCATTTAAAAAACTGCGCCAGGCACAATTGATGACAGCCTAGACGGGCTATCCACTCCCGGACGCACAGGAAACAATTTCCGCATGTGTTGCTGTGGACGGCTCCTTTCCCGGCATCGCGGACTTCCGGAAATGAACTATTAAGGGATGTTTCCAAGGCCTGCCT
>Ga0316204_10007714_pt1 | contig 15502 bp, 10 predicted proteins | sample 6monrhotite_MG_2_FD_205661 | JGI IMG/M metagenome (GOLD analysis project Ga0316204, IMG submission 205661) | Microbial mat bacterial communities from mineral coupon in-situ incubated in ocean water Damariscotta River, Maine, United States -... | ecosystem: Environmental > Aquatic > Marine >... | reverse complement strand
GGCACATCATTTTGCATGTAGATGGCCCCTTCAAGATTGCGGTAGCGCATTACATATAAAATCGGGGCGAAGGTTTCTTGTTTAACGATGGCATTTTGTTTTTTAACTTCGATTATGGTGGGTTCGACAAAATGGCCATTGCCTTTGACGCGTCTGCCACCATAAAGAATTTTGCAGTCACGGGCTTGAACATGGGCGATTGCTTCCTGATAGTCGTTAACGGCAGATTGATCGATCAGAGGCCCCATCAGTGTATTGCTGTCTAGTGGGCTGCCAATGCGTATTTGTTTATAGGCTTTGACCAAACGTGGCACTAGTTGCTGATAAATAGATTCATGCACGATCAATCTTCTTGTTGAGGTGCAGCGTTGCCCGGCGGTACCAACGGCACCAAAGACAATGGCGGGGACGGCCAGATCCAGATCAGCCGTTTCATCGACAATGATGGCGTTGTTGCCACTACATTCCAGCAGATAGCGACCGAGTCGTTTCGCCACAGTTTGGGCAACATAGTGACCAACTTTGCTGGAGCCGGTAAAAGACACCAGCGCGATACGTTTGTCACGCACAAAACGTTTTGCAATGGCATTGTCTTCGGGAATGAACATGGAGAAGATGCCGGGGTAGCCCATCTCATTCAAAACGTCATTACAAATGTGTTGCACGGCAATGGCACACAAGGGTGTTTTTGACGAAGGCTTCCACACCACCGTGTTGCCGGAAATGGCGGCGATAAACGCATTCCAGGCCCACACTGCCACCGGAAAATTAAATGCGCTGATCACACCGACCACACCCAACGGATGCCATTGCTCATACATACGATGCTCAGGCCGTTCGCTATGCATGGTCTTGCCATATAACATGCGCGACTGACCAACGGCGAAGTCGGCAATGTCGATCATCTCTTGTACTTCTCCGTCACCCTCTTGTTTGATCTTGCCCATCTCCATTGCCACCAGGCTACCAAGTGCATCTTTGTGTTGACGCAGGGCATCGCCGATGCGGCGCACGACTTCACCGCGTTGTGGCGCTGGCACTTTGGCCCACTCTTTTTGTGCAGCGACACTAGCCTTCATCACTGTTTCATAGTCATCAACCGAACAGGTATGAACCTTGGCAATCAATTCTTCGGTGGCGGGATTGAATGAATCGAGTAATTTATTTTCATGTATATCGGCCCAGCCATTAACGCCATAGGTGGAGGCATTTTTTGCCTTGAGTTTAAGTGTCTTTAACACATCCATTGCTGTTCTCCTATGCGTAGTATTTTCCGAAGCGATTGTTGATGACTTGATCAAGGCCAATACTTTCTTGAGTGACAAAGCCGTGAAACTTGTCTTTGTTATCCAGTACGATATCCATGACGCTGCAAATGCCGGCGGCAGTAGTCACCTGAATTGAAGACCAGCGTTTGCCAGCGATGTCTTGCGGGTAAACCTTTTTGACATAGTTCTCTTCCAATAATTCACCGTTGATCCGCCCAGATGCAGCGACATAGACTAGCACCACATCCTGTAGTGTTTTGGGAATGGCATTTTCAAGAATGCGTTTAAGCGTGTCGCGGTCATCATTGAGGCGCAGGTCATTCATCAATAGTTTTATTTCCTTGCAGTGACCGGGATAACGCATGGTCTTGTAGTTCATGCTACGGATCTTACCATCGTAAGTTTCAGCCAGCGTGCCCAAACCCCCGGAGGTATTAAAGGCTTCATAGAGCACACCATCAAGGGTGATGGTTTCATAACCTTCCAAGGGTTGCAGTGCCACCATTTCGTTTTCTTCAATGCCGTAACAGGTATTGCCGTATTCATTGATCAAACCATCGGTAGACCAGGTCAGTGAATATTTCAAAACGTTATTGGGATTGACTGGCAAGGCACCGACGCGCATCTTGACCATATCGATAGTGTCGAAGTGTTGCATCAGATCATTAGCGGCAATGCTGATAAAACCTGGAGCAAGACCACACTGGGGCATAAAGACATTTTGTTTGCCGGTGCTGAGTTTGTGCACATGGCGGGTGACTTCTACATCTTCAGTCAGATCAAAATAATTGATGTCATAGCGGGCTGCGAGATCGGCAACCAACGGATTACAGTAGTAAGGCAGGCTGGAGATCACGGCATCATAGTTATGTTTTTGCATTACTGCAGCCAGTGCGTTTTCATCCTGAACATCAAGCTTAAAAGCATTGACATCACATAGGCCGGTTTCCTGACATAACTTATGTGAAGCATCGGTATCCAAGCTTCCAACGTAGACATCATAGTCACCGGACTCTGCCAGCATGCAGGTAATCAGTGAACCTATCTTTCCTGAACCTAATAGTAAGACTTGACGTTTCATAAACGTTACCTCCTTTCGGCCGATAATATGATTATAGACACTCGCCGCGCCTATCGCGTGGCCTCATGTTTTAGGAGGCCCCATGTCTTCAGATCCTTATTCCTGTTTTGCCAATGCGCTTGCCAGTCAATTGCTTGAAAATGAACCTGCTTTTTATTCAGACAATAAACATAAACAGCTCGTTCATGTGCATGGCAATGACACTGATGTATTTGCACTTGATATGACACCATTTATTGCCACACCAATCAAAGTAAGCGCCATGCAATGGTTTGACGGTGTTAATAGTGTCTCTAAGTTGTTATCGGCATATCAGGGTGCAAAGCAAAGTTTGCCGTTTGAGATGGATTTGCCAGAGGCGCGAAAAAACGTTTCTGATTATGCCGAAGATTTTCTTAACGCTATCCTTGCCCATGCTAATGCAGCCTTAACTGATCAGCAGGCAGTGGTGATTGCCGACTGGGTCAAACACCTGGATGTCTATTGTGCGGTGAAGTCGGTGGAATCATTTCTGTATAGCCATGCTGACCTAACATTGTTAGAGATAGCACCAAGCTATGGCTGGGATGTAATCTTCGATCACATGGCGATCCGCTGTGGCAGTCAGAAATTCAAAGATGCCGAACGGGTTTCTGATTTGTTGAAACAAGAGCATGGTTATGTTTCAACCCAGTTTGAAGCGGAGGCCTATTATCAGTTTCCCGATGGCTGGAATGCCTATCCTGTTTACAAGATGCTTGAGAATGGCCAGGTGTTGCGGGTGTTTGTCGATCAGTCTGATGCGGAAGATGAAAGCCAGATCATTCAGCATTGGAATCGTGTTTATGGTTATACCGCACATCATCTGGGTATACGCGCAACTAAACTGACCGATGGTGTGCGTGTGGCTGTGCCATTGGATGAGGTGATAATGGCATTAAAAAAATCGGGTGTCGAAATTCTCACACCAACAGGAAAATACACCGAAGGGCTGTTGTTACAGGTCTTTACCCAGCCGGAAAAAAACAAAAATATTCCGCAAGCGCTTAAGGCAGAGATCATTGATCATGGCGATAATCTCGAAAAGACTATTGAGAATGCCAAGTTGCTGGAATTGGTATCTCGAAAAGAAATGAGTCCGTTACAGGCGAAAAAATATTTCTCTCTATATGGTTTGAAATATGATGCCAATAACCCACACCATTCGGCCCCCTTGTATCAATATTTTCTACCCGCGCAGGCGGCTCATGTAATCAAGACTTCGCAGCAAGTGAAGGTAGATTAGTTTTGTAATTAAGGCACACTGCTAAAATCTGCAAAAATACTAAATTGCATATTTAAGATTGGGTCTGTTAAAAAGAGATCAGCGCGGGTTTCAGTGTCAACTCTGTCTTCGATGTTGACTTGATAATAATAGCCAACGCCGCCGCCAAGTTGACCGCCAAGGATGTCAGTACCAGGCGTTATCCCGGTGACACCATCAATGCTGAACTGATATTGATCAATGATGAAGTCACGATTTGAAATATTTTTGAATGCCAGTGTAAACCAGCTGCCTGACATTAGTGTGATGCCATCATCAGCATACACAGTGTGTTTAAAACCCTGGCGGGCGATAAGGCTGACAAAACTGCTGCTTGAAAAGATATTGCTGCTAAGGCTTATGTCACTATCGGGAACGCTAGCCTTGATCTCAATGAAGCCCTCATAGCTAGAACTTAGATTAAAACTGGCACTGCCATCAGTAGTAAAAATTGTTTTGTTGGTAATTGTGTCGCCTTCTGTTATTTGAATTGCAATTTCGGTGTTGTCGGCAATACCACTACTACTGCTGGGTTGCAGGGTAATGGTTATATTGCTGTTATCTGTTCCATTATTGAGTATTACATTAGGCGAAGCGAGAAAACTAATAGATGCCGCGACGTTTGGATTGTCAGTAACGGTGATGTTACTTGTGGCAGAAATACCATTATGGATTGCAGTCATGGTCACAGTTCCACTGTTTAGTGCAGTGACCACGCCCCTGTAAGTTTCTGCATTACTGATGTTTGCGATTGTGCTGTTAGAGCTTAACCATATTACCTGGTTACTAATATCAATATTGATGTCATCTGAAAAATGACCAGTTGCAAATAGAGTCTGTGAAGTACTCAGGTTCATGCTGGTCTTGCCAGTATTAATCGAGACACTTATTAATGAGGCATCAACAACAGTAATGTCGGTGCTAGCGCTAACGCCATCAAATGTTGCATTTATAGTTGTGTTGCCTGCAAGGTCGCTGAGCAGCTCAGTTTCATTGCTATCACTATTTATACTGGCGACATTTTCATTGCTACTGCTCCATGAAACACTGTCACTGATATCCTGTTCGCTGCCATCTGAAAAATGACCTATGGCTGTTAGTTGGCTGCTATAACCTGTAGGAACCTTGGTCGTTGTTGAAGATATAATTATGCTCTCAAGTGTTGCTGAGGTAATCGTTAGATTAGTGAAGCTGGTAATGTCGTCGAGTGTTGCAATAATTTGACTTATGCCTGTGGCAGTTGCCTTGATGTAACCGGCTTCACTCTGCTGTTCAACCAGTTTGCTATCACTACTGTTGTTGCTTGACCAGGTCACCTGTTCAGTAAGATCCCTGCTGGAACCATTATCGTAAAAGCCGGTAACACTAAATTTTTGTAGTGTGTTGATGGCGATGCTGCTGTTTGCTGGTGTAATCTCCAGACTTTGAAGCAGCGCATCGTCAACACTTAAATCGATCTGCTGGCTTTGATTGTCGAAATTGGCTGTGATGGTACTACTGCCTTCCGTTAGTGCCGTGACCATGCCGCTATCTACAACGGTATTGCCAATTTTTGCTACGTTGCTATTACTGCTTAGCCACGTGGTTTGATCGGTGATGTCTAGCGTTGTGTTGTTTGAGTATTGTGCGGTTGCATAAAACTGTTGGCTTTCACCGCTGATCAGCTTGGGGTTGATAGGTGCAACTTCGATTGCTGTCAGGGTTGCTTCGTTGATTTCAATGTTGGTATTTGTGGTCAGACCCTGATAAGTGATTGTGACCTCTACACTGCCAATCTTCAAAGCGGTCATCAGACCATTAGCATCAATAGTGGCAACATCTGTGTTGCTAGTGCTCCAGCTGACCTGAGCGTTTAGATTGCTGTTGTTGCCGTCAGAATAAATACCATTGGCTTGTAGTTGCAGCTTGGCGTTGATGGGCAGGCTGGTTTGTGTGCTGCTAATTTCCAGGTGCGACAGTGTGACGGCACTGATGTTGACCTCGATGCTGTCGGTTCTGCTGCCGAGGTTAGCTGTGATAGTGACATTGCCGCTGTCTTTTGTTTCACCAAGCCCCTTGTTACCTGCTGTATCTAAAATGGTGAGCTTACTGGTGTCGCTGCTGCTCCAGCTTGTGTATTCGGTTACGTCAAAGTTGTAGTCCGAACTGCCATTGCCAAACAGGCCTTCGGCACTAAATTGATGTTGCTCTGCTATGGCAAGCGGCCCCGCCACTGGTTTGATCGTCAACGACAATAATTCGCCCTGCTCGATAGTGACAGTGCTTGATGCGGTTTTATCACGAACAACAGCAGAAATAACTGTGCTGCCAGGTGATAAGGCAGTGATTACGCCATTGGCATCAATGCTGGCGTAGTCTGATTTTGACGAAAACCAACTTGCCTCGCTGCTGAGGTCAAGACTGCTGTTATCAGAATAAAGGGCGACAGCATGGGCCTTGCTATTAAGGCCGACAATCAGCGTTTGTTCTTCGACCTGAATCTGAATGTTCTGCAGTGTGGCTGTTGCTGACGGCTGAGTGTTGTTTGAACCATCGCCACCAAGACTACAGGCAGAAATTAGGCCGGTTAATGCCATGATTAATACTAGTGACACTGGCCGCGATAATGATGTAAAGATAGATTTCATAAGCTTTTCAATAACACCTGATAATTCTTAAAAGACTTCTACAGGCAAAGATAACATTTTTATTTATCATGGATAGCATGGTGGTCGTTATTTTTGTCTTAAAATCTAGTGTCCAAATAGGATTAGGTTTGGCAATCGGCGATGTGATAATAATAGCTTTAAATAAATAGAGTGATTATTTCAAGCAGCAGATGAAAACAGAAAAACTCACAATAAACAAAATGTTAGAGCAGCTCATTGCGACGCCATCGATGAGCAGCGTTAGCCCCGAGTTCGATATCAGCAACCGGGCGGTGATTGATCTGCTGGCCAACTGGCTAGACGATGCCGGTTTCCAGGTTGAAGTAAGCCCCTTGCCCAGTCAGCCAGACAAGGCCAATCTGTTGGCCAGTTATGGCGAGGTGAACGAAGAAAGTCAGGGGCTGATGTTTGCCGGCCATACCGACACAGTGCCCTATGACCAGCATAGTTGGCATCATGACCCATTTCAGCTGACCGAGCGCGACGGCCGACTCTATGGTCTCGGCACCTCGGACATGAAGAGCTATTTTGCCCTGGCATTGGAGGCAATTCGCCGATTTGATGCCAAACAATTGAAACAGCCCGTATTCATCCTCGCCACCGCTGATGAAGAAAGCTCTATGGATGGTGCCCTGCATCTGGTTGAGCAAGGCTGCCCCAATGTTCGTTATGCCGTAATCGGCGAACCGACTGGCCTGAAACCGGTGAATGCCCACAAGGGCATTATGATGGAATCCATACGTCTGACAGGCAGAAGTGGTCATTCCAGCAACCCGGCTCTGGGGGTGAATGCTCTGGAAGCCATGCAGTTGGTGATTGCCGATTTGCTGTTGTGGCGTGATCAGCTACAGATTAAATATAAAGATGAACGTTTTGACGTGCCAGTGCCCACCCTCAACCTGGGTTATATCCAGGGCGGTGATAATCCCAACCGTATCTGTGAACAGTGCGAACTGCATTTTGATCTGCGCGCCCTGCCCGGCATGGACCTGAACGAGCTACGGCTTGAAATTCGCGATCGATTGCATAGCCTGTTCAAACACAGTGCCATTCGATGGCAGCTGACGTCGCTGATTCAGGGCACATCTCCCATGCACACGGATGCTGATTCTGAAATTGTGAAGGTAGCCGAAAAACATTGTCGTCACCATGCCCACGCGGTGGCCTTTTGTACCGAAGGCCCTTACCTGAATGAGCTGGGTATCGAGACCATCATCCTTGGCCCCGGCGATATTGATCAGGCCCATCAGCCGGATGAATATTTGGCGCTGGACAGAATTAATCCAACCGTTGAATTACTAACCAATTTAATCCGTAAATTTTGTCTATGAATTAGTTTTAAATAACTGTTTCCAGATCAGGGTCTGTGCTTATTGTGGATTCCGCCTGACTATGACACAGCATTGATATGGGGCCAGGTTGGAATATCTTTTTGACCGGGTTCACAGTTCCCGCAATAACTTAGTGCCAATCCAGCTACAGGCCTCAAGCCGTTGCTACCTATGTCGCTAACCTGTTTGTAGGTTCTCGTACATTTAAACCTGCAGCAGATAAAGCAAAGAGAGGCTCATGTATCAAGGCAAAGTAATACCGCTAAGAGCTAATAAAGATATAGCTCAAACCCAGTATCTTCTTGGCGAGAGTCGCAATATCGCCAGCAAGTTTCTGCCAGCCTTGCTGCAAAGAATGCTGGATAACGCGGATGACACTCTCTTCGACCTGGCAGACAAGGCACAAAGTGACCAGGAACAAAACAACTATTTCGATGCAATGCGCGAGTTACGCATTACACGACAAACCCTTGAGACCAACTTTCGCAGCCATCTGAATGCCAACTTTGACAAGTTTCTATTCTCATCAGGATCTGGCCAGCCAGCCAAATCAGAGACAGAGCTTGATTCGGACGAAATGAGCCTGGTTGATGAAATTGATTTGGAAGAATCGCTGGCGATCACAGGCATGGTGGCGAAGATTAAAAGTCGTTATCCACGCGAGCTATACGCCATTGAACAGCGCTTCCAGAACATTTTGAATAATACCAATTTGGATATTGATCAGATACCGGTTGGCCCCAAAGCAATTTGTTTGGCATTTGATGAAGGGCTTAAGTCACTTAACTGTGACGTTAAGGTAAAGCTGATCGTTTACAAACTGTTTGACAAACATGTGCTCGTCAATCTTCAGCCTCTGTATGACGAAATCAACGTGCTTTTTATTACCGCTGGCATTCTGCCCAAGTTAAAGATGAGCATTCAGAAAAAACCAGGGGACTATCACAAACAGGCTGATGCAGATGAAACTGCCTGGCTTGAAGAAAATAATCTACTTAGCCCAACTCAGACATCGCTGGATAATGGTGCTGGCTATCGAGAATCAGGTCAATCAGCCTCGTCTCTGAACACTTTAAAAGGCCTGCTTAGTAAACAGAAATTTAGTAATGACCATGAAGCTGTGCACCTTGATGATCCAACAGAGGTTCTTGAAATTCTGTCGGGATTGCAACAGCTTAACCTGGCTTCATCAAACGAAGCATTACAAACAGAAATTTCTAATCTGAGGCGTGACGGAAAGATAAGTGCCTTGGACAATGACATCATCAACATCGTTGACATGATGTTTGATTTCATCCTCGATGACAACAACCTTCCTACCATCGCCAAAGCCTTGCTGTCTCGACTACAAATACCAATGATAAAGATTGCCTTGGTCGATAGAGAATTTTTCATAAGCAAACAGAATCCAGCAAAAAAATTGCTAAATCTGATGGCAAAATCGACGCTTGGCTTAGGCAACGACATCACAGCGGACAACTGCAAGCGGATTGAAAAAATAGAGTCGCTAGTCAACAGAATATGTACTGACTTTATAAATGACGCAGATATTTTCAAGCAACTGCTTGATGAGTTCGAGCAATTCATCCAGGTTGACGAGGAACGGGAAAAGCAGACACAGGAACAAAGTCAGCAACGTATCCATGCCCGGGAACAACATGCTTTGACACGAGCCTGGGTCACTGATGTTCTGTCGGTAGCAATAAATAACCGTAAAGTGCCCAAGACTGTGTTTGAACTACTCGACGGACCATGGAAGGAAGTGATGCTTAACACCTATCTAAATGATGGCGAAAACAGCGAACACTGGAAAGAAAATCTGCGCTTTATTGATGTTCTGATCTGGTCTGCTAATCCAGACAGTAGTAAAGTTGACCGACAAAGGCTTGGAAAAATTATTCCGCAACTAATTCAGACACTGCGCCAGGAGTTGGACAGCGTTTATTATCCTCCTGCTAAAGTTGATGAACTATTAGGCAATCTTGAAGAGATTCATATTGCCGCGCTTCGTGGTGAAAAAACCCCGGGGCTAAAATCAGTTAAGATTAAGGCTGACATAGCTATAAACAAAAAAGACTCGAACAGAGCAGAAAATATTGAACAGGAACTTGACGCCATGCGCCAGAGTCTTGCCGAAGCGTATGACGTCGATCATTTGTTAGATGATATGCTAAGTGATATCAATCCGGATAAAACAGAATCCCGTAAACAGGCGATTGCCTCTGAATTTTTTGGTGAAGATGTTGAAGAAATTGTTTTATCATCTGCATTTGTGAATGACAAAACTTTCCCAGAAATAGACGATGCTTTCTGGGACATGACACAGAAACTTCAAGCCGGTCAGTGGATAGCCCTGACCGATAGTTCTGGAAAAACACAAAAAATTAAACTGGCCTGGAAGAGCGATATGCTAGGTGAGTGCACTTTTATTAACTGGCGCTTCAAGGTAGCTGCAGATTTTAGTTTTAATCAGCTTGCTGCTAAGTTTCGCTCTGGTCAGGCTTCACTGATCAACAACCTACCAATCTTTGAACGCGCCGTTGATGCCGTGGTCAATACGCTGCAAAAAAATCAGGCCAACTAAATTAAGAATTAAAAAGCACTTTCGCATTGGTTGAAATATTTTTGAATTAGTCTGAACCACCAAAACTAAGCACGGCTGTGCGTAATTCTTTTTTAAAAATATCATTGATGTCGCTAAGTAAACGCTGTTCAGTCTGCTCGGTTGTGACTGATGCCGCTTTTAGTGGCCAGCGCTGTAGGCCGATGTTATTGTTATTTTTGTCTAGCAATCTTAATTCCAGTGTGCCGCGCAACCAAAACCATTGATGTTGTTTTAGCGGTGGGTCAAGTTTTACTTCTGCAGTCAAAATGTAATCGCCTCGGTCGTCAGCGCTAATTTGAAAGCCTGCGTTGGCGCTGTTACTACTTAGAATAGTTTGTAGCTGTTTTTCCAGTTCGCCAGTTGTATTGGGTGACAGCGTGATTTTGTTAATCAGACTATCGCGTGTTCGAATCAATTCAGCCAAAGAGATGTTGGCGGGTTTGCCGCGGCCGTTAGTGTCAACCACTTGTAATGCGCTCTGTATGCTCTGACGTTTTAGTTGAGCGTCTATCGCCTGTTGCACAAATGCAGTTTTTTTTAATTTATCGGTTTCTGATTCGGCCTGTTTTATTTTTTGTTTGCTCTGTTGATCAAGTCTGTTGATCTGTTGTTCAAAATTCTGTTTGGCTTTGTTGCGTGATAACACTGCCAGAGCGTAGTGTTTGTGTGTGCTTGGGTCATGCCATCTGTCGCTGATCTCTATTCCCTGAACGGTACGAGTGGTTTGGGTGATCAGTTGACGTGAGATGCTTTGTTGTAGTTTTTCACTGCTTTGTTCGCCCTGCTGTTGTTTGTCGTATTGCTGTTGTTGCAGGCTGCGCTCGTTAATTGCGACTTCAAACTGTTTTGCTAGATCTGCACGTGCCCTATCTTTGGCATCGTTCAGGTTGTCTGCACTGCCCTGGCCAGTTAAATAGAGTTGTGCTGGATAGTGTTTGCTACGGCCATCTATCCAGTCGGGTGGGTTGTCTTTTTTTATTGTTGTGCCAGTGCAGGCACTAATCAATACGATGACGGATAGTAGCAGAGTATGTAATGCGCGCATGATCGTCTCTCTTGCTGATAACGGTGGAGGCAGGCCAGTGCCAACTATAAAACTGTTTTTGCTGTTGCATTGAAACTATCTTAGATGGTTTTTTGCTAACAGTAATGTTTGCAGCGTTAATTAATTTTATATCTATTACATGATCGCCTGGCGGTAAGGCCATGCGGCTGATCATGATTTCTTGCGGCAGGCTGTACCAGGCTCGGGTATCGGCTTGTTCACTGATGAAGGTGGCAAGATTGGTCACCAGGCCTAACAAAGGGCTTTGTTTTGCCATGTTGTCGCTGAGGTTGTTTTTAACTGAGACCCTGGCAATGGCCCGCGTGATGATGCCGGGCATTTGCTCGCTTAAACTGTTTTCGGCTTGTTTATCGAGTTCTGAAAATATTTCTCCACGGGCTGAATTATTGGTAGCGGCAATCTGAATTGATTTAATCTCGGTTTTTCTTTTTTCATAAAATGGGATGGCGATGCGATGTAGCTGTCCATCGCGTGGACTTTGAGCGTTGATGGCTGTTTCATGTTTATGTGGCGCAATGCCATTGAAAATAATCACAACAGCTTCGCCCTGTTGGTTGAGCTCTGTCTGTGTTGGCCACTGTTTTATTGTAAATTCGTTTTGATAGCGTTGGTGTTCGTCGGCTAGACCCTGCTTGTCGGTAAGGCGGAGCAGGTCTGATTGTAATTGCGCTGGGATATCAAGCTTGGCATCTTTATAGGCTTGATATGCTTTTCGATAAGCAATCAGTGCGTCGCTTAATTCTTTGTTGGCTTCAAACACAAGGCCGCTGAGATAGCGGGCAAAAGGCGGCTCTTTTTCTTCGAATTTCTGTTTGAGAAAGACATCCAGTTGCAGGGTCTCAACTCGGGCGTTATCGATATCATTTTGTTCAAGGTAGTTGAGTATCTTGAAGCAATAAATCATGGTTTGTTCAAAGGGGGGTGGTAGATAACTACGCATGGCGTCGTTGACGGTAATCGCGGTGGCCTGCTCTCTCAGGCTTACTGCTTCCAGTTTGGCGCTGATCTTTTTGGCGGTTTCCAGTTCTACATTGCTGTCTTTAAAGTTGCCCTGCATGCGCAGTAGTGTTGCTTTGTTGAGATGGTAGAGTGCCTGGTCGCGTTTATTATGTTGTTGTTTTTCTAGCGAAGTGATGGCCAGTCCAGCTTGCTGATTTTGTAAATATTGTTCAAGTGGATCTTGAGTGTAGGCCATAGAAACACAGCCGCTACTGAGCAGCATGGCTGCCAACAGTAGCGGTCGCGTTAATAGGCCAGTCGAGCGAGTAATTTTTTGCAAGAGGGTTGCTTGCCGGGACTACCAGCGCAGCCCGGGTTCTTTGACCAGTTTCTTGATCTTTTTCTGGCCGAGCCAGACCTTGCGGTTGTCAGTCATGCTGATCAGGGTCAGGTCGATCTGGTAGTAACGCACCGATTTTTTGCCTTCTTTATCGATGATGGTGTTGATGCTGCCCTTGAGCATGAAGTCAGCGCCTATTTCGCGGCCCATGGGGTTGGCTGTTGCTTGTGTTGAGTGCAGTTCCTGGTCGCGGCGTTCTTCACGAATTTCACTGCGCTCAGTGCTTGAGGCAACAAACTCAACCTTGCCGGAATTGATCAGTTCGCGTTCCATGTCGCCAACAAAGGTGTTGACGTTGATGTGTTCATGGCTGAGGTTGCGGATCTCGCCGACGATGACGGCTGGTGGCTGGCCTTGCTGGCTAACAAAGTTGCTGATCCAGGAGCGCGAAAGCACATCGGCAATCATCTCTTCAGAGACCATACGTGAGTCGGTGTCGTTCCAGTCGCCGCTGATATCGACCACTTCTTTAGTATCCATTCGCTCAACGCTGGTTGAACAGCCTTGCAATACACCACCGACAACCAGCATGCTTGCCAGGGTAATGATGCCCGTTAGTTTATGATTCATAATTTGTCTCCTGCTAAACGATCAAAGATATTATTGCTTTCGCGGCTGAGAAATTCACGCAGCGATGGGCTCATTTGCTCAGCCTTTTCCAAGGTCTGTTGCATGCGCTTCATATCCAATTCGGCGATGGAATAAATATTGCCACTACGTTTGTCGCGCCAGCGGCCAATGATCTTGGAGCCGGTGAGATTGATTTGGCTCAGGTTTTGAATGTCCCGAGAGACGGACTGTTCATTGACGGTTTCGCCAGCACTGCTGGCGGCGGCAGTATAGTCATTTGAAGCGACACTGAGATAGGAGCTCAATACCCTGGCCAGTTCTGCCCTGGCGCGGTCATCGGCTGTTGATTTTTGTAGCGATTCATCGCCCATGCTTGGCGCTGAGCCGACGCCATGAAACAGCCGGCCGCCCTTGTCATTGAGGGCCTGGGTGCCTTCGTTGACCCAGTCGGGCGCGCCCTTGATGTGTAGGTCGCTTTCAACCATGGTTTTTCCCGAGCAGCCTGCCAGAAATAGCAGCATGAGTGTGGTTAGGATAAGGCCGATTTTTATTTGGCTGAACATGGTGTAATCCTCCGTGAATTTATGCTGCGATTATGGCAACGGTAAAAGAATAACATTCTTGTTTGCCAAGTACTTGGCTTCTGAGGCTGTATTTCGCCATAAAAATTCATGAATTTCGGCTTGCTAAGCTATTGCACTGAGCTAGAGTGATATTACTCATATCGAGCTCCAGTCCAAATGGAAAGGAGGTTTCCATGACCAACTACCATACCCTACCCCATCATCAGATTAACCAGCCTGTTTCTGTTTTAAGCCCACAGCAACAATATGATGTGGTCATTAATGAAGAGAGTCCGGCCATTTGTGGTATGACAGATTTGACTCAGATTCGGCCGCTGATGATTGATCCCTTTGCGACACTGACGCATGCCAATGAAAGGATGATCAATTCTGGCGTGCGCATGTTGTTTGTTACCCAGGCCCAACAACAAATGATCGGTATTATTACGGCGTCAGATATTCTCGGTGAAAAACCAGTGAAGTATATGCACGAGGTTGGTTGCGCCCATGCTGATATCCTGGTGCGGGATATTATGTCACCGGCTGCTTCGCTTGAGGCGTTGAATCTGGCTGATGTTGAGCGTGCCCGTATCGGTGACGTGATTGAAACACTGCGTAACAGTGGCCGGCAGCATGCCCTGGTGGTAGAAGCTGATACCGATGCCAGGATAGAGCATGTCTGCGGTGTTTTTTCGACTGCACATATTAGTCGGTTGATGCATGCTCGGGTTGAGGTCAGCGAAGTGGCGACCAGCTTTGCGGCTATTCAGAGTGCCTTGAGTTAAACGTAATTGGCTAATGTGCCTGGTCTAGTTAGCCAGCTAGCTACGTTGGCGGTGGGCATTGGTCGGCTGATGTGATAACCCTGGGCGGTGTCACAGCCGAGATCTCTGAGCATTTGCATCGGTTCTTTGCGTTCGACGCCCTCGGCCACAACCTTGAACCCCAGGTTGTGGCCGAGGTCGATGACAGACATGACAATGGCGGCGTCGTTTTTGTCTGTGTCCATATTCTTGACAAAAGATTGATCAATCTTGAGCTCGTCGATGGGCAGACGCTTTAGGTAAGACAATGAGGAATAGCCGGTACCAAAGTCGTCAATTGATATACGGATGCCAAGATCGCTGAGTGATTTGATGATCTTGATGGCAGAATCAATATTCGACATCAGGGTGTTTTCGGTGATTTCGATCTCAAGATTTTCTGGCGAAGTCTGGCTGATCTCCAGCGCATTTTTGACCGATTGAACAAAATTGTGATCCTGGAATGAGCGGGCAGAGACATTGATGGCCACGGGTGTATGGATGCCATTGTTACCCCAGTGTTGATTTTGTTTGAGTGCGGTGGCGATGACCCATTCCGTGAGTTCTTTCATCAGCCCCATTTGTTCTGCTATGGGGATAAAGTGTGCCGGTGATAGATGACCCTGAGTTGGGTGTTGCCAGCGAATCAGGGCCTCAAGGCCACTGGTTTTACCCGTTTCAAGGTGTATCTTGGGTTGATAATAGAGTTCAAATTCATCCTGCTTGAGGCCGTTTTTGATGCTGCTGACAAGCTGTATCTGTTTTCGATAGGGTTCATCCAGCCCACTTTTGTAGAACTGGTAAGGCTGATGGTTGCGTTTAGAGGTGTACATGGCCATATCGGCACAGCGCACCAGGGTGTCGGCATCATCACCATGTTGTGGGTAAGTAGTGATGCCAATGGCGACGCCGAGATAGAGCTCATTGCCACCAAAAAAATACGGTT
>Ga0316204_10007713_pt1 | contig 15504 bp, 15 predicted proteins | sample 6monrhotite_MG_2_FD_205661 | JGI IMG/M metagenome (GOLD analysis project Ga0316204, IMG submission 205661) | Microbial mat bacterial communities from mineral coupon in-situ incubated in ocean water Damariscotta River, Maine, United States -... | ecosystem: Environmental > Aquatic > Marine >... | reverse complement strand
TTGAATATTGCTGGTGATATCTGCATTTATACCAACCATAATTTAGTTTTTGAAGAATTGGAATTTTAAACATGTCTCAAATGACACCCCAAGAAATCGTTAATGAACTTGATAAACACATTGTTGGTCAGGCTGCCGCAAAACGTGCGGTGGCCATCGCTTTAAGGAACCGCTGGCGCCGTAGTCAAGTAGATGAAAGTTTGCGTAACGAAATTACCCCAAAAAATATTTTAATGATCGGGCCAACCGGTGTTGGTAAAACTGAAATTGCCCGTCGTTTAGCAAAACTTGCGCGCGCACCCTTTTTAAAAATTGAGGCTACTAAATTTACGGAAGTGGGTTATGTTGGCCGTGATGTTGAATCCATTATTCGTGACTTGATGGAAATCTCTATTAAACTTACTCGCGAAAATGCCATGGAAGACGTGCAAACAAAAGCAGAAGATGCGGCCGAAGAACGTATCCTGGATATTTTATTACCGCCCGCTCGTGACTTTAGTTCTGATGATTCTGCTTCTGAGGAAAAAGAAGAAAATCCAACACGCCAAAAATTCCGTAAGAAATTACGTGAAGGCGAGCTTGACGATAAAGAAATAGAAATTGAAATCAGCGCACAACAAATTGGTGTAGAAATAATGGCACCTCCTGGTATGGAAGAAATGACCAACCAGCTACAAGGCATGTTTCAAAATCTCGGTAGCAACCAAACTAAACGCACGCGCAAACTTCCTATTAAACAAGCATTTAAATTACTCATTGATGAAGAAGCTGCGGCATTAATTAACGAAGAAGAAATTAAAGAAGATGCATTAAATAATGTTGAACAACATGGTATCGTTTTTTTAGATGAGATGGACAAAATCGCCAAGCACGGTGAAACCAGCGGTGCCGATGTTTCACGTGAAGGCGTACAACGTGACTTATTACCTTTAGTAGAAGGCTCAACAGTTTCTACAAAGTACGGTATGGTTAAAACAGATCATATTTTATTTATTGCTTCCGGTGCTTTCCACCTCACCAAACCATCAGATTTAATCCCCGAATTACAGGGCCGATTCCCTATTCGTGTTGAACTTGATGCTTTAACCTCCGATGATTTCATGCGTATTCTGGTAGAACCGGATGCTTCTCTTACAGAACAATATCGCGCTTTACTGGCAACTGAAAAAGTTACACTTAGTTTTGCTGAAGATGGCATTCGTCGTATCGCTGAAACTGCTTACCAGGTAAACGAACGTACTGAAAATATCGGCGCACGTCGCTTACATACAATTCTCGAACGTTTACTTGAAGAAGTATCCTTTACCGCGTCTGAGAATAGCGGTTCAAATATTAAAATCACTGCAGAATATGTGGATGAAAATATTTCTGAATTAGCGCAGGATGAAGACCTGAGCCGATACATTCTGTAACGACAAGAAGCTATATAATTCAAGCGCAGATACATATTATAAAAGTTATTTAGGAAAAATGAAGATGATAAAACCTACAGATATTAAACTTCACCAGGCTTCACATATACTCGAAGTTGTTTTTAGTGATGGAAAAACCTTTAATCTACCGGTTGAATACTTACGCGTGAACTCTCCTTCTGCAGAAGTACAAGGTCATGGTCCCGGTCAGGAAGTTTTACAATTCGGAAAACAAGACGTGAATATCACTCAAATTGAGATGATTGGTAACTATGCCATTCAGCCATTTTTTGATGACAACCACGACACGGGTATTTTTTCCTGGGAAACACTGTATGAACTTGGCGAAAATTACGAAGAAAACTGGAAAAATTATCTGCAACGTCTAAAAGACGCTGGTAAACAGCGCCCAGAACCTAAGCACGGTAACTAAACTCTCAATTTATCGGTATAATCAAGCCATGAAAGACGACACTACACATTTTGGTTTTGAACAAGTTGCTTACGACGATAAAGTAAATAAAGTCGCAGGCGTGTTCCATTCGGTTGCCAGTAAATATGATGTTATGAATGACTTAATGTCATTCGGTATTCATCGTGTCTGGAAACGTTATACCATTGAAATGAGTGGTGTCCGCCATGGTCATAATGTTTTAGATCTTGCGGGCGGGACTGGTGATTTGGCCGCAAAGTTTGCTCGCATTGTGGGTCAGGAAGGCTCCGTTACCGTCGCTGACATTAATGATTCGATGTTAAAAGTCGGTCGTGAGCGTTTACTTGATAAAGGTATTGCAGGTAATACGCAATACGTTCAGGCAAATGCAGAATGTTTACCTTTCCCGGATAACCATTTTGATGCCATAACCATTGCTTTTGGTTTACGTAACGTCACCGATAAAGATGCAGCACTACGCTCTATGTATCGCGTATTAAAGCCTGGCGCACCTTTACTGGTTTTAGAATTCTCCAAACCTGAATCTGCGTTACTGAGTAAAGTTTACGACACTTATTCATTCAAGCTATTGCCGTTTATGGGTAAAGTCATCGCAGATGATCCAGATAGTTATCGTTATCTTGCAGAATCTATTCGCATGCACCCGGATCAAGAAACCTTAAAGGGTATGATGAGTGATGCCGGCTTTGAAAAATGTGAATACTTTAATTTAACCGGTGGTGTGGTTGCTTTGCATCGTGGTTATAAAATATAAAACAACCAGCCATTGCGAATGAGTTTACCAACCGAAATCATTCTCACCTTAACCGAAGCACTTGAGACTTCGATTAATCTTGTGCTTAAACAAGATTCTGTCACATTAGAAAAGTTCGCTCGCTTACAAGGCAAAGTTATCGCCTTTGAACTAACAGACCTTAATTTAACCCTGTATCTTTTCCCGCATACCGAAGGCGTTCAAGTTCAATACCTTTACCAGGGACAGGCCGATACCACGTTACAAGGCTCTGCCCTCGCTTTTATTAATATGTCATTAGGTGATTCCACTGAAAGTTTCTTCAGCGGCGAAGTTCGCATAAAAGGTGAAATTGAACTCGGCCAGCATTTTAAACGCATTTTAGATCAGCTTGATTTAGACTGGGAAGAATGGCTGTCTGCCTACACGGGTGATCTTGTTGCCTTTAAAGCAGGCAACTTAATTCGTAGCTTTAATTCATGGGGAAAAAATGCGCTCAACATTCTCGAATTAGATGCACGCGAATATATTCAAGATGAAGGCCAACTCACACCCCATTCTGCTGAACTGGAAGAATTCACCAATAATATAAGTCAATTACGTGATGATACTGCCCGTCTTGAGGCACGAGTTTCACGCCTACAAAAATTGATTAAAGAACCCGTATAAATCCTACTTTTGCAGCTATATAAAACGTATTTTTACTCTATAGATTTGAGCTTAATATTTCCAATTTTTTAGCTGATCGCGTATCCTTTGCTACTGATTTTTAGACACCTATATAAGTTCAGAGTACTACTTTATGAATAGCACAACTAATAACGATTTCAGACCAGAAGAAGCCAAATTAATTACCGATATATTTGCCGAACGTTTTGGTAATGCAATCGATACTGAACGTACTTAATTCATATAATGCCTGTAATCATTTTAAATGTTACAGGCATTATTTTTTACAACGTAAACAATAAATTTATTTTTTAAATTAGAGGGGAACACCATGGCCGCTAAAAAGAAAGCCAAGAAAAAAGTTGCAAAGAAAAAAGCTTCTAAGAAAAAGGTAGCAAAAAAGAAAGTTGCTAAGAAAAAAACGAGCAAAAAGAAAGCTTCTAAGAAAAAAGTAGCCAAGAAAAAAACCGGTAAAAAGAAAACAACTAAGAAAAAAACCAGCAAGCCTAAAGAACCATTGAAGAATGCATTCTATGCACAATCAGGTGGTGTAACAGCCGTTATTAATGCAAGTGCTTGTGGTGTTATTGAGACTGCTCGCAAAAATGGCAATAAAATTGGCAAAGTTTATGCTGGTAAAAGCGGTATCATTGGTGCATTAACTGAAGAATTAATCGATACAAGTAAAGAATCGGCTTCTACGATTGCAGCATTACGTTATACGCCATCAGGTGCGTTTGGTTCTTGCCGTTTCAAATTAAAATCACTTGAAGCTAACCGTCGTGAATACGAACGTTTAATCGAAGTATTTAAAGCACACAACATTGGCTACTTCTTCTATAACGGTGGCGGTGATTCAGCAGATACTTGTTTTAAAATCTCACAATTATCAAAAGAAATGGGTTACCCAATCCAGGCGATTCATGTACCTAAAACAGTTGATAACGATTTGCCAATCACTGATAACTGTCCAGGTTTTGGTTCAGTTGCTAAGTACATTGCAGTATCAACTCAAGAAGCAAGTTTCGATGTGGCTTCAATGTGTAAGACTTCAACTAAAGTCTTTGTTGTTGAAGTTATGGGTCGTCACGCAGGTTGGATTGCTGCAGCAGGTGGTTTAGCTTCTACCGAAGAAAACCCTATTCCAATCGTTATTCTTTTCCCTGAAGTTGAATTTGATAAAGAAAAATTCTTAGCGAAAGTTGATGCGAACGTGAAAGAACACGGTTACTGTACTGTTGTTGTTTCAGAAGGTACACATTGGCCAGATGGTCGTTTCCTTGCAGAAACAGGCTTAAAAGATGCCTTTGGTCATAGTCAATTAGGTGGTTGTGCACCTGTTGTTGCTAACATGATCCAAGAGAGCCTTGGACATAAATACCATTGGGGTGTTGCTGATTATATGCAACGTGCTGCACGTCATATCGCATCTAAATCTGATGTTGATCAAGCATACGCAATGGGTAAAGCAGCGGTTCAATATGCTTTACAAGGTCATAACTCTGTTATGCCAACGATTGATCGTATTTCTAACAAACCATACAAATGGAAAGTTGGAATGGCTGACCTCAGCAAAGTGGCTAATGTTGAAAAAATGATGCCTGATAACTTCATCTCTAAAGATGGCTTTGGAATTACTGCCAAGTGCCGCGAATATTTATTACCATTAATTAAGGGTGAAGATTATCCTCCTTATAAAGATGGCTTACCTAAATATGTTCGCATTAAAGGTGTTATGTTAGAAAAGAAATTAGAAGATTTTGATCTATAATTTATTTCTTTAGTTTAAAACTAAAAAGGGCAGCGAAAAAGCTGCCCTTTTTTATTCTTTTAAATATTAACACTTACCCTTTACTAGCAATTTTATGATTTTCATCATAACCACTAATTATTTCTTCAACCATGTGGTTAAAGTCTGCTAATAAAGCAGTGACATTATCCATATGATTACCTGTTATTTGAAATTCCATTTTAGAGCAAAGCTCGGTTAACGTAGGATATCCATAGTTCCCGCCAACACCTTTCATCTGATGAATTAAACCAGATAATTCTTCTTTCTTATTTTCAGTATATGCAGTATTTATCGTCTTTTGCATATCTGGTAATCGTTTTATAAACTTATCAATCAAGTCAATAAGCTCAGGATCATCATGTAATAGGTTAGAAGTTAACAAAACTTTATCGCTCCCCATAGATTGAACCGGTTTTAAGTATTGCGTTAATACTGAAAATAGATCATTTCGATCAATCGGCTTACCAATAAAACCCGAAAAACCGTATTTTTTATACTCGTCCTGATCACTTTTCATCGCGTTCGCGGTCATTGCAATCACAGGAACCAAACAATTTTGATCTTTTAATGCAGCCATTGCACTTTTGCCATCCATAACTGGCATTTGTATGTCCATTAAGACTAAATCATAGTCTGCAGACCGGGCTAATTCTACTGCTAACTTACCATTTTCTACTATATCAGCTTCAACACCTGTTCTTTTGAGTAACAATTTAACCAGCGCCTGAATGTCCTCATTATCTTCTGCAACTAGAATTTTTCCTTGTAAAACCGGCACATTCGTATTTATCTGCCTTGAGTTATCTTCACTAACATTACTCTTATCTTCATAAATAAAGTTAGTATTATCTACTCCTGTTATCTTAAGCTTTACAATAAATTTGCTTCCTTTATTCAATCTGCTCGTTACCGTTAATGTTCCATCTAGCATTTCTAGTAACTGTTTTGACAATGTTAAGCCCAGGCCGGTGCCACCAAATTTTCGACTTGTAGAAGAATCAGCTTGTTCAAAGGGATTAAATATTTTATCTTTTTGTTCTTCTGTCATTCCTATCCCGGTATCAATGACTTCAAATTTTAATGAAGACATCTCGTCTAAATATGCAACATTTAAAACAACAGATCCTTTTTCAGTAAACTTAATTGCATTATTACAAAGGTTTAACAATACTTGTTTTAGACGTAATTGATCCGAACAAATCTTTTCTGGCAATGGAAAGACATAATTAATTTTAAAAGTTAAGCCTTTTTCTTCAGCCATGTTAGAAACTAATTGATTGATATCTTCTAAAACATCTATTAGAGGAAAATCGATTCTTTCAATTTCAATTTTTCCGGCTTCTATTTTAGATAAATCAAGAATCTCATTAATAATATGCATTAAATGCTTGCCACTTTTAATAATTATTTTATTTGCTTTTAAACGTTCTTGCATCGACTGTTCAATATCGAGAGAAGACTCAGCAAAACCAATAATGGATGTCAATGGGGTACGAATTTCATGGCTCATATTGGCAAGAAAATGACTCTTTGCTAAATTAGCTTGCATCGCATCATCACGCGCTTTTTCAATATCTGCAGCTTGATTAGTTAAGATTTGCTTTTGCTTCTGTAATTTTGATACCAGCGATGAAAGTATAATTGATGCCCAAACCATCATCCATATAAGCAAAAATCCGGATATATAAAACGGCAAGCCAAAAAACTCTAAAACCTCTGTTACGACAGAAGAAGATAAGGGATAAACTAATAAGAGCGCATTATTTTTATCTGTATAACTCGGTAAAACTCTTAGTATCCAGTAATAGAGTATACCTTTATGTTTTATCTCTCCCTCAATTAGATTATCTTTTTCTTTGATAAAGGGAATAATATTATTAAAAACATCAGCTTGTGATGTGTTTTTCTTAAAAACAGAGGTTGCATTTCGTTCATTATCCAAAATTGCAAAATAATCAGCAGGCTGATTTTTCAAATTGATATTTTTAGCTAAGGTAGCAGTAATATTTTTTTTCGATTGTTTCTCAACTGATAGATAAAAAAATTGCTCTGCAATTACACGAAAAGTGTCCGCTTCCTGTCGATGTTTATAGTTAATTGCTCTATCGTAAATAACAGAGGTAAATAATAATAAACTCAGAGATGCAATAGTGACCGAAATAAGAATAAATCGGCTGCGTAAAGATATCTTCAAAAATAATTATCCGTCGTCAGAGGGTTTTCGTATCGTACTAACATTTCCCAAGGTGTAAATCGGGCAAAATGCCATGTAAGCAAACAAAATTGAAATTATTCCAAAAAATCCGACAATGATATTGATGGTCAGGTTGCCAATTACTTCCTGATTAATAAATCCCAAATACATCATCACCAGACCCGTAGCAATACGAATTGATTGATCTAAGCGACCCATATTGCGTTTACCAAAAAATGAGGCCATATCTACTCCTGTGAATTACACTGTTTAAAGTACCATTATAATAATATTTTATATCGGCTAACTATATATAATGTTTAGTTTTCATTGTATTCCAATTACCATATTAATTATCAATAAATTACTAATATTTAAAGTCTGGAATTATCATGGCACTCGATAAAGCACGTGAATTTTTATCTATGCAGATTAGTGTGACCAGTGATTATAACCGTAACAGCACCTAACTGATTCTTGCATGAATTCACGCGAACACGGTCTGGCAGCCGTTGATCGGTTAAAACGCGAAATGAATTTTGAAACAGCATTTAGACTAAAAGCGGGTGAATAAATTATTATCTGATTACCACTCAGAAATCGTGAAGGAGGCTTGTATAAAGAGCAGACCTACAAATTTAGGACTGACTGAAGGAATATAGGTTGCGTTAATCGCAAACTTATCCGTTCCCACTGAAACAAACGGCAACGCTCCGAAAAAAGGTTGGTTATTTTTATAATCTTTACGTGTCATCAAAAATGCTGTCAGGCCCGCATCAACATGCCAGCCATTTATATTGTCTGTTAATAAAAAACGTCTTTTAGTACCACCACCTAAATACTTTGATGTGTTTGAATTACTGTCTTTGAAAAAACCACCATTTACAAAATTAATCCATTTTTTATTTTCTTCAAAATTATACTCTAAGCCTAAACCCCAGTTATCTTCATTATAATTTTTATTTTCTTGATGAAAAGCTTTCCCGTTAATAATTAAATTTAAGGAGTCAGCAACAATCTGTTGAGAAAAAGAAAAAATAAAGACAATTGTAAGTAGTTTAAACATGCTGATCACCTATCAAAACCCTAGTGATTTAGTTATCGGCAGGCAAAAACCGAAATTCACGTTTTATTTGTAAACCATTGTTAACAACATTCAAACTGTGATTGGAGTAGTCAAATGGCTGATTTCAGCATTTTTTCAGCTTAATATTATAGTTTTCAACACCCTATCAAATCACTCTGGTATTCGGAACAGCACAAGCTATTCAATCAGAAGAACATTTCTTTAAAGATGAGCCCTATTACGAGGCAGTTGGAGATGAAATTGCCATATTTGAGGTTGCTTACCAGCAAAAACTGCCTATTTAGCAGTCTGCATAAGGTAGAACGTAATATTGCTGTTGTAATCATGGTTGATATGAGTGGTTAAACCAAAGACAGGATTAATGAAGCAGAATGTGAGTCCTTACTATTACTTGCAGAACATTAGAAACGCTCGGCGATCGATATGCCATATATGTATGGTGCAGCAGCTTATACTGTAATTAATGAGGCTCAACAATTGCCGCTAAAAGTTTCAGATATTTACCGTCGCCTAACAGCACAATTTATTTAGATAACACTAAATCAAACCAGAAAGTGCTACCTTTATTAATTTCACTTGTTACCCCAATTTCACCACCCATGAGATTGACAAGTTTTTTGGTTATGAATAAACCTAAACCAATACCCTCTTGTTTTTTATCGAAACGTTTAAAAGCCTGAAATAAATTATGCTGTTGCTGTTCTGTTAAACCATTGCCATCATCATTAACAGACACACGAATAAAACCATCTGAAGTCTTATTTGCAGAAATAATAATTTTACCCTGCAAATGATTATATTTAATGGCGTTTGAAATCAGGTTAATAAATATTTGTTTCAGCCTCTTATGATCTGCTTTCACCAAACAATCATTTTCAACCTCATTGATAATTACAGATTGCAGCTCTGCAGCGACAGGATTTAATATTGCAATACTTTCGACTAAAGCACTTTCTAATGACACATCTTCAATTGAGACTCTTATTTGATCCGCTTCAATTTCTGATAAATCCAGCAACTCTTCAATTAAACTTAAAAGATGTTTGCCTGAATCAATAATGCCTTGAGTCTGTTCATCCTGCTCATCATTCAATTGTGGAGCATCAGACATTTTTAATAACTGGCCATACCCTAATATAGCATTAAGTGGTGTTCTTAACTCATGACTAATCAGTGATACAAAATTCGATTTTGCACTATTTGCTTTTATAGCAACATTTTTACTTTCCAATAATTCCTGCTCACGTGCTTCAGCCTCATAACGTAAGCTCATATTTTCTGTTAAGGTCTGCGTGATCCGCCTGGAACTTGATAACGCCAGCGCAAAAAAAACAACTGTCAAAAAAGAAACTATATAGGACAAAAATGTCCCTATTAGTAGTTCAGTAATTAAAACCGGTATAAGTAAAAATGAAAAATAAGTTGCTATATTTCGAAATTTAAAACCAAGCGATGTTATTGAGCCTGCACTAATACCAATTAAAATGAGTACAGGTAAATAATGATATATTGAGTCACTACTCGGTACTAAAAAAACACTTACACTCGACCAGGTTAGACCCGTTAAGACTAAAAGAATATAAAATACTCGATCCCAAAAATAAATTTCGTTCATGCCTTTTTCACTTTTTAAATAAAGCTTATATGCAACAAAACGACAGAAAATTATAGCTACAAGTACCACAAGCCAAACAGATAATAAAAAAGTATCAATCACTTGCCATAAAATCAAAACCAGAGAAACAGCAATCACAACTGTCGCCATCAATGAGCCAGGCAACGCCATATATAATGACTTCACTATTTCTTTAAAAATAGTGTCCTCCAGGCTTAAACTCTCACCCCTGTTATGAGTTTTTACTTCCGCTGTAATGTTTGAATTATTCACGTTTATATTTCTAAAATTATATTAGTCCGCTTAAAGTACTCAGAGTTTACCTGTTACCTGAATCGATCACACTCTCAATACCCATGGTTTATCCTGGATATTTCAACTCACCTTATTATCAATATCTAATTCATTGATTTTACGGTTTATTTATCTCATTTTATCCGTACAATAGCTAGCTCCACATAAAACAGGTTGTTCTTGATATTCATGGCATACATTCAACGTTTTATTCGACTTTCAACCATTAGCTGGGTTTTACTTCGCCATGGGTTAGATGAGCTTATTCTTGCATCGCATCTTTTTCGTCCTTTTCGTTTTATTCGCCTCATTATGCCGTGGACATGGCTGACGAGAAAAACACCTCGTGGTATTCGTATACGCCTCGCTTTAGAAGATTTAGGTCCGATTTTTGTTAAATTTGGCCAGATTTTATCCACTCGCCGAGATTTATTACCGGATGATATCGCGATAGAGCTTGCGAAGCTGCAAGATCAGGTCACTCCTTTTGATAATCAAACTGCTTATAAAATTATAGAAAAATCATTAGGACATCCACTAGATGAAATATTTAGCGACTTCAGTGATGCTCCATTTGCCTCGGCCTCGATAGCCCAGGTACATGCTGCAACATTGCATACAGGTGAAAGCGTTATCGTTAAAGTCTTACGCCCCAATATCAAACTTGTTATTCAACGTGATATTAGCCTGCTCTATATTATTGCCGACAAAATCGAACGTTACTGGCCTGCTGGAAAAAACCTTCGTCCAGTTGCTGTGGTCGCTGAATTTGAAAAAACATTATTAGATGAACTCGATCTCATGCGTGAAGCGGCCAATGCTTCGCAATTACGTCGTAATTTTTTAAATTCCGAAAAATTATATATCCCTGAAATTTATTGGGATCATTGCCGAAAAAATATAATGGTAATGGAACGTATTCATGGCACACCAATTGGTAACATTGATGCACTTATTGAAAAAAATATTGATTTAAAACAGCTTTCAGAACGTGGTGTTGAAATATTTTTCACCCAGGTTTTTCGTCATAGTTTTTTTCACGCTGATATGCATCCTGGTAATATTTTTGTTGCGGATAACGGCCAATATATTGCTGTTGATTTTGGCATTATGGGAACGCTCAATGCAACTGATCAACGCTACCTTGCAGAAAACTTTTTAGCATTTTTTAATCGTGATTATCGTCGTGTCGCTGAGCTACATGTAAATTCTGGCTGGGTGGATAAAAATACCCGCATTGATGAATTTGAATCCGCTATTCGATCAGTCTGCGAACCTATTTTTGACAAACCATTAAAAGATATTTCATTCGGCCAGTTACTGTTGAACTTATTTCATACCGCCCGTCGATTTAATATGGAAGTGCAACCACAACTGATCCTGTTACAAAAAACTTTACTCAACATAGAAGGCCTGGGTCGCCAGCTTTATCCCGAACTGGATTTATGGAAAACAGCTAAACCCTTTTTAGAACAATGGATGAAAGATAAACTTGGCCCACAATCTTTCTTTAAACATATAAAAGAAAATGCGCCATTATGGGCAGAGCAACTACCTAAATTACCTAACCTTATTTTTGATGCTTTAGAACAAGCTAAAAAAGGCGAGTTTAAAGTTGAGTTAAATGAAGCTCAACTGAAGGAAATAAAACAAGAAATTAAATCTGGAAATAACCGTTCTCTACGTGCCATTACAGGTGGAAGTTTACTCATCACATCTGCATTATTACTTAATACAAAACTACCCTTTCTTACTCAGGAATTTAGTGCTTTGCCGCTATTAATTTCAGGAGGAACTGGGATTATTTTATTACTTAGCCTATTAAAACGTTAAAAGAGTATAAAACATGAAAATATCAATCATCAGTGGTAGCCATCGAAATCCTTCTCAAAGTGAAAAAATCGGAAAATATGTTGAAGCACTTTTTAAACAAGAATTTTCTGATATTGAACCCTTTTTATATTCTTTAGCTGACAATCCACTACCTCTTTGGGATCAGTCAGTCTGGGAATCCGATGAAAAATGGATTGAACTATTGGCTCCCTTAAACGAACAATTTAGTAACAGTGATGCCTTTGTCATTATTTCTCCAGAATGGCATGGACAAGTTCCGTCTGGACTAAAAAACCTCTTTCTACTCTTTAATAAATTCCAACTTGGACATAAACCTGCTTATATAATTACAGTATCTTCTGGCAGCGGAGGTACCTACCCGGTTGCTGAGCTGCGTATGAGTAGTTATAAGAATAATCGCCTTTGTTATATCCCAGAACATTTAATCATTCGTGACGTTGAAAATGTTTTTAACCAGCAAGATGAAGAAAATGATAAAAAATCAGATCCTTATTACAAAGAAAGACTCAAGTGGGGACTCAATATATTAGTTGGTTATGGTAAGGCATTAAAAACCATGCGCACTGAAACTGAAATTCACCATGAAAAATTTGGTAATGGTATGTAGTTTTATGATGTCTGTAGGAATTCCTGTCTGACTTTTACGGTAACAACCAAGATAACAAGGATTGCTAACCAAAAAACGACAAACACTATCATGGATTGCTTAGCTTTTTTCTGTTCATACCATGTTCTGGGTTTAATGCCTTTTACTAAAAAGACAAGATTAGAGGCTAAATTTACACAAACAATATTTACCGCTAACAACAAACCTGCACCTAGTGCGTACTGAAAATTACCCGCACCTAACATAAGTCCTAATGTTGCTGTTGGTGGGAGGATTGCAACCGCAACCATCACTCCTACAAGTGCACTTGATAAACCGGATGTTAATGAAAGTACAGCTGCAGCTCCGGAAACAAGCGCGAGAACAATCCCATCCATACCCACATCTGTTCTGGCCATTAACTCATGGCTATCAAAATTTAATGGCCAGAGTAAACCAATTAAAACTGACAGAATTAACGCAACAAACATTCCAACAACATTCGATTTTAATGCTGACCAGAGTAACTTGCCTTCGCCTAAACTGGTAGCAAAAGATAAGGCTATATTCGGTCCTAATAATGGTGCAATCACCATTGCGCCAATAACCACGGCAACATTATCTTCAAGCAAGCCAATTGCAGCCACAATTGTAGACATGACAACCATGTAGACATAATTACTATCAAGCTTGGCACCTGCGACTATATTTTGATAAAGCTCTTCACGACTACGCGAAACACTTTTTCTTTTTTCTTCCTCTACATTAACTTCTTCTATTCGAGGCAAGGTTGCTTCAACCGGTAGCACTAACAATCGTGTATTTTCTGCGGTAGCTAACAAAGCTTGTGCTGCATCAATAACCGCTTGCTGCTTTTCGGGACACACCAGCATGCGAGTACTACAACGACCATCTTCATCTGTGTGACCAACCCAAATATCAACAATTTCTTGCTGTTCAGCAATACCACGTAAAGTATCTACATGCCCTTGATCTGTAATAACTTCTATTACACGCATCTAGCCTTTCACCCTTTGTAAAGATGCTTCAACTTCATCACGCTTTCTTTTACCTGAGAGTAACTCTATCAATGTCAAAGCAAAATCCATGGCAGTACCTGGTCCTCGTGATGTAATAACTTGACCATCCACAACAACTGCAGTTTCTTCATATGTGAGATCTTTTACCGGAAATTGATCAAGTGCGCCGGGGAAACTTGTTGCATGTTTACCCTCCAACAATCCGGCAGTCGCTAATACTCTTGGTGCAGCACAAATAGCCGCTATATATTTATTATTGGCCGCTAAAGTTTTTACCAATGCCTGAATTCGGGAATCGTTATTAAGATGATCCGCTCCCGGCAATCCACCTGGCAACACCACCATATCAAAATCATCATTAATTACATCATCTAACGTTTTATCCGGAACTAACTTCATGCCACGGCTTGCCGTAACAATATTTTCATCTAAGCCAGCAGTAATAACTTTGATACCTGCACGCGTGAGTAAGTCAGTAATAGTAACCGCTTCAAGTTCTTCACAGCCCTGAGCTAATGGAACAAGAACTTTAGGAATAGTATTTATTTGAGCGTTGGATTTTTCCATAACGCAACTCTTCTTTTTTGTTGTAAATTAATCAGCGTTGACACGGGGACAAGCTGAATGCCCTTTGCTTCTAATGCAGGCAACCAATTTTCCAAAACAGACAATGTAACTTTTTTTGGATGCGCTATCGCCAAAGCAGTTCCTTTGCGTTTTGCTCTTTTAACAAGCCGACTTAGCTGTTTTAAAATAAATTCTTTAGATTCTTCATGATCAATAAAAATATCACGCTTAATACTTTTTAATCCTTCTTCGCGCGCAACTTTAAAAGCAATACTCTGACTAGTAGTTTTACTATCAACAAAATATAAATTTTTATCCCTGGCTATTTCATGCATCAATCTTGTCATCCATAACGAGCTTTTAGTTAACAAACTGCCCATATGGTTATTAAAACCACTTGCATAAGGTACAGATTTGACGCTTGATTCTAAAACCTTGATAAATTTTTGTTCTGTCATGCATTCGGTTAAACCACCAGGGCCGAGTTTTTTACCGCTCTCTGCTTCCATTGGTAAATGTAACATGACTTCTTTATTCTGTTGGCGTGCAGATTTTGAAAGTAAAACCGCATGAGGTGAATGTGGTAAAAATGAATACGTTAACGCACCAGGTATATTAATTGCACGATTACCTGAGTTTAATCGATAACCCATGTCGTCGATAATGATACTAATGGCGGGAATATGTAAGTTACTAACAGATAAATCATCTGCCTGTACCGCTGATGTTATCAGTGGTAACAGGCTGACGAATAAATAATGAAATCTTTTTCGAGCAATTTGATTTCGTTTTAACACTTAGTTTTTATTTTTGTAACTGTTTAACTAAGCTAAGGCCTTTTAATAAATTTAATGCTTCATACAAAGCATAATCATCTTTGGCTAAAACCAGTTTGTCTTTAATTTCCTTACTGTCTTTTTTATCGCCATTATCTTCTTCATCTGCGTCACCATTTTTCAAGTGACGTGATAAATCTTTTTCTTTGGTTTGTTTAAAACCGTTATCGTCTTTTTTCGATACTTCTACATCATCAAGAACGATATCGGGTGTTATACCTTTTGCCTGAATAGAAGTGCCATTTGGCGTATAATATCGTGCTGTTGTTAATTTTAATGCACTACCATTTCCTAAAGGAACAACCGTTTGTACCGATGCTTTACCAAAAGATAATGTTCCCATAATTATCGCACGTTTATGATCTTGTAAC
>Ga0316204_10007711_pt1 | contig 15507 bp, 8 predicted proteins | sample 6monrhotite_MG_2_FD_205661 | JGI IMG/M metagenome (GOLD analysis project Ga0316204, IMG submission 205661) | Microbial mat bacterial communities from mineral coupon in-situ incubated in ocean water Damariscotta River, Maine, United States -... | ecosystem: Environmental > Aquatic > Marine >... | reverse complement strand
GACTAGTTGACCAATTAACTGTTATTTATCGAAAATTCATTAATTGATTTCTAGATGTTATAAAAATTAACTTAATTATAAACTTATGAAAATTATTTTTCGATTTCGTCCATTAGAGTATTTACTTATTACATTAATAGGGTTGTTGCTATTTGTTTCATGTAATGAAGATGATATGAATACTCAGAACACAAAAGAATTTTTAGCAACAGTTTCAACTGATAAAACAGTTGCAAATGGAGCTGAAGTAAAATTTATTGATCTCTCTCTTGGAGTTGAAAAGAGAGTCTGGACTTTCCCAGGTGGTACTCCTGCAACTTCAGATATACCCGAAGTTGACGTTGTTTTTGAAGAAGTAGGAGATGTAATAGCTACTTTGGAAGTAGAATATTTTGATGGAACTAAAGAATCAATTGAATTTCCTATTACAGTCTTCCCCGAGCTCATTGCAGATTTTACTGCATCAGAAACCAAGATAAAAGTTGGTGAAACTGTAACGTTCACAGATGCGACAATTGGTGATGCTACATCTTGGAATTGGGAGTTCGAAGGAGGTACACCGGCAACTTCCACTGAACAAAACCCTACAGTGACTTTTAATGTTAACAAACCTGTTACTATTAAATTAACGGTAACAAGAGAATTAGACCAAAGCGTTGCTTCAATTGAGAAAGTTAACTTAGTTCAAGTAGGACCTCCAGAGTTAATGCCAAATGGTGATTTTGAAGATGGGGCAATTGTAGGTTGGCAAACTTGGAAGGGAGGAGGTTTTCCTTACGCTGTTGAAGATGGTGGTGCTAACGGAACATCTAAAACATCTTATTTTAATTATGAAGCTTCTTGGGGTTTTGCTCAATTAATTTCTCGCGATAAAGATCCTAGTATTACTGTAGCTGTTGAAAATGGCAAAAATTACACTATAAGTGCATATGTAAAAGCTGCTACAGCAGGTGTTGCAAATTTGGGCACATTTCGTTTAGTAAACCATCTTCCAGATTGGAGTAGTTCTTTACCTGCAGGTGGAACACCTGAAGGTTATTCTGAGTATTATCCTATATCTGGATCAAGTCTTCCTGTAGTTTTAACTACCGATTGGCAACTTGTTTCTATTGTAGTTAGTATTCCTGATGACGGGCAATCAAGAACTAATTCATTTCCAGATTTTGTATTTGGAAGTGATTCAAACGTGAAAATATCAGTTGACGAGATATCCATAAAAATTGTAGAATAGTAAAATGAACAAAACACAAAATATAAGTATCATGAAAATTAATACAATGAAATATATATTACTGATAGTATCATTACTATTTACTAGTATGATTTATTCACAAACAAAAATTACAGGTGTAATTACAGATGAAAATGGTGGGCCTTTGCCAGGAGTAAATATCTTAATAAAAGGGTCTCAAAAAGGAGCAGCTTCTGATTTTAATGGGAATTATTCAATAGATGCACCTTCAAATGGAGTTTTAGAATTTTCTTATCTAGGATATCTAACAAAAGACATAAATATAAATGGGCAAACTACAATTAATGTCTCCATGGAGCTTTCTGCCGAAGCATTTGATGAAGTTGTTGTTATTGGGTATGGATCACAAAGTCGTACAGATGTTACAGGTTCTGTAGCTTCAATAAATAGCAAAGTTTTAGAGTCTAGACCTATTACAAATATTGAGGATGCCCTGCAAGGTCAAGCAACTGGTTTATCTATTAGTGCAACTGGTGGTCAACCTGGTGCGGAAACAAAAATTAACATTAGAGGTGTAAGTTCTGTAAGTGGAAGTTCTCAACCTCTAATTGTTATTGATGGTTTTCCTATAACTGATGTGGCAACTTCAGGTGGCGGAGGTTTAGAACAATTTAGTGGGCAAATGAGCCCATTAGCATTTATCAATCCAGATGATGTTGCAACAATAGAAGTATTAAAAGATGCATCGGCAACTGCAATTTATGGTAATCGTGGCGCTAACGGAGTCATTATAATTACTACTAAAAAAGGAAAGAGAAGAGGAGAAGCAGGTATAACATATAGCACATACTTGGGTACGCAAGAGATGAACAAAAGGTTAGATGTGATGGATTTTGCTGGATACACAAAATATCAACAAGAAACCAACCGAGAGAACAGGCTTTTTACATCTGAAGATGGTGTTCCGTATGTTTTTGAGAATCCAGATGCTATGAATTTTAATTGGCAAGATAGAATATTTAGAACAGGGATTACCCAAAATCATTCTTTAACTCTCCAAGGAAGGTCAGATAATACAAATTATGCTGCATCAATTTCGTACAATAAAAATGAGTCTGTTTTAATAGAAACTAATTTTGAGAAATTCACCAATCGCTTTTCAGTAGATCATAGATTTAATGATGTGGTTACTGTAGGTGGAAGTCTTAGTTATAGTAATATTGTTAATAACGGTGTTCCTACTGATGGTAGAGAAGGGACTGCTATTGGTATTGTACTTAATTCAGTAAGTTCAAGTCCGTATGATTTATTTAATACCGATACTCAAGCTTATTTTAGAAGAGCTGGGGTACCTCAGAGTCAAATAGATAATATTCTGCAGACAAGTATAGGTCGACCTGATAACGTAGCTGAAAATACGCAGTTAGACAAAAATATTAACCGTACCCTTAGTAATGTATATGCAGATTTCAAATTCTTTGATTGGCTATCTTTTAAAACTACTTTTGGACTTGATATTTACAATCTTAAAGATCAGCAATTTTATTCTACAAATACACCTTGGGGTCAATTAAATAATGGTGTTGCTGTTGAAGCAAATGTTAATTCAAAGAATATTTTAAGTGAAAATTATTTTACTTTATCAAAAGAATTTGATAAGCATAGTGTTAATTTAGTTACAGGATTTTCTTACCAAAAAAACCAAAATACGTTTAGTAGAATTGAAGGAAGAGATTTTCAAAACGAGACTCTAGGTTATAATTCGCTTCAAGGAGCAGGAGAATTTTTAGCGTCATCAGCGGCTGATGAGCTACTCTTAATCTCCTATTATGCTAGAGCAAATTATTCATTCGATAATCGTTTTCTTCTTACTGCATCCTATCGTAGAGATGGTACTTCAAGATTTCAAAAAGATAAATGGGGTAACTTTTTTGCAGGAGCCTTCGCATGGAACGTTCATAATGAAGAATTTCTAAAAGATTCTAAATATATCTCTAACTTAAAGTTAAGAACTAGTATTGGGCAAGTTGGTAACGCTAGTGTACCAGTTCAGGGTGCTTTACTTGATCAACAATTTTCTAATTATACGTTTAACGGAGTTCCTGTTAATGGAGCCAGTCCTCAAAATTTAGAAAATCAAAACCTTTCATGGGAAACTACAACACAAACTAATGCAGGTATAGATCTTGGATTATTTGAAAATTCACTTAATATTTCAGCTGATTATTACATTAAAAAAACTACGGATTTATTATTACGAACTCCTGTAAGTATTTCTACAGGATTTTCTCAAGGGTGGTTTAATATTGGTGAAATAGAAAATAGCGGTATTGAGTTTTCTATTAATTATGCATTAACTACTAAAAGTGGCTTTGGTTGGGATACAAAATTTAATTTTAGTACTCAAACAAATACAATCAATGCTTTAGGTAATGATGGAGAACCTATTTTTATTGATGTTAATTTTGACGCAATTAATACAGATGAGATTATTCTGCAAGTTGGAGGCTCAATAAATGATCTTTTTGGCTATACAACTGATGGTATATATTTGCCAGAAGATTTTAATCCAGATGGAACTCCAGCAACTGGAGTAGCCACAGCTGGAGCTGGTGAGCAACCTGGTGATATTAAGTACAAAGATTTAAACAATGACGGTGCAATTGACGGATTTGACCGATCTGTGATTGGTAATACATTAGCTGATGTTTTTGGTTCTTGGAGTAACAGTTTCTCTTATAAAGGCGTTGAACTAGATGTTGTGTTTCAATATTCCTACGGTAATGATGTATTTAATGCATCAAATACAAGAATCGCATCATTCCCTGGAGGAGGTGGTAATCATTCTTCTGTATGGCTAGATCGATGGACTCCAGAGACTCCAAATAATACGCAATATGCAAGAGTACCTTCTTTAAGGCCAGCAGATTATTTAGTAGAGGATGGTTCATTTATAAGATTACAAACCTTAAGGTTAGGCTATAATTTTCCTTCAAAAATTACATCAGCATTAAAAGTAAAAAGCGCAAAAGTATATGTCGCCGGTAATAATTTAGCTTTGTTTACAAATTATTCAGGATATGACCCTGAAGTTTCTTCAAACCTAGGGGGTGCTGCATTTGTCCAAGGATTTGATAATGGTGCATTTCCTAGGGCTACTACATATTTGATGGGTTTAAACATTAGTTTCTAACAATTAAAATTATTTAAAAATGAAAAATTTATTATTAATTATATTTTCAATTATTTTGCTTTCTTCTTGTGATGATCAATTAGATATTCCACCTAAAAGCAATCTAGAATTAGCTAATTTCTTTGCTACTACTGAAGATTTTGATTTAGCTCTTGTAGGTGCTTATGATCCAATAGCTGTTCATCAAGGTAATAGAGGTTTTGGCACTTATTTTAAAGGACTATTGATGATGGGACGTGCAGGAACAGATGAAATGTACGTGAATCAAGGATTTTGGGACGCAACAGGTAAAGAAATAGGTAATTATACGTTTACTTCTTTCTCTAGAATTCCAAATGCTGTTTGGGAACAGCAATATGTTGGTATAAATAGATGTAATGTTATAATTGGTGAAATTAAAAGTACTGATATTTTAATGCCTGAGGCTACAAAACAAAGAATTCTTGGAGAGGCAAGTTTTTTAAGAGCATTTTATTATTTTCAACTAGCACGTTTTTACGGAGGCGTTCCTATTATAACCGAGGAAACTAATTTGAACGAATTTAGAAACGTCAGAAGTACATTGGCAGAGACCTATGAAAGGATTATAAGTGATTTAAAAGTTGCTGAAGAAAACATACCAGTTACTACTGAGCTAGGAAGAGCAAGTAAATTTGCCGCAAAATCATATTTAGCAAAGGTTTATTTGCAAATGTCAGGTGAGCCTCTAAACGATGCAACTGCAGCTTCAAAATCAGCTGCATATGCAAAAGATGTTATAGATAATGGTCCTTATAGTCTTGAACCAGTTTATAGCGATGTATTTGAATTAGAGAATGAACATGGTCCAGAATATATTTTTAGTGCAGAGTATATAGCAACAGCTAACGAAGGCGGAGAAGTAGCAACTTGGTCTGGCCCTCCAGGGTTTTATCAACACACGATTGCATATTCAATAACTCGCGCAATGCCAGAATTATATAACTCATATACGGCAGGAGATGTTAGGAGAGATCGTAATGTGGTTGACTATATGGTAATAGATGCAGAAGGAAATACGGAACCAACAAATGATGGCTTTTATTACGCTTATAAATGGAGACATGATCCAAATCCAGAAACTCGAGGATATGCTACAGAATGGCAGTCGCCATTTAATTTCCCGCTAACTCGTTTTGCAGATGTATTGTTAATATATGCTGAAGCACAAACACGTGCTGATGGAAGTCCTAATTCAGAAGCTTATACCGCAATTAATAGGGTGCGTACAAGAGCTGGATTAGATAATTTGAGTAATCTTTCTGGTTCAGAATTTTTAGATGCAGTGCTTGAAGAAAGAAAATTAGAACTTTGTTTTGAAGGTCATCGTTGGGCAGATTTAGTTAGGTATGGTAAATTAGTTGAGGCTGTGACAGGATCCTCCGAAGGTAATCCATTTGCTGCAGCCAATATTCGAGATCATCATGTTTTGTTTCCAGTGCCAGATAGAGAGATTCAAGTTAGTGGTGGAGATTTAGAACAAAACCCAGGATATTAAGTTAATTAGATAATGGAAAAGAGAAAAGGTAGTTGATAAAATCAATCCTTTTCTCTTTTGGAATGATGTAATAATATATTAAAATGAAGTATATAAAATATTTTTTATTATTATTTTTTACGGCTTTTTTACTTTTTTCTTGTAGCAAAGATGGAGATAATAATGAGCCTGTTATTGTAGAGGAGCCTGATCCTGATCCTGTTGACCCTGATCCTGTTGATCCTGATCCTGTTGATCCTGACCCTATAGTTGAATATACGGTAGGTATAGAAGGTGAATGGAGCGCTGACATTTATGAATCTGAAGACGTAGGAAATCCAGTAAATTACCCTCATATTGCATATTATCCAGATGGACATATATCTGTAGTACCTGATGGTGACCAATATATTATGTTTTGGGCTGAATTTGAATCACATCGATCTATTGGATCAACACAATTTGTTGAAGATCAAGTTATGCTCGAACCCAGCAATGCCGTATTTGGTAGACGCGGAAACTTTGATACGTATGATAACGGTGGTTCTTGGTTGATGTCAGTATCTCGTGAAGAGAATGATAACTTTATTGGATTTTATCATGCAGAAGACCATTGGTACCCTCGTGTTGGGAATACTATTGCATGGAAATCACTTGGGGTAACTTACTCAACCGATAAGGGAAAAACATGGAGTGAAGGACAGCAGATTATAACAAGCCCTAATGATAGACCTGCAACTCCCGCATGGGGAGGCTCAGGCGATAACTGTGTTGTGTGGGATCATTCTAACAACCGATGGTTGTGTTATTATCAAGAGCATAATGTTTATATGGCTATGTCTGAAGATCCTAAAGGAGCTCCAGGTACATGGAAAAAATATTATAACGGAGCATTTACAGAACCAGGACTTGGAGGAAACGAAACACCCGTACCTGGTTTATCTCCCGGAGCCAATCCTTCTGTGCATTGGAACACACACCTAGAAAAATGGGTAATGGTATGGCATAGTTGGGGTAATTCAGGCAGAATTAACCTTTCAGTAAGTTCCGATGGTATTAATTGGAGTACTCCGCAAATCATTGTTGATTCAGAAAGAGGTGGTAGGGCTTGGTACCCAACTATAATTGGTACTACTGATGTTGAGGGAGGAAAGGAAGTAAGAATTTATTATGCAGATTTTAATGCTGCTTTTTCTAATCGATTGTTTAAAGCACGAAATATAACATTTTTTAAACCTGGTGAATAATATTTATTGTTTTCACTAGTACCTATGCCATAAGTTATCGATTAAATTTGGCTAGAGAATGAAGTATGAAATTAAGAGGGAAATTGAAATGAAATCAAGTGTATTTTCTTTAGAAGAGATTATACTTAAAAAAACATTTATAATGAATAAATATATACTACTATTAACAATGTTAGTTGGTATATCGAGTAGTTGCTCGGTACAAGCTAATAAAATAAAACAGTATGTTTTTGAAGCATCGGACAGTAATGAGGATTTTACTTCCAAAGTATTTGATGTAATTCATAATGCCAAAGAAAGAGAATTTTCAATAGAGTTCAAGAATGGAACTTATAATTTTTATCCAGAGAAAGCTTATGAAAAATATGTCAAAATTTCTAATAACGACAATGGATTACGTAAATTTATTTTTGCTTTAGAAGGAAGAAAGAATATAACAATAAATGGTAACGGAGCTACTTTTATATTTCATGGAAGTGTCATTCCTTTTTTGATAGAAAATTCTACCAATATTAAAATAGAAAATTTGAACATTGAATATGATTTTCCTTTTGATTTCGAAGGAGTTGTTGTAGCTAACAACCAAGAAAAAAAATCATTTGATTTAAAAGTTGATAAAAATAATAAATACAAAATAAAGGATGATATTTTATACTTTAGTGGATATGATTGGGAAATTGGTTTAGGTGAAAATATTGTCTATAATTCTAAAACTAAATCACCTGAATATTTCACCTCAAATTACGAACATAATTTCCATAAGAATTTCTTAAAGGCTGAATCTCTTGATGACAATATTGTAAGATTTTCAAACTTAAATGCTGCAAAAGTTCCACCAATAGGTAGTACATATTCTGATAAAGGTCCGCACGGTGAAAATAGAAATATTGTTGGCTTTAGAGTTTATAAATCTAAAAATTTAAAATTAAATAATATTAATGTTTACCATTCAGGGGCAATGGCTCTTATAGCTGAAAGAACAGAAACTATTTCATTAAATAAATTTAATGTTATTTTAAAAGAAGGGTCTTCTAGAGTAATTTCTGCAACGGCAGATGCAACACATTTTATAAACTGTAAAGGCAAAATAACTATTGATAATTGTAGATTTGAAAATATGCTTGATGATGCAACAAACGTTCATGGAACTTATGTGACCTGTAATCAAATCATAGACTCTTCTACCGTGGCAATAAAATTTGGGCACTTTCAGCAAGAAGGGTTTGATTTCGCAGATAAAGGTGACACCTTAAGATTTATTAATAGAACAAATCTATTAAGTTTAGGAAAAGGCGTTGTTAAAAACATTGATATAGTTAATGAAAACTACTATACAATTACTTTTGAAGAAAAGCTCCCTAAATTTGAAGACAAAAATGTTGCTATTGAAAATGTATCTTGGATGCCATCATTGGAGATAAAAAATTGTGTTGTAAAACAAAATAGAGCACGTAGCTTATTGATTTCAACTTCAAAGTCTGTAATAGTTGAAAATAATTACTTTGCATCGATGATGGCAGGAATTAGAATATGTGGAGATGCGAATTACTGGTTTGAATCAGGTCCGGTTTCAAATGTAATTGTTAGAGGAAATACTTTTGAAAATTTAGGTATTGGTGGTCATGCACCACAGGCAATCTTGCAAATAGATCCTGTTATAGGCAAAAAGTATAGAGAAGATGGGTATTATCATAAAAATATAATTTTTGAAAACAATACAATAAAAACATTTGATCCTCTCATTATTTATGCCCTTAGTGTTGATGGTTTAACTATTAGAAACAATACGATTATCCAAACGAAGACATTTCCAAAGATTTTTAGTGATTTATCAATGTTTGATTTACAAAATTGTACCAATGTTAAAATTGTAGGAAACACCTATAAAGGAGATAATGAAGCGTCTATTAGCGCCATTAATTGCCAACTAATAGAAGTTGAAACGGAGCAGACAGGTTTTTTAAATAAAACTATTAAGAACCCAAATAAGTATTTCTATCAAAATTAAATTTATTTAAGTTTTGAGTTAATTATATTTAAGTTGAATTAAGTTGTTTAATGGGGCTGTTCAATACAGCCTCATTACTATTAAGAAAAAAATTAAAATTAAATATCTAGCAATAAATTAAGGTTTTTACTGGTGATATTTGCGAGTTTTAAAAATGATATGTTAAAAAAAATACTTTTATTTTGTTTTATTGGTGCTGTTTCATCAAGTGGGATTAGTCAGAATTTAGAAAAGGAAAAAATCAGACTATTCTTTCTTGGAGGTCAATCAAATATGGAAGGTCACGGTTTAAACCAGGAACTGCCTGAATCTCTTACGGGTAATATAAAAAACGTGTGGATCTTTCACGGATTTCCAATCGGAGATGGAAATGAAAAAGGTGGATTAGGTAAATGGGATAACCTAAAACCTGGGAATGGGGCAGGCTTCACATCAGACGGAGTGCGTAACAAGCGCTCTCACAAATTTGGGCCTGAGTTATCTTTTGGTAAAAAATTAGAGCAGCTATATCCCGGTGAAAAAATTGCCCTAATCAAATACGCTAGAGGCGGTTCTTCAATTGATAGCCTGGCAGCACGTGAATATGGTTCATGGGAAATTGATTACAAGGGTACTAATGGAATTAATCAATTTGATCACTTTTTGACTACAGTGAACGTAGCTCTTAATAACAAAGACATAGATGGAAATGGGATAGAAGATGTTTTGGTGCCAAGTGGCATTATCTGGATGCAGGGAGAGAGTGATGCAACTATGACGGAAGACATAGCCCACCGTTATTATTCAAACCTCAAGCGACTTATGGATTTGATGCGTGCTGTTTTTCACGACGATGACTTGGCAGTGGTGATAGGTAAAATTTCCGATTCTGGAATGGATAACAACGGGAAGACTTGGAGATATGGTGAATTGATTCAATATACGCAAGAAGAATATGTGAGAAATGACAAAAATGCCGCTATTGTAAGAGATACTAAAAATTGCGATTACTCTGACCCCTGGCATTACGACAGTAAGGGATACATTGACCTTGGAATAAAATTCGCTGAAGCAATCTATATCCTGAATGAAAACTGAAAGATTAATGACAGCTTGGACCATTTAAAAATAAAGAATGAAATATAGAACCAATTGCGACAATTAATCTTAAAAGCGAAACTACAATGAAAAGATCTTTTCTCTCACATTTAGTGCTCGGCATTCTCTTGTTTCTGTTGATATCTTGCGGTAATAAGGCAATTTCTATCGATGCCTCAAGGGTAACTATTTATCCTGCACCCTCTAATGAAATTCTTTCGAAAGATTATACACTGGAGGTTAACGGAAAAAAGGTGGATATATATTTAGCAAAGATTGCTGATGTGGAAAACCCTCCGGAGTGGACTTTAAAACCGGAAGATGTTGGTGGGCCATATTCTTTCTCTTATTTTGATTTTTCGGGCGAAGTCCATATTAAAATAACCTCCCTGAATAAACCTCTTAATAATCTTGTTATACTTCCCTTATCTGCTGACATTAAGCCTAAAGTAGATGGGAATACGATAACTTTTACCATTAATAAGCCAAGCAAACTCTCGATTGAACCTGATGGCAGGCTTGAACCTTTGTTAATATTTGCCAATCCATTAGAAATCAATCCATCGAAACAGGATGATCCGAATGTCATCTATTTTGGCCCCGGAATTCATAAGCCTGAAAATATAAAGCTTTCGTCAGGTCAAACACTTTATATTGCCGGTGGCGCTATAGTCAAAGGCGGAGTTGAGGTTTCGGGCGACAATATTAAAATAATGGGCAGAGGGATACTATGTGGTAACGACTGGAAGTGGCGACAAGGTCCAGGAGCGATGATTGGAATGAGAGAGGCTACCAATGTCGTTGTTGAAGATATTATACTGAGGGGGTCATGGGGCTGGACAATTCCAATCTACAATTGCGATTCGGTTACTATAACCAATATCAAACTCGTTTGCAGCAGAAACCCTAATGATGACGGAATTAATCCCGTCAATTCACAAAGAGTGTTTATCCGTGATTGTTTTATTCGCACCGATGATGACTGCATTGCAATGAAAGGCGTTGATTTGGGTTCGGATAACGATAACGTTGAATACATTACGGTCGAAAACTGTATTCTCTGGAGCGACAGGGCACGTGTTTTCCTGCTGGGGCACGAAAGTCGTGCACAATATATGCGGCATATTGTCCTTCGTAACTTAGACATTCTGCATTTCAATATGAGTCCCTTTCTTTTTGAACCCGGTGAGGAGATGACTATTGAAGATGTACTTGTCGAAAACGTAAGGATTAATGCTGATTATCCTGCACAAAGCGGAGAACAGACCTTTGATTTAATCCGTTTAAGACCTACGATCAATCAATATATGAAAACTCAGGTGCCAGGAAAGATTAACAACGTTCAATTTAAAAATATTGCGTTAACCGGTGAAGAAAAAGAAGGATGGTATCCGATATGGGTTATAGGTGCGGACGAGGAACATGAGGTTACAAATGTTACCTTCGAGAACATTAGCCGGTTCAGCCACTTGTTGGATGAAAATTCCTCTCAGGTGAGAATTGAAGAAAACACTAAAAATATTCGGTTTATAAATTCAAGGGATAAGCAATAAGCCTACAGCGGGCTAATTTGCTTACGTCGTATAGGCTGCAACACATAAAAATAAAAATAGATGGCGAAGAAAACAATGTCTAAAAAAAAATCAATTCAAATAATAGTTCTTTTACTTTTCGTAACGCGAGTTTTACTTGCTCAAGAACCACAAATAATAAACGTGTCTGCAAGAACAACCACAACACTAAATGGTGTTTGGAAATACGTTGTTGATCCTTACGAAACAGGTTATTATGATTATCGTAGAAGTGTTAGAGATGAAAAAGAAAATATAAATTCTAGTGAAGCATTGTTTTTAGGTCATAAGCCCCAAACACCTGATGAAAGAGTTGAATATGATTTTGATAAGTCTGATAATATTCTTGTTCCAAGAGATTGGAATTCACAAAAAGAAAAACTGTTTTATTATGAAGGAACGGTATGGTATTATAAAAAATTTGATTACAAAGTTTCTAATGCAAAAAATAGACAATTCCTCTATATAGGTGCTGCTAATTATGAAACTGATGTATACATAAATGGGAAAAAATTAGGAAAGCACCTGGGTGGTTTTACACCATTTAATTATGAGATATCAGATAAACTAAATACTACAGACAATTATTTGATTATTAAAGTTGATAACAAGCGTAGTCTGGAGCAAGTACCTACCGTTAATACTGACTGGTGGAATTATGGCGGTATTACTAGAGATGTCATGATTATTGAAGAGGCACCAACATTTGTGGAAGACTATTATATACAACTTGCCAAAGAAGATAATTCAACTATTGAGTTTTCTGTTACGCTAAATGGCTCTGATAAAGCGAATCAAACCATAGAAATTAAGATTCCTGAAGCTAAAGTTTCAGCAAGTATAAAAACCAACAAAGATGGTGTTGCTACAGGAACTATTAAAGTTAAAAAACTAAAATACTGGTCTCCAGAAAATCCTAAATTATATGAGGTAGACGTAATGTATGATGGTATTTCTTTGACCGACAGAATAGGTTTTAGAACATTGCAAGTAAAAGGTGCCGATATATTGGTAAATGGTAAATCCACCTTTTTAAGAGGTATTTGTATTCATGAAGAAAATGGTATTAGAGGTGGCAGAGCTTACTCTAAAGAAGACGCTCAGATGCTTTTGGGCTGGGCAAAAGAGATGGGGTGTAACTTTGTTCGTTTAGCACATTATCCACACAATGAAAACATGACAAGAGTTGCTGATGAATTGGGTATTATGGTGTGGTCTGAAGTCCCAGTTTATTGGACTATTCAATGGAAAAACGAAAACACTTATAAAAATGCCACAGCTCAGATGACTGACATGATTACACGTGATAAAAATCGTGCTTCTATAATAATTTGGTCTATGGCAAACGAAACGCCAATTACAGCAGATAGAACAGAGTTTCTTAAGAATATGATAATGAAGGCTAAGACTCTTGATACGGTACGCTTAATTAGCGCTGCTCTAGAACGACATTACAAAGAAGGTGAAGATAATGTGCACGTTATAGAAGATCCACTAGAAGAGTATGTAGACGTTATATCTTTCAATGAGTATATTGGATGGTATGATGGTTTACCAGAAAAATGTGAAGAAGCCGTGTTCGATTTTAAATTTGAAAAGCCGGTGATTATTTCAGAATTTGGAGCTGGTGCATTACAAGGTTTGCATGGTGATAAAGGCGAACGGTGGACAGAAGAATTTCAAGAGGATTTATATGTTAAAACATTAAATATGCTTGATAAAATACCTCAATTACGAGGTGTTACTCCTTGGATATTGGCAGATTTTAGATCGCCCCGAAGGGTACTACCCGATATTCAAGATGGATGGAATCGTAAAGGATTAATTTCAGAAACAGGGAACAAAAAGAAAGCATACTATATACTAAAGGAATTCTATAAGAAGAAAGCTATTAAGTATTTAGAATAAGCTCATTCAATAGCATTTGATGAACAAAATTTTATAATGTTTTAATTTAAAATTGATATGATAAAAAGAAAAAGAATAGACAGCCTGCCAATATTGTTATTCATTACTTTCGTGTCTCAGACCTTATTTGCTCAAGAATTTAGACTAAGTAACTATCTTAAAGATGAGGAAAAAGATGCAACTCTTTCAGTAATTACCATGTTACAAGATGCCTCCAAATACAAAAATAGTAAAGTTATTATAGAAAAAGGAACGTATCACTTTTATCCTGAAAAAGCGTATGAGCAATATAGTTTTATTACGAACCACGACAATTCATTAAGAAGGATTGCTTTTCCAATAAATAATTTCGATGGTCTGACAATTGAAGCTAAAGATGCCAAGTTTATTTTTCATGGAATAATGATGCCCTTTAACATTGAAAACTCAAAAAATATTGACATTTCGGGACTTACCGTTGACTGGTATCTTCCTTTACACGGTGAAGGGATAATCGAAGCAAACGATGTTGTCAATAATACTTTCGATATACGATTAGCAAAAAATATGCCTTATACCATCCGGAATGAACAACTCATTTTTATTAAAGAAGGATTTGAACACGATTTAGCCCATGCTATTTTGTTTGATCCTCAACGTAAAGCGGTTGCATACCAAACCTCCAAATACACCCCACTTAAAATGATGAATAAAATTGAAATCCGAAATAAGAATAAATTCAACTTTCCGAATTATGTAGATTTCAGATATCCAGAATATGAGGCCCAAAACCAGGAATATTCCATAAAAGCAGAAGAAATAGGACCTGGATTAGTAAGGATTTATGGAAGTAAAAAATTATTGCCACCAGTAGGAATGGTTTTAGTGTGCAAAGGCCGCTTTGGAAAAGATAGAATAGCTAATGCCTTTCATATAAATGAAAGCAACAATGTTAAACTACATGACATCACCATCAATTATGCAGGAGGAATGGGTATTCTTGGGGAGCGTAGTGAGGATATTTTTCTTGATAGAATTAATATACTTGCAAATACTGAAAACAACCTTATGGTGTCAACAACTGCTGATGCTGCGCACTTTTCTAGTTGTAAAGGTAAAATTGTAGTCAAAAACTGTAATTTCAGGCACCAGCTTGACGATGCCATCAATGTGCATGGTGCCTATGTCCTAGTTGAAGATGTGCTTGGACCAAATAAAATAGGCGTAAGGCTAGGACACTTTCAGCAAGCTGGATTTCAATTTGCTGAAGCTGGAGATAATGTTGGGTTTATAAATGTGCCAAAATCAGGTGAAGTAGAATTCAAAGCAATTGTAAAATCTTTTCATATGTTAAATAAGGACTACTATATAATAACGTTTAACCAAAATATAGCTAATAAATTAAACAAAGATTATATCATTGAAAACTTAGATTGGTATCCCGAAGTAACAATAACAAATAATCAGTTTGCAGATAACCGCGCAAGAGGACTTTTATTAAAATCACCAAAGAAAACAATTGTAAAAAATAACTATTTTAGCAATATGATGCAGGCTATAATAATAAGCGGTGGCATAAATACTTGGTGGTATGAATCTGGTGGAGCCCAAGATTTACTGATTGAGGGAAACAACTTTGGCGATTGTAATTATGATGGTGGAAAAAGACCTGTGATAAGTATTAGTGGAAAACTAGATAGTAAAGGTCGTATGTTGGGTAAAATAATCATTAACAATAATACATTTAATAATTTTAATCCTTCTATATTAAAAGCAACAGGAGTAAAACAATTGGAATTTACAAATAACATTATCAATAATTCCAAAACATTTGCTA
>Ga0316204_10007709_pt1 | contig 15508 bp, 15 predicted proteins | sample 6monrhotite_MG_2_FD_205661 | JGI IMG/M metagenome (GOLD analysis project Ga0316204, IMG submission 205661) | Microbial mat bacterial communities from mineral coupon in-situ incubated in ocean water Damariscotta River, Maine, United States -... | ecosystem: Environmental > Aquatic > Marine >... | reverse complement strand
ATGCGCTCAAACGCAAGATGCCCGATCCAGAAGCGGCGATCTTGGGATGCACCCATTATCCCTTGATGCAAAAGGCCTTTCAGGATGCGCTGGGCGCGGATGTGAAAGTATTTTCGCAGGCCTCTTTGGTGGCCGAAAGCCTTGCCGATTACCTGGAACGGCACCCAAATATGATCGGCGGCGGCACATCGTCGTTTTTGACAACGGGTGATCCAAAACGGGTCAGCAGCCGTGCAACACAGTTTCTGCGACGAGAAATCACATTTACCGCCGCCTGAAACTCTTGCACATCATACCCAAAGTGGGACCGACACATGACCTATAACATCGCCATCCTTGGCGCGTCCGGCTATACCGGCGCAGAACTGATCCGGCTGATCGCTGGCCATTCTTCTATGACAATCAAAGCCTTGGGAGGGAATTCCAAGGCTGGGCAACAAATGTCTGAGGTGTTTCCGCACCTGCGTCATCTGGACCTGCCGACACTGGTGACCATCGACGACATTGATTTTTCCGGCATCGACCTTTGCTTTTGCGCGCTGCCGCATAAAACCTCGCAAGAGGTGATTGCCGCGTTGCCCAAGACCCTGAAGATTGTCGATCTTTCCGCAGATTTCCGGCTGCGCGATCCGGCGGAATACGAGAAATGGTATGGCAACCCCCATGCCGCGCTGGAACAGCAGAAAGAGGCGGTTTACGGGCTGACCGAATTTTACCGCAAAGAAATCGCAGCGGCGCGGCTTGTCGCTGGCACAGGTTGCAATGCGGCCACCGGGCAATTTGCACTGCGTCCCTTGGTGGCGGCAGGAGTGATTGATCTGGACGAGATCATTCTGGATCTGAAATGCGCGGTTTCCGGCGCGGGCCGGGCTCTGAAGGAAAATCTGCTGCATGCAGAGCTGTCAGAGGGCTATCACGCCTATGCGCTTGGCAGCACGCACCGGCACTTGGGCGAGTTTGATCAGGAGTTTTCGGCGATCGCGGGACGCACCGTTCAGGTGCAGTTCACGCCGCATCTTGTGCCAGCAAACCGCGGCATTCTGGCAACCTGCTATGTCAAAGGATCAGCAGACGAGATCCACGCGACCTTGCAAAAAGCCTATTCGGATGAGCCGTTTATCGAGGTGCTGCCGATGGGCGAGGCGCCCAGTACACGGCATATTCGCGGATCGAACTTCTGCCATATCGGGGTCGTTGCGGACCGCGTTGAAGGCCGCGTGATCGTGGTTGCTGCGCTCGACAATTTGACCAAGGGGTCCAGCGGGCAGGCCTTGCAGAACGCCAATCTGATGTTAGGTCTGGAAGAGACCGAGGGGCTTATGATGGCTCCGTTGTTTCCGTGAGGTGCTATGAAAAGCCTTAAAAAACAAAGGCGTATTCAGGTGATTGCAGTGACGGTGGTGGCGTTGATCGCCGCCACGGCGCTGATCGGTTATGCCTTGCAGGACGGTATCAATTTCTTCCGCTCACCCAGCCAGGTGATGGAGGAACCGCCCGTGGCAAGTGAGGTGTTTCGCATTGGCGGTCTGGTCGAAGACGGATCATTGGTGCGCGGCGACGGTGAGACTGTCCGCTTTAGCGTGACTGACGGCGGCGCGACCGTTCCGGTGACGTTTACCGGTGTTCTGCCGGATCTGTTTGAGGAAAACCAAGGTATGGTAGGCACGGGGCGCTACATCAACGGTGTCTTTGAAGCGACTGAAATTCTTGCCAAACATGACGAGACTTACATGCCCAAAGAGGTTGTGGACGCGCTTAAGGAACAGGGCGTCTATCAAGAGCCGGACAGCTAGACCGCGCGGTGCCCTGACAGGTGATTAACCTTTCTGACCTTCCCTTTGCCGATCAATCGGTGAGGGACGGATGCAAACAGTCAGACAAATCGCAGAACAGATTGTCGCCCGCGAGGGCGGCTATGTGAACGATCCCGATGATCCGGGTGGCGCGACAAAATTTGGTGTCACGATCCACACCATGCGGCGCCTCGGCGTGGACTTGACGGGTGATGGCAAGGTGACCGCTGCGGATGTCCGCCAGCTTGACCGGGCGCAGGCCACAGATATCTTTGTCCGGCATTATTTTGAACAGCCGCGGATTGGTGATCTGCCCGAGGCGCTACAGCCAAGCGTTTTTGATATGTATGTCAACGCGGGCGCCAATGCGGTGAAAATCCTGCAACGGCTTTTGTGCGACATGGGGTTTCCGGTGTCGGTGGATGGGGCGCTTGGACCGCAAAGCATTGCCGCCGCGGCACAAGCGATGTCAGCCGCCCCGGATCATCTGGTGGATGCCTACGGTATCGCGCGGCGCAATTACTATTTCCGCCTTGCGGATCGTCGACCTTCCAGCCGCAAATATGCTCGCACAAGGGCGGGGGGCAAAGGCGGCTGGATCAAACGGGCCGAAGAATTCATTGATCCCAAATACCATCTCAGCACAGTGGAATTTGAGCAAAGGACCGCAGCATGGGGATGATCGAACGCATTCTCGGATTTGTTTTTGGCAGCAACAGCAGGGCCTTGCGCGACACGGTTGAAGTGTTCCGCGAAAACGCAGAGGCTGGCGCAGGGCGCAGTGCCGAGATCCAGAAACAAGCAATGAGCCAGCTTGGCGCGGAATTTGCCATGCCGCGTTTGGGCCGGTTTGATCGGTTTATTGATGGCTTGAACCGGCTGCCCCGTCCGGCATTGGCACTTGGCACACTGGGGCTGTTCGTTTCCGCAATGGTCCATCCATTGTGGTTTGCCGAACGGATGCAGGGGATCGCGTTGGTGCCAGAGCCGCTTTGGTGGCTGCTGGGCGTGATCGTGTCATTTTATTTCGGGGCGCGACATCAGGTCAAAGCGCAGGATTTTCAGCGTGACATCGCCGCCAGTATGATCCGTGTGCCGCAGATGATTGAGAATGTACAAGCGCTTGAAAAGATGCGGTTTGTCAATGGTCAGGCCGCCCAGACTGGCCCTGATGCAGCCCTCGAAACCGCCAGCCTAGCGCCGCAAGAAAACCCGGCTCTCATCGCATGGCAGGCCGCGCGACGCTGACTGCGACGCTTTGCGCTGAAACGTGATGTAAAAGGCCATGGAAAGGGGGCAGCCTGCGCCCTATAACCATGGCATGACAACAGAACTTGGACATTTCGCCCTGATCCTCGCCTTTGCTGTGGCGATTGTTCAGATGATCGTACCGCTGATCGGAGCGCACAAACGCTGGCCGGGCTGGATGGCGGTGGCGGAACCTGCCGCCGGAGCGCAATTTGTGCTGACGGCGCTGTCCTTCGGGGCGCTGACATGGGCTTTTGTTGTCTCTGATTTCTCGCTGAATGTGGTGGTCGCCAACAGCCATTCGGCCAAGCCGATGCTCTATAAAATCAGCGGCACATGGGGCAATCACGAAGGGTCAATGTTGCTTTGGGTGCTGATTGTGACCCTGTTTGGCGCGATGGCCGCGTGGTATGGCGGTGGATTGCCGCCCACTTTGCGCGCACGGGTTCTCGCGGTGCAATCGGCCATCGCGGTGGCGTTCTTTGCCTTTATCATCTTTACGTCCAACCCGTTTCTGCGCCTTGAGGTGCCCCCCTTCGACGGGCAGGATCTGAACCCGCTGTTGCAAGATCCCGGTCTCGCCTTTCACCCACCGTTTCTCTACCTCGGTTATGTCGGGCTGAGCATGGCGTTCAGCTTTGCTGTGGCGGCGCTGATCGAGGGGCGTGTGGATGCGGCCTGGGGGCGCTGGGTGCGTCCTTGGACCTTGGCGGCGTGGATTTTCCTGACCATTGGCATCGCTTTGGGGTCTTGGTGGGCTTATTACGAGCTAGGCTGGGGCGGTTTCTGGTTCTGGGATCCTGTTGAAAACGCTAGCTTTATGCCTTGGCTCTTGGCAGCGGCGCTGTTGCATTCGGCCATTGTGGTGGAAAAACGCGAAAGCCTGAAAAGCTGGACCATTCTGTTGGCTATTCTGGCGTTTGGTTTTTCTTTGATCGGTACGTTTATCGTCCGCTCAGGCTTGCTGACTTCGGTGCATGCCTTTGCCAATGACCCTGAACGCGGGGTGTTTATCCTTGCGATCATGGCGTTCTTTATGGGCGGGGCGCTGGTGCTGTTCACCTTGCGGGCCGGCGCGATGGAGGCCAAAGGCGTCTTTGGTTTGGTCAGCCGCGAATCCGCGCTGGTGGTGAATAACCTGTTGCTCGCTGTGGCCTGTTTTGTGGTGTTTGTTGGCACGATGTGGCCACTTCTGGCCGAGATGTTCTTTGACCGCAAACTCAGCGTTGGGCCGCCGTTTTTCAATGCCGCTTTCACCCCCTTTATGGTTGCGCTTGGGCTGATCCTGCCAGTGGGCAGTGTTTTGCCGTGGAAACGGGCGCGGATATCCCGTGCGATGTGGCCATTGCGCTATGTCTTTGTGCTGGCTTTGGCCGTTGGTGGGCTGGCATTTGTGATGCAAACCGGGCGCAGCATGTTGGGCCCGATGGGCCTGTTCCTTGGCGCTTGGCTGGTCTCAGGTACCGTGGTCGAACTGATGCAGCGGACCGGGCGCGGGGATAACAGGCTGGGCCGGTTGCGCCGTCTGCCGCGTGCCGATTGGGGCAAGGCCGTGGCCCATGGCGGGCTGGGTGTGACGATGGCGGGCATTGCCGGTCTGACGGCCTGGACGGTAGACGATATTCGCGTGGCGCAGATCGGACAGCCGTTTGATGTGGGCAGCTACACCCTGACGCTGACGGATGTGCAGGAATTGCGCGGGCCGAATTATCTGTCGACCACTGGCTTTGTGACCCTGTCCAAAGATGGATCGGAGATTGCGCAGATGACGCCGGAGAAACGCTTTTATCCTGTGGCGCAGATGCCAACCACCGAAGCTGCGATTGATTACAACCTGTTGCGCGATGTTTACGTGGTGATTGGCGATCAGCAGGACAACGGCGGCTGGACCGTGCGGACATATATCAAGCCGATGACCAACTGGATCTGGATCGGCTGCGCCTTGATGGCGCTTGGTGGATTGCTAAGCCTTTCTGACAGGCGTTTCCGCGTGGCCGCCGGCGCCCGCAAGTTCAGCGCGGTGCCTGCCGAATGAAACGTTTCGCCCTGATCTTGATGCTGCTGGCCAGCCCGCTGGCCGCGGTGCAACCGGATGAAGTTTTGGAAGATCCGGTGCTGGAGGCCCGCGCGCGGGAGCTGTCTAAGGGCCTGCGCTGTTTGGTGTGCCGCAATGAAAGCATTGACGAAAGCAACGCCAGCCTTGCACGGGATTTGCGGATCCTGGTGCGGGATCGGCTGTTGGCGGGCGACACCGACGCCGAAGCGGTGGCGTTTATTGTGGACCGTTATGGCGAATATGTTCTGCTGAAACCGGACAATTCCGGGGCCAATTGGCTGCTTTGGGGGGCGGGGCCGTTGATGCTGTTGCTTGCGGGCGGTGCTGGGGTGATCTACCTGCGCGGCCGGTCCAAAGCGGCGGCGCCCGATGACACCCCGCTTTCTGCCGAAGAACAGGCGCGGCTGGACGACATTTTGAAAGAGTAACGCGCGGTTTCGCTGGTCCCTCCCGCTGGCTTTGATAACCTGCGCCAAATGCCGGCAATCAAGGACTGACAAAATGGACTATCAAACGATCACCTATGACGTTTCGGACAACGTGGCCCTGATCACGATGAACCGGCCCGACAAGATGAACGCGCTCACCACCCAGATGCGTGCCGAGATTGCCCATGCGGTCACACAAGGCGGCAAAGACGCGCGGGTTGTGGTGATCACCGGATCTGGTCGGGCGTTTTGTTCCGGTCAGGATCTGGGCGATCGTGCATCCGGTGCTTCGGTTGATCTGGAGCGCACTTTGCGGGACGAATATGCGCCGATGTTGCGGGCAATTGTGAATTGTCCGGTGCCAACCATTGCGGCCGTAAATGGTGCGGCAGCGGGTGCAGGGGCAAATCTCGCGCTGGCGGCGGATGTGGTTTTTGCAACGGAATCGGCCTATTTTTTGCAGGCGTTCACCCGGATCGGCCTGATCCCGGACGCGGGCGGCACCTATACGCTGCCGCGTCAGATGGGCATGGCCAAAGCGATGGGCGCGGCGTTGTTTGCCGACAAAATCTCGGCCTGTCAGGCCGATGATTGGGGCATGATCTGGGAGGCGGTGCCGGATGCCGATTTTGACGCCCATTGGCGCGGCAAGGCGGCGCAGCTGGGCGCAGGGCCAACAGCGGCTTATCAGGCGGTTAAGGACGTAATCCGTGCCAGCTGGGACAACACTTTGGAAGAACAGCTGACGCTAGAGGCGCAGCAACAGGGGGTCTGCGGCAAATCGCGTGACTTCAAAGAAGGTGTTCTGGCCTTTACCGAAAAACGCGCGGCCAAGTTCGAGGGCCGCTGATCGACTGAGAAAGGCGTGCGGGGCCTGTTACAGGCTCCGCTCAACCAAAAGAACCTCATCCACACGTGGTGCAGGGCCGGTGGCCCGCGCCACAACGGCCACGGCCACTCCATCAGCCAAGACAGTGTGCACCGTGCCTGAAATCTCTTTGATGGTAATCTCGGGCGGCGGATTGCCTTTGTCATAGACCACGGCAATCTGGTCATGGTTTTCCTGGGTATTGGGCACCAGCACCCCTTGCGGGCAGGGCTCAGTTGCTGCGGCAACGGGCATCATATTGGCCGCGCTGTCCCAGCACAGATGGCGATGTGTCATTGTCTTGCTCATCGCTTTGTCCTTTGTGCGTTCTGCGCTTTTGCACAGACCGCTGCTGTGACCCAAAGACGGCCCGCCTGGACCGCAATACCTGTTAACACCAACAAGGCGCAGCATGTCGCCAGAATTTCGATCATTGGATAGCACCCTGATTACCGTTGATAAGACGATAGGGGGGCGGGGCGCGTCCGGTCAAGTTTGGGCTGGGCATTGTCACAGCGCCCGAAACAATGCCACACAGGCGCCTTATTTAGCGCCAAAGCAAGACAAAGTGTCAGTTTGCGGCATGCTGGCTGGGGGGAGTTTGCCAGATAAACGGTTGATTTGATCAACGAATCAAATGGAATTTCAGCTTGGGGGTGTATTGCGGTCAATGGTATCAGGCTAGGGGGGAGTGCGGGACACTCTTGCCTTTGGTTCATTGTTTCCGGGTCGGAAACAGCCTGTTGAACGCAAAACGCCCCGGAATGACCGGGGCGTTTGTTGTTTTAGGCTTGATTGCAAGCTTAGCGGTTTTCGATATCCACATAGTCGCGGCTGGTGTCGCCGAGATAAAGCTGGCGTGGACGGCCGATCTTGTTCTGTGGATCGCCGATCATCTCTTTCCACTGCGAAATCCAGCCCACGGTCCGCGACAAGGCAAAGATCGGGGTGAACATCGAAGTGGGGAAGCCCATGGCCTCCAGGATGATGCCGGAATAGAAATCGACGTTCGGGAACAGTTTCTTTTCCGCGAAATACGGATCTTCGAGCGCCTGACGCTCAAGTTCCTTAGCGACCTGAAGCACCGGATTGTTTTCAACACCCAGCAGTTCAAGAACCTCGTCCGCGCTTTCTTTCATCACGGTGGCCCGTGGATCAAAGTTTTTGTAAACGCGGTGACCAAAGCCCATCAGACGGAACGGATCGTCCTTGTCTTTGGCGCGGGCGATGAACTCAGGAATGCGATCAGGCGTGCCGATCTCTTTGAGCATCTCAAGGCAGGCCTGATTGGCGCCGCCATGTGCCGGACCCCAAAGACAGGCAATGCCCGCCGCGATACAGGCAAACGGGTTGGCGCCCGAAGAAGAGGCCAAACGCACGGTCGAGGTTGACGCGTTCTGTTCGTGATCGGCGTGCAGGGTAAAGATACGGTCCATCGCACGGCTCAGGATCGGGTTTACTTCATAGTCCTGTGCAGGCACAGCAAAGCACATGCGCAGGAAGTTGGACGCATAGTCCAGATCATTGCGCGGATACTCAAATGGCTGACCGATGGTGTATTTATAGGCCATCGCAGCAATGGTTGGCATCTTGGCAATCATACGGATCGAGGCAACCTCGCGCTGCCACGGATCAGAGATGTCGGTACTGTCGTGATAGAACGCGGACATCGCGCCCACGACACCAACCATGATGGCCATTGGATGCGCATCCCGGCGGAAGCCGCGGAACAGATACATCATCTGTTCGTGCAGCATTGTGTGATTGGTCACACGCGATTCAAAATCTTCCAGCTCTGCGGGGGAGGGCAGCTCACCATAGAGCAGCAGATAGCACACTTCGAGATAATGCGATTTGCCCGCCAGTTGATCAATCGGATAGCCACGGTGCAGCAGAACGCCTTCTTCGCCATCAATAAAGGTGATGGTGCTGTCGCAAGACGCGGTTGAAGTGAAGCCGGGGTCATAAGTGAACACATCCGCTTGGGCATAAAGCTTGCGAATATCGAGCACATCAGGGCCAGCCGTTGGCGAAAAGATGGGCAGATCGTAGCTCTTGCCATCAATTGTCAGCGTTGCGGATTTCTTTGTTTCAGTCATATGGTCCCTTCCCGAATGTTGTTGCGGTGCAGGTGACCGCCGTCTTAGTCAGCCCCGCAAAGGGCTGCCTTGTCTGTTATCCCGTCCCGCCTTGAGAAACGGTTAACCAGTTCTCAGGCAGAGGCCTCGGTCAATCGGGCCAGGGTTTCGTCACGTCCCAACACAAGCATCATGTCAAAAACAGATGGTGTGACGGCCCGTCCAGCAAGGGCCGCGCGGAGCGGCCCTGCCAACTTGCCAAACTTGGTGTCTTTCGCGGCGGCAAAGCCGTTCAGAACCTCTTCTAGCGTTTCTCTGTCCCAGCTAGCATTTTGCAGATGCGGCGTCAATTCCGTCAGTATACCACGGGATACCGTACCAAGGTTTTTTGCCGCTTTCTCATCCGGTTCAATCGGGCGGGACGCGAGGGCAAAGTGAGCCTTTTCAACAAGTTCCGGGAAAGTCTTGGCCCGCTCCTTGAGACAATAAAGCGCAGCTTCAAAAGCGGATGATTGTGCGGCAGAAAACGCCGGTTCGCCTGCTGCTTGCAAATATTCTTCGGTTTCACGCCGCAGTGCAGCATCATCCGTCACCGCAATATGTTGCCCACAGATGTTCTCAAGTTTCTTGAGATCAAACTGCGCGGGGCTTTTGCGGATGCCGCTGAGATCAAACCACTCCTGCGCCTGCGCGTCTGTGAAGAACTCATCATCACCATGGCTCCAGCCCAGACGGGCCAGATAATTGCGCATCCCGGCGGCGGGATAGCCCATGGCCTGATATTCCTGCGCACCCAATGCGCCGTGACGTTTTGACAATTTCTTGCCGTCCGGCCCGTGAATCAGGGGAATATGCGCCCAGACCGGCACGTCCCAGCCCATCGCATCATAGATCATCATCTGCCGCGCGGCATTGTTGAGGTGGTCGTCGCCCCGCACCACATGTGTCACGCCCATATCATGATCATCCACCACCACAGCCAGCATATAAACCGGCGTACCGTCAGAGCGTAACAATACCATGTCATCGAGTTGATCGTTGCGGATGGTCACATCACCCTGCACCTGATCGCGTATCACGGTTTCACCGCTTTGAGGGGCCTTGATCCGCACAACATATGGCGCGTCAGGGTGGGTTTCGGGGGCGGAATCGCGCCATGGCGAATGATAGAGCGTGCTGCGCCCTTCGGCGCGTGCTGCCTCGCGGAAGGCGGTTATCTCGTCCTGCGTGGCAAAACATTTGTAGGCCTTCCCTTGCGCCAACAGATCCAGCGCCACTTCGGCATGGCGCGGGGCGTTGTCAAACTGGCTGACGATGTCCCCGTCATGATCAAGGCCAAGCCATGCCATGCCCTGCAAAATGGCGGCGGTTGCCTCGGGTGTTGATCGCGCCCGATCCGTGTCTTCGATCCGCAACAGGAACTTGCCACCCCGGCCACGGGCATAAAGCCAGTTGAACAGGGCTGTACGCGCCCCCCCGATGTGCAGAAAGCCGGTGGGGGACGGGGCAAAACGGGTCACAACAGGTGCGGACATGACAGTGTCTTTCTTAACTGGATAAGGCGGCGCGGTGGCGGGAGCTGCTGGTGTTTACCATTTGCTAACCATCCGCGCCGTAGATTTCCCGTCTGTCTATCCAGTGCGGGGAACGGGGGCAAGCATGGGGCGGGCCGCGGCGCTGTCCATTTGGGTGAAATCGGCCCTGAGCCAGATGATGCTGGCGCAACGGGGCATGATGTTGGGCTGGGTGCCGGTCTGCCTTGCCATCGGTATTGGCGGTTATTTCAGCCTGCGATTTGAACCTGCATTGGTGTTCTACCCTGTCTTGCTGCTTGGCGTGGTCGGCTTGGCCGTGTCGGCGGCCTTCCTGTCCGAAGCATTGGCGCCGCTTGCCATTGCGGCGGCGCTGATTGTGACCGGGTTTTCCGTTGCGGGTCTGCGGGCGCACAGCCTGTCCAATCCGGTTTTGGGTTGGCGTTATTACGGGGCGGTGGAGGGGCGGATCGTCGCGATGGATCGCAGCCAGTCAGACGCGCTGCGCCTGACGCTGGATCAGGTGCAGCTGGAACGCGTACCGCCCGCCCGCACGCCCGCGCGTGTCCGTATTTCCCTGCACAGCAAAACCCAAGGCATCACGCCAGAACCGGGGTTGCGGGTGATGACCACGGCGCATCTGTCGCCGCCATCCGGCCCGGTGGAGCCGGATGGTTTTGATTTTCAGCGCCATGCGTGGTTTGCCCAACTTGGCGCGGTTGGATACACCCGTGTCCCGTTGATGGGGGCGGCCTGGCCGGAACGCGGGCAACTGGATCTGCTGCTGTTTCGCATGCGCATGACGATTTCGGGGCATATTCGCAACATTTTGCCCGGAGAGGTTGGCGGCTTTGCTGCGGCGCTGACCACTGGGGATCGCAGCGCCATTCCCCGCAGCACGCTGGAGGACTTGCGGGCCAGCAATCTGGCGCATCTCTTGGCGATCTCGGGCCTGCACATGGGATTGCTCGCGGCTGTGGTGCTTGGCGCATTGCGCGTCCTGCTGAGCGCGATTCCCTATACCGCGCTGCATTGGCCTACCAAAAAGATCGCCGCGATCTGTGCGTTGGTCGCGGCAGCCGGTTATCTGGCGCTCTCCGGGGGCAATGTCGCAACAGAACGGGCCTTTATCATGGTGGGCACAGCGCTGGGGGCGTTGTTGATCGGGCGGCGGGCGATATCGCTGCGGGCGGTGGCGGTGGCGGCGACAATTGTCTTGTTGCTGCGACCCGAGGCACTGACCGGGCCGGGATTCCAGATGTCCTTTGCCGCAACGGTGGCCTTGGTCGCAGTCTTCGGCTGGTTGCGTGATGCGCCACTGCCGCAGATGCCGCGATGGGGCAGGGCGGTTCTGGCCACGGTGCTGTCATCAGCAGTGGCGGGCTTTGCCACTGCGCCGATTGCGGCGGCGCATTTCAACACTATCGCCCACTATGGATTGGTGGCCAATTTGCTATCGGTGCCGCTTATGGGGGTTTTGGTGATCCCGGCGGCGGTTCTGGCGTTGGTCCTGTCGCCGTTCGGGCTTGAGGCGCTGGGGCTCTGGCCGATGGGTTGGGGATTGTCCTGGATTCTTTGGGTGGCGCATCAGGTGGCGGGGCTGGAGGGCGCGCGCGGCTACGTCATGGCGCCGGGGCCATTGGTGCTGCCGGTGCTGGCATTGGGATTTTTGATGTTGGTGTTGTGGCAGGGGCGCCTGCGCTGGGGTGGGGCGCTGATGATGGCGGCGGCGGTGGCCCTCTGGCAGGGCGCGGACCGGCCAGATGTGTTGATCGCGGATCAGGGTACCTTGGTCGGGGTCATGGGGCCAAATGACCGCGCGTTGAGCAAGGCCAAGGGCGCCGGGTTTGTGGCCCAGATCTGGCTCGAAAACGACGGGGACGGATCACAACAGGATGAGGCGGCTGCGCGTTGGCAAAAAGGGCCGGTGGTGCATCTGTCGGGCAAGCGGGCGCTGGCGAAGTTCAACGGATGTTCGGCGCAGCAGATCATCGTGGCATCAGTGGATGCATCTGAGATCGCGGATGCAGAATGCCTGATTTTTGATCCCGCTACATTGCGGAAAACCGGTGCATTGGCGCTGCGCAAGGGGGCGCAGGATTGGCACATTACAACCGCGCGGTCCCGTGCGGGGGACCGGCTTTGGACCAATTGGCCCAAAGCGGAACGCAATCCTTAATAGGTGCGGATCAACCCGACCAAACGCCCCTGCACTTTGACCATGTCAGAGGGCAACACCCGCGTTTCATACGCCGGATTGGCGGCTTCAAGCGCGATGGAGCTGCCAGAGCGTTTGAAGCGTTTCAGCGTGGCTTCGCTGTCTTCGACCAATGCCACGACGATATCGCCATCATCGGCCACGTTGGTTTCGCGGATCACCACCACGTCACCGTCATTGATACCAGCCTCGATCATGGAATCGCCTTTGACTTCAAGCGCATAGTGTTGCCCGCTTCCGGCAAGCATTCCGCCGGGCACGGCCACGGAATGGGTCATCTGATTGATCGCCTCAATCGGTACACCCGCCGCAATCCGGCCCATAACAGGCAAATCAACGGCTTGGGCAGCTTGGGTTTGTATGGCGGCCGCCGGGGGCGGGCCATCGGGCCGGTCGCCATCGATAACCTTGGGCGTGAACCCTGCATTGGGTGTGCCGCCAAGGCTTTCGGGCAGTTTGACAACCTCGATCGCACGGGCGCGGTGCGCCAGACGCCGGATAAATCCGCGTTCTTCAAGGGCTGTGATCAACCGGTGAATGCCCGATTTCGACCGCAGATCCAACGCCAGCTTCATTTCGTCAAAGCTGGGAGGTACGCCATCGCGCTGCACCCGTTTGTGGATGAAAGCCAACAGATCGAGTTGTTTTTTGGTCAACATGTGCCGTCCCTTCGAACATCGGTTTTGTTTTGTTCTAGGGATGTTCCCGTTTTGTGTCAACAATTCATCGAGAATTGGATCGTCTGGGCGGGGAATGCGGGCCGCGGGTGCTAGATCGCGATGAAATACGCCGTATCACCGGCCTTGCGCGGCGCGTCGTCCACGGGCCGCACCATCAGGGCATTTGCCGTGGCCAATACCGACAAAAGAGAACTGTCTTGCCTGTCATCGGGGTACAGTTGCCCGTCACGCAGATGCGCCCGCATATAGTGGGTGCGCGGGCCGTTCTGTGGCAGATCCACGCCCAGCGGCGCCTCTTGCATTGGCAAGGGCTCGGCCCCCAGCCCCAACATCTTGCGTAAAAGCGGCACCCCAAAGACCGTGCCGCACACCATTGCGGACACAGGATTGCCGGGCAGGCCCAGCATCACCGCGTCGCCCAATCTGCCCGCCATCAACGGTTTGCCGGGGCGCATCGCAACCTTGTAAAAGCTCTGCTCCATGCCAATTTCTGCGGCCACTGGCGCGACCAGATCGTGATCCCCAACGGACGCGCCGCCAATCGTGATGATCAGATCCGCCCCTTTGGCAAGTGTGAAGGCCTGTTTGAGAGAAGCCGCATTGTCGCGGGCCACGGGCAGCATGCGCACGTCCGCGCCTTTGCCTTCAAACATCGCGGCCAGACCAAAGCTGTTGGAGGCGACAATCTGATCTTCTGCCGGGGTTTCCCCAGGCTGCACCAATTCATCACCTGTGGCGAGGATTGCAATGATGGGTTTGCGGGCCACTGGCACACGGGCGATGTTCATGGCGGCCAGCAAGGCAATATCCGCAGGGCGCAGCAACAGGGGGGCAGAGATCTTTTGACCCTTGGCAAAATCGCCACCAGCGGGGCGGATGTTGTCTTTGGTTCCGATCTTGTGCCCCAAGGTGATCAGATCACCGCGCCGCGTTGTATCCTCTTGAATAACAACAAAATCTGCGCCGTCAGGGATGGGGGCTCCGGTGAAAATTCGCACCGCTTGCCCGGCTTTCAATTTGCCCCCGAACCGATGGCCGGCTGCCGCTTCGCCCACGACCTTGAACATCGCGTCCGGCTCTACCTCGGCGCGGCGCAGGGCGTAGCCATCCATTGATGATGCCGCAAAAGGTGGCTGCGTGCGGGTTGCGGTCACATCGCGGGCCAGAACCCGACCAGCGGCTTGTCGCAACGGCACTTCTTCTACATCAAGCGGTGCAACCAGATCCAACACTTGTTGCAGCGCCTCGGCGACGGGAATCATTCGGATGCCTCGTATCGCCCTGATTTTCCGCCATCTTTCAACATTACCCGGATGCCGCCGATCTCCATTGACTTGTCGACGGCCTTGGACATGTCATAAACCGTGAGCGCGGCGGTGGAGGCCGCGGTAAGCGCCTCCATCTCAACCCCGGTTTGGCCGGTGGTTTTCACAGTGGCGGTGATGCGGATGCCGGGCAGGGTTTCATCGGGCTCCAGATCGACGCTAACCTTGGTAATCGGCAGGGGATGGCACAGAGGGATCAGATCGGCGGTGCGTTTGGCCGCCATGATGCCTGCCAGCCGGGCCACGCCCAGCACATCGCCCTTCTTGGCGCGGCCTTCGGTAATGATATCAAAGGTTTCGCGCTGCATCTTGATGTGGCCTTCGGCCACGGCGATCCGCGATGTGATGTCCTTGTCCGAGACATCCACCATATGGGCGTCACCCTTGGCGTCAAAATGGGTGAGGGCCATCACATGCCTCCGGCGGTCAGGGGATTGGCGAGCAAATCGCGGGTCGCGATCTCAACATTCTCTTGCCGCATCAGGCTTTCTCCAATCAGGAACACCCGTGCACCATAGCGCGCCATATCGGCCAGATCGTCCGGGGAGTTCAGGCCTGATTCCGAGACCATCATCCGGTCCCCCGGCACCTGTTTGGACAGGGTGCGGGTCACATCAAGAGAGGTTTCGAAGGTCTTGAGATTGCGGTTGTTTATGCCGATCATCCGGCTTTTCAATCTGGTGGCACGCTCCAGCTCTTCGGCGTCATGCACTTCGATCAGCGCATCCATGCCCCAATGGGCGGCGGCGTCTTCAAGCTCAGCCGCCTGTTCGTCAGACACAGACGCCATGATGATCAAGATACAATCGGCCCCCAGCGCCCGCGCCTCGGCGACCTGATAGGTGTCATACATAAAATCCTTGCGGAGGGCGGGCAGGTTGCAAGCTGCGCGTGCCTCGACGAGATAGTCCTTGGCCCCCTGAAAGCTAGGCGTGTCGGTCAGAACCGACAAACAGGTTGCGCCGCCCGCGGCATAGGCCTGCGCCAATGCGGCGGGGTCGAAATCGGCGCGGATCAACCCTTTGGACGGGCTGGCTTTCTTAATCTCGGCGATCAGGCCGTAGCCCTGCCGCGAGGCATCAAAAAGCGCCTCGGCAAAGGGGCGCACGGCGCTCGCGGCTTGCGCTTCGGCTTCGACGTCGCTGAGCGGTTTTGCGGCCTTGTCGGCGGCAACTTCTTCCAGCTTGTAGGCTTTGATCTTGTCGAGAATGGTATCGGTCATGGCAGCTTTCTCATGGGTTGGCCCAGTTTATGACCCCCATGCCGCGGGCCTGCAACCATG
>Ga0316204_10007706_pt1 | contig 15514 bp, 15 predicted proteins | sample 6monrhotite_MG_2_FD_205661 | JGI IMG/M metagenome (GOLD analysis project Ga0316204, IMG submission 205661) | Microbial mat bacterial communities from mineral coupon in-situ incubated in ocean water Damariscotta River, Maine, United States -... | ecosystem: Environmental > Aquatic > Marine >... | reverse complement strand
TTGTTTGCCGCCTTAGTTTTAGCATCGGCTTTGCTGATAATACCACGATCAAGCAATTCTTTTAGGTTCTGATCGAGTGTCTGCATACCAATAGACTGGCCCGTTTGTATTGCAGAGTACATCTGCGCGACTTTATTTTCACGAATCAGGTTACGTATTGCAGGTGTACCGATCATAATTTCATGCGCTGCCACTCGCCCCCCGCCCACTTTCTTTAGTAGTGTCTGTGAGATTACAGCTCTTAAGGATTCTGACAGCATGGCTCGCACCATGTCTTTCTCCGCAGCGGGGAATACATCAACAATACGGTCTACGGTTTTCGCGGCTGAGCTGGTATGTAATGTACCGAATACAAGGTGACCGGTTTCTGCGGCAGATAACGCGAGACGAATCGTTTCAAGGTCACGCATCTCCCCCACCAGAATAACATCAGGGTCTTCACGAAGTGCAGAGCGCAAAGCCTCACTAAACCCCATGGTATCTCGATGAACTTCACGCTGGTTCATCAGGCATTTTTTACTTTCATGAACAAATTCTATGGGATCCTCAATTGTCAGGATATGGCCATAATCATTTTCATTCACATGGTTAACCATACCTGCCAGGGTAGTGGACTTACCCGAGCCCGTCGGGCCAGTTACCAGCACAATACCACGAGGGGTTTCAGAGATTTCTTCAAAGATTTTCGGTGCGCCTAACTCTTCTAAAGTCAGAATCTTTGATGGGATGGTTCTAAACACCGCACCAGCACCACGATGATGATTAAACGCATTAACACGGAAACGAGCCAGACCGGGAATTTCAAAGGAGAAATCCACCTCCCAGTACTCTTCATAAGTTTTTCTCTGCTTATCATTCATGATGTCATACACCATGGCATGAATTTCTTCGTGCGGCATTGCATCTACATTAATACGCCTGACATCACCATCAACCCGTATCATTGGCGGCAAACCAGCCGAAAGGTGTAAATCTGATGCGCCATTTTTCACACCAAAAGCCAGTAATTGTGCAATATCCATTAATCCCCCCTGATTGCCCTGTGAAATATGCTCAGCCAGGCATGCTATACACTGACGTGACTTGAAAGAGCCTGGCTCTTCATAGAACATAGTAATATGGACAATATGTTATTCGTACTCTGCTTAGCTTAAACAGCAGAATTCATTTATTCTATTTATAGTCAATAATTTAACAGGCTTCAAACAAATGACCAGCCCTATTTCTATAAACCAATCTGCAAATATTGCAGAGAATGTTCAGCAAATCCAGCAAAACATCATCAACTTTTGCCAGCAGTACGGTAGAAACCCGGATGAAGTCCGATTACTGGCGGTTAGCAAAACGAAACCCATTGAAGACATTCGGGCCGCTTATGCTTCAGGTCAGCGGCTATTTGGTGAAAATTATCTTCAGGAAGCCCTGCAAAAAATTAGCGAGCTGGAAGATCTTGATATCGAGTGGCACTTTATTGGGGCTATTCAGTCGAATAAGACCCGTGATATTGCTGAGCATTTCTCATGGGTTCATAGTATAGATCGTCTAAAGATCGCTCGCAGACTTAGCGCACAAAGACCGCCCGAATTACCCGCTCTAAATGTATGCCTTGAAGTCAATATTAGTGAGGAAGAAAGTAAATCAGGCTTTAAGCTTGCTGAGCTTGAAGCCGCAATTGATGAAATAAGCCAGTTACCAAACCTGGCATTACGCGGATTAATGGCAATACCGGCTCAAGCCGAAGGTTTGCAGGAGCAGCGTGTTATATTTTCTAAAATGAAACAGACCTTAGATAGGCTCAAACACAAACACCCGCAGCTAGATACTTTATCAATGGGCATGACCAATGATATGCAGGCGGCTATTGCTGAGGGCAGCACTATTGTGCGCATCGGCACGGCTATTTTTGGAGAGCGTGGTACATAAAACAAAAGCTTTTTACCGCCAATGAACGCAAATACACGCTAATGCTTTGGTTTAGGCGCCTGTGGCGCACTAAGTCAATATTTACAGCCAGGAACAGACCACTGTAGAGTATTGCTGCATTCAAAATAACAGCCCCCTACCTCTGTGGTATCACCACCGGGGACAGAGCTCAAAAAGCAGCAGCCTGTCCCGGGCAAATGAAACTGCGGTAAACAGCTTTTATGTTTAAGTCGAAAGCTGCTTTAATTAACTCTATAATACGCCAGACACATTACAGGTTTTAGAAATAATATGACAAATCACATTTGCTTCATTGGTGGCGGAAATATGGCCAGCAGCTTAATTGGTGGCCTGATCAATAATGATCATGCCGCGAGTAAGATAACCGTGACTGACCCTGATGCAAAAAAACTCAAACAATTACAGCAACAGTTTTCTATAAACATTTTTACTGATAATTTACAGGCAGTAGAAAATGCCGATGTGATAGTACTTGCAGTTAAACCTCAGATTTTGCGAGATGTTTGCGAGCACATCAAAACAGTGTGTGCGACTAAATCGCCTTTATTTATTTCAATTGCCGCGGGTATCCGCTCCACTGATATAGATCGCTGGCTTGGCAATGAAAACGCTATTATACGCTGCATGCCAAACACTCCGGCTCTAATCCAGGCAGGTGCAAGCGGTTTATTCGCCAATAAAGCCAGCACCCAGGCACAAAAAGATATTGCCGAGAAAATTTTAAGCTCCGCAGGCATCACCCTTTGGGTAGAAAAAGAGTCATTACTTGATGCTGTTACCGCCGTATCTGGATCAGGCCCGGCCTATTTTTTTCTTTTTATGGAAGCGATGCAACAGGCGGGGCATAAGCTTGGCCTGAGCGAGCAAACCGCAAGCTTACTCGCGCGCCAAACCGCTCTCGGGGCTGCTCGTATGTCTATGGAAGGCACAGACGACCCAGCTACATTACGCACCAAAGTCACTTCGAAGGGCGGCACTACAGCTGCAGCGCTTGCCTCATTTGAAGCCAGCAACTTCAGCGAAATTGTTGAACAGGCATTAACCGCAGCGCGTGACAGGGCGATTGAGCTGGCTGATGAGTTAGGCAAACTCTAGTTATGCATAGGCCACTTTAAAGTACATGATTGGCACAGTGGCACAAGGACTCTGAGAAAAGATTGATTTTAGTTTTTAAATACACATAACGTTCAGGCACACGTTTAAGTGAACTGCAGGTTACTCAGCGTCTCTGTGTCATGTTTATGATAATAATATTAACCGGAATTTACACCTATGAACCCTTTTATTTTTTTAATTGATATTCTATTCCAGCTTTATGCAACAGCACTGCTTATTCGATTATTGCTGCAGTGGGTTCGTGCTGATTTTTACAATCCTGTTTCACAGTTTCTTGTAAAAATAACTGACCCGGTGGTTAAACCTCTACGCCGAATCATCCCGGGTTTTGGCGGAATAGATGTAGCCACATTACTCCTGGCAATTACTGTTATAGCTTTAAAGTCAATGATAGTGTTTCAGACAGTTAATCCACTTGTGATTGCTATTGTTTCTTTAGAGGCAACCATCACGCTTTGCCTGAATATTTTTTTATACGCGATTATCATCCAGGCAATACTCAGCTGGGTAAATCCAGACCCTTATAATCCGGCTGTCAGTTTATTAAATAGTTTGACTTTTCCCATTCTAAAGCATTTCAGAAAACTTATTCCCCCTATCAGCGGCATGGACATATCACCCATATTTGCCATTATTACGCTACTGTTTGTGCAGTATTCTATTCATTATATTTTTGCCAGTGCTTTTGGCTAAACAAGTAAGCATTTAAAGAAAAAGAAAGCGCAAATTACGGATTTATGCGCCTGCGGCGAACTACACATATTTAATGCTTTTAACCTTATTTGCATGCATTTGCGTTTTCTTTTTCTTTTTCTACAGGATGCGCTGGCTTTTTTGCGCAGCGTATTCATGGGCAAATAGCGTGTAAAAAAAGCCAGCACACCCTGCATTAGGACAGCAATAGCTTAATCGACAAAAACAAACTCCATAGTGCAAACAATATCACCAGCCCTCCGGCCATATATCTAACTGACTGCTTCTGCACAAACTGTTTCAGCTGACTGGCAAATAGCCCCATAGCCAATAAGTTTGGGAGTGTTCCCAGGCCAAAACTCAGCATCAATAATGCCCCCTGCTGGAAACTTCCCGATGACACTGACCAGACCAACACACTATAAACCAGGCCACAGGGTAACCACCCCCACAAAATGCCTAACATTGCTGCATGCAAAGGAGATTTTACGGGTAAAAGCTTTTGCGCAAGCGGTTGAATATATCGCCAGACATGAGCTCCAACTTTTTCCAAACCCACCAACGCCATCCACAGACCAGAAATATAAAGTCCCATCAACAACATAAATATGCCAGCGAAAAGTTGTAACATTACCTGTATAAACTGAATTTCTGTCCAGTGACTTAACATCCAGCCAAGCGCTCCCATTAACCCTCCGGCCAGAGAATAACTGAACAATCTCCCTGCATTGTATGCCAGCAACAGGCTAATCAATGAAAACCTGCCGCTTTTTTTATCTTGCTGTGTAGCAAAACTTAAAGCCCCGACAATGCCCCCACACATACCAACACAGTGCACACCGCCCATTAATCCGACAGTAAATGCTGTTATATAAGTAAATTCATGCATTTTCTTTCAAGTTTTTTAACAAAACCCTTGTATTACAGTGCAAAAGCACTAACAATCCACTCACTGAATAATTTTTTACTTATTCACTCATTAAAATAAACAGTTGATCACATCAACAACCATAGGAGCATCTAGTATGGCGGTTAAAAAGAAAGCTGCAAAGAAAAAAGTAGTCAAGAAAAAGGCTGCAGCAACTGCTGTTAAAAAGCCACCTACCAAAAGTGAAATTCTGAACCACATTTCTGGTGAGACAGAACTAAGCCGTAAAGAAGTGACAGCTGTGCTGGAAAGTCTGTCTGGCCTGATAGAGAAGAACATTAAGCCTCGCGGCCCTGGCTTCTTTAACTTACCTGGCCTGTTAAAAATCAAAGTCATCAAGAAACCAGCGACTAAAGCACGCAAGGGCACTAACCCATTCACTGGTGAAGAAATGATGTTTAAAGCCAAGCCTGCTCGTAAAGTTGTTAAAGTACTGCCTTTGAAAGGCTTAAAAGATATGGTGTAACCACCATTATCTGTGCTTTATCTCGGGGATATGTGTTTTCGCATATCCCCGTTTTGTTTTAAATTTTTATATTACATAGTTACTTAAGCTCAGCAGCTTTAGTTTACCTGCCTGGCTCGCTATCTGGACTATTACTGCAATTTTCACGATTATTTCATGTTTTTGTGAAATCGTCTGCCCTCAACAGGCAATTAGGGGCAAAGCCATTTGGAACACTTGCCGCGATTCTTTATAATAATGCAATGATATGAATACACTGGCAGATAAACTCCCTAAATCACTGGACGCACAATCTATTAATCTTAATAAGATTAATCGGATAATGCCGCCTATACTCACGATTTTACTCATCATTGCCTGCGCCTACACACTTTCTCAAATTACCTGGGCACTTATTCCCGGTGAAGACAACCTCAACGCCTCACCCTCTACTGGCCTGCAAAATACGCCGGCCAAACAAAGCAGAAGCTACCAGCACATTAGTGATGCGCACCTGTTTGGTACTTTTAAACAAAGCACGGCAAGCGTTGTTAAAACTGAAGCTCCTGATACCAGACTCAACCTGACTCTAAAAGGAGTACTCTCAGCCACGCCAATGGAGCTTGCTACAGCGATTATTTCATTGGGTAAAAATGGCAAGGAAGATATTTATTCCGTGGGTGACAAGGTTTCCAGCGCCAGTGTTGTTGAAATCCATGCTGACAGAGTTATTTTAAAGCGCGGTGGAAAGATGGAGACTCTGCGTTTACCAAAAGATTCTGATGACAGTTTTATAAAGTCATCTCCCACAGCCAGCCAAAACCGATCCGATGCATCTCGCCCAACAAGCCCCGGCGCGGTATTATCTGACATCCGTAAACAGATACTTAAAAATCCAACATCATTTGGAAAATACGCCATACCTGTCCCGTACAATGAGAACGGTAAACTACGTGGTTATAGACTTCAGCCTCAAGGTGATAGCACTTTATTTGAGTCGGTTGGCCTAAATCCAGACGATGTTCTTATTGCGATTAATGGCGTTGAACTTAATAACCCTGCCAAGGGCCTTAAAGCCTTAAGAAGTTTGCAAAAAGCAAAACAGGTAGACTTAACCATATTACGTAATGGCACAGAAATGCCATTGCATTTTGAAATACCATAAACAGAGATAATCATTTGAAACATCAGGACTCAGTTCATCAGTGGCAAAGGGCAAAAGCAGTATCGGCGGGTATTGTTGCAGCCACAATATTCTTTATTAAAAAAGCGCGCAAACAACTTTCATGCGGCCTGTTAGGCCTGATTGTTCTCTCGTCCCAGTTTGCCGTTGCCGCCGAAAATCAGATTACCTTAAACCTTAAAGAAGCGGATATCCGAGCGCTTATTAGCACTGTTTCCAAATTCACGGGTAAGAACTTTGTAGTTGACCCCCGGGTAAAAGCCAAAGTCACCGTTGTCTCTTCAAAAACTATGTCAGAAACCGAAGTGTATGAGGTATTTCTCTCAGTTCTTCAGGTGCATGGTTATGCGGCTGTACCCGTGGGAAGTATTATTAAGATTGTACCCCAGGTAAATGCAAAACAGGGGCCCTTACCGGTGGTGCGAGGCTCTGACAACACCGGTGACCAGCTTATTACAAAAGTCATTATGTTAGATCACGTACCCGCGGCACAGCTCGTTCCTATTCTACGCCCGCTGGTTCCTCAACAGGGTCACCTGGCCGCTTATAACCCGACCAACACCTTAATTGTTACAGACCATGCGGCAAATATTAAGCGCCTTGTACAAATTATTCGCAATATTGACCGCCCTGAAAGCGACGAACTTGAAATCATTCCACTAAAACATGCATCCGCATCTGAACTGGTACGCATACTCAACTCTCTGCACAGTAGTGGCGGTGGAGCAAAAGCGCCAGCAACCAAGAAAATCACCCTGGCTTCAGATGATCGCACTAACAGCATACTGATGAGCGGAGAACGATCCTCACGACTGAAAATACGCGCAACAATAGCTCATCTTGATACACCACTGGATAACGAAGCCGGCAATACTCACGTGATTTACCTGAAGTATGCTAAAGCCAAAGACATGGTCACCATACTCACCGGTGTTCAGAAAAACCAGGATGCCGCAAAGAAAAAAACCGTTGGAAAAGCGATTGCTTCGGCAAAAAATATAGAGGCTGATATTCAGGCTGATGAGTCAACTAACGCATTGATTATTACTGCTGGGCCCGATGTCGTTAGACGAATGAAGTCTATTATTCGTCAACTGGATATCAGGCGAGCACAGGTTCTTGTGGAATCTATCATTGCCGAAATTTCCAACAATCTCGGCAAGGAGTTTTCTTCACAATTTATCGTGGGTGGTGACAACGCATCAACAAGCAACAATGTGCCTATTGGGGTTGGAAACTTTGGCGGTAGTGGCGGCATTATCGGATTACTCAGTCGTGACCCTTCAACCATTGCCAGTTCTATTGGCGATGGCATCACATTTGGTATAGGCGGAAATGAAGGTACTCGTTTTGCTTTTCTACTAAAGGCGCTTTCTGCAGATGCAGCTACCAACATTCTGTCTACGCCCAGTGTAGTGACTATGGATAATCAGGAAGCGGAAATTGTAATTGCTCAGAATGTTCCTTTCCTTACCGGGTCTTTTACTACTGCCGCAGATGGCGCATCAAACCCGTTTCAGACAGTTGACAGACAGGACGTAGGTATCACCCTGAAAGTCACACCACAAATAAATGAAGGTAATACCATTAAGCTCGACATTGACCAGGAAGTTTCAAATGTATCGGCTTCCGCGGCATCTAATGGCGGCATCATTACAAACAAACGTTCAATCACCACCTCGGTGTTAGTTGAAGATGGTGAGATTCTGGTTCTTGGCGGCTTAATTGATGACAAGTTACGTGACAGTGTTTCTAAAGTTCCTTTATTGGGTGATATTCCTTTATTGGGCTGGTTATTTCGTTCACATACCACGTCTAAGGAAAAGCAAAATTTAATGGTATTTATGCGCCCAAGCATTATGCGCACACCAAATTCAGCTGCCTTCCATACCAATCAGAAATACAATTTCTTACGCGCCCAACAGATCGACGCGGGAGCAAATGGCTTTGGTCTATTAAGTGAAGAAAGCGCACCGCTATTACCTCCGCTTGAAGAACTAAAAAACAAGACGCCCCCAGAAGCACCAGCAGAACCGGAAGCAGAAAAAAAATCAGAAGTCACTGCTCTAAGTAACCAACTCGATGACGATGATGACTTTGACGATGACTACTAGTAATCATTCAAGCGCCGAACTAACGGATAAAATTAACGAAAGTCTCGCTACAAAACTTGTCGACAAAACATCCGATGTTTCTATGGATACGACCTCTCCTGAGCCAGATTCTTCACAGATAGTGCTAAATGTGATTTCACCGCAAAGCATTTCCTATGCTTTTGCAAAACGTTATGGTGTTCTACTCGGAGATATTTCCGAGGACAAGGCACAACTATTTTATACCCCGCCTCTGAACCCTCAGGCGATAGCAGAAGTTCGCCGCATTATCGGTCGCCGTGTTGAGTTGAGTACAATAGAAAGCGAACAACTTGATGCACTACTAGCACAAACCTACGAACAGGATTCCGACCAGGCGATGGCCATGATGGAAGGGGTTAGTGATGAACTCGACCTTGACCAGCTTGCAGAAACCATCGAACCAGAAGACTTGCTGGAAGCTGAAGATGACGCACCCATCATTAAACTGATTAATGCGGTTTTAACTGAAGCGATAAAAATTAGTGCGTCAGATGTGCATATTGAAGCCTTTGAAAATCGCATGCGAATACGCTTTCGTGTTGACGGTGTATTACGTGAAATTTTACAGCCGCCAAAAAATATTGCACCACTGGTTATCTCACGTATAAAAGTTATGTCAAAAATGGATATTGCTGAAAAACGCATACCACAAGATGGCCGTATCTCATTAAAAGTTGCAGGGCGTTCAGTGGATGTTCGTGTATCCACCCTGCCTTCTGGTCATGGTGAGCGCATAGTAATGCGTTTATTAGATAAACAGGCCGGGCGCCTGAACTTGCAGCACCTTGGCATGTCCGAAAAAGATCGAGATCGCTTAAACGACCTTCTACATCACCCACACGGCATTATTCTGGTAACCGGCCCCACCGGATCTGGTAAAACAACAACGCTTTATGCGGGGCTCACTCGTCTTAATGATAAAAGTCGAAATATTTTAACGGTAGAAGACCCAATCGAATATTATCTGGATGGCATTGGCCAGACACAGGTAAACACAAAAGTTGAAATGACTTTTGCCAAGGGGCTTCGAGCCATCTTACGTCAGGACCCTGATGTGGTTATGATTGGTGAGATTCGTGATCTCGAAACCGCCTCTATTGCGGTTCAGGCAAGTTTAACCGGCCACCTTGTTTTATCAACATTACATACAAATACGGCTATTGGTGCAGTGACTCGTTTACGCGACATGGGAGTAGAACCTTTTTTACTCGCCTCAAGTTTAATCGGAGTGCTTGCACAACGTTTAGTTCGTCAGTTATGTCCACACTGCAAACAGGCCCACACCGCCATAGAAAGCGAATGTGAGTGGCTTGATTTAACACCCGATAAAGCACCGCAAATTTATACACCAAAGGGCTGTACTGAGTGCAATCAGCTTGGTTACATCGGGCGAACCGGTGTTTATGAACTGGTACCTGTTGATGACAGGTTACAACAAATGATTCACGATGGTGAAGGCGAGCAGGCAATGGAGAGGTATGCCCGCACTTATACCACCAGCTTACGCGCCGATGGTAAACGCCTGGTTCTTGAAGGCACTACTTCACTAGAAGAAGTATTACGTGTGTCTCGAGAAGACTAAAACGGACAATAGCTATTATGTCAGCATTTGAATACATCGCACTAGACCCTAAAGGCCGAGAAAAGAAAGGCGTAATTGAGGGCGACACTCCCCGCCAGGTTCGACAGATGTTGCGCGACAAAGGCATGACGCCTTTACAGTTAGAAACCGCTGCCAATCAGGAAAAAAAACAGAAAGACAAACCTGTACAGATGTCACGCCGAGGCATTAGCTCAAGTGAGCTCGCCCTGTTCACACGACAGTTAGCTACTCTGGTACGCGCGGCCATTCCGATAGACGAAGCACTATCTGCAGTTGGCCAGCAAACAGAAAAGCCACGCATCAAAAGCATGGTGTTTGCACTGCGCTCTAAAATTTTAGAAGGCCACACACTTGCTGCCGGGCTTGCTGATTTTCCAAAAATATTTCCTGATCTTTTCCGTGCAACCGTGGCTGCAGGCGAGTCATCCGGGCACCTGGATATTGTGCTCGACCGTTTAGCTGACTACACTGAAAGCCGTCAACAAATGGCCTCCAAGATTGCACAGGCAACGATTTACCCGGCAATATTAACTGTTATGGCTTTTTTAGTGGTCACGGGTTTATTAATATTTGTAGTACCACAAATAGTTGAAGTCTTTGATACATCTGGACAGAAATTACCCGGTATAACTATGGCCATGATCTGGCTCAGTGAGTTTTTACAAGCCTGGTGGTGGGCACTTTTTCTGTTCGCAGCTGTAGCATTTTTTTCTATTCATAAATTATTATCCATTACTTATTATAAACGCCGCTTTCACTTATTTGTTTTAAAACTCCCTGTCGTTGGCAAGCTTGTAAGAGGTTTAAACACAGCACGGTTTTCACGCACCTTAAGCATACTTTCTTCCAGTGGTGTGCCCGTACTTGATGCTTTACAACTTGCCGCTCCGGTGGTTGCCAATCTGCCAATGCGGGATGCGGTTCTAGATGCAGCAGAGAAAGTTCGCGAAGGCTCAAGTATTTATTCGGCTCTGGATCGCAGTAAACTCTTTCCACCTATGACCCTGCACCTAATCGCCAGTGGTGAAAAATCCGGCAACCTTGAAGACATGTTAGACAAAGCAGCCCTGCAACAGGAAAGAGAACTGGAAATGTCAATTGCCACCTTTATGGGCCTGTTTGAACCACTGCTTATCGTTGCAATGGGCGGCATTGTATTGCTGATTGTTTTATCAATTCTTTTACCCATTATTAACATGAATGACCTGGTGCAGTAACTAAAGCCATTCATCACCAGCCACGAGTTCACAGCTAATTTATGCCATTCACACCTTTTCATATGGGCCCTGGCATTTTAATAAAGGCCATTTTGCAAAGCAGTTTCAGCTTAATGGTGTTTGGCTGGGCACAAATTATCATGGACCTGCAGCCACTGTTTATCATCCTCAACGGCCATGGGCATATTCATGGTTTTTCACACACTTATATTGGTGCGGGTTTACTGGCTATTTTTTCTGCACTATCAGGCAAATATTTATCCGAACAGGGCCTGCTTTTTATCGGCATTTCAAAACCAGACAAACTCATTAAGATTAGTTGGTGGGTGGTTTTTTCAAGCGCCTTCATTGGCACCTTTAGTCATGTATTTCTCGACAGCATGATGCATGCAGATGTAGAACCATTTTATCCGTTCGCCTTAAGCAATAATTTTCTGGGTTTGCTGAGTTATGACGCGATCTATAAACTATGTGTTTATTCTGGATTGCTTGGGGCCGCAGTATATTATTTAGTGTATTTCTTAAAATTAAAAGAAACCGCAAATAAACGCAAATAAACGCAAATGTTTGTATTGTCGCGCCTGCGGCGCACAATAAATAAATTATATGCTTTTGACTTTATTTGCGTGCATTTGCGTTTTCTTTTTCTTGTGCTTTTTTTCTAAATATCTCAATTAGCAACAAATACACCAGCCCAGCTACCGCACCATATAAATGCGCATTAATTGCCACGCTGCCACCGGTCATTGACTCAGAACCGGGAAGCGCTCCGTTTAACTGCTCCCAGGCTATTTTTGCTACTATTAATAGTAGCAACATCACACCACTTAGTTTATAGCGCTGCAATTCCCAGCGCCCACCTATAATAAACAGGCCATGCAACACCCCTGAAAATCCGACATAACGCTCATACTGCATATCAATCATTATCCCTGCGCTGCAAAAGAGAGATATAAAAACAATAGCCAGTAACCAGTATGTACTGGATCGATAAGCAGAAAAGAAAAAGGCGAACAGGCATAAGCCCGCCATATTCAAAAAAAAGTGACTCCAGTTAAGATGGGTAAGATGAGCCGTTAACAAACGCCAGAGCTGCCATTGATCAAGCAGGGCCCTGTCAAATCGCAAATAAGCCTCTAACTGGAATGCCTGAATCAAAAAACACAACCCCATGAGAACTAGCCAGAGTTTATAGCGTCCAATCTGTTGTAAGATAACTGTCATATGCGATTATTCTGCCATCTGGTATGATAATGCCGCAGAGTTTAACCATATATTCTTAACGGAGCTACCAGTGAAAAGACTTTCCACCAGGCAACAGGGATTTACACTAATCGAAATTATCGTCGTTGTTGTCATTATCGGCATTCTCGCAACGGTTGTTGCACCTAAATTTCTGGGTAAAACAGACGATGCACGCATTATTAAAGCAAAAAGCGATATACAGGCACTAGAAAGCGCACTTGATCTATACAAGCTGGATAATTTCATCTACCCATCCACTGAACTTGGCCTTGAAGCACTGGTCAATCAACCTTCAGAAGATGATGCACCCAACTGGCAAAAAGGTGGGTACTTAAAGAAATTACAGAAAGATCCATGGAATCATGACTATGAATACTCATATGATGAAGGCATACTAAAAATTACTTCTCTGGGTGCAGACGGTGTTGAAGGTGGCCAGGATGTCGCCGCCGACATTAGCAATCTGGACTGACACGCCTGTTACCTATCAGTTATGCGTCTCTCCTCAGCCCCTCGCATAAAATCATATTCGAAGGGTTTCACCCTCATAGAAATACTGGTGGTTGTAATTATCATCAGTATTTCTATTGGTATGGTCGTTGTTAATATTTCCGGCAATAGCGAAGAAGACATTGTTAAGGAAGAAATAACTCGTCTTCAGCAACTATTACGTTTTGCACATGAGCAGGCGGTGATTCGCGCTGAGGAATACGGGGTGATGTTTTATACCACCGGTTATCAATTTTTGCGTTATACCGAAGATGATGAAGAGTGGTCTGAAGTCAGTGACAAACTTCTACGCCCTCGGCGCCTGCGCGAACCTCTGGAAATTGACCTGTATATTGAACAGGTTCCCCAGGAGCTATTAAATTCAATTGATGATGATCCTGCACTAGAGGATGAAAGTGAAAACAGACTCGCCACCATTGCATCGGATGACCCTTCAAATATTAGTCAGCAAACACAGGATACTGCCCGCAAAAGAAACCCACCCAAAGTTGTCCTGTTATCGAGCTCAGAGCTGGAAACCGCATTTGAACTAAGAATTCGAATTCCCGGCACCGATATAGAAGAGTTTCTCGAAGGACATATTCAGGGTGAGTATGAGCTCATTAATGCCAGTGAATAAGCCAAATAAAGGGTTTACATTAATTGAGGTGATGGTCGCACTAACCATTATTGCCATTGCCCTGGCATCCTTAATTAAAGCTTCCGGTAGCCACACCAATTCCGCTGGTATTTTAAAAAACAAAACACTGGCTCATTATGTTGCAATAAATGAAGCCATGCGCTTACAAATAGATAAGGCATGGCCTAATCTGGGGAAGACTCAAAAATCAACTGAAATGGCCAATAGAGAATGGTACTGGACACGCGAAGTCATTAAGGGCAATAAAGAGGACACCATACGGAAAGTTACCTTTACCGTTTTTCTGGATGACAACAGAGAGCAAAATATCACTCGCATCGAGTCCTCATTATTAAACCCTGAGGTTAAATAATGAGCATAAAGAGAGACCATCAGACCGGCTTCACGCTTATTGAAGTCATTATTGCGATTGCAATATTCGCAATTGTTTCAACGCTCTCTTATACCGGTTTGCAATCTGTTATCAATAGCAAATCAAAAACCGAAGCATCACTAGATCGCCTCAAGCAATTGCAACTAAGCATGCTCACTATGAGTACCGATATGCAGCAACTTGCGGATAGAAATGGCAAAGACGCATTGGGTGGTAAATTACGTAAATTAACCACTCACAATGAAGACACCATTGTCAGTTTTACTCGTGGCGGCTGGCGCAACCCTGCCCATAGAGCCAGAAGCACTCTACAGAGAGTCGCCTATTACATAGAAGAAAACTCACTGTATAGAAGATACTGGTACCACGTTGATCGCGCAGATGAGGAACAATATGTTGATAGAGAGCTGATTAACAATATTGATGAATTAAGCCTGCGCTTTCTAAGCAGTGAAAATGAATGGTCAGAAGACTGGCCAACTGACCAGGCGCTTGCCAACGGTTTCAACACCCCGCTGCCTCGAGCGGTAGAGATTAATCTCAAAATGAGTGACTGGGGATTGGTGACACGACTGGTCAAGGTAGCGTTATGATTTCAATGCGCAAGAGCACTACCTACAGGATCAGCACAAACACACATCAGTCTGGAGTGGCCCTGATTACCGCCTTATTAATTGTTTCACTGGCGACAATTTTAGCCGTTTCGCTGGTAGATCATTTACACTATGACACCCGTAGAACACAGAATATTTTACGCCTGGACCAGGCCGATTTAGCAAATACACTCATTATAGATGGCTCAAGGGTGATGCTTACTTTTGATGGCAAACTAAATGAATACGATACATTATTAGAAGCTGGTGCCTTTGACATAAAAATGAATGAGTTTATTGCAACCAGCAACCCGATAAGAGGCGGAAGCGCAGAGGTTCACATCATTGACTTACAGGGCTGCTTTAATCTGAACAATGTGGTGCAACAGGACGGCAATAACCGCAGCCCTGAAGCAGCTACTGCTTATACAAACCTGCTTCTCGCACTGGACTTTTCCAATATTACACCACCCCCCAATATAGCCCAGCTGGTAGATAGCCTGGTTGACTGGATTGACAGCAATCAACAACCAGACCCAGGAGGCAACGGGGCTGAATTTGACTATTATTCAAGCCTTGAAGTCCCTTATCAAACATCAGATTCACCACTTGCAAGTATTAGCGAGCTAAACCTCATTCAGGGTTATAACCAGGAGGTTATTGATGTGTTAAAAGATCACGTGTGTATTCTCCCGTTGAGCGCAACCCCATCAAATATCAATATCAACACCGCCAGTTCTGAAGTGATACAATCTTACCTGGTTAACAAGAAACACACGGAAGATCTGGTTGAGTATCGTGATGAAAATACGACCCTGGAGGCAGCTGTGTTCGACACCAACGAAAAGATCAAAAGCAAAGCAAAGTCTTTAGGTGTCGATGACAAGGT
>Ga0316204_10007702_pt1 | contig 15518 bp, 13 predicted proteins | sample 6monrhotite_MG_2_FD_205661 | JGI IMG/M metagenome (GOLD analysis project Ga0316204, IMG submission 205661) | Microbial mat bacterial communities from mineral coupon in-situ incubated in ocean water Damariscotta River, Maine, United States -... | ecosystem: Environmental > Aquatic > Marine >... | reverse complement strand
GAGGTTTGCTCACACAATTGGTGAGTTTGGTGTGGTGTTGATGATTGGTGGAAATATTCCAGGTGAAACCCAGGTGCTCTCCATCGCGATCTATGATCATGTTGAAATGCTGGAGTATGGTCAGGCGCATATCTTGTCGGCAGGTATGATCGTGTTCTCCTTTGTGGTGTTGTTGATGCTCTATTATGTGAACCGTCATTTTGAGGTGCGCAGCCGATGAGTGGCGGTATCACTGCACAATTCAGTGCGAAGCATGCTAACTTTCAGTTAGATGTAAGTTTTACTCTGCCAAGTAAAGGGGTCAGTGTGCTATTTGGTCACTCTGGCTCGGGTAAGACGACCATTTTACGCTGTATTGCGGGTTTAGAGCCTGATATCAAAGGGGCTCTTTGCGTTGATGGGCACTATTGGCAATCCCCAGAGACTAGCTTCATCCCACCTCATCAGCGGCCTATCGGCTATGTTTTTCAAGAGGCCAATTTATTTGCCCATCTTGATGTACAAAACAATATTGAATTCGGCTTAAAGCGCCTTAAACTCAGTGAGCGAGTGATGCAGAGTGTTACCGTGGTGGAGATGCTGGGTATTGGTCACTTGCTGAGCAGGCAAGTTACCCATCTCTCTGGGGGGGAGCGACAGCGGGTGGCGATCGCCCGAGCGCTGCTTACTAGCCCACAGTTACTGTTAATGGATGAGCCGCTATCTTCTCTGGATGAGCGGAGTAAGCAGGATATTTTACCTTACCTTGAACGATTGCACGATGAGCTGTCGATTCCCATGGTCTATGTGAGTCATTCACAAAAAGAGGTCAGTCGCCTTGCCGATCATCTGGTGTGGCTAGAGCAGGGGCAGGTGAAGGGGGAAGGCCCAATACAGCCGCTGATGGCGCGTTTTGATCTTGCCGCGACTCAAGGGGAAGAGGCGGGAGAGGTGATGATTGCTACACTACTGGCCCATGATGAACATTATCATATGAGCTGTTTACAGTGTGCCTGTGGTGAGTTATGGGTGAAAAAAGTAACCCGGGCTATCGGCGCTGAGGTGCGGGTACATATTCCCGCTAAAGATGTCAGTCTTACCCTACAACAGGCTGAGGATAGTAGCATTCAAAATATCTGGCTAATGATTGTGGCTGAGATATCTGAGGTGACAGATGGTCAGGTGATGTTACAACTTCGCGCCACAGAGAGCGACGATTCGGCGTTGCTGTTATCGCGTATTACCTTAAAGTCGTTAGAGCGTTTGCAGCTGCAGCCCGGTAGTGCCTGTTACGCGCAGATTAAGAGTGTCGGATTGCTGTAGGCGGTTAGCGGGATTTGACTCGATAAATGTCAGCATCTCCACTTTCAGGTAAACTAGGGCTATTTTTACCTGCCAGGTCCGCCTATGAGTGGTTGTAGTTTCGATGTGAATTGTGTGGCGTGTCCACGCTTGAGCCAGTTTTTGGCTGATTTACGTATCCAGTACCCTGATTACCACAATCTACCTGTTGCTCCATTTGGTGCTGATCAAGCACATTTATTGGTTGTTGGCCTTGCCCCAGGCATGCATGGCGCTAATGCTAGCGCAAGAGCATTTACCGGAGATGATTCTGGGGTGATGCTGTATGAAACGCTGCATAAATATGGTTTTGCATCAAAGCCTGTTTCGGTGTCTGCGGATGACGATCTTGAGTTGATTGATTGCTGTATCACTAACGCGGTGAAGTGTTTGCCCCCCCAAAATAAGCCAGTCACCGCTGAGGTCAAAGCGTGTAATCACTTCTTAGTGAATGAGATTAATGGCTTACCTTCGGGGGCGGTACTGGTCGCTTTGGGCTCGATTGCCCATGATGCCATTCTGCGTGCACGGCAGCTGAAGAAAAAGGAGTATAAATTTGCCCACCATGCGCGGCATGATTTGGGCAATGGCCTGACGCTAATCGACTCCTACCATTGCAGCCGTTACAACACGCAAACTAAGCGCTTAACCACGGCGATGTTTGAGGCGGTGTTTGCGACGGCTAGAGAGATACTTGGTTAAATATGCCTGATAATTTTGATTCCAAGCATTTCATAAAAAATGTCACCAGCAAGCCCGGTGTTTATCACATGATAGATGCAGAGGGCAGTGTGATCTATGTGGGTAAGGCGAAGAATTTAAAGAATCGTCTCTCCAGCTATTTTCGCAAAAATGTTGATAACCCGAAGACCAGGGTGATGGTGGCGCAAATTGCCGATGTACAGGTAACGGTAACCCACACCGAGGGTGAAGCATTGTTGCTGGAAAATAACCTGATTAAGGAGCTTAAGCCGCGTTATAATATCTTGCTTAGGGATGATAAGAGCTATCCGTATATTTTTCTTTCCAGCAATGATGACTTTCCTAGGCTTAGCTACCACCGAGGGGCGAAACGGGCCAAAGGGCGTTACTTTGGACCTTATCCCAGTGCTGGATCGGTGCGTGAATCGCTTAATTTGTTGCAAAAGATCTTTCCGGTGCGACAGTGTGACGATACCTTTTATCGCAACCGTACCCGTCCTTGTCTGCAATATCAAATTAAGCGTTGTACCGCCCCCTGTGTGGATTTAGTCAGTAAAGAGGATTACGCCGAAGACGTAAGCCATGCGGTGATGTTTTTGGACGGGCGTAATGAGCAGGTGATTGATGATTTAGTGCAGCGCATGGAGAGTGCTTCAAAGGCGCTGGCGTTTGAGAAGGCGGGCCACTATCGTGATCAAATTATAAACCTGCGCCGTGTACAAGAGAAACAGTATGTTAGCAATGAGGGGGGGGATCTCGATATACTCGCTTGTGAAGTGGAAAACGGCATCGCCTGTGTCCAGCTGTTTTTTATTCGTGGTGGGCGCAACTTAGGTAATAAGAGCTTCTTTCCCAAACAGACGGCACATGCAACACCATCGGAGGTTTTGGCGGCATTTTTGCCCCAATATTACCTCGCATCTCACCATGCTCAGGGGGAAATCCCACGGCGTATTCTACTTAACCATTCATTAGAGGATGGTGCATGGTTGGCGGAACTGCTGGGGGAGCAGGCGGGGTATCCGGTGCAACTTTCCACTGAGGTGCGTAGCGAACGTCGCCGTTGGTTGGATATGGCGATAGAGAATGTACGCATAGCCTTAAAGAGTCATCTTGTCAGTAAGGCGAATATGCAACAGCGTTATGAAGCGTTGCAGGATGCCTTGCAGTTGGATGCGATGCCCCAGCGTATGGAGTGTTTTGATATCAGTCATACCATGGGCGAGGCGACCGTTGCTTCTTGCGTGGTGTTTGATCATCAAGGGCCCGCTAAATCTGATTATCGGCGATTTAATATTACTGACATCACCGGCGGGGATGATTATGCCGCCATGCGACAGGCACTGCTACGCCGTTATACCCGACTTAAAAAGGGTGAGGGAGCACTGCCGGATATTCTGTTTATTGATGGTGGCAAGGGGCAGCTTACCCAAGCCATTGAGGTACTTGAGGAGTTGCAGATTACCGATGTGTTGCTGGTGGGGATCGCCAAAGGGGTGAGTCGAAAGCCTGGTGAAGAGACCCTTTTCTTGTCCGGCTCTGATCACCCCTTTATACTAGAGGCCGATTCGCCAGCTTTGCACCTGATTCAACAGATTCGCGATGAGGCACATCGCTTTGCGATTACCGGCCACCGAGCCCGTCGCGCCAAGGCCCGTAATGTCTCACCACTGGAAGGCATTAGTGGCCTAGGGCCAAAGCGTCGCCAGCAATTGCTGAAGCATTTTGGCGGTATCCAGGAGGTGATGCGCGCTGGAATCGAGGATCTTACCAAGTTAAACGGCATTAGTGCCGAGTTGGCACAACGAATTTATGACCAGTTTCACCAGGATGATGTATAAGTGACTAAAGAAAGTATTCCTAATATTCTCACCTACGGCAGAATTCTGGCGATTCCAGTTTTGATTGTGGTGTTTTACTTACCCGTAACATGGTCAGCCATCACCGCGACAGCGATTTTTATGGTGGCGGGTTTTACTGATTGGCTAGACGGCTATCTGGCGCGTCGCTGGAATCAAACCTCGGCATTTGGTGCCTTTCTTGATCCGGTTGCCGATAAACTGATTGTTGCAGCAGCGTTGATAATTTTAGTTGAGCGAAATCCCACCAGTGTGGAGAGTATCTACCTGGCTTTGCCAACCATTGTGATTATTGGTCGTGAGATTGCCATATCCGCACTGCGCGAATGGATGGCCGAAATTGGTGAGCGCGCCGCCGTTGCCGTTTCAATGATTGGCAAGGTGAAAACGGCCGCACAGATGCTGGCGGTGACGCTATTACTTTATCAGGCACCGATTGCAGGTGTCTCAGCGGCTGATGCGGGCTTAGCGCTGCTCTACATGTCAGCAGGGCTGACACTCTATTCGATGATTATCTACTTGAAAGCGGCTTGGCCGATTCTCACCCAGCACGATTGAGCGAGCTAATGGCGCATTCCCAGGGGACGCTCGCAACACTTAAATATCTGGCTGAACTTAAACTGATCAGCGATCTGGATTACCAGTTCGCTCGATTTCTTGCCCAGCAAGCGCCTGATGTTGATGAAAGCGTATTACTCGCGGCGGCATTGTTGAGTAACCAGACCAGTCAGGGCAATGTCTGTATTGTGCTTTCATCCTTTGCCGACGCTGCTCTGTTTGGTACCGATAAACACCCTGAAGTTGAACCCCTCATCGCCCCTAAACGGGGGATATGGCGTAAAGCTTTGCAAAGCGCTGCTGAGGTGGCAAGCCCGGGTAATCATGGCTTGATGGTTTTAGATACCGCTGATCGGCTTTATCTCGATAAATATTGGCATTTTGAAGCGCAGCTGGCGGTAGCATTGGGGCATCGATCGCAAGGTGTTTTGAGTATTGATCAGCCACTATTACAAGCGGGTTTACAACGTCTTTTTCCCCGCAATAATAGTGAAGTTGATTGGCAGCAGCTAGCCGCTGCGATTGCTGTGCTTAAACCTTTTGCAGTCATTTCTGGAGGCCCCGGTACGGGTAAAACCACGACAGTGACCAAATTGCTCGCGCTGTTGGTGGAGCAGGGTGGAGTAACCCCGCCACGCATCGCCTTGGCGGCACCCACTGGCAAGGCGGCCGCGCGCCTGAGTGAATCCATTAAGGGGAAAAAGCAGGAGATCGATTGTAGCGTGCAAGTCCGTGAATCGATTCCTGGTGACGCGAGCACATTACATCGCCTGCTGGGGGTGATGCCAGGTAAGGTCGGTTTTCGCCATAACCGAGACAACCCACTGCATCTGGATATTTTGGTGGTGGATGAAGCCTCGATGATTGATCTGCCGCTGATGGCTCGCCTGCTTGAAGCACTACCGCCGCTGGCGCGCCTTATTATGCTGGGAGATCGGGATCAACTCGCCTCCGTTGAAGCGGGTAGTGTATTAGGGGATATCTGCCACGCAGGGCTGCGTGACAGCTATACCGCCGAGATGTGCGACCAATTGCAGCAACTGACAGGTACCAATTTAAATCCCCTTAAACAGCTCGACTCACCACTCAACGACTGCATTGCGCTACTACGCAAAAGCTATCGTTTTGATGCGGCGGGTGGCATTGGGGTAGTGGCATCAGCCGTTAACCAAGGTAAGGTGAAGCAGGCTCGCGCGAGTTTTGATGACCTGTTTAACGACAATATTGTGCTCGATGATGTTGCTGTGAATCAACTTCCGATGCGCCTCGGGCAACAAGCGCTGAGCTATTATCGCGACTATCTGAGATGTGATAACCCGGTAACGGCATTACACACCTTTAACCACTTTCGAGTGCTGTGTGCATTACGTGAAGGACCCTTTGGTATTGAACAGGTTAATCAACAGATTGAAAAGGCTCTCAATCAATATCGTTTGATTGATATGCGGCAGCGTTTTTATGCCGGAAGGCCCGTTATGATTACCCGCAATGATTATGGCTTGAAGCTATTTAATGGCGATATAGGGTTGATCTGGCCCGATAGCGATAACGGCGGACGATTACGTGCCTTTTTTATCATGCCAGATGGCGATGTACGGAAAATATTACCGAATCGATTGCCACAACACGAAACCGTTTTCGCCATGACGGTACATAAAAGCCAAGGCTCAGAGTTCGAGCGGGTATTGTTGATCCTGCCAGATGAAGTCTCCCAAGTGGTGAGCCGTGAATTGCTCTATACCGGTATCACCCGTGCTAAGCAGCAGATGACGTTGTGGTCGCCACTGACCATTTTTGAGCAGGCCGTAAGAGCGCGTATGGAACGCGCCAGTGGGCTGGTTGAGCGCTTGAGCGGCATTTGAATACATCTCGCAACGAGATTATTTTATACTTTCAGTGACGGCTGTTATGCTGAAACACTGATGGCGAGTGAGCGCCACTAATAATCATAAGGCTATGTCACATTGCTAGACAAAGATTTTTTAATACTTGGCTTAATTTTCGCGTTAGGCGCTTGGTTTTGGTTTGACTCAATGCGCGCCCACGAGGTGGCGGTTCGCTATTGCAAAAAAATGTGTGAGAAAGAGGGGTGGATCTACCTCGACCAAGCGGTGGTACTAAAAAAACTCTGGCCTAAGCGTAATGGCCGTGGCCGTATTCAATGGCGGCGAGAGTATGCGTTTGATTACAGTACTATCGGAGGTGATCGCCAAGTAGGTTTAGTTGTTATGTTAGGCGCCAGTGTGCAGCAATTGAATATGATGAGTAATGACCACCATGAAGATGGCGGCTTTTATTAGCGCTGCTGTAGCGGAGAAGTATCTTCGATAGATTCTTTGGCGATAAAAAACTGGAAAGATAATGCAAAAAAATATCTTAGTAGTGATCGTAGGTTTACTTTCAGCACTCTATTTATTGAATCCGACAGCCGGTATTCTTGAATTAATTCCCGATAACATCCCGGGTATAGGCAACCTCGATGAGGCAACCGCCGTCTTTTTGTTGCTCTCGTGTTTTCGTTACTTTGGTTTTGATGTTGCCAATTTCTTTAAGGGAAAGGGACGCCCTAAAGATTAGGGTGCTCTGAAGGGTAATTAAAAGATGGCCGGGTTTATTTTTTTATACCATTTTCCACGTAGTTCTCCCTTCACCTTTTTGGAAAAAATTTAATATCTGTTGGCGTTAAAGTTCTAGGTAGCTAATGGCCAAAAAATCTTAATATGTACTTTTTTATGCTGACATTGGTTGTTCTGACGTGCATGGGTATTTAAGCCGTGATGGCTGGTGTATATTTTTCTTATATCTAAAATTAGTGAGTCTGGTAAAGGAGTCTAGAAATTAGATATTGAGGGGTAGGAGAATTTCTAGTGACGCATTTAGGATGTCAGGCCTTTTAAGGGACGAAATGATTATGTTAAGGCCGCTATACGGCCTGTTAGCCGTATAGCATGGGTAGTGTGTGGTGTTCCGTTTTACTACTGGGTGTTGTATTTTCTTTTAGTATAGGTTCTAACGTATTCCAACACTCAGGGCCATTCCATTGCTGTTCTTCACGATAGAGCTGTCCGTCAAGTAATGCGATTTGCTGCTGTGCTGCTTGGTCATCGATGTGTTCTATCAGATCAATGAGTGATAGGGGAGGCTGTTGTGGCCAGCGTTGCTTGCTCCATGTGAGTAATGCATCCCGCGCCTGTTGTGGGTTGCTGATTTGGCAGGCGTGTTGAATCGCTTTAATTGATGGTTTTTCTGATCGATGGTGTGTCGATTTTGGGGTGGTTTTTTTTCTGCTTTGGTACCACCAGATACTGAGTGTCGTTAACCAGCCCAGTGAGAGTAGTATCACGGCGAGTTGCCATGGCCATAGCGGGGCATTATTCACTATGGTGGCTGGTGTTTGCTGATCTATACCTGAGATAGAGGTATGAGAGCTTGTGGTGGTGCTCTCTAGCGTAGCGGCCTGTACTTCTATGGTTTCTGCAGGAAGCTTGATCACTTCAAGGATTTTCTGCTTACTATTCCACCAGGTCAAGCTGATTGCGGGGAGGGTAAAGCGGCCCGCTTGAGTCGGTACGATTGCATATTTTTCAATGCGAGTGCCGATGACGCCATGTTTGTCGGTGCTGGTCTCAAGTTGCGGTTGGTCTGGGTAGACTTTAAAGCTGGCTTGGGGGTCAAGTGATAGCTCGGGTAGTTGGTTGGCGCTGAGGCCATGAGCTTGTAGCGTGAGAGTGCGGGTTATGGGCTCGCCGACACGAAATTGTGTCTGTTGCTGTGACCACTCAGCATCTAGGGTCAGTGAGCTAGCGGGTAGCCAGGGAATGCCACTTTGTCGTTGTGGGTGTGGCTTTACCTCTAAACTAATTGCTTTAGAGCGTGTTTGTATTTGTCTCCCCTGATTAAACGGGCTGCCAAATAGCCCTCCAAGTCCGTTGCGTGTGCGTTCTTGACTGCGTCCACGAAATAGAATGCTTGGAATCTCAATGGTGCCACTCTGTTGCGGAAGCAGTGCGTAACGACGCTCAATAACGCCTAGGCGACGGCCATTTTGCTGGATTTGATAGCCTTCATCCTCCCCCAATTTATAGATTTCGACACCACTAACTTCCGGATCAGGTAGCACCCCTTCGGATAAATTAATCCCGTGGATGAGTCGCACGGTAAGGATAACTTGCTGTTGCAGGAATGGGGTAGTGGTGTCTACTTCCACTTCTAGTTTGAGTTCGTTGATTTGGCCTATCTGTGCTTGGTTAGCTTTTACCACTTGTAGGGTGATCGGCAGGCTCTGTAGATGGCCGATTTCAATAGAGGGGATAACCAATGTGCCTGCTTGTTTGGGTGCTAGGGTGATTTGTACTTGTTTGCTAGCGCTGATTCGGCCATTGATGATGCTCATCTGGCTACTTTGATGGGTGCCAAGCAGATCAAATAGCCCTTCTAGTACGGTCAGGTCTGGGTTGATCGGGCCATCATAGTCTTGCAGTGTCAGGGTGAGCTGCACGGTTTCATTTTCGCTGATGGGCGATCTATCAACCGAAGCTTGGAGTGAGGCTGCTTGGCTGGGCAGAGCAACGAGTAACATTGCCAAAAAAAAGATCCGTTGTAGCATTACCATGGTTGTTGAGTCTCGTTTTGTTGCGATTCTTGTTGCTCGTGTTGTAGTTCAAATTTGCGTCGTAATAGGCCACCAGGGTCATCGGGGATTCGGCGCAGCCACTGTTGCATGTACTGTTGTTGCTCACTGGTTTCAGCATCACTTTCGTTTTGTGTATCCTGTGGTTGCTGGTTTTGTACTGTTTCTGTGGACTCACCTTCTGCTTGCTCAGGTGTTTGCTGGGGTGATGATGAGGTGCTCTCTGCATCATCTTTTTGCTGAGCGTCGTTTGGTTGGGATGTTTCAGATTGCGACTCCGCCTCGGCATCGTTTTGCTGTGAACTTTGGGACTGGCCCTGTTGTTCACCTGATTGCTCGCCGGGTTCAGGTTGTTCCTGGCCCTGTTCACCCTGTTGAGAATCTCCAGATTGTTGTTCGCCTTCTTCACCTTGTTGTTCGCTATCGGACTGCTGCTCTTGTTGCTCCGTTAGTGACTGCAGTAATTCTAAATTGAATTGACTGTCTTGATGATTAGGTTCTTTTTCTAGCGCTTTTTCATAAGCTTTTACTGCTTCTGCAAGATTGCCTGCTTTTGCTAGGGCATTGCCGCGATTGTAGTGTGCATCGACGGTGTCATGTGGGGCCAGCAGCTTGGCGGCTTGTTGGTATTCGCCTGCACGATAGAGGGCAGTGGCACGCCATAATGGGGATTCAAATTGTTCTGCGGCTTGTTGATATTGTTGCTGCTGTATGGCTTTGTAGGCTTGTTGATCAGGATTTTGCCATAGATTGTCCCATTCCAATGCATAGCTAGGCTGAGGCTGTATCAATAATACACAGAACAGCATGGAGAAGAGCCAGCCACGGCGAAAGGCGAGGGCGGCAATGATCAACAGTGGCAGTAATAGCCAAATACCTTCATCACGCCACTGTTGTTGGCTCTGTTGATGCTCTGTTTCAGAGCCATCCGATGGTGATTCATGGGTGGCTGGAAATAGCTTTTTCAGGTCACTACCGTCATGACGCTGAGTCGCGTAGCGTCCTGAGCCAGCCGCCGCAAGACGTTGTAGTGAGGCGTGGTCGGTTTTGCTGATGACGATGGCGCCATGGCTATCTTTTAGGAAGCCGCCAGCGGTGAGTGGAATGGGGCTGCCTTGGTCGCTGCCGATGGCTAATACGGAGAGGCTGCGCTGCTGTGCCGAGAGTTGTTGGGCAAGGGTAAAGGCTTCCTGATCATTCACGCCATCGCTAATGACTAAGAGTTGAGCTTGTTGGAAACCGGCATCGTCCAGAAGTTTGTTGGCGCGTTCAATCGCTGTGCTGAGCTGGCTGCCGTGGCTTGGCATTACCTCACTGGAGAGGGCCGGGACAAAGTTAGCGATGGTGCGATTATCGTCGGTGAGGGGTGAGACGACATAGGCATCGTCGGTATAGACCAATAGCCCGGTTTGTCCCTCTTTACGCTGTTCAAGAATATCCAGCACTTTATGCCGCGCGTGGGTGAGGCGCGAGGGGGTGATGTCGTTGGCATCCATTGAGCGAGATAAATCTAACAAAATAACCAGTGCGGACTCTTTGATATAGAGTGGCTGAGGGAGCTTTTGCCAAGCCGGACCGGTTAGTGCTGTGATGGCAATTATCCAGCCACAGAGCAATAACCAGGGCCAGAGTCGGCGTCGTGTGGCCTGCGGTCCATCTAGCAGATGGGGGAGCAGCTCTGCATCGACAACTTTGCTCCATTCGCCGTTGTTGCGTTGGGCGCGCCAGCTTTTCCAGGTGAGCCACAGCGCTGGAAGCAGCGCCAATAGCCACCAGGGGCGCAATAGATGTAAGCTTTGCCAATCGATGGGCCAACTCATGCTATACCTCCGTTTTGTGCACTACGTCGCCATGCGAGTAATAGAGATAACAGCAGGGCCATGCCTAGGGGCCAAGCGTATAGCTCCATTTGGGGTCGATAGTATTCGCTTTCACCCTCAGAAGGCTCTAATTGATCGAGTAGTTGATAGATTTCACTCAATTGGGCGCTCTCCTTAGCCCGGAAATAGCGCCCGCCTGTGAGGTCAGCTATCTCTTGGAGTAGTTTTTCATCCAAGTCAGCAGAAGGATCAACCACCCGGCTACCAAAAATACCGGGGATTTCCATTCGATCTGCCCCTAGACCGATGGTGTAAATTTTGATGTTGTTATCAGTGGCAAGCTTCGCCGCTTCACGTGGGTCAACTTCACCCGCGGTATTATCACCATCGGTGAGTAGGATTAAGACTCGACTTTGGTCGGGTTTATCACGTAGTCGTTTGATGGCGAGACCGATGGCATCACCGATGGCGGTTGCTTTACCTGCGATGCCGATTTGTGATTCGTGGAGCATCTGGTTAACCGTATGGCGATCATGGGTTAGGGGAGTCTGCAAATAGGCTTGGGTGCCAAACAAAATGAGTCCAACACGGTCTCCTAGGCGTTGTTGAATGAACTCGCCACCAATCTCTTTTACCACGGTGAGGCGGTCTACCTGCTTACCATTTAGCGTGAGATCAGGTATCTCCATGCTGCCTGAAACATCGACCGCCATGAGGAGATCTCGACCACTCAGAGGGGTGGCAACGGCCTCGCCCAGCCACTGGGGGCGTACTACAGCCATTACCATGCAACACCAGATAAAGATGGGTAACCAACGAGTTGTTGATAGCGTTGAGGCAGGCGCAAAATGCTGCTGTGCGCTAAGTTGTTGCAAGGTGTTGAAAAACGGTACGCGCAGGGCGGCTTGCTGCTGGTCTTTGACAGTGGGCAAAAGCAACCGTAGTAGCCAAGGCAGCGGTAACAGTAGGAATAACCAGGGCCAAGCTAATTCAAACATCTCGTCGCCCCTTAAATAGACCAATAATGCAGCGATGGCTGAGTTTTATTAACGCTTCTGCATCGAAGTCAGGGGGGACGATTTGATAGGGGCCTTGGGCTAGGAGTTGGCCATCTCCTTGGCTGAATTGCGCCTCGGGTACAAAACGGTCAAGAAACGTTAGCCAGTTTTGGTCATTGAGCCCGGCCACTGTTTTGCGCGGGTGAGTGGCAAGTGCGACTCGACGTAGTAGCTGTGAGAGCTGCTGTAGCAATAGCTGAGGTTGATCTTGGTAGTGTTTTGAGATAACCGAAAGTTCATTTAATGCAGCACGCTTAAGCACGCCGCGCTGATAATAGCGATAGGCTAGCCAGGTGATGACCATGAGCAGTAGTACGCTCACGAGTAGTATCCACCAGCCAGGTGCTAGCGGCCACATGCCAATGGCGTCTGGAAGGTGAATATCTCTCAATTCGGCAAGCGGATCAGTCGCAGGCATTGCGGCTAGTGGGTTGGGCATGGGGCTGCTCATCGTGCGAATCTCTGTAACTGTTCAATCATTGGGTCATTGGTTGCAAGGGTGAGTAGTTTTATCTTCTGGCTTTGGGAGAGCTCTTGTAATATTTTTAAGCGCTGCTCAAATTGTTGATGGAAGGCATTGGCGAGCTGGCTGTTACCTGACAGGGTGAGCCGCTGTTGTCCGTTGCTAACGGTGTATTGCCCATGTTCTGGAAGTTGTGCTTCGAGAGGGTCGTAAATGAATAAACAGACAACTTCACTATGGCGAGCAAGGCCTTGTAGGCGTTTAATTGCCGGGGCATCAAGATCATGGAAGTCGCTTAGCAGGTAGATACGGCTGCCCGCTTTGCTAATGGCTTGTAAGCGTAGCAGCTCTCTCTCTAGGCTGTTCTTGCTTTCCGCCGTGCTAGGTGTCTGGTTTTCCAATAGTAAGTTGATGAGATGTAAGACTGCTTTTTGCCCTCGCTTAGGGCGTAATTCATGATGGTGTGCTTCATTGAATATGGAGAGACCAATGCGATCACCTTTATGTTCACCTAACCAAGCTAACAGGGTGGCCGCTTGTAGTGCCAGTAATGATTTGAAGGTCACACGGCTGCCAAAGTGCATCGGACGGCGCAGATCCAAGGCAATTAGTAGAGGGCACTCGCGCTCTTCACGGAAAAGTTTGGTATAGGTACGCCCTGAGCGGGCAGAAACACGCCAGTCGATATCCCGGGTGTCATCGCCAGGTTGATAGGGGCGAACCTCATCAAATTCGCTGCCGCGACCACGGAAGCGCGACAGATAACCGCCTGCTTGCGAGGAGCGAATTTGACGCGGCTTTTGGTTAACCAATAATTTAGCTTGGTGGCGCAGTGCTAACAGTGTTTGGCGCTCCAGCCGTAGCGATCCTTGGTTGGCATTGACGGGCGTGTGTGCGCGTCTGAATAGCTTTTTTATGCCTGCTGTAAGTTTTTGCATGATCCTTAAGGTACCGGCACTCGGTTGAGTAGTTCATCGATGAGTTGGTCGGTATTGATCCCTTCCGCTTCTGCTTCAAAGCTAAGTAGCACGCGATGGCGGAGTACATTGTGGGCGACGGCATGGATATCTTGCGGAGAAACATAATCACGCCCTTGTAGCCATGCATGGGCGCGGGAACAACGATCCAGTGCAATGGTGGCACGTGGGCTGGCGCCATATTGCACCCATTGTGCTAGCTCTTCACCGTAGCGTCCAGGTTCACGGGTAGCAACAACCAGCGCCACTAGATATTGTTCCAGCGGCTCGGAGAGGTGCAGTTTTAAGATCTCTTTTCGTGCGCTGAAAATATTCTCTTGCGTGAGTGGGGTAAGCGCTTTTAGCGGTTTGTTTTGCAGTGCTTCATCACGGCTTAGGCGGAGAATTTCAATCTCTTCCGCAGCGGCAGGAAAATCGATGCGCACATGCATCAAAAAACGGTCGAGCTGTGCCTCTGGCAGAGGATAGGTGCCCTCTTGCTCAATGGGGTTTTGAGTTGCCATCACCAAGAACAGATCGGGGAGGGTATAGGTGGTTCGCCCCACTGTGATTTGCCGCTCTGCCATCGCCTCAAGGAGTGCTGATTGCACTTTTGCGGGCGAGCGGTTGATCTCATCCGCTAATACTAGATTGTGGAATAGCGGCCCTTGTTGGAAGTGAAAGCTACCCTCTTGGGGGCGAAAGATTTCAGTGCCTATGAGGTCGGCAGGTAAAAGATCGGGGGTGAATTGAATACGATGAAAGTCCGCTTCCAAACCGCCTGCAAGCGCTTTGATGGCTTTGGTTTTGGCTAAGCCAGGAGCGCCTTCGACTAATAAGTGGCCGTCAGCTAATAGCGCAATGAGTAATCGCTCAACAAGATCAGATTGACCAATGATGTGTTGCTGAATGTGTTCCCTAAGTTGCTGCAGTGATGTCTGTGGCATGGCATCCATATTCTTTTGTTATAAAGTTTGAGGTTTGTCTACTGATTAATCGGTAAGTTCCTAAGCAGGCTATTGAAATTTTATGACACGTGCAATTTTTTTGTTAAAAAAGGTTAAAGGCGCTCAGTTATAAACCATAAGTTCCGCTTTTTTGCCAATTGTCGCCTAAAAACTGTTGTGCTCATAATGAGTTTCAACTAACTGCTAACTATATAAATTCTATAGGAAAAAATACTGGGTTTGTAGTCTTCCGTAATTAGACTTTTGCTGTGTAGAGTGTTTGATCTTCACCGCCAAACAATTCTAACAGGCGGGGGATAAAGCGAGATAACTCTAATGTCATGACGGTGAAGTCGTTATCGAAGGCCATTGCAGCATCATCTGCACCAATGCTATCGCTCTGTTCGAGGATTTCATCAGCAAAGCGCAAGCGTTTGATAGAGAGATCGTCAGCGATAACGCAGCTAAGTTGTTCGTGCCACTCTATGGCCAGTTTGACGACTTGTTTGCCTGCATTGAGGTGCACCTGTATTTCATCACTGCTTAAATCTTGGCGTTTGCAGCGGATAATGCCGCCTTCTTCGCTGGGTTCACGTAATTCACATTCGTCTTGAATTACAACATCCTCTGGGCATGCTGAGCCTGTAAGCCACTCTGTCATCACTGAAGCCGGTGCTTGAGTCAGTGCAGGTGGCACGGCGGGTAGTGATCCTAATGCTTTGCGGAGTTCGCTAACCAACTCTTCTGCTTTTTTCGCACTGGCGGCATTGACGACAATCAGTTTCTCTTTCGGTGAGATATAAGCGAACGTGTGACTAGAGCGGCTGAAGGCTTGAGGGAGTAGCTCAAAGATCACTTCATCGTGCATCTCTTGACGCTCTTTTCGATGCACCGCTCGGCCTTGCTCTTCTTCGATGGCTGCCGCTTTCTCATTGACAATCTCTTTAATGACCGACGCGGGGAGGATTTTCTCCTCTTTGCGCGCGCAGACCATAATAGCGCCGTTGGCAGTATGGGTAAGGGCGTGTCCGTGGCGTCCTAATGGTGACACCCAGCCGTAGCTGCTGGGCTGTAGGCTGCCGCAGGGTTGAAAGGCATGGTCGGCGAGCTTTTCCTCTAACTCTTCACCGTTTAGATTGAAAGGTTGAGTAAGACGGAACAGCTGAAGATTGTTAAACCACATGGTGAGGCCTTTCGTTTGCTTG
>Ga0316204_10007701_pt1 | contig 15524 bp, 16 predicted proteins | sample 6monrhotite_MG_2_FD_205661 | JGI IMG/M metagenome (GOLD analysis project Ga0316204, IMG submission 205661) | Microbial mat bacterial communities from mineral coupon in-situ incubated in ocean water Damariscotta River, Maine, United States -... | ecosystem: Environmental > Aquatic > Marine >... | reverse complement strand
ACCCAAGCCTAGACCCGCGGCATCGCCCGCGCAAGCGGCACAAAGGCCTGATTGCGATATTCATGAAAATGATGAGAATTTTTCCAGTTTCACGTACTGGTCAGCCGTTGGTCGCTGGCCTATGCCTTTTGTAAGACCTCAGCGTCGCTCTATCGTCGTGGTATGTCGAAAATCGACACGGAAACCTGCAGTGATCCGCGTAAAAGCGAAACGTGATAACAAGGAATCAGAAATGCCTGACGTAACCATTGTATATTGGCGTGACATCCCTGCGCAGGTCATTGTTGGCAAAGGCCGGCGTGGTGCAAAGGCTCAGCTTCCTGAGCGCTTTGAGCAGGCGATTGACCGGGCAGCGATGAAAGTGAACGCCAAGGACGCAGACGCATATCTTGCTGAATGGCGCAAAGCTGATCCTTATAGTGTGGAAGGCGAGCAAGAGGCGGTCGCCGCCGCCGAAGCCGCCCGGCTCGACAACGAATACGACCAGGACCGTATCAAGCAACTGATTGCAAACGACGGATGGGCCTGATCCCGAAACCCTTGATGGAGGCTGTTATGGCTCTCTTGCAGTTTAGAAAAAAAGTGGATGATAGCGCGCCTAAGCAGGTTACGCCTGAGGTTGAGGCCTTCCTTGAAGGGTATTCAATCGAAGTGATGCCGCGCACGGCCGAGAAGGTAGAAGATTTTCGCGATCTGCTGCCTAAAGGAACCCGTGTATATATCGCCCATATTGAAGGCACACCGGTCGACGAAATGGTCGCGACGGCAAAACGCCTGAACAACGAAGGCTATCCGGTGATGCCGCATTTCCCTGCGCGCATCATCAAGGACAAGGCAACACTGGCAGACTGGATTGCCCGGTATCAGGGCGAAGCTGGCGTTGATCAGGCCCTTCTGTTGGCCGGCGGCGTTGAAAAACCGCATGGTGATTTCCACAGTTCCATGCAGCTTTTGGAAACAGGCCTTTTTGACAAGGCTGGTTTCAAGCGCCTGCATGTGGCTGGCCATCCTGAAGGCAACAAAGACATTGACCCGGATGGGTCGGACAAGAACGTAATGGATGCGCTGCGCTGGAAGCAGACATTCAACAATACAACTGACGCTGAAATGGCGCTTGCAACGCAGTTCTGCTTTGAGGCGGCACCTGTCATCAAATGGGCTGACGCGCTCAAGGCTGAAGGAATTGATATTCCGATTCACATCGGTGTTGCCGGCCCTGCAAAGCTTCAGACCCTGATTAAATTCTCGATTGCCTGCGGCGTTGGCGCTTCGCTGAAAGTTCTGCAAAGGCGCGCGAAAGATGTCACAAAGCTTCTGCTGCCGTTCACGCCTGACCAGTTCATTTCCGATCTGGCCACTCACAAAGCGGCAAACCCGGATTTTAACATCACGAAGGTTCATTTTTTCCCATTAGGCGGGATCAAGACCAACGCAACCTGGGCAATTGAGAACGGCGGTTCATCCGCAGTTCCGGCAAGCCAATCTTAAGCGGTGTAAAACCGAACAAATCCTAAGGGGAGATACGATGACCCGTACTGTCGTCGAGAGCAAAACAAAAACCGCCATCATTGGCTTTGATCAACCGTTCTGCGTGATCGGAGAGCGGATCAACCCTACAGGGCGTAAAAAACTGGCTGCAGAGCTGGAAGCGGGTGATTTTTCAACTGTAGAGAAAGACGCGTTGGCACAGGTGGCCGCAGGCGCCACCATGCTCGATATCAATGCAGGTGTGGTCTACAACTCAAACCCAAATCCGAACGAAACAGAGCCACCTCTGATGACAAAGATTGTCGAGCTTGTTCAGGGTCTTGTCGACGTACCTTTATGTATTGACAGTTCGGTGCCAGGTGCACTTGAAGCAGGTCTTGCCATTGCCGAGGGGCGCCCGTTGCTAAACTCGGTCACTGGCGAAGAAGACCGGCTTGAAGCGATCCTGCCGCTCGTGAAGAAATACAACGTTCCTGTTGTTGCAATCTCTAACGACGATACGGGTATTTCCGAAGATCCTGACGTTCGATTTGCAGTTGCAAAGCGGATTGTCGAGCGTGCAGCAGATCACGGTATCCCGGCACATGACATTGTTGTTGATCCGTTGGTAATGCCAATCGGCGCAATGGGAACTGCGGGTCTTCAGGTTTTCGCGCTAGTACGGCGCTTGCGTGAGGAACTGGGTGTGAACACCACTTGCGGCGCATCAAATATCTCTTTTGGTTTGCCCAACCGTCACGGTATCAACAATGCATTTCTGCCAATGGCAATCACAGCAGGCATGACATCGGCCATCATGAACCCGGTCGCCCTGCCCGTCGGCCCGATAAAGCTCGCAGAAAAGCGTGCGGAGCTCGAAGCTGCAGGTTTCATTCTTCCCGAAGATCTCGACCCTGAGATATTGGCGCAACTGACTGGGCTTGGATCAACACTGCCGCGCGCAGGCAAGGAAATGGAAGCCATTCGTGCCGCGAACTTCCTGACAAACAATGACCCGCACGGAGCAGGGTGGATCAGATTCAACAAACCTGTTCTTGCAGCTGGTGAGGTTGAAGCAGGCGCACGCGGTCGTCGCACAGGTGGCCGCCGCCGCAAGGGCTGATTTTTTCGCCTATTCAAAAAAATTAGAAACGCCCTGCAATCATACCGGGCGTTTCGTTTTTGAGACTCTTAACAGGCTGCCTGTCGAGCACACCTTCGAGGGGTTTACTAGTTCATGCCCATGCTGGCATTTGTGGTAAAGATGTAGTCATCTCCGTCTGCACCAGAGTGACACGCGATACAGCCTTTGTCGGCTCCTTTTGCAACGCGACCCGCCAGTTGCATTCCGGCAGGGTTTTTATCAAGCGATCCATCAGGCAGATATTTCACCCAGAACCAATCCTGATTGTCAGCATCATATCCTTCTTCGCGGCGGAACATGACTGTAACGGCGCCAAGGTGTTTTTCAGGTTCTGCAAGAACCTGGTCAGCTTCAACGCCTTCAGGGCCAAAATTGCGTTTTACAATCAATGTCCCTGTGTGACCGTCAACTGTCGTTTCGGTATAGAAAGTTTCCAGCACCATTCCGTGCGGCGCGATGCCGTCATAGGGAAATGATCTGATCATTCCTTCACCAGCTAGGTTTTGTGCAACCATCGCGTCCCAGAGTTGGGCGGCGTAGTTTGTGTCTGCGTCTGTGCCAAACGGCGCATCCTGCGCGATTGCAGCGGTACTACCGAAGGCAAGTGTGAGTGACGTTGCCCCGATTGCTAAGAATTTTTTCATGTTCGTCCCTTTCAGTGTTCAGCCGAGCAAAGTTGGCTTACACAAAAGAGACTAGGCGAGATGATCTACACATGAACTCAACTTTTGATCACCATCTGGTGAACACTTGGGACTGAAGATGATTGGACAAGCCTCTTATTCCCATAAAGACTGTCCGAAATAATCACAGGAGAATTCAATGCGTGTCCTCGTAACCTGCATCGCACTCAGCGCCACACTCTTTACCACCCCTACCCTTGCTCAGGATGCCGAGGCAGGTGAAGACCTATTTCGCAGATGTGCGTCATGTCACAAAATTGGTGAAGATGCTCAGAATACCGTTGGTCCTGTTCTAACGGGCGTTATAGGGCGTGCTGCCGGTTCCTACGAAGGTTACGGGTACTCACGCAGCATGACCGCCGCAAATGAAGCTGGGCTTGTCTGGAGCGAAGAGACTGTTTTTGACTATCTCGAAAATCCCACCAAATATCTGCGCGCTGTTCTGGGTGACCCACGCGCGCGCGCTAAAATGTCCTTCAAATTGCGGGACGAGGAAGACCGGAGAAACGTGGTTGCATATCTTGCAACGTTTTCAACCCCGATGGACGAAGCAAGCGCTGCGGAAGGCGAAACCAGCGTTTGTGTCGTCAACGGTTCTGATGAAACCCGTCTTTTTGCGGCCGAGTCAAACGGGGAGAACCGCGTAACTGGAACATTGGCACCTGGAGAAACGTTGTGTTCTGAAGGCGCTGGTGACGGGATGGTGACCGTGTTTGAAGCGCCGGACCATCTTGAGGGGTGTACACGTCTTGTTTCTGCGGGCGGTCAGGATACGCTTCTCAAGTATGCTGATTTTGATCGGTGTGCATGGACGTCAAACACCAACTAACAAACCCAACAACCGGAATGACACTGGAAAGTGGTTTAACTGCCGCTTATTGCCGTTGATTTACCAGAAACTGCCGCGCGTGGCCTTTCGCTTTTGCGTCAACAGTTTATCGTCAGGTCAATCGAAACGCGCGTAAAAGTATAAATTGATGACAACTGACCCCCTTGTGATCTTTACCCCCTCTGGACAGCGGGGAAATTTTCCTGTTGGAACACCTATTCTGACGGCTGCCCGCCAGCTTGGCGTTGATCTTGACAGCGTCTGTGGCGGACGCGGCATTTGCAGCAAATGCCAGATTACCCCGTCTTATGGCGAGTTTTCGAAACACGGGGTCACGGTTGCCGACAATGCATTATCCGAATGGAACTCTGTTGAGCAACGTTACAAAGACAAGCGTGGTTTGATTGAAGGCCGCCGCCTTGGCTGTCAGGCGACAGTTCAGGGTGATGTCGTCATCGACGTGCCGCCAGAAAGTCAGGTTCACAAGCAAGTCGTGCGCAAACGGGTTGAAGCGCGTGACATTAAGATGAACCCGTCCACCAAACTGTTTTATGTCGAGGTGCAGGAACCCGACATGCACGAACCCTCGGGTGATCTGGAACGGTTGATCACAGCACTTGCTGAACAATGGGACCTGCACGGCGTTCGTGTTGATCTTCACATTTTGCAGACGATGCAACCGATCCTGCGCAAGGGCGAATGGAAAGTCACGGTCGCCGTTCATCTTGGCGATGCGGAAAACCCGCCACGCATCATGCATATCTGGCCTGGCTACTATGATGGCACGGTTTACGGGTTGGCCGTGGACCTTGGGTCCACCACCATCGCCGCGCATCTTTGCGATCTGCAAAGTGGTGAGGTCGTGGCCTCATCCGGCATTATGAACCCACAAATCCGGTTCGGTGAAGATTTGATGAGCCGCGTCAGCTATTCGATGATGAACGCGGGTGGCGACAAGGAAATGACCCGCGCAGTGCGCGAAGGCATGAACGCCCTGTTTGTGCAAATCGCGTCTGAGGCCGAAATTGATAAAGACCTGATTGTTGATGCGGTGTTTGTCTGCAATCCGGTCATGCATCACCTGTTCCTGGGCATTAACCCCTTTGAGCTTGGACAGGCGCCATTCGCGCTTGCCACTTCAAATGCAATGCGCTTGCGTGCAGATGATCTGGGCCTGAACATCCATCCTGCGGCACGGGTTTATCTGCTGCCTTGTATCGCCGGGCATGTCGGCGCGGATGCGGCGGCGGTTGCGCTCTCGGAATCCCCAAATACATCCGAAGACCTTGTTTTGGTTGTTGATGTCGGTACCAATGCCGAAATCCTGCTCGGCAACAAAGAAAAAGTGTTGGCCTGTTCCTCACCAACCGGCCCTGCCTTTGAAGGCGCACAAATATCGAGCGGCCAGCGCGCAGCACCCGGCGCGATAGAACGTGTCGAGATTGACCCAATCACGAAAGAGCCGCGTTTTCGCGTCATTGGCTCTGACATTTGGTCGAACGAAGACGGGTTCCCTGATGCAATTGCAACAACCGGTATCACCGGCATTTGCGGCTCTGGTATCATCGAAATGGTCGCTGAAATGCGCCTTGCCGGAATTGTTGACGGACCAGGGCTTATCGGCTCTCCGGCACAGACAGGCACGGACCGCTGTTTTCTGGACGGTCGGACTTATTCTTACCTCGTCTGGGACGGGTCCGCCGATGGTGGTCCAAAAATCACCGTCACAAACCGTGATATCCGTGAAATCCAGATGGCCAAAGCAGCGCTTTACTCTGGTGCCCGCCTGTTGATGGACAAATTTGGCGTCGACAAGGTTGACCGTGTTGTTCTGGCAGGGGCATTTGGTGCCCACATCAGCCCAAAGCACGCGATGGTGCTGGGTATGATCCCGGATTGTCCGCTTGATAAAGTCACCTCTGCCGGAAATGCCGCCGGAACGGGCGCGCGTATTGCGCTGCTCAACACCGATGCAAGAAACGAGATTGAGTCAATCGTCAAGGAAATCCACAAAATCGAAACGGCGATTGAGCCGCGTTTTCAGGAACATTTTGTCAACGCTTCAAACATCCCGAATTCGGTTGAACCTTTCCCTATCCTGAACAGCATCGTTTCGTTGCCTGATCTTAATTTCAATCAGGGAAGTGGTGGTGATGATGCCGAAGATGGCGGCCGCCGAAGACGCAGACGCCGCGGCTGAACGCCATACTATATCCGCTTGACGATTGGCAGACGGGATATTACCCCTCTGCCCGTCTGCGGGTGTAGCTCAATGGTAGAGCAGCAGCTTCCCAAGCTGAATACGAGGGTTCGATTCCCTTCACCCGCTCCAGCGCTCTCTTTGGTAAAGTGCGAAACACCAGTTTTTGCATAAAGCTCTTCCGGTTTGAGTCCGAACTAAGCTGTTTCCAAGATGCGAAAGCGGCAGTCAAACCAAGTCCTTCCGTGCGATCCCACAGCGGTATATGCTAAGCTAAACGTGACCACAGAAACGGGGACCGAGATGTCAGAGCCAGACGATGCAAAACTAATGGGCCGCCTGCATGGCGAGCAGTTCGAACCCAAGCATGAGGACAATATGCTTCAACGCCTGATCTACATGTTGCTGATCGCAATCATGATTTCCCTTGCCCAGACAGTTCTGGGTGCGGCGACATTGGTGCAGTTTGTTATCATGTTGGCCAACAAGAAACAGCCGAATGAACGGCTGGCCGATTTCGGCACCGATCTGGGTATATGGATCGCCAAAGCGGCGCGTTTCCAGACTGCGGCAAGCAACGTCAAGCCCTGGCCCTGGACCGAACTGGACTAGGATCGACCAAGTGAGCGGTGAACAGAACCTTGAGGTGCTGCTAAGGACACTTTCGGCAAAGCTGGAGGATGGGCTATTTGTTTTCGTGACCGTTTCTGATGATGCGGTGCCAGAAAACATCTCCCCTCGCATGATCTTTCAGGAGGATGAGGGAACAACCCTTATCATTCTTAAGACTGAGGCTGAAGCCTGTGGTCTAGCTTACGAGTTTCCCTGTCGAATGATTACGCTTAATGTTCATTCCTCGCTGGAAGCGGTTGGTTTTATAGCGCGAATTGCCACCGAGCTTGCAAAACATAATATGGGTGTAAACCCGGTGTCAGGTTTTTTCCACGATCATCTGTTTGTGCCTGACGGGCGGGAGCAGGACGCGTTGCAGGTTCTCAAACTGATGGGCGGGCGTGGCGTTTAAACCCTACATCCGGCGTGTTCTTTTCTCTGACGACATTGGCCAGCGATTCCGCGAAGTTTTCAAAATACACAGACTTAGGCATTCTGCTGCTTGAACCCCGGTAGCATTTTCAGTTAACCGCATCTTATGACATTGCCCTATCACACCCCGCTGCCACCAGAAACGCGCGACGCGCATGGGATTTCGCCAGAATGGCGCTATGCGCTGGCAAGTAAAGTTCAGTTCTTTGAGCTTGATGCGCTCAACCACGTGAACAACACCGTCTATCTTCGCTGGTTCGAAAGTTTTCGCCTGAGTTACGTGATGGATTATGGGATTTCTGACTTCGGCCCAACCGCGCCTCGTCTGGTTGTACGCTCTCTCTCCGCCCGGTTTCACAAAGAGATGCACTTGGGCGATGACTATATCGTTGCCGGGAGGACAACCAGCTTTCGCAATACAAGCTTCATCATGGAGTATGCATTGTTTTCAAACGGGCTCGCGGCAACGGGCGATGCAGTGATGGTTCTGTTGAGCCGAGAGGGCGACGGACGCCACCCGTTAACGGAGGCGCAAAAGAAGGCCCTTATCGAGCGGGATGGTGCTAAAGCAGACGCAGGCTAACCATTCGCCCGAATGTATGAGACAAGCATCTGTGTTGATCCGTCTTTCTTGTCAGCGGATTCTGCTCCGCTCACGATCGGTTCCAGCGCAACGGCAAGCTCTTTGCCAAGTTCAACGCCCCATTGGTCGTAAGAGTTGATGCCTAAAATCACGCCTTCAACAAAAACGCGGTGTTCATAAAGCGCAATGATCTGCCCCAAAACAAAAGGCGTCAGGCTTGGGTAGATCAATGTTGTCGATGGGCGATTGCCGGGAAAAACCCTGTGGCGGTCCTGCCGCTCAAGCTCTGCTCCGCTCAGGCCTTTTTCAGCCATCAGGACACGCGCCTCTTCAACGCTGCGGCCACGCATCAACGCCTCTGATTGCGCCAGGCAATTTGACAGTAACAACCTGTGTTGGTGTTCTAAATGTTCCTCATGCCCCTTAGCCGCGACCAGAAATTCACAAGGTACAACGCGCGTTCCCTGATGGATCAGCTGATAAAAAGCATGTTGTCCGTTCGTTCCCGGCTCTCCCCAGACAATTGGACCCGAATGGCACTCAAGCGCACTGCCATCCATCGCGACGCGCTTTCCGTTGCTTTCCATTTCCAATTGCTGAAGATACGCGGGCAAGCGCGACAATCTTTGATCGTAGGGCAGCACGGCACGGGTCGCATAGTCACAGACCTGATTGTGCCAAAGCCCGACCAGAGCGAGCATAACAGGCATGTTCTCAGACAATGGAGCGGTTTGGAAATGTTGGTCCATCGCCTGCCCGCCCCTCAGGAAATCAAAAAAATCCTCTGGTCCGATTGCAATCATAAGGGACAGTCCGATTGGCCCCCATAGTGAGTATCGCCCGCCAACCCAATCTTCAAAGCCAAAAACATTTTCAGGCGATATTCCGTAAGCCGTTGTTCTTTCTTCCGAAGATGACAGCGCTGCGAACTGGTCGGAGGGGTTCTCGACCTTGGTTGCCATCCAGTCGCGCGCCGTATTCGCATTTGTCATTGTTTCTATGGTCGTAAAAGTTTTCGACGCAACAATGACAAGCGTCGTTGTCGGATCAAGGCCCTTGAGCGTATCTGCGATATGTGCGCCGTCAACATTTGACACGAAATGAACCCCCGGCCCATCGTGAAACGGCGCAAGGGCGAGCGTGGCCATCGCGGGGCCAAGGTCTGATCCGCCGATCCCGATGTTGACCACATCGGTAATTTGACCGCCCTGCCCTTTGAACTTTCCGTTTCGAATTGCATTAGCGAAATCAGACATGCGCGCAAGCGTGCCGCGCACTTCGGGCATTACATCCTGCCCATCAACCAATACGGGTTCGCCCCCTAGGTTTCGCAATGCGGTGTGCAAAACAGCACGACCTTCGGTTTCGTTGATCTTGGCACCTGAGAACATCGCGCTCCGCTTCGTCTCGACCCCGGAAGAAGACGCAAGTTCAACTAGTAATTTCCGGGCGTCAGCGTCGATATTGGTTTTCGAATAATCAAAAAGCATCTCATCGCAGGACACAGAAAAATCCTGTGCCCGCCCAAGATTGCCGTCATACAGAGACAAAATGCTGCGGGCTTTAATGGCTGAGTGTTTTTCGACTAAATCTTCAAAACTCATAATCATTCTGCCCAGTGAACAGTTGAGCCGGGTAAAACCGCAGAGATAGGAGCTTCAAGCGGGTCGTCCAGCTTATATGCCTTTTCGATTGCTTTTCGCTTTTCCGCACCAAGTATAATGATGTGTTTTGCCATCGCGCCGGCCAGTACCGGCGCCGTCAAAGTTACGCGCGCTTCGGTCGCTCCTTCCGGACGCATCGTCATTAACAATGGCGCATGAGGCTCAAATGCTTTCTCAAGCCCTTCAGCTCCAGGAAAAAGAGACGCAGTATGCATATCGGCCCCCATACCCAGCAACAGCACGTTGATTGGCAGCAATGGACCAACCGCAATCGAAAGGTCTGGAAGCTTTTCCTCAGGTGTGGGCGCTTCTGCATAAAGTGGGATAAGTCGCGCTTTCGCAGCACGATCAACCAATAGCCGTTCGCGCAAGAGACGTGTATTTGAACGTTCAGACGTTTCGGGGACCCAACGTTCATCGGTCAGGATTACGTCAATACGTGACCAGTCGAAATCTGCAGCACACAAACTATCAAACAACGGTCCAGGCGTTGTGCCTCCAGGCACCGCAAAACTAACACGGTCCTCGTGCTTTAGCGCTGCTGTTAACTCTGTGACCAAAATATTTGCCAGATCAATCATCATCATGTCACGATCTGGATACTCTACAAATTCCATTATCTAATCTCCCGCCAGCGGCGTCCGTCTCTGTGCAATAACATTAGCGAGTCTTCCGGTCCTGAACTGCCGGGATCGTAAGGTTTAGGTTTGTCATGCCGGTCTTCCCAAGCCGCAATTATCGGGTCGGTCCAGGCCCAGGCTGCTTCTACTTCGTCACCCCGCATGAAAAGTGTCTGATTGCCCCGAATAACATCCATGATCAGGCGTTCATAGGCATCAGGAATATCGTCGCCATCATTGCCAAGCGCCTCTGCAAAGCTCATGTCCAGAGGGACTTCGATGAGGCGCATTCCGCCCGGGCCAGGTTCCTTGATTGTGACGCGTAGGTTCATGCCCTCGTCGGGTTGCAAGCGAATGACAAGAACGTTTCCGCGCCGCCCTTCCTGCGGGCCAAAAATGGAATGCGGCGGATCCTTGAAAACAACGGCGATTTCACTGACCCGTGCTCGCAACCTTTTGCCGGTGCGCAGATAAATAGGTGTACCGTTCCACCGCCAGTTTGAAATATGGGTCCTGAGCGCGATAAAGCTTTCTGCATGGCTGTCGGGGTTTTCAGCTTCGATTTGATAAGAAGCGCCGTTTTCCCCTTCCAGATATTGTCCTCGGACAATTTCATGCGACTCTACCGGGTCCAGCGCACGAATGACCTTCAGCTTTTCGTCCCGTACGGCGTCTGGTTCGAAGGTGCTTGGGGGTTCCATCGCGATCAGGCACAAAAGCTGCATCATATGGTTTTGAACCATATCCCGCATTGCACCTGATTTGTCGTAGTAGCCGCCACGCCCGCCAACGCCCACTGTTTCAGCCACAGTGATCTGGATATGATCTACATATTGCGAGTTCCAGAGTGGCTCAAAAAGAATATTTCCGAACCGCACAGCCATAAGGTTCTGTACGGTTTCCTTGCCCAGATAATGGTCGATCCGGTATATCTGATGTTCCTCAAAAGATTCTGCTAAAACAGCATTCAGTGCACAAGCGCTTTTAAGATCGCGGCCAAAAGGTTTTTCAACAACGATCCGGCTCTTATCATTTGCAATACCATGGGCATGAAGCCGCTCTGCCAGGGGGCCGAACAACCTTGGACCGACAGATAAATAAAACGCGCGTATGGTGTCCGGGCGCATCAGTTTTGCCAGGTCTGGCCACCCGCCTTTGCCCAATGCGTCAATTGGCACATAGTGAATACACTTAAGAAATTCGGAAATTGCGGTTTTATCCTGCTTGCTCTTGGTTACAAACTCCGCAATCGATTCTGACACGAATGACCTGTAGCCATCATCATCAAACTCGCTGCGTGCTGCGCCAACAATACGCGCGTCCTCGGGGATTTGACCCGCTAGAAAGCGAACATAGAGCCCAGGCAGGATCTTGCGACGGGCAAGATCACCCGTGCCGCCGAATATAACAAGGTCGAATGTATCAACCGGGATGACGCGTGAGACCATGATGTCTCCTATCTCTCAAGTTAGCGTTAAGTTGTCGCTTGTTAGATGTACATTAACAACAATTCTAGCATGGGGTGTAGTCATCACAACTACGTCAGCTGCCATTCCGTGACTTTTCAGAACACCTATCTATCGTTAGCACGAAGAAGACGAACAAAGATTTGGCAGGCTTATGAAAGATAACGTGGAATTTGAGGCGAATTTTGGCAAGTTTGCCGATAAAAAAACCACCGCAAAAGGTGAAAACCGTGCGTCTGTCGCACTCAACAATCCCGAAACGCTTTGGTTTAACACGGGAACGCTTTGTAACATTGAATGCGTGAACTGCTATATTGCCTCTTCGCCAACCAATGACGCGCTTGTTTATATAACGACCGATGAAGTTTCAGACTATCTCGGGCAGATCAGAACCAGAAATTGGCCCATACGCGAAATCGGGTTCACGGGTGGCGAACCTTACATGAACCCGGAAATGAACACGATGACGCGCGCCGCACTGGAAGCAGGGTATGAGGTTCTGGTCCTCACAAATGCGATGCGCCCGATGATGCGAAAAACTGTCCGCTCTGGCATCGAAAAACTGGTTTCTGAATTTGGCGACAAGATCACATTCCGTGTTTCGCTTGATCACTGGTCTGAAGAAAACCACGATCAAATGCGCGGCCCAGGCAGCTACGCAAAAACAATTGAAGGTATGAGCTGGCTTAAAAGCATCGGTGCACGGATGGCCGTGGCAGGCCGGATGCTTTGGAACGAAACGGACAGCGCAGCACGCGCAGGATATCAGGCTTTCTATTCAGAGCATGGGTTTGAGATAGATTCTCAAAACCCTGGGATAACTGTTTTATTTCCAGAAATGGATGAAGCCGTCGAAGTTCCAGAAATCACCAGTGCCTGCTGGACAATTCTGGACAAGTCACCCGCTCAGGTGATGTGTTCATCTTCGCGTATGGTTGTGAAACGCAAAGGCGCACAGCGGCCTGCTGTTTTAGCCTGCACATTGCTTCCCTACTCTCCCGAATTCGAACTCGGCTCGACTTTGGAAGAGGCTGAATCTGACGTGTATCTCAACCATCCGCATTGCGCCAAGTTTTGCGTCTTGGGTGGCGCGAGCTGTTCAGCTTAATCTTTAAGCGTCAAGTTCTGCATCCCAGTAAAGAAAATCGACCCAGCTTTCATGCAGAAAGTTTGGTGGGAATTTACGGCCTCTGTTGCGCAGCTCTTCCGCACCGGGTGGACGTGGCGCGCTTCGCAAATGCATGCGCGCCTGCGTCAGCGATTTAGAACCTTTGCGCAAATTACAGGGTGAACAGGCGGCAACAACGTTTTGCCAGCTTGTGACACCCCCCGCAGATCGCGGAACGACATGGTCAAAGGTCAATTCACCGCGTGCGCCACAATACTGACAGCTAAACCCATCGCGCAGAAAAAGATTGAACCGGGTGAAAGCCACACGTTTTTGCGGTTTCACATATTCCTTAAGAACAACCACTGATGGAATTCGAATTTCAATACTGGGGCTGTGAACTTTCTTTTCATACTCCGCAACGATATCAACCCGATCAAGAAATGCGGCTTTCACTGCTTCCTGCCAGGGCCAGAGTGACAATGGGTAGTAAGATAGAGGGCGATAATCAGCGTTCAAAACCAAGGCCGGATATTTCCGTAGCTTTTGCGGTTCTCTGGTAAATTCCGTTCTAAAGTCGCCGTCCATTACATGTTCCATTCGCTCTCGACCCGATCACCTGATCTGGCCGTTTGGAGCAGAACATGCTGCCCCGATATGGAAACGACTATATATAGCCTTTCCCGCCTGACAACCCCCACAATATGCGGTGGTTATTCAAAGACGTACTAAAAAAGTTTAACGACAATATGACGGATCAAAGCAACCTGAACGACAGGGTTAGCTACCCAGCCTTTGCTTCATGAAAGTAAGCGCAACTCCCAATCCGTCCGGGGCAATACCGTGACCCGTACCTTTCATAATATGCGCGTATACATCAAAGCCTGCTTCGCCCAGTGCTTCCCCTGCTTCGTTCATGGACTGGGGTGGCACCACGTCATCCTGATCTCCGTGTATCAACAAGACCGGCGGGCGCGAAACCACCTCTGCGGCCAACCTTTCCGGGGCCATCAATCTGCCAGAAAACCCAATTATCCCGGAAACTTCCTCTGCTCTGCGAGGAAGCACATGCAGCGCCATCATCGTTCCCTGTGAAAATCCGATAATCATTAAGTTACTAGGTGTTATGCTCTCTTCTTCAAGTACCGAATCCAAATAGATGTTAAGATCATCCGCGGCGCGTTCAAGCCCCTCAAGAGCAGATTCCTGTGACGATCCGTCAATCCAGGGGATAGGAAACCATTGAAATCCCATCGGGTTACCGGTGCAATTTTCCGGTGCGTTTGGGGCAAGGAAAACCGTATCCGGCATATGCTGCGCAAGCGGATCAGCAAGCCCAAGCAGATCAGCGCCGTCCGCGCCATACCCATGTAAAAAGACAACGACATTCTTCGTCGTCCCCGAGGCGGATGCCCGCCGCCCACTTTGCAGTTCTCGTGTCATCGAATTCCTTCCCGCGCTTTTGCGATACGGTAATAGGACCAGAGCAGCCGGGCTGCAACACTCCTCCATGGCGCCCAGGCCTCTGCCATTTGGCGAAATTGTTTCTCAGTCGGACGTGATTCCAATTCAAAAATCAGGCGCGCTGATTCCTGCAATGCCAGATCACCGGGCGCGAAGACGTCTGCGCGCCCAAGCGAAAACATTGCATATATTTCTGCGGTCCAGGGCCCGATGCCGGGAACGGTGAGCAAAGTTCTGATCACCTCGTCTGTTGGTGTCTCTCGCAGCGCAGCGTAGTTGATACCAGCCTCGCTCAAGGCTTTGGCATATCTGATTTTTTGCGAAGACAGGCCGCAGGCGCGCAGTTCGTCTTCACTGGCCGCCCGAATCTTACGCTGACCGGTCAGTTTCGCGTCTTTCATACGTAGCCATATGGCATTTGCAGCCGCGACAGAGATTTGTTGACTGACAATCGCGTCCAACAAAGCAGCGAAACCGTCTTTCCGCAGTCGCAAGGGCAACGGGCCGGTCTCCGACAGGGCTACGGCAAAGCGCGGCTCGGCTTTCGCAAGATACATCGCCCCTTCGGCAACACATGTATCACCTTTGATTATCCGCCCAATCACGTCAGCTCCCTTAGCCAACTGATCGCGTCTTCAGGGGTGCTAACGATCGTGCCTTCGTGCTGCGGCGGGCGGTTGATCATCAAAACAGGAATACCAAGTTCGCGCGCTGCATCCAGTTTTGTGCGGCTCCGGTCGCCGCCAGCATTTTTCACGATAAGCCAGTCTACTTTCAATTCGCGAAACAGGTTTAATTCATCGGAAACTGAGAACGGGGGCCGTCCAACCAAAAATTCGCCACCCTCAAATGGGAACGGTCGGTCCGGAGGGTCAATCTGGCGACAAATTAACCTACGCCCAACGAGCCCTGAAAATCTGTCAAGCGTTTGACGTCCGGTCGCAAGGAACACTGTCTTGCCAACTGGGATATACGCACTGGCGTCTTCTTCATGATCGATGAATATCCAGTTATCTCCGGCGCCGGGTCGCCATTCTGGGCGGAGAACCTGTAAATATGGAATGTTAAGTGACGCACAAATTTCAGCTGTTCGCTTGCTGATACGGTGCGCAAACGGGTGTGTTGCATCAATTGCCGCGGTGATTCCATGGTCAACCACCCAATTTCTGAAACCTTCCGCGCCTGCAAACCCGCCGACCCGTGTTTGCAGCGGCAGTTTTCCTGGCTCGCGCGTTGCACCGGAAAGCGAGGC
>Ga0316204_10007700_pt1 | contig 15525 bp, 17 predicted proteins | sample 6monrhotite_MG_2_FD_205661 | JGI IMG/M metagenome (GOLD analysis project Ga0316204, IMG submission 205661) | Microbial mat bacterial communities from mineral coupon in-situ incubated in ocean water Damariscotta River, Maine, United States -... | ecosystem: Environmental > Aquatic > Marine >... | reverse complement strand
CGCTTTTTGTTCAAAATAATTACTCTGGAAATCCTCGGCACCATGTGGGCCAATGCAGTAATCCAGAATATCGTTGTTCCAAGGACGCTTTGTCATAAATCCCCCTGCCAGACAGAAAATTGAAGCTGCCTGTTGTGTTTGATTTGACGGATAGTGAAGTCAGGATTTGGCCGACTGTCTAGCGATTGCGGCAGCCCTGAAGCGGGACATATCGCCCCACTTGCTGCCATCTTCGAACATTTAGCCTGAATTGCCGAATCCAAACCGCGAGTATTGCGATAGGCGCACTTTGACCTGGTGATCATTCGTCGTCGATTTTAATGAATGAGCGCTAGCAGCGGTCACCTTGGCCAACTGGGTCGGCATAGGTGCCGGTATCACTGTCAGTGCAATTTCGACCGCCGCGACCACCGCGTCCACCGCGACCATTGCCGACCGGATCGGCATAATTGCCAGTGTCGCTATCTGTGACGCCGGAATTTCGGCCACCGCGTCCGCCGCGACCATTGCCAACCGGATCAGCATAATTTCCAGTGTCACTATCTGTGACGCCGGAATTTCGGCCACCGCGTCCGCCGCGACCATTGCCAACCGGATCAGCATAATTTCCAGTGTCACTATCTGTGACGCCGGAGTTTCGACCGCCGCGTCCGCCGCGGCCATTGCCAACCGGGTCGGCATAGTTTCCGGTATCACTGTCGGTGACGCCGGAGTTTCGACCACCACGTCCGCCGCGTCCATTACCGACTGGGTCGGCATATCCGCCGGTATCGCTATCGGTAACACCGGACCGGTATCCGCCATTGCCACGGCCATAACCCGCCGCATCCGCATAGGCCCCGACATCTGAATCCGTAGCACCCGTATAGGATCCGGTTGTTGCGCAACCGGTAACGACACCTGCGGCACCGGTGGCCACTCCGACCCCGGCGACTTTGGTCAGAAAAGAACGGCGGCTGAGTTTGGTTTTTCTTGCCATAAGTATCTCCAGCGCCGTTCGATTCCGGCCTATTTTCTAATTAACAGCGGTCGCCACGGCCAACCGGGTCAGCATAGGTGCCCGTGTCGCTATCGGTGCAACGACGGTTTCCACGGCCATTACCAACCGGATCAGAATTGCCACCGGTATCGCTATCGGTGATGCCTGAGCGGCGGTTTCCGCGACCATTTCCAACCGGATCAGAATTGCCACCGGTATCGCTATCGGTGATACCTGAACGACGGTTTCCACGGCCATTGCCGACCGGATCAGAATTGCCACCGGTATCGCTATCGGTGATACCTGAACGACGGTTTCCACGGCCATTGCCGACCGGATCAGAATTGCCACCGGTATCGCTATCGGTGATGCCTGAACGACGGTTTCCACGGCCATTTCCAACCGGATCAGAACTGCCACCGGTATCACTATCGGTGATGCCCGAATTTCGACTGCCGCGGCCATAGCCGACGCGATCGGAATTGCCGCCAGTATCGCTATCGGTCATCCCGGTTCTGCCATATCCGACGCGGTCGGCATTGCGTCCGGTATCTGAATCGGTCTGTCCGGTGCGGTTTTGAGCAAGAGCGGCACCCGTGATGGTGCCAGCCGCTCCTGCAGCGAGCGTTGTTCCCGCAACGCGCGTTAAAAATGAACGGCGGCTAAGTTTGCCTTTTTTGGCCATGATCTGGGCTCCCTGATCTAATTGCCTATCCGACGCGATGGCCGGTTCCCTCACGTCAAAGGTTAGGCCCTCAGTTATGGCGCGGTCAAACGCGATACGGCCGAATTTCCAAATAAATTGAAAAAAAGCCGCAATAAAACAAAGTAATGCGAGGCATTCGCAGCAAATTCAAGCGAATGAAAATGAGTTGCAAGTGAGGGGCGTCCAGGCACAAAAAAACCGGCGACTCGAAAGCCGCCGGTTTCTCTGTAAAAATGGTTCGGCGGACTAACCGCCGTGACCGGTATTCGCAGGATTAGCGATCTGAATCGCTGCAGTTGCGACCGCTACCGCCACGGTCAGCATAGGTGCCGCTGTCACTGTCTGAGCAATTCCGCCCTGAGCCGCCACGATCCGAAGAACTACCCCGGCCATTGCCTGCAGGATCAGAATTTCCGCCGGTATCGCTATCCGTTACGCCGGAACTCCGACTGCCACGGCCATAGCCAACTCGGTCGGAATTTCCGCCGGTGTCGCTGTCTGTATTCCCGGTTCTGCCATATCCAGCACGATCAGCACTGCTTCCGGAGTCGGAATCAGTTTGCCCTGTGCGGTTTTGGGCTAGCGCTGTGCCGGTAATGCTACCAATGGCGCCCGTTACGGCCACGCCACCCACGACGCGGGTCATGAATGAACGACGGCTAAGTTTACCTTTTTTGGCCATGTGAATGGGCCTCCCTTGAAACTATTAAACAACTACGCGTCCCCCGCGAAGATGCTTTCGGATGCAAACTAGGCAGCTAACTATTGGATAGTCAAACAGAAACCCGAAATCATTTGGCACATGAAAGTCATTCTCACTATAATTCCCCTCCTGGTAGAAAAACCGAGAGCAAAACGTGATTTTGGTAATCATTATTAATAATTGGAGCGGCTTGTTGATAGTGGTTCTCAATAACTGACCGGGTGAATCGCGCACTGTGCGAGTTGCGGCAATCGACGTTAGTCTGGAGCTTATGAGTTCAGCGATTCGAATCCTCGGCATTGATCCGGGTCTCCGCCATACCGGATGGGGCATCATATCGGTCGCGGGCTCGCGATTGAACCTGGTCGCTGAGGGGCGGATATCCGCTGCAACGGATCTTCCGCTATCCGAACGCCTGATGGTCATCCATGCGGAACTCGAAACCGTCATCGCCGCGCATCTGCCGGATGAGGCCGCCGCCGAAGAAGTCTTCATGGCCACCAATGCCGCGAGCGCGCTGAAGCTCGGTCATGCACGGGCTGCTGCTCTGCTCGCGCCTGCGCGTGCCGGTCTGCCGGTTGCAGAATATGCGGCGCGTCTGGTCAAGAAGTCCGTCGTCGGAACCGGCCGCGCCGATAAAGGGCAGGTCGCCGCCATGATCGCCATCCTCCTACCGGGTTGTAAGGCGAAGGATGATGCAGCGGATGCGCTGGCGGTAGCCATATGCCATGCTCACCACCGGACCTCGAAGTCATTAGGGAGTGCCGCATGATTGGAAAACTGCGCGGTAAGGTCGATGCCATTGGCGAAAGCGAAGCGGTCATCGACGTCAACGGTGTTGGATATCTTGTCGGTATGGGCGGGCAGGCGTTGGCGCGCCTTACCCAAGGCGCGGACGTTGAGGTCCATATAGAGACCTATGTGCGCGAGGACGCCTTCAAGCTCTGGGGTTTTCTCTCAGAAAGAGAACGCGCCTGGTTTGCCCGCCTCCAATTGATACAGGGCGTCGGCGCCAAAGCGGCTCTGGCCATTCTTGATGCGTTGGGCGTTGATGAATTGGAAAGTGCGGCGGCACTCGGTGATGCCTCGTCCTTTGGAAAGGCCAAAGGCGTTGGGCCAAAGTTGGCCGGACGTCTCGCGTTGGAAATGAAGGACAAGCCACCACCCACAGGCCGGGCCTTTGCGGCGGGTTTCAGTGTCGCAGCGCATGCCGGGCTCGCTTCTACCCAACCAAATGATGCTCCGACCGGTAATAATGCCGCCCGCGAAGAAGCCGTGTCGGCGTTGACCAATCTTGGATATGGTGAAACCGATGCGCGTCGAGCTGCCGCTGCGGCGTCTCGCTCCAATCCAGAGGCAGGAACCGGCGAGCTCATCCGTCTGGCGCTAAAGGAATTATCGAAATGAGAATGCTCGTCGCCGCCGCCTTGCTCGCCGCCACTCCGGCAATCGCATCGGCAGATGTAACCATCCGCTTCATCGCCAATGAGGGCGTCTACATCACCGATGGCGAGACCGCTGTGCTGATCGATGCCCTGACCTGGAATTCCTATGATGGCACCTACGCCCTGCCATCAGATGAAGCCCGTGCCGCGATGATTGCAGGCGATGCGCCATACGAAAACGTCGTGGCCCTGCTGTTCACCCACATACACGGCGATCATTCGGACCCTGCCGGGGCGGTCGAATTTTTGAACGCTCAAGGCAATGGAGTGGTGGCGGCCTCTACTCAAATTACGGACGCGATAAGCAATGGCGAAGGCGCGGCATCCCGCATCAATAGTGTCGCACTTTCAGCAGAAGAGCCCGGCCCCTGGCAGTTGCCCGCTCATGATTTCATTGAGGGCGCGTGGGTGTTCCACCGCGAGGGCGTCGATAACATCACATGGCATGTCAATCTCGCTGGCGTCTCCATCCTCCATCTTGGCGATACACAGCCGCAAATGGCGGATTTCTCGGTCTGGGATGACACAGAGTTTGACGTCATCCTCTACCCCTACTGGTTTGCGCAAATGCCGGAGGGTGTGGCCTTTCTCGACTCTCGGCCGGATGCTCGCGCCATCGCCTTCCACATTCCTGCCGCCGCCACACCGTTGACAATTCAGGCGGGTCTCGGAGAGCGGGAATACCTCTTTGGTGAAGGCAGCGAAGTGGTGATTGAAAGCGAATGACTGACGTCCGCGACATATCTCCCGATGCACAGCCGGATGATGGCCGCGACAAGGCTTTGCGGCCTTTATCTTTTGCAGAATTCGTTGGGCAACCGGCGGCAATCTCTAATCTGAGAGTCTTTGTCGAGGCCGCGCGTCGCCGGGATGAAGCGCTGGATCATGTGCTGCTTTCTGGCCCGCCGGGGCTGGGCAAGACAACGCTGGCGCAGATCGTTGCCAAAGAGCTCGGCGTCAATTTTCGCGCTACGTCCGGCCCGGTGATTGCCAAGGCGGGTGATCTCGCCGCCATCCTCACCAATCTGGAACCGCGCGATGTTCTCTTTATCGACGAAATTCACCGCCTCGCCCCGATTGTGGAAGAAATTCTCTATCCGGCGATGGAGGATTATTGCCTGGATCTGGTGATCGGTGAGGGACCCTCCGCGCGCACCGTTCGCATTGACCTGCCGCCGTTTACGCTTGTCGGCGCAACGACCCGCGCGGGATTGCTCGCGACGCCGTTGAGGGATCGTTTTGGCGTTCCGGTGCGTCTGGAATTCTACGATACGGCAGAACTCGCGGGCATTGTCGCGCGCGCCGCTGGCAAGCTGGGCCTGGCCATGACCGACGACGGCGCGACCGAGATTGCGCGCCGGGCGCGTGGCACACCGCGTGTGGCGGGTCGCCTGTTGCGGCGAGTGCGCGATTTCGTCGAAGCCGATGGTGTGGCAACCATCGATGCCGCTGCCGCAGACAAAGCGCTAAAACGACTGGAAGTCGACGAGATCGGTCTAGATAGCCTTGATCGGCGTTATCTCAATGCTCTGATCGGACATTTCGGCGGAGGCCCGGTCGGGGTCGACACCATGGCCGCAGCTCTGGCAGAGGCGCGAGACGCGCTGGAAGATGTGGTTGAGCCCTTCCTGATCCAGCAAGGCTTTATCCAGCGCACACCGCGCGGACGCATGGCCGCCGCAAGAGCGTGGTCACACCTTGGGCTCGACATGCCGCAATCGCTACAAAGCGCGCTGTTTGAGGAGAACGGGAAATGACCCCGGCATGTGGCGAGTGGGGCGATGATAATATCCACCGTCTTCCGGTGCGCGTCTATTTCGAGGACACCGATTTTTCGCAGATCGTTTATCACGCCCGTTATCTTCATTTCTTCGAGCGCGGACGCACAGAATCGCTGCGTGCACTGGGTGTGCATCATTCCGAGTTGTTGAACTCCGACGATCCCGTCGCCTTCGCCATCCGCTCAATGGATATCGAATGGTTGCGACCGGCCCGTGTGGATGAAGCCCTGATCGTTGAAACCATCTATCGGCCGAATAAAGGACCGCGCCTGCGTATGGAGCAATCCATTCATCGCGGCGAAGAATTGCTATGCAAGGCAAAGGTGGAAGCAGTGATTATTGATCCGGCAGGGCGGCCGCGTCGCCCGCCAAAATGGATGATCGAAGTCTGGACCCCGATAGTGCAGACGCCATCTTAAACCCCTTTATGCTCCAAAAATCGCCGTATTCTGACAGTTATTTAAGACGCGTAACACGCGCATTGGCTTGACGTGCCGCATCCGGTCGGCTTGGAAGCACCAGATTAACGCTTATCGGCGAAACCCTGTCTTCGCCGTATTTGAAAGGACCATGGATGGAAACCGGGATTATTGAAATCGCCCCAGTCGCGAATGAGTTCGACTTTCTCGCACTCTTCTTGAGAGCTGACTGGGTGATTAAGGCTGTTATGGGCATTCTTGTACTTATGTCCGTCTGGTCCTGGGCGATTGCCGTCGACAAATGGTTGTCCTTCCGCGGCGCCCGTTCGAAGGGCCGCGTCTTCGAAGAAGCCTTCTGGTCCGGGCGCGACCTGGAATCGCTCGCAGCCGAATACGGCAAGCGACCACGAGATCCATTCTCGCGTGTCTTCGCTGCCGGGCTTCGTGAGTGGAAGGGGCGCAATTCGGGCGAGCGCGTCTCAAAAGCCGCGAATGCAGAATCTGTGCGCGAATTGTCGAAAATGGAAGGCGGACTGGGAATGCTCGCCACGATCGCCTCATCCGCTCCATTTATCGGACTGTTTGGCACCGTCTGGGGGATCATGAATTCCTTCATCGCGATTGCGGCCTCGCAGGAAACCAATCTGGCCGTTGTCGCGCCGGGCATCGCCGAAGCCTTGTTCGCCACCGCGCTGGGATTGCTGGCGGCTATTCCGGCCGTTATTTTCTTCAATGCTCTGACCTCCAATCTGTCGGGTTATGCGGCGCGGCTGGAAGCGTTTGTTGATGAATTGTCTGCTCTTGCGGACCGGGGCGAGGACTGATCCATGGCTGGATCTATCTCCTCGGGAAGACGCGGCGGGCGCTGGAAGCCCAAAGCCGAAATCAATGTCACGCCGTTCGTGGACGTTATGCTGGTTTTGCTGATTGTGTTCATGATCACGGCGCCCATGCTGGCGGTCGGTGTGCCGGTTGAACTGCCGGAAACCGAAGCCAGCAGTATGGCCGCCGATGATGAGCCTTTGACGGTGACCATCGGGGCGAGCGGTGAAATCTATCTGCAGGAAACCGCTGTCGAGTTGGAGCAACTGATTCCGCGTCTGCAGGCGATCAGCGGTGCGGGATTTGAAGGCCGCATCTTTATTCGCGGTGACGAAGCGGCTGATTATGGCTCCGTTGTCCGAGTGATGGCGCATATTTCCTCTGCCGGTTTTACCAATCTCGGCCTTGTCACCGATCCAATCAGCACAGGCTCGCGTGCTGAAAACCCTGACGACAACTGACGGTCGGCGGTATGCGCACAATTCTCGTTATCTTCGTTTCACTGCTTGTGCATGCCGGATTTATTGTGGCCGGGCTCGTCTATTTCCCGAAAAATGTTCGGCAGTTCTCCACGAGTCAGGTTGTGCCGCTGGAGCTGATCACAGAGATCGCAGAAGTGACGAACACTCCTGAAGAAGAAGTGGAAGAAGAGCCAGTCGAGGAAGAGGCGCCGCCGCCAGAACCAGACCCCGAGCCAGAACCTGAGGTCGATATGAGTGCGGCTCCCGAAACACAAGCCGCACCCGAGCCTGAGCCCGAACCCGAGCCGGAATTCGTACCGGATCCTGAACCGGAAGCTCCAGCCCAACAGCCGAGCAATCCTGCCCCTCAACAGACGCAGGTCCCTCAAGAACAATCTTTTGACGATATGTTGCGCGATCTTGCCAACTCCGTTGATCGTGAGCGGTCCTCGTCTTCGGGGAGCACGCAGGACGCTTCCTCTTCCTACGAGGCTTTGGGCGTAACGCTCGCCGACAGTATTCGTAGTCAGGCCCAGCCTTGTTTTCGTAGCTCGGCTGATGCGCCAAATCCTGAGCGGCTAAACGTTGTGGTTCGGGTTCGTCTGAATCGCGACGGTAGCCTCGATGGTCGACCGGACATTCTCAATCGTCAGGCGATCGATGTTTCCGGCGACCGTTACCTGCGTGTGGCGCGGGATCGGGCACTGGCAGCGGTCATAGAATGCGCACCTTATCGCTTGCCCGCTGAACATTTTTCCATCTGGCGCCGTATAGATGTCACTTTTCGTAGCGATGGTTGATGCTATCTTGCTGCTAAGTCCTTGGAGACCCGAAATCATATGACCCATTTTATTCGCCTCCTATCCGTATTGTTTCTCATGGCTGTTCCGGCCGCCGCCATTGCCCAGCAACCCCTGCAGGTCGATATTTCTCGCGGCAATCTCGAGCCGACACCCATTGCTATCCCGGCCTTCATTGACAATGGCGGCACGAATGATCGCGGGCAGGACATTTCCGAGGTGATTGCCGCGGACCTTGAGAGTTCCGGACTGTTCACCACGGTCGATCAGCGCGCTTTCATCGAGGACGTTCAGGATTTCAACCTGCGTCCGCGCTTTCAGGACTGGCGCGTTATCAACGCCGATGCCCTTCTGGTCGGCCAAGTTACTCGTCAATCGGATGGCCGTTTGCTGGTTGGTTTTCGCCTATGGGATGCGCGCCTGGAAGAACAATTGGTCGGTCTTCAATTTGTCACAGCGCCTGAAAACTGGCGCCGAGTGGCCCACCGCGTTGCAGATGCTGTCTACCAACAACTGACCGGCGAAAGCGGATATTTCGATACTCGGGTTATTTATGTCTCCGAAAGCATAGGCCCACGTGGAGAACCAATGCGACGACTGGCGGTGATGGATCAGGATGGGGCCAATCCGTCCTTCCTTACCGATAGGTCGTACTGGTCGCTTCTGCCGAATTATTCCCCAAGCGCTCAGCAAATTACCTATGTGTCCTTCCTCGACGGACAGGCCACAACCTATGTCTACGATCTGGAAAGCGGTCGTCAGGAAGCCCTGTTTGCATCTGGGGGCACGGGCCTGGCGCGCATTGATCCCGATGGTCAATCCTTGTCAGCCCGTTTTTCACCCGATGGAGAGCAACTGGCGGTCTCGATTGAATTGCAGGCCGGACATGACATCCACCTGTTTGATCTGCGGTCTCGCAGCCTTCGTCGTTTGACGGAGCATCCGGCTGATGATGTCGAGCCCAGTTTTTCGCCCGACGGAGATCAAATCGTCTTTTCATCCAGTCGCAGTGGTGGATCCCAGCTCTATGTGATGGACGCCAATGGCGGTAATGTTCAGCGCGTCTCGTTCGGCGAGGGGCGCTATACAGCACCCGTCTGGTCTCCTCGTGGTGATTTGATTGTCTTTGTGAAACAGCAAAGTGGTCAATTCTCACTCGGCGTTGTGGCGTCTGACGGCTCGGGCGAAGAGCGGATTCTCTATCAAGGCTATTATGTTGACACACCGGCATGGTCGCCTAACGGCCGCGTTATTTTGTTCACCAGAGGTGACCGTGGTCGCGAGGGAACCGAGTATGAAATCTGGGGCATCGACCTCGCAGGGTTCAATCTGCGGCGCATGCCGATCAATGGACAATCGTCCGATCCGGCATGGTCGCCCTTGATCGAATAGGGTTTTTGGCGCTAGCGTGGAGGCAAGACGGACAGTGAATGTCGTCCTGAGACGAAATTATTGTCTGAAAAGAGCGGTTTGTCTCGAAATTGGCGTAATCGTGCGTAGTGGTGGAGGTACCGGGGGCTGTCTCAGACCCGGTGAATAAGGGATAGAACACAGATGAAAATCAAATTTGTACTGATTGCGGGCATGACAGCCGTTTTGGCGGCATGCGCGTCTACACCGCCGCAGACGACAACCGAGGCTCCGACCTCCGAGCCGCCGCGGACAACGCGAACGGTTACGTCGGACACAGTCGACCAAGGCCCGATCCCGGGCACGGAAGCGCATTTTGTAGCGACCGCTGGTGATCGCGTATTCTATGACCTTGATCGTTCCACGCTGACATCTGCGGGCCGCGAAACACTTCGCCGGCAAGCCGATTGGTTAAACGCCTATTCTGGAACGCGTATCCTCGTTGCGGGCAATTGCGACGAACGTGGCACGCGCGAATACAATCTCGCACTGGGCGCACGCCGGGCGAATGCAGCGCGCGATTATCTGGTCAGCCTTGGCGTCTCACCGTCACGCATACGGACTGTCTCATACGGTAAAGAACGGCCAACTTGCCGCGAATCCGGAGAGCGTTGCTGGTCGCTTAACCGTAATGCGATCACGATGATAAGTGGTTCGGTCACGGGTTAGCATCGGACATAGGTCCTGATTAGCGCCCGCGGTTTTTCAACTGCGGGCGTTTTTCTTTGTTAATCTGGCCGCCGTATTTTCGCCGCCTCTATCACTTATCCCGTGCCTGAATAGGCCGAAGACAGGGATGACCCAAACCATGATCCGTTACCTCATTTTCCCAATCCTGATTTTTGTGATCAGTGCTCCTGTTGACGCGCAATCGCGCCGCGAGCTCGGACGACGTCTGGATGCTGTTGAAGCGCGTATCGCCGAAATGGAATCCCGCAACATTTCGCAAGCTGATCAGCTATTGACGCGTATCACCGATCTTGAATTTCAGGTTCAGGAAGCGACAGGACAAGCCGAAAGGCTGGGCTTTGAAAACCGGCAGTTGGGCCAACGAATTGATGCGCAGGACCGAGAGATACAGTCTCTCCGCAATCAGCTAGAGGCGCTTCGTTCCCGCCCTCAGCCGCAATTTGATTTAGAAGGCAATCCGATTGATGCGATCGCTGAAACCGGTCCCGTATCAAATACAGGCGAACAGAATAGCGCAGGCTCAGGCCCCCGCAATCTGACCGGCGGACAATTGGCCGTCACAGATTCCGGAGACCCCTATGCTACCGACCGCGCTGCTGCGACTCAGCCACTGGGTGGCGTGGTGTCCCGAGCAGCCGACCGCGCACCTACAATGAGCGCTAATCAGGCCTATGGTCAGGCCCGCGCCAAATTGTTGGATGGAGATTTTGATGGAGCCCAGGAAGATTTTTCCGGATTCATCGACAATTTCCCTGAGGATGATTTGGTGGATGAGGCCTGGTTCTGGCTTGGAGAAACCCACTATGTGCGCGGGGACTATTCCACGGCCGCTGACGCCTACATCACCTCTTTGAGGGAAGAGCGTAATGGTTCAGTAGCGCCGGACGCTCTGGTGCGCCTCGCATCATCACTAGGGGCCTTGGGGCGCAACGATGAAGCTTGCCAGACACTTGCACGCTTTTCTCGCGAATTTCCGTCGGCCGGTCCCAATGCGACAGCTCGTGCTCAACGTGAGGCGTTGCGCGCCGGGTGTCGTTAGACGCATCGGTCTTCAATCCGGATGCCGTCCGGGCGCATCTGGAGCGACTAGGCAATTCGCCCTGCCTTCTTGGCTTGTCCGGTGGCGGTGACTCGCTCGCCCTTCTTCTGATCGCTTCTCGCTGGGCGCAAGAAAACGGCGTTCAGCTAACGCCCGTCATCATTGATCACGCGATGCGCGCCGAAAGTGCAAATGAAGCCCAATTTGCGGCGCGCCGGGCCAGTCAGCTGGGCTTGTCGCCCCAAACCATCTGCTGGGACCGGGATAAACCGACAACCGGCATTCAGGCCGCAGCGCGAAATTTTCGGCTAAACGCCTTTGCGAAATTGGCCCAAAATGCTAGAGCGACAACCGTGCTTTTGGGCCACACCCGGGATGATCAGGCAGAAACTGTCTGGATGCGATTGCAAGCCGGAGGTGGTCCCGACGCACTGGCAGGAATGACGATGCAAAGCCCATTGCCGCTGTGGCCGCAAGGGCGCGGCGTGTCGATTTATCGGCCTCTACTGGATACCACGCGAACCCAATTACGTGATTGGCTGACCGAGCAAGGTGAGAGCTGGGTCGATGATCCGTCGAATGAAAATCGCGCTTATACGCGCATTCGAAATCGAGAGACGCTTGCCCAATTGTCTGTAGATGGTTTTGATGTCGCGTCGCTGTGCGCGGCGGCGATGAAATTTCAGGCGGCAAAGCAAGATGTCGCAGAATCCGCTGGCCGGGTTTTTCTGAAGTCCATGACACTGTTACCATGGGGCGGCGCACGGATAGACCATTTAGCGCTGCGCGCATCCGCCGAGCCTGCCGCTCTGAGAGCGCTGGATGCCGTGCGGGCGGCGGTGAGTGGCGATCCAATTCGTAGACCCGAAGCATCGCATCGGCTTCTGGAGGCTTTCCACTCCGAAAAGGCAGTGACAGCCGGCGGTGTTGCACTGACTTTACACAAGGGCAGCTGGTACCTTGTCCGCGATCCGGGGGCGATCTCAGGTCGGGCGGACAAGTCGATAACATCCACAGGAGTTGTGCAAGCCGGGTCGCAACGAATTTGGGATGGGCGGTTCTTGATCTCCGATACGGGAAGCGTGATCGCTCTATTGGGCAAGAGTTATCATGACGAAATCAAAGCTAATTCTCTGATTGAAATTCCGGCATTAGCCCGGCCCGGATTACCCGTGATCCGCAGTGAGGGTCAAAACCCTGCCATTCCGGGGATTACCGACGGTGTTGACAATCTCATGCAAACACTTGCGGTCGAGCTGGTTTACCGCAATCTATTTGAGGACAGGCCGCCAACATGGTTTGATACACAACTGCGCGAGCAAACGGCGCAAGGCTCGCATTGACGACCATTATACCCCATATCGGGACAAAGACAGCGTTCTAGCGACGGAAAACGAGATGAATATTCGCAATTTGATGATCTGGGCCATTATGATCCTCCTTCTGGTGGCGCTTTTTAATTTGCTTCAGCCATCCCAGGCGGGCCCAACAGGTGCGCAGCAGATCGAATACTCGCGATTCATCCAGCGCGTCGAGAATGATCAGATCAACCGCGTCACAATTGACGGCAACCGGATTGTCTCTGGTGGTGCTGAGCCGGTCTCGACTATTTTCCCCGTCGCTGATGATCAGCTCTACACTATCCTCCGTGAAAATGACGTCGAGTTTGAAGTCGTGCCACCGGCCAGTGGCTTCAATGTCTTCAGTTGGCTCCTCAATATTTTTCCCTTCCTGCTTCTGATCGGCGTCTGGATATATTTCATGCGCCAGATGCAGGGCGGCGGCAAAGGCGGTGCGATGGGCTTTGGAAAATCCAAGGCGCGCCTACTCACCGAGAAATCCGGCCGCGTAACATTTGATGATGTCGCTGGCGTGGATGAAGCCAAGGAAGAGCTTGAGGAAATCGTCGAATTTCTGAGAGATCCATCCAAATACCAACGCCTCGGTGGCAAGATTCCCAAAGGTGCGTTGCTGATCGGGCCTCCGGGAACCGGTAAGACGCTTATCGCGCGCGCCGTGGCCGGTGAGGCCAATGTGCCCTTTTTTACGATTTCCGGTTCTGACTTTGTTGAAATGTTCGTGGGCGTTGGTGCGTCCCGCGTCCGTGACATGTTTGAGCAAGCGAAGAAAAACGCGCCTTGCATCATTTTCGTCGATGAAATCGATGCGGTGGGCCGATCTCGCGGTGTGGGTCTTGGCGGCGGTAATGACGAACGCGAACAGACGCTAAATCAGCTTCTCGTCGAGATGGACGGATTTGAAGCTAATGAAGGCATTATCCTGATCGCGGCGACGAACCGGGCCGATGTGCTCGATCCCGCATTGTTGCGCCCGGGCCGGTTCGACCGTCAGGTTCATGTTCCGAACCCGGACATCACCGGTCGTGAGAAAATCCTGAAAGTTCATATTCGCAATGTACCGATGGCCGACAATGTCGACCTGAAAGTCATTGCGCGTGGCACGCCGGGTTTTTCTGGCGCGGACCTTGCCAATCTGGTCAATGAAGCGGCCTTGTTGGCTGCGCGTCGCAATAAGCGAATTGTTGCGATGGCGGAATTCGAGGATGCCAAGGACAAGGTAATGATGGGGCCAGAGCGGCGCTCGATGGTTCTCACCGACGATCAGAAAGAAAAAACCGCCTATCACGAAGCTGGGCACGCCATTGTCGGCATAAACATGTCGTTGTGTGACCCGGTTTATAAAGCAACCATCATCCCGCGTGGCGGAGCGCTGGGAATGGTGATGAGCCTGCCTGAGATGGACCGACTGAACTGGCATCGCGATGAGTGTGAGCACAAACTCGCGATGACCATGGCAGGAAAAGCCGCCGAAGTGATGAAATATGGCGAGAATCACGTATCCAACGGCCCGGCGGGCGACATTCAGCAAGCGACGGCACTGGCACGCGCGATGGTTCTACGTTGGGGCATGTCGGACAAAGTCGGCAATGTCGATTATGCCGAAACTCATCAAGGGTATGGCGGTCAGACGCTCGGAGGCTCAGTTTCTGCGGCCACAAAGGAACTGATCGAATCTGAGGTTCGCCGCTTTATCGAAGAAGCCTACGCAAAGGCCCAGGAAGTTCTTGCTGAAAAGAAAGATGATTGGGAAACTCTGGCGCAAGGCTTGCTCGAATATGAGACCCTCACCGGTTCTGAAATCACCGAGCTGGTGAAGGGCAACCCACCCGTTCGTGAGAGCAGTGAGCCCCCGTCGAAAGGCGACACGCCATCTGGTGCGGTTCCAGTGACGGATGATGAAGAAACACCCGTGAAGGCGAAGAAGCCGTCCGGCGGTCCCGCTCCCCAAGGGGCCTGATGTCCACCACGCTTGAAGACATGAAAGGGGCCATCCGTGAACGCGGGTGGCCTCTTGTTATGGGCATTGTGAATGTTACGCCCGACAGTTTCTCCGATGGGGGTCGTTACAACGCCACTGACACGGCAATTGATCACGCGCTGAAATTGGTGCGTGACGGTGCCGATATTCTCGACATTGGCGGTGAATCAACGCGGCCCGGTGCGTACCCCGTTGATGATGCCGACGAGATTGCGCGCGTGATACCTGTCATTCGCGGCGTGAGACGCCATAGCGAAGTTACCATATCCATCGACACAATGAAGCCAGCCATTGCGCGTGCAGCCGTCGAAGCCGGTGCTGGCATCTGGAATGACGTCAACGCGCTGCAAGCGCCTGGGGCGCTGAAGACGGCGGCTGAACTGGGCTGCGGCGTCATCCTGATGCACATGCAGGGCGAGCCACAAACCATGCAGGTATCTCCGGCCTATGATGATGTTGTCAGTGAAGTCTCTGCCTGGCTTTTGGCACGTGCCGAAGCGGCCATGACCGCCGGTACAAATCAGCAAAATATATGGCTAGATCCGGGCATTGGATTCGGAAAAATGCTGCAGCATAATCTTGAATTGCTGCGCAGCATTTCGAAGTTGCCCAATGACTTTCCTGTTGTCATCGGGGCTTCAAGAAAGCGTCTGATCGGTGATTTGGATGACGATGCCCCGGCCGATGCGCGCCTTGGTGGATCGCTGACTATTGCGCTTCATGCTGCGCAGCAAAACGCCATGATTGTGAGAGTTCATGATGTCCAAGAAACGGTTCAGGCGCTGAAGGTTCAGGCGGCTATTGCTCCGCAGAGATAACCTGCGAATTCTCCAGGGACAGGATGTCGAGGACAAGCTCGTCACCCTTCACCAGATTGGTGCCTGAAACTTGTCCGAGGAAACGCACGCCTTGTTCGGCCAGCGCGATATTA
>Ga0316204_10007699_pt1 | contig 15527 bp, 13 predicted proteins | sample 6monrhotite_MG_2_FD_205661 | JGI IMG/M metagenome (GOLD analysis project Ga0316204, IMG submission 205661) | Microbial mat bacterial communities from mineral coupon in-situ incubated in ocean water Damariscotta River, Maine, United States -... | ecosystem: Environmental > Aquatic > Marine >... | reverse complement strand
CAATGTTGGTTACGAATACCCCAGCGAGAATCGGGTGGTGGCATTTTGCCATTATCACCGGCTAGCCAGCGTTGCACATCGAAAATGTAGTTTTGCTTGGTCCACATCAATCCAGCAAAGGCTTGGCGTTGAATATTTTTTTCATCGTCGTTGGCTTTTGGCGGATGTACGTCGGCATAAAACTCATCAGCATCTTTTAAACGCGCTTCAACAATTTTATCAACATCAGCGAGGGGATCTTTCATCGCGTTATCAGTAAGGCGCAGTTTTAATACGGTGGTGCTACCGGCTTTAACGGTACGTGTAAAATGAATGCCCGCCTTGGTGCCTGTGTTCTTGGTGTTAATACACTTTTCACCATTCACAATGTGCTTATGAAATGCATCTTTAACGAAGGGATTACCATCATCAGCAGCTTCGCCATAAACACGGCTCATGTTGGTTTCGTTATTAGTGAACATGGGTGTGCCATCTTCATCGGCATATAAATAGCGTTTGCCCAATTTATATTCAAACGGCAAATTCTTCAGGCCGGTTGATTCACTGTCATCAGCTTCTAGATGAACGTGCTTGGCAGCCTTGCGACCTTTTTTGATAATGGGTGCATCGAGCGTCTCATCATTCCAAGACCAAATGTTACGGAACCATAAATTAGGAATGAGATGAATCTCAGCATCTTCCGGGCCACGGTTATGCACCGTAATACGAATCGCAATATCTTCAGCATCTTGTTTGGCGTATTCCATAAAGACATCAAAGTAACGGTCTTCATTAAAGGCACCTGTATCGAGTAATTCGTATTCTTCGCCTTGACCACCGCGAGATTTATTAACATCGATTAGTTCCTGATACGGGTATTCGGCATGCGGATACTTGTAGAGGAACTTCATGTAACTATGGGTGGGTGTGCTATCGAGGTAGAAGTAATATTCTTTAACGTCTTCGCCGTGGTTACCTTCGTGTGGTGTAAGACCGAACAGGCGTTCTTTGAGAATGGGATCTTTACCATTCCACAGGGCGAGGGAGAAATTCAGGAGTTGGTAGCGGTCACTGATGGCGCCAATGCCATCTTCACCCCAACGATAGGCTTTGCTGCGTGCCATGTCATGGCTTAGATAGCCCCAAGCATCGCCATCATCACTGTAGTCTTCGCGAACGGTGCCCCAGGAGCGTTCACTGAGGTACGGGCCCCAGCGTTGCCAAGTCGCTTGTTCGTCTTTGATTGCTTGTAGGCGTTTCTTTTCCTGGTTCATGTTTCAACTACCTTGTTGCGGTCCCTGTCAGATTGATACAGGCGATCAGGGACGTTCTTGTTATTTTCTTGCACTCATAGTTCTTGATAAGCGCGCTTTGTTTTTCTAGCTTAACTGTTGAACAGGCATTTGTCAGGTCAGACATTTCCAGTTTATGGTCTCGCCAGCGCGAAGCGGGATAACACGCAGTTCCCCGAGCGGATAATGTTCGGGTACAGTCCATTGTTGCTGTTGCAGAGTTATGCTGTCGCTATTGCGTGGAAGGCCATAGAAATCAGGGCCATGGAAGCTGGCAAAGCCTTCTAATTTGTCGAGTGCATCGGCCGCGGCAAAGGCTTCGGCATAAAGCTCGATAGCGGCGTGGGCAGTGTACATACCTGCGCAACCACAGGCAGATTCTTTCGTGCCTTGCGGATGTGGGGCGCTATCCGTGCCAAGGAAAAATTTAGGGTTGCCGCTAGTTGCCGCAAAGATCAATGCTTTTCGATGCGCTTCGCGCTTGAGTATGGGCAGGCAGTAATGATGTGGGCGGATGCCACCAACGAACATGGCATTACGGTTCATTAACAGATGATGGGCGGTAATGGTCGCTCCGACATTAGCGGGTGCATTGAGGATAAAATCCACTGCATCACGGGTAGTGATGTGTTCGAGAACAATCTTTAATTTTGGAAATGCGCTAAGTAGTGGCAACAGCTGGTCTTGGATAAATACCTTTTCTCTGTCAAAGACATCAATTGCTGGATCGGTAACCTCTCCATGTATAAGGAGTAACAGACCCGTTTTTTGCATGGCTTTCAATGCCGGATGGGTTTTACGAATATCCGTAACACCTGAGTCAGCATTGGTGGTGGCACCAGAAGGGTAGAGTTTTACTGCATAAATATGCTCGCAAGCGGCAGCCTTGTGGATTTCTTCTGCCGAGGTGTTATCCGTGAGATACAGTGTCATCAATGGCTGAAAGCGAGTGTCTGCAGGTAATGCAGCGAGGATCTGTTCGCGATAGGCCAGAGCCATATCGACCGTGGTGATGGGCGACTTAAGATTCGGCATGATAATCGCTCGGCCAAATTGGCCTGCGGTGTGTGGTATGACACTGGCCATGGCATCACCATCGCGTACATGTAGGTGCCAATCGTCAGGTTTTATGAGGCTAATGCTTTGCATAGTGCTTTCTTATTCCGTTGTTTGGAGAATTATGCCATGAAGTGGTGGGTACGTCTGCTATGAGGGGAGCTCTTCCTCAAACGATTCGGTGTAATAGCGCTGTACTTTGATGCTGTCCGACCAGTAGTCACCTGGTAGGCCTGCCTTGTTTTTAAGGTGCAACAGAAATTGCTCTGCTTTGGGTAGGGTTTCCCATACGGTGGGCAGAAAGGTTCCTCGGTGGGTACCTTCGTTCAGTATTAGGCCATCTTTGCCCGGTTGCAGTTGTTCGAGCAGGTCTTGCTCAGAACTAAATTGAATTGGCTCGGGAGGCGTCAGTATTTCAATATGGATATGCAATTTATCAAGCTCATCAGCCTGTAATGACGGGAAACGCGGGTCACGGAATGCGGCATTGAAGGCATTACTGGCGATATCATTGACCAGCGCCTGATGAGCTTCAAGACTACCGATACAACCGCGAAGTTTTTCCTGTGTATGCAAAGTGACAAAGCTGGCGCGAGGTTGTTGTAGATCGGTGGTGTAGCTTTGTTTTTTTACAGTCGGTGGCTGTCCGTGAGTTAACCCAAATTGAATTGATTCTCGAGCAAGATTGAGAAGGGTTTGCCTGTCTGTGCTGCAAAGCATGGTTATTTGCTTACGCTCCATGCCCCATAACCAACGACCTGGTTACGATCACCAGCGGTGTCCCCTGAGTTACGCAGATCAAGCGTGTGTACATGCAGGCCACGTTGCCGCGCAACAGTGAGTAAGCCCTTAACGGGATGTCGGCCGCAGGCATCATCAACACCTATACCATCAGGGTTGAGAGATACAATTGCTGAGCAGGTGTGTCTGTCCATCTTTTGGGCTGAATTGTAGTCGTGGTAATGACTCAGATCAGAACTGATAACAATGAGAGTCGAGTCGTCTTTCCAAGCCATGTCGATGACCTCAGCTACCTCATCGGTTGTTGCATCACCCACCACGATGGGCACTAATTCAAATTCATCGAGGACTTCCTGCAAGAAGGGTAACTGCACCTCAAGGCTGTGTTCCTGTGCATGGGCATCATCAAACACCTGTACCTGTGGCAGGTGGTTTAACTGCTCAGCGGCAATGGTATCAAGCTTAATATCACCAAGAGGCGTGGTAAAAAAGTTGGCACTGGATGTGGCCAGACCACGAAAAGCGACACGATGCGAAGGCCCGAGCAGGACCACTCGTTGAATTTTATTACGCAGCGGGCGCAGATTGACATAGGCGCTGGCAGCGATTGGGCCTGAATAGATATAACCGGCATGGGGGACGATAAGGGCTAGAGGCGCTTGTTTAATTGCTGATGCGTCGGCAAGCAAATGGGTGATCTGCTCATGTAACTCATGGGCATCGGCGGGGTAAAACAATCCTGATACTGCAGCAGGCCTGATTGTTTCGATATTCTGAATCATCTCACTGACACCTCTATTATGGGCATATGTTTTAACCTAAGAACTTGAAGTCACCCTACATAATACCTATCTATAGAGTATGACATATGAAACTCATGCGACAACTGTAGATACGAAATACTGGCACCAGCTTGAGGACGGGCGGGTACAGTGTGACTTGTGCCCGCGGTTTTGCAAACTACACGAAGGGCAGCGCGGTCTGTGTTTTATTCGTGCCAATCAAGACAACCGGATCGTGATGACAAGTTATGGGCTTTCAAGTGGGTACTGTATAGACCCGATTGAAAAAAAACCATTGAATCATTTTTTACCGGGCACCCCGGTGTTGTCGTTTGGCACAGCAGGTTGTAATTTGGCCTGTAAGTTTTGCCAGAATTGGGATATTAGTAAATCGCGTGAAACCCACACACTGGCTGATTCCGCATCACCAGAGTTGATAGCGCGTGCGGCCCAAGAGCTGGGTTGTCGCAGTGTCGCCTACACTTATAACGATCCGGTCATTTTCCATGAATATGCAATTGATGTGGCGAAGGCTTGCCATGAGCTTGGTGTAAAGTCTGTTTCGGTAAGTGCAGGTTATGTTTGCCCGGAACCACGCGCTGAATTTTATCAACATATGGATGCGGTGAATATCGATCTAAAATCCTTCGATGAGAATTTTTACCACAAGTTAACAGGTGCGCATTTACAGCCAGTGCTGGAAACATTGCAATACTTGTACCATGAAACGGATGTTTGGCTGGAAACCACGACCTTATTGATTCCGGGTAAGAATGATAGTGAAAAAGAACTGGAAGAAATGACGCAGTGGGTAGTGGAAAATCTTGGCCCGGATATGCCAATGCATTTTTCTGCCTTTCACCCTGATTACAAGATGCAGGACATCCCGCCAACGCCAAAAGAAACCTTGATCAAGGCTCGCGAGATAGCTATGAAAAATGGTCTGCGATATGCCTATACCGGTAACGTTCATAACCGGGCAGGAGATAGCACCTACTGCCACCACTGCGGGACAACATTGATTGGTCGTGACTGGTATCAGCTCAGCGAGTGGAATCTTGACGCCCATGGGCATTGTAAGAGCTGTGGCACTGCTTGTGCCGGGGTGTTTGAGCAAGAGCCGGGCCAGTGGGGGGCGCATAGACAACCTGTTCACCTGGCTGATTTTGCTGTTTGACCAGTAATAAACAGGGTTATTCGACTTTCACGCTTGACTTGCTGGCTGCTGCGCTTAGACTGCCCATCCAATATTCAATCCTGCCAGTGAGTGGGTACGTAGGAGCTAGCTATGAGTGGTGGTTGTTCATCAAATGACGTAGAACCGTTTGCCTTAATGGTGATGGGTGACAGCATGTCGCCAGAATTTGTCGATGGCACGATCATTATCGTTGATCAGGCGGCCCCATGTGGCCCGGGTGCTTATGCTGTGATTGACTATCAAGGTGAAACAACCTTTCGCCAGTACATTGAACGCGATGGCAAAAAATTTATGCATGCCTTAGATGGAAGTGAAGAAGATATTGAATTGGTAGAAAAGTACACTGTACGCGGTGTGGTGATTCAGCAAAAGCTAAGACGTAAAGTGAAGCACTACGAGTGGTCACCAGTAAGCAAAGCAAATTAATGTCGAACGATAGTCACCCAATTGATGAATTACATACCTTGGTCGATTTTATTCGCTGGGGTGCAAGTCGTTTTGCCGAAGCCAAATTGTATTATGGTCACGGGACAAATAATGCGGTTGATGATGCAATGGCCTTGGTGCTGCATACATTACACTTGCCATTTGGTATATCGAGTGAATTATTTTCTTCACGATTAACACGTAGTGAAAAACAAACGATCTTGGAATTATTTGATCAGCGTATTAGTAAACGTATCCCTGTTCCATATCTAACGCATGAAGCGTGGTTTGCAGGGTTACCATTTTATGTTGATGAACGCGTGTTAGTGCCTCGTTCTCCAATTGCCGAATTGATTGAACAAGGTTTTACTCCGTGGATTGATGTAGATAATGTTGAGCATGTTTTAGATCTTTGTACGGGCAGTGGTTGTATTGCGATTGCTTGTGCTTTGGCTTTGCCGTATGCACAGGTTGATGCCTCTGATATATCAATTGACGCACTTGCCGTTGCGGATATTAATATACAACGTCATCATCTTGATGGTCGTGTACAAGCACATAAAGCTGATATATTTACTGGCTTGCCTGCGCAACGTTACGATCTCATTGTTAGTAACCCGCCTTATGTTGATGCCGAAGACATGGCGAGTCTGCCAGATGAATTTCACCATGAACCCCAATTAGGCTTGGCTTCGGGCAATGATGGACTCGATGCGTGTGTGCAGATCCTTGCTGAAGCAAGCAGTTGGCTAACGGACGAAGGTGTATTGATTGTGGAAGTTGGTAATAGCGCGCATGCCTTGGCGATGCGTTTCCCTAATGTGCCTTTCTTGTGGCTAGAATTTGAGCGGGGTGGAGACGGTGTATTCTTGCTTACAGCTAGCCAATTAAATGAATTTAAGAATGATTTTATTGCGTAAGTGATCCGGGTTTTCTAGAGTAAGGAATTTAGCGAAAAAACTGAACAATAAGAAGGATGATTTGCTCTTATCAATCAATCTGTTACTGCCTGTTATCAATGAAACTCATGGTAAAGGCTTATATATCGCCGAAGATTGATCTAGATCATTTCGATCTAAATTAGGAGTTGGCATAATTTGACGTAATCTCTACGGAAACACGTCGCTATGGAACAACAACTTGTTTTTGATACACAGCTGATTGGCAAATACGACGTTAGCGGACCGCGTTACACTTCATATCCCACCGCGCCACAGTTTAGTGAAAGTTTCGATGAGCAAGCTTATCGAACCAGTATCGCCGAGAGTAATGGTGATTTTCTAGCGCGACCATTATCTATTTATATACATATTCCATTTTGTAACACGGTTTGTTTTTACTGTGGCTGTAATAAAGTAGTGACTAAAGATCGAAGCAAGGGTATTGATTATCTTGTTCGGTTGCATAAAGAAATTGCGATGCAGGCAGAGATGTTTGATGGTGACAGAACCGTTAAACAAATTCATCTTGGTGGAGGTACGCCAACATTTATTAGTGACCCGCAACTTGCAGCATTGATGAATGAGTTACATAAAAATTTCCCCATTGCAGCCGATGATGTTGGTGAGTATTCGATAGAGATAGATCCACGCGAAGCTAACCGAGACACCATTATAATGTTGCGTGATATCGGTTTTAATCGCTTGAGCCTGGGTGTTCAGGATTTAGACAAGAGTGTTCAGTTAGCGGTTAATAGAATTCAGTCTGAGCGAGAAACATTTGACATAATTGATGCTGCACGCGAAAGTGATTTTCGTTCAATCAGCCTCGATCTTATGTATGGCCTGCCAAATCAAAGTGTTGATAGTTTTAGCAGAACCTTAAGTCGGGTGATAGAAGCAAAACCAGATCGATTATCATTATTTAATTACGCACATATGCCAACGTTATTTAAACCGCAACGGCGTATTAATGAAGCCGACTTACCTAGCCCATTGATTAAAATGGCGATCCTTAAACAGAGTATTCAGCAACTTGAAGAAGCGGGTTATATTTATATTGGTATGGATCATTTCGCCTTACCGGATGATGAGCTAAGTATTGCGCAACGGGAAGGGAAGTTACAACGTAACTTTCAGGGCTACTCGACTCATGGTGACTGTGATTTGCTTGCTATGGGTGTTACGGCGATAGGCCAAACGCGCAATAGCTTTAGTCAAAACCATCGGGATCTAGACGATTATTACGCTGCCATTGACTCCGGTCATTTGCCTATTCTACGTGGCATGATGTTAACTGCGGATGATCGACTCCGTGCTCGGGTTATTCAGGAACTGATTTGTCATTTCCAAGTCGATTTTAATCTTATTTCCCAGCAATTTGATATTGATTTCAATGAATACTTTTCACATGAACTAATGAAATTACTATTGATGGAAGAAGACGGTTTGTTACGAATGAGCCCCAATGGTATCGAGGTTTTACCGTCAGGAAGATTACTGATACGCAATATCTGCATGGTGTTTGATGCCTATTTGCAAAAAAATCAGCAACAATATTCAAAAGTCATCTGATCCGGACTACTCGGTACTGACTCGGTGCTAAGAAACGGCTACAATGCTGGCCATGTCAGGAAATTCAATTGGAAAATTATTCGTTGTAACGGGTTTTGGTGAAAGCCACGGGCCCGCTATTGGTGCCATTGTTGATGGTTGTCCTCCAGGAATGGCACTTTGTGAGGCGGATCTGCAGGGAGATCTCGATTTACGTAAGCCCGGTACGTCACGTCACACCACGCAGCGCCGCGAATCTGACGAGGTTAAGATCCTCTCGGGTGTTTTCGAAGGTAAGACCACCGGCACGCCAATAGCCTTGCAAATTCAAAATACTGACCAACGTTCTAAAGATTATTCCAAGATCATGGATAGTTTCCGCCCAGGACATGCTGATTACACTTATCAGCAAAAGTACGGTGTGCGTGATTACCGTGGTGGTGGTCGTTCTTCTGCTCGTGAAACAGCGATGCGTGTTGCGGCAGGAGGTATTGCCAAGAAATACCTGCGTGAACGTTACAATATTGAAATTCGTGGTTACTTATCTCAGTTAGGCCCGATTGTGCCTGAGCAGTTTGACTGGGATGAAGTGCACAATAATCCGTTTTTTTGCCCTGATGCGAGCAAAGTTGCTGAACTTGAAGCCTACATGGATGCCTTGCGTAAAGAAGGTAATTCAATTGGTGCCAAGGTCAGTGTTGTTGCGACAGGCGTTCCTCCAGGTTGGGGTGAACCTATTTTTGATCGTCTTGATGCCGAGATTGCTCACTCATTAATGAGTATTAATGCGGTCAAGGGCGTTGAGATCGGTGCCGGTTTTGAAAGTGTGACCCAAAAGGGCACGATACATCGTGATGAAATCACTCCTGAAGGATTCATTGGCAATAACGCTGGCGGCGTTCTTGGTGGTATCTCTAGTGGCCAAGACATTGTTGCGCATATTGCTTTGAAGGCAACTTCAAGTCTGCGTTTGCCGGGTAAAAGTGTGAATGTGAAGGGTGAGGCGATTGATGTCATTACCGAAGGTCGTCATGATCCTTGTGTTGGTATTCGTGCGACACCGATTGCTGAAGCCATGTTAGCAATTACCTTGATGGATCACATGTTACGCCACCGCGCACAGAATCAGGATGTTGAATCACAAACACCTGTTATTCCTTCTGGTAGTTAGTTCGTAACTAACTGCTTAAGCCGACTGAAAAAATGACGACTCCCTCGGCTGCTCCTTACTGGCGTTTGTCAGGTTTCTATTTATTCTATTTTGCCTCGATTGGTGTGCTGGTGCCGTATTGGCCGCTTTATCTTGAGTCGCTCGATTTTGGTCCCCGTGAAATTGGTGAATTGATGGCGGTTGTGATGGCCACCAAGATTATCGCACCTAATATATGGGGCTGGATTGCTGACCATACCGGTAAGCGTATGCTGATCGTGCGCAGTGGTTCTTTATTAGCCTGTATCTTTTTCGCCGGGGTATTCTGGAGTGATTCTTACTTATGGATCGCACTAACGATGGCTGCGTTCAGTTTCTTTTGGAATGCAACCTTACCGCAATTTGAAGCAACCACATTTAATTATTTACACACCGAAACCCATCGTTACAGTTCTGTGCGTTTGTGGGGTTCGATTGGTTTTGTTGTTGCCGCGTTAGTCATTGGTTATCTACTGGAAACATCGACAGAACGTATTGTGCCAATTGCGATGCTAATCATATTCGTACTGATTTGGTTAAACAGCTTGGTTGTTCCAGAACATTCAGCCGGACATTTACCCTTAGATGAAAATTCTATCTTCAAGGTGATTAAACGCCCTGAAGTGTTGGCGTTGATTGTAGTGGTCTTTTTAATGCAAGCGAGTCATGGTCCATATTACACTTTTTATAGTATTTACCTAGAAGATAACGGTTATTCCAAAACGATTATTGGTGGTCTGTGGGCATTCGGTGTGTTGGCAGAGATTGGCGTGTTTCTTTTGATGCACCGGCTTATCCCTAAATTTGGTTTACGTAATATGCTGTTGTTTAGTTTATTAATTGCTAGTTTGCGCTGGTTGTTATTGGGTTTCTATGTAGAGTCATTTTTAATGATCATCATTATCCAGCTCGGCCATGCAGCAACCTTTGGCATTTTTCATGCGGTGTCTATTCAATATATTCATCAATATTTTAAAGGTCGCCACCAGGGACGTGGCCAAGCCTTGTATAGCAGTATGAGTTTTGGTGCAGGCGGAGCGTTTGGAGCTTTATTGGCGGGTTACACCTGGTCATTAGGTGCGACACTGACGTTTATGATTGCTGCGGTAATCAGTACAACGGCAGTTTTTATTACGTTATTATTTGTTCGTGATCAGCCGTCTGAATAAGTAAGTCAGCCATCGCTTGAGCGGCATTCGATAAAGTACGATCAGTGTGATGCACAATTCCAAGTTGTCGGCTTAATTGCACATTTTTAACATTTATTGAACATAATCCAGAATGAAGCATAGTTTCAGGTAAAACACTCCAACCCAAACCAATCTCAACCATCATACGAATGGTTTCCAAATAATTGGTAGATAGCCGCACCTGCAATTTGATATCAGAAGGTTGTAATATTTCTTCAATCACTTCTCGGGTAAACGTGCCTCGTGCAGGTAATATCGCAGGGTGGTTTGCCAATGACTGTAATTGAATATTCGTCGCAGTTGCTAAAGGATGATCTTTACTCGTTACAATATGTAGAGGATCGTTCCAGAGCGGAATCAATGTAAGTGGATCGGTGTTGTCAGGTGGCAGGGTAACAATGGCTAATTCTAAATCACCATGTAGTACAGCCTTGCAAGCCTGTTCTGAATCAAGAAATTGCATATCCAGCTCAACATCCGGAAACGACTGATTATAGTTACGCAAAACGGGAGGTAACCGGTGTAGACCAACATGATGACTGGTACCGATATGAAGTTGTCCAGCAACACTCGATGACAGGTTACTGATCGCTCGTTGGCTATCTTGCACCTCATTAATAATACTCTGTGCTCGTGGCAATAAGGCACGACCGGCTTCGGTCAATTGTATTTGGCGACCAATACGGTCAAATAGGCGATTATTCAGCTCGGCTTCAAGTGAAGCGATTCGCTTGCTCACGGCAGGTTGGGTCAAATGTAGGGCATCAGCAGCGGCCGAAAAAGACGCATTTTCGGCGACGCTGATAAAGGCTTGTAAACCGGCGATATCCATAGGCTAATTATAGCCTTGCATATAACTATATGGAATAGAAAAGATAATAAATATGAATTTGTTTTATGTGTTTTGCAGGCGTAATCTAGCCCACCTAAATTAGGAGAACAGTAATGGCCGGACAAACACTTTATGACAAATTATGGGATAGCCATGTGGTACGCATCGATGATGATGGCACGGCGCTACTCTATATAGATCGTCACCTTGTCCATGAAGTGACCTCACCGCAGGCCTTTGAAGGCTTGCGCACGGCGGGTCGTAGCCCGTGGCGCGTCGATAGTATTGTCGCGACACCCGATCATAATGTACCGACAACAGATCGTAGTGCCGGGATCACGGATCCGATAGCGCGTTTGCAGGTTGAGACCTTGGATCAAAACTGTGTCGAATTCGGTTTAACTGAATTTGGTATGGACGATATTCGTCAGGGCATCGTGCATGTGATTGGCCCTGAACAGGGTGCGACTTTGCCAGGAATGACGGTGGTCTGTGGTGATTCACATACCTCAACGCATGGTGCCTTTGGTGCATTGGCGTTTGGTATTGGTACATCTGAAGTTGAACATGTCATTGCGACACAATGTTTGGTGCAAAAGAAATCCAGGAATATGTTGGTCAGTGTCGACGGAGATATTGGCGAAGGCGTGACGGCAAAAGATATTGTGTTACGTATTATTGGTGAAATTGGTACAGCCGGTGGTACAGGTTATGCGATAGAGTTTGGTGGCACTGCCATTCAAGCCTTATCGATTGAAGGACGCATGACCATTTGTAATATGGCAATTGAAGCAGGCGCACGCGCCGGCATGGTTGCAGTGGATGATACTACGATTGATTATGTACGTGGTCGACCTTACGCACCGAATGAAGAGCAATGGCCAGAGGCAATAGCGCAGTGGAAGAGTTTACACAGTGATGCAGATGCAAAATTTGATACGGTAGTGAAAATTGATGCAGCGAGTGTTCAACCGCAAGTGACGTGGGGGACCTCACCCGAAATGGTGATCGCCGTTGATGCAGTAATACCTGATCCCGCATCTGAAAAAGATGAAGTAAAAAGCGAAGGTATGCAACGCGCATTAGACTACATGGGTTTGACTGCAAATACGCCGATCATAGAAGTGAAAGTTGATAAGGTGTTCATTGGTTCATGTACTAATTCACGTATTGAAGATCTGCGCGCAGCGGCAGATGTTGCCAAAGGCCGCAAGGTAGCAGACAACATTAAGTTGGCATTAGTCGTGCCCGGTTCGGGTTTGGTAAAACAACAAGCCGAAGCAGAAGGACTTGATAAAATATTTACGCAAGCGGGCTTCGAATGGCGTGAACCGGGTTGTTCTATGTGTCTTGCAATGAACGCCGATCGTCTTGAAGATGGCGAGCGTTGTGCATCAACATCAAACCGAAACTTTGAAGGACGACAAGGTCGTGGTGGACGTACCCATTTAGTTGGGCCAGCAATGGCAGCGGCGGCTGCGATCGCAGGGCATTTTACTGACGTTAGAAACATGAAGCAGGAGAGCTAGAACAATGGATGCATTTACAAAATTAGATGGAATTGTATTGCCATTGGATCGCGCTAATGTTGATACAGATGCAATTATCCCAAAACAGTTTTTAAAATCAATTAAACGTAGTGGCTTTGGCGTAAATCTATTTGATGATTGGCGTTACCTGGATACAGGTGAGCCAGGCATGGATAACAGTGTGCGTCCAGTTAACGAAGAGTTTATTTTAAATAAACCGCGTTATAAAAACGCGCAGGTCCTATTAGCACGAAAAAACTTTGGTTGCGGGTCATCACGCGAGCATGCCCCTTGGGCTTTATTGGATTATGGTTTCCGTGTTGTGATTGCGCCAAGTTACGCGGATATATTTTTTAACAACTGTTTTAAAAATGGCATCTTGCCGATTATTTTGGATGAAGCCGTGGTTGATGGTTTATTCAAAGAGGTTGTAGCCAGCGAAGGTTATCAGTTGAGTGTGGACTTGCAAGCACAAACAATAACAACACCTTCTGGTGAAGTAATTGCTTTCGAAGTTGATGCATTCCGCAAGCATTGTTTAGTAAATGGTCTGGATGACATTGGTTTAACCTTGCAACATATGGATGATATTAAAGCCTATGAGCAAAGCAGGAAACAACAAGCGCCGTGGCTTTTTAAATAATTTTTCAACGCAGAGACACGAAGGACGCAAAGAACCGCAGAGTTTTTTATTATATTGCGTTAAGGTTTTTGATTTTTTTTAGGTATTTGTATTTGTATTTATATTTGTATTTTACTTTGCGCTCTCGGCGTCTTTGCGCCTCTGCGCTAGATCTTTGAACAGGAATTATCTATGACTATGAAAATTGCAATTTTACCGGGTGACGGCATTGGTATCGAGATCATGGCTGAGGCCGTAAAAGTTATTGAATGTCTTAATGCTGATTTCGGTTTAAACGCCGAAATGGAAAACGGTCTTATTGGTGGTGCAGGTTACGATGCACATGGCCATCCATTACCAGAACAAACACTGCAATTGGTGAAAGATGCCGATGCGATAATGTTAGGTGCTGTGGGTGGTTATAAATGGGAATCACTCGATATCGCGGTACGTCCTGAAAAAGGTCTGCTCGGTTTGCGAAGTGAACTGGAATTATTTTCAAATCTGCGACCAGCAATTCTGTATCCGCAACTCGCGGATGCTTCAACGCTGAAACCGGAAGTGGTCTCAGGTTTGGATATCATGATCGTGCGCGAATTAACCGGCGGTATTTATTTTGGTAAGCCACGTGGTATCCGGATATTAGAAGATGGTCAGCGTCAAGGTTACAACACCTTGGTTTATTCTGAATCAGAAGTTGAACGCATCGGTCGCAATGCATTTGATATTGCAATGAAGCGTGATCGGCGTCTTTGTTCAGTAGACAAAGCCAATGTGCTTGAAGTGACCGAGATGTGGCGTGAAGTCATGAACGAAGTTGCAAAAGATTATCCAGACGTTGAATTGAGTCATATGTATGTTGATAACGCAGCGATGCAATTAGTTCGTGCGCCGAAACAATTTGATGTCATGGTAACGACCAATATGTTTGGTGACATCCTTTCTGATTGTGCGGCCATGTTAACGGGTTCAATTGGTATGCTGCCATCTGCATCACTTGATGCAAATGGTAAAGGCATGTATGAACCTATTCATGGTTCAGCGCCAGATATTGCCGGACAAAATAAAGCGAATCCATTAGCAACCATTCTTTCTGTGGCAATGATGTTGCGTTACACCTTTGATAACACTAACGCAGCGAAGCGAATTGAAGATGCTGTAGGTTTGGTACTTGATCAAGGTTTGCGTACAGTTGATATTAGTTCAGAGGGTATGCAAGAAATTGGTACTGCTGAAATGGGCGATGCAGTTATTGCTGCGATGCGTGATGGTAAATAAAAAATTTATAAAGTTTCAGGAGTATAAAAAATGCGTACAGGATTAATTGGTTGGCGAGGTATGGTGGGTTCGGTTCTTATGCAACGCATGCGTGAGGAAAAAGATTTTGATTTAATCGAGCCAGTGTTCTTCACAACATCACAAACGGGTCAGCCTGGCCCCAACGTAGGTAAAGACGTACCGCCATTAAAAGATGCCAGGGATATTGCTGAACTTTCTACAATGGAAGTAATCATTTCTTGTCAGGGAGGTAGTTATACCGAAGAAATTTATCCAAAGCTTCGCGCGTCCGGATGGAAAGGCTACTGGATTGATGCGGCATCCTCTTTGCGTATGGAAGATGAAAGCGTGATTGTCCTCGACCCGGTTAATATGGATGTCATTAAGGATTCCTTAGCCAAGGGCGGTAAGACCTTTATTGGCGGTAATTGTACTGTGAGTTTGATGCTCATGGCGATCGGCGGTCTATTTAAACAAAACCTTGTCGAATGGATTAGCCCAATGACTTACCAGGCTGCTTCGGGTGCGGGCGCGCAGAACATGCGCGAGCTGATCAAGCAAATGGGTGCGATTCATGATGATGTGAAGACCTTGGTTGACGATCCTGCTTCGGCAATTTTGGATATCGATCGTCAGGTGACTAACTTCATGCGTGGAGATGCTTATCCCGTTGAACAATGGGGCGTACCTCTGGCGGGTAGTTTGATTCCTTGGTTGGATTCACAGCTAGAAACGGGACAAACTCGTGAAGAATGGAAGGCGCAAGTCGAAACTAATAAGATTCTCGGTACATCGGCAAATCCAACCCCAATCGATGGTATCTGTGTGCGAATTGGTGCAATGCGTTGCCATAGCCAGGCGATGACCATTAAGTTGAACAAAGACGTACCCCTAGATGAAATCGACAATATACTTGCTGAG
>Ga0316204_10007697_pt1 | contig 15529 bp, 14 predicted proteins | sample 6monrhotite_MG_2_FD_205661 | JGI IMG/M metagenome (GOLD analysis project Ga0316204, IMG submission 205661) | Microbial mat bacterial communities from mineral coupon in-situ incubated in ocean water Damariscotta River, Maine, United States -... | ecosystem: Environmental > Aquatic > Marine >... | reverse complement strand
GGATATAGGTGATATCAGCCACCCAAACTTGATTGGGGGCTGTGCGAACAAACTGTCGGTTCAGTAAATTCTCAGCGACTGGCAGCTTGTGTTTGGAGTCGGTGGTGACCCTGAACTTCTTTTTATGTATACAGCGAATACCGTGCAGCGTGCGCAGCCGCTTGATACGGTTCTGCCCGGCAACAATGCCTTGGTCTGCCAGTTCGTCTCGTATCTTCTTCGGGCCATAGATGCCACGCCCCTTCTGATGCGCGGTTCTAATTGCCACTAGCAGGCGCATATCTTCAAGCTTGCGTGGCGGCACTACTTTGCCATTGCTCCATGCCTGATAGCCACTCTTGGCAACATCGAGCAAATTACAGAGTCTTGTGACAGGATGTTGATTCCGGAGTTTATCAATCATGGCGTATTCACTTCGACTCCTTCGCGAAGAACGCGTTCACCGTATACGGCTCACCTATTTTTAAGATGTCGCGCTCCATCTTCGCGATGGCCAGTTCTCGTTCAAGTTCACGAATGCGTTGCTGATCTGGCGTAAGCTTTGATGCCCCAAGACTCGCTTTCAGCTTGCCACGTTCTTGCTGTTCCTTCCAAGTGCGAATTGATTTAGGGGCGACATCCAACTTTCTGCTAACTTCAGCTATGGTTAGACCTCACTGTGTGACCAGCTTGATTGCTTCAAGTTTGAATTCTTCTGTAAAAATACGACGTGGGATACGTTTCATGGGTTCTCCTAACAAGTTGATAAAGTAACATCAACTTGCCCGTCCATAAAATCGGGGCTCGCTCAGTTGTCCGGGAATGACGAATAGAGGTAGGCGCGCCATGGTTCACTCTCCTGAGTTGATGGAGGGTGCTATACAGCGAGATTATGCAAGAACCAATCGAGTCTGACCCCGGCACACCCCGCCATTTGACCCGGAGTCCGCGGGTTGCTTGACCCCCAAGTAGCGGGAGCCGTGCATAAGAGCCTTTGAGGGTCGATTGGTTTAGGTATTGTTCGGCGGATAGGACGCGACTCCACCAAGCACAAACGCAGTCTGCTGAGTCGGAGGCAACAGTGCCACGTTAGTGGCGGAGATCGTGACTGTTACTGTGGTGCCACTTGCTTGATAATTGCTCACTGTATAGCCCGAGGACTGGCTACCGGACGATACCGAGAATATGCCTATGCTAGTATATGAACTGCCCTGTTGGAAAGCAGCAGCCATCGCAGTAACGTTGGCATCGGTTATTGTGAAACTTACCGTTGGCGGCTGGGAAATCACCCAAGTATTCAGTTGTCCGAAAGGCTTACCCGGCCCAAAGGTCTGGGGAGGTGCAAAAGTTGTGCTTTCTCCCAATCCGAACCCTGTAAAAGCGGTTGTGTTCCATGTCTTGATCATCTGTGTGAGAATGTTGTTGTCGTACCATCCCGTTGCAAGGTTGGTTGCAATTGAAGAGACTTTAGTGCCAAACGAGGTGATACCCTGATAATCGATGTTAAGTATCATGGTCGACTTGGCCGTGGTATAGGTTTCGATATTCGTGGCACTACTGCTTCCTTTGGCTGTAACGGAAAACCATCCCGGCGAGACACTGAAACTTGAATTGTTGATAGTCAGATTCGTTGTGGCACTTGTGAAACTATTGGCCTCACATCCAATAGAGACTTTATTCTCGAGGTTATTCAAACCGCTGGTCAGGGTTGCCCATATCGGAACAGTATATCCAACATAGTACGTGTCAGCTGCAGTTTGCAAACCGCCATTGGATGCTGTAGGAATCTTGGTATTGAGTTGTGTGGCAATCAACTCCAACATCCCAGAGCTTTGTGCGCACTGAATTGCAGATGCCGGCCCCATGGTATTGACGTAGCTGGTGAGTGCAAGAGAGGCATTGGGGTAAAGCAAGTTCATGCCAATGGCTGCTTTGGCAAGCGTTGTATTGTCCAGCGGTTGTCCCGGTGCAAAAGTTGCACACACCCAAGTTATAAGTACTCCCCAACCTTGGCTCACGGTTACGGGAATTTGATCCTGTACGGTAGCAGCCCAAACGAGTTGCTGTGCCTGAGCAACATCAGGACTATTTATAGTGGCTTGGTCGGCGGTCGACAGCTTCCAAAGTCCTTGCAGCATGATCTGATAATAATAATTGGAGAATGCCTGGGGTTGGAATTGAAGAAGAGTGTCATTGTCCGGTGCCAAAAGAGCATCAAGTGCCTGCAAGGAAGCTAAATTATAATTTGCAGGGCCAGTTGCTCCCAAGGTGCATACAGAGAAGCCCGTCGGATAATTCGCCGCTCTGAACGTACCTTGGATGGAGGCACCCAAGCTAGTCTGTACGTTCTTGTTTAGAAGTTTATAGAAGGCCGTCTGAGCTGGTGTCGAGGCTGTCGCTGCCGCCGCAACTGCTGCCTGAGCCTTCATCACTACCGGGTGATTGGCAAGATCTGCGATTGTCTTGATACCCAAGCTCGCCTTGAGTGACACTGCGTCTTTATCAGAGATGCCTAAAATGGTAGATACTGGAGCATTCCCGAGATCTACAGTAGATAGCTGTTGGCAACTTGGATCGACGATGTCATTTTTATGCAATTGATGAGTCATAATTTTCCTTTTATCTTTAGTTGGTTAGTTAAAACATTGTGTTGTAAATTCGGGGCAGGGGGATATCTTGTATTAACACATGCCCCCTACCTTTCCCAACTACACACTCGTGCAATTTGTACACTGGCAAACCAAGCCCGAGTCAGGTTTGACATAGGTACGTTGTCGAAACTGAACCAGATTTTCATTTACCCGTTCTGTTACTAGAATCGTGTTTCGAGTCCAATTTTCGAACCCAACCTTGCGCACGCAGACAAACTATAAAATGGGGTCAGGCTTGCATTATTGAGTTACCCAGTCCCCCTGCCCGTGCAAGCTTCACACATCAAAATAATACCCATTTGAAAGTAACATTGGCTCACATTTGGTCACATTAGCCCACATTCTTTAAACGCCCACTTGCTGCAACTTTGACCCAAAAAAATACCCTTGGTTTCTTACCCCCCGTATCGAGAAGCTTTCTTGAGTGGCTGAGGCTAATTTGCTGCGTAGGCGGCTGATGAGCATTTCGAGGCATTTTTCGTTGTAATGTAAAGGGCTCTGACCCAGAGCTTCGATAAGTGTCTTGCGGCTAACCATTCTTTCGCACGCATTTACGCCTGCTCGCAGGAGGCAGAATTCGCTATGTGTGAGCGGGATCACCTTGCCGCACGGGGCGGTCAATTCCTGTTGCGCCGCATCGAGCAACCAGCATGTCGGTGCTTTGCCACGGTGCATGGCAGGCATCGGTTTGTCTGCGGGGAAGGCCGGAGTTTGTTCATTTTCTTTTGAAGGGGGCAGCAGCAGCAAGCTGGGGTCTCGACTTGCCAGCCAGACTTTCAGGTTCGCGACACCGGTCGACGAAAGAGTCGCGCCACCCGACTGGTGCAGGCGGGACATCAGTTCATCTAACGATGTGGCATCGTTCTCGACAATGGCAATGGCAATGGCAATGTTGATCATCGCGGGATGCTCGGTGTTAAGAAGATATAAGTTGAAGGGGGAAATAACCACATATTCTCCCAATGCTGCGGCATCTGTTTTTTATTGCCATAACGCCTCCTCAAACCGGAACAAAGTTAATCCGTATTACCCATGTTGGCGCTTAATTACCTTGGCCTTAGCTCACTCTTCCTCCAGTTATTTTCAACAACAGTCTAGGGAAATTCCTAAATTTTTGTTTTAAGCGGGTTAGCCTCGGCAATCTTCGCCCCCATGAGCAAGCAACCCTCAGCGGAGTTGCAATTCCCATTGCATTTGCAGGCGGGAACCTGGGAACCATCCTGGGGTACTTTGGCTTGAAACGACTTAATCATTCCTTTTTGGAACACCAAAGCCATGGAGGAACCGCCGTAGCTGAAAAAGCCCAGCTCCTCTCCCTTTTGTACCGAGTAACCGATTTTTATATTGTCATTTATGACAATGGAAGAGATTTCCGTAATGCCAATGGGAACAACTGCCACCTTGCCGCAAGACTCATTTTCGATGATGATTAAACCTCGAGTGTTGACCGTGGCTTCATAGCCTTGTGATGCCGTACCTGCCGATAGATCTAGCCCTTCTGAGAGCAATTCGCTGAAAGTAAGCCCTTGAATCACGCGAACTTCAACGATTTTGCCGCTAATAGGCGCATGCCAGCGGTGATAGTCCGAGCCATCTAGGAAGGACTGCATGACATCCCCACCAACAAAATCGTCCGTGTGTTGGCTTTTATCCAACATGTCTATCAGAGAGTAATCCTGTCCTTTCGCCCAAAATTCGGCGCATTTCTCCACATTGCTGGCAATGCGGTAAACCGTACCGTCATTCGCCGAAACGATGGCAGATTCATCTTGAGGGTCGGCGATAGGACGCAGTTCCGGCTTGATCTGGCGGTGGAAGAAATCGTTGTAAGAAGTGAAGCCCCAGTAGGGCATGTCGTCCTTGTTTTTATAGTTTGTACACTGATCTAGGCAAAAGGAAGTTTGAGCGTCCTGAGACAGCCAACCAGTTGTAGCCGGAACCTTTCCCGTTGGGTTAAGTACATTTCTGGAAGCTTCGGAGTCCAAGTAAACGCACCAAGCTTTCAGGACATCGGTTAACAGGGCATTGAATTTATCAAGGCGAAACAGGTTAGCTCCCGAAGGGGTGTACATATAAAAGACGAAGAGCTTGGACATAGGGAAGTGAGCTGCGCTGGGGGAATAGTCTGGAGCACGTTGGATTACATAATTGATGCAAATCAGCCACTCGTTAAGGTTTTTAAAAACGAACCACTCCAGTTTCGCCTCCCTGAGCATTTGGGTTGCATACATGCGCGCCATGTTGTTGCCTTGGTCGCAGGTAAGATAGTCTGACAGCGCTTGAACGGAAGGTTGAAATTCCTCATTTGCCGCTAACGCTTTTTGCAAAGTCTCTTTTTGCCATTCAATAATAGCCAGCGCTTTTTCTATATCCTCTGGGGTTAAGTCACTTTGCCTTGATGCGCTAGCAATACGCATAATTTTCAGAATATCTATCATTTGAATCTTCCTTCCAATCATTAATTAAAAGAACCTAGCTCTCTTGCTGCTCGTCTAAGGAAACATGGCGATTGCGATATCTGCAAACCTAATATCGTAATCGCCATATGTTTGGTTTTTAAACGTTGCCAGCAATCACTTCAATGAAGTAGACCATAAATCAGTCGCTTATATAACTATCTACCCTGATAGGTATCAACACGAAACAGATAGTTTTCAGGGATGTTCTTTGTACGTAGCCTTTGGTGTTTTATCGGCAGATTCTTTAGACGGATTCAGGGTAAATGTCTAGGCGATCAATCTTCTAAAGGGGGGGGGGAGGAGAGGAGGAAGCTTTGTACGGGACTGGATGTTGCTTTACTCGGTTTTTCCGATTTTTATACCAGAAAATCGGTGGGGCGGATGCTTAAGGACGTTTAATCCTAGTTATTTCCATGGGGGGCTGAGGTTAGCTCACTCTGCCCCCGTTATTCAGTACATTACTCAGAACATCTGCTGTTTGGAGTTCGAATTCTATTTTTGTCGCATGCCACAGTCTGAGCAATAGACTTTTCCGAGACGTACGTGATAGGTGATCTTTTCACCTGCTGAAACTTCGCGTTCACAGCTGTCACAAAGCGTGCCGACATCCATAATGAGTTCGTCAAATCCATCGAGCGGTAACTCCACATCGCCCATGACTCGTGGAAAAGGCGTGTCTTTAACAATGTCTGCCCGATAAAATTCTTCAAGTTGGTCATAACGCTGCACCATAGGAGCAGGTAGTCCGTGCTCATGCAAGCATCTCATCATGATTTTTTTACGATAATCAAACAATTCGTTCGAAATTACCATCCAGTGGTGTGAATTGCGCGGGCGGTCACCGAAATAGATTTTTTCTCCAGTCAATATCTGGCGGGTGAATAAGAATTGTTTTTCGATCAGCCGTTGCTTGGTCAGACCATCGAAAAATGAGGAGAGTCGTTCATCCTGAAAGACGCGGTCATAAAAATCGGTCAGCACTGCCGTAAGTAAGGTGCCGCTTTGTAATGCAGCCCAAAGCTCCAGGTCGGTTGGCGGATATTTTGCGTTATGGTTGTTCGCAGGAACCGCTTCCAGAGTGGCAACGGGTTGCTCATCATGTGGCAAGGGAACGTTATTGCTGTGTATTGCCTCGGGAGTAGCACCGAGTACGGCGGCGAGTGAAGCGCTGTTATCCAGTACTTCAGGTGGAACGGCGAGATAGACATGCCATCCGCGCAAATCTTCGTGTCGCTGCAAAGCTGTCTGAATATAATCAGCAAAAGTGGCCTCCGGCAACAACGGTTTGTTAGAAACACTTTCGTGGTAATAAAAATTGCCATGTTGCTGTTCCAGCTTGCGCAATTCCTCATGTAAGTAAAATGGCTCGGTAGCGTATTTAATTAGATGTAGGTGAATGGCTTTCTTATGCTGATGGTGCAGGGCATCGCGGACGATTCCTGTCAGGGCTGCCATGCCGATTTCGCTGCCAACCAGTAACAAAGGATGGTCGCGGGCTTCGTTTTTGTAGTAGAAGTCACCATTGCCACCCTGAATTTTCAGGCCGTCACCGCTATTTGATTCATCCAGTAGCCAGCTGCTCATGCCATCGTCTGACTCGCGGCGGAGATGAATTTCGAGATAAAAATCTTCGCTGGGAACACTGGCTAACGAATAGCTACGCGTCAATCCGTCCGGACGGCGAACGTTAATGAATTGCCCTGCGTGATAAACAAAAGTAGAGGTGGGTTCAAGCAGGAGTTTGAACCAGTTGTGAGTAAGCTCCTCATGCTCCTGAACCATGACGGTCGTGTATAGTTCGGTTGGCGGAGTGAATTCCATGTCTGTCAATGGGATGCATTTGCACGGAAGAAAGAAGCCTTGTTCGCGTAATTCGGGTCGCAGACCCCGTTGCGCCTCGTCGGGAATCGTTCCCTGAACACAGCGTTGCAGGCAGGTATGGCAAATGCCACTGCGGCAGGAGAAGGGAATGCTGATGCCGTGGCGCAGAAATGTGTCGAGAACATTTTCGCCATCGCGAGAAATGATGTCGCGACCTTGACACTTTAAATGTGGCATGGGTTTCTTATTTAATAGTCGTAGGCGGCTTGATGTCTTTCAGAACATCGACCAGTTTCAAGGCAACTTTTTTGGATTCAAGGAAGATCATGCCGAGGTTTTTGCCGCGCTTGGCTGCGACTGCCAGGATGTGATCCGCTCCTGCCTGTACCAGCAACATGACGCCTTGATCGCCTTCGATCAGAACAAGTTTCATATTGCCGCGCTGTATTTCCTGAGATGCCTGGTAAGCCAATGCCAGCAGGGAGGCGCACATGGCCGCGAAGCGGTCAGGATCAACGTCTTGGCCCAGAACAGACGCAATGGAGTAGCCGTCACTTGAGATGCAAGATGAGGCTTCAATATCATTATTGGATGCATTCAACTCGCGCAGTACGGATCTTAATGCGGAGGCACGGGCTTCTGCGGTTATATTTTGTGCAACTTGCATAATGTTAATTTCAGGTGCCAAGAAATTGATCTGGGAAAGGTGTGTTTGTCAGCCAGCACCCAGAGGCACGTGCCTTTGGGTGCTGATGATGTGATTACATCGATGCTTCAATCGCGGGCATTGAGCTGCGTGATTTGGAGAGTACCATGCCCAAGTTGGCTGACTTGCGACAAACAAAACACGCCACTTGCTCTTCGTTTTTCCCACGCAGGAAAATATGAATCAGGTTGTCGCTATTGATAATAATTTCCTGGAAGTAGTGATGGCCGCCGCCTTCTTGCAGACCACGTGCCTTCTTGAAAATGTTTTCTATCATTGTGACGTTGGTTCCCTGAAATAAATCAGCCGTGGCAGCGGCCAGCAACTCGACAACCTCAGTTGGCTGTGAGTCTACTGATTTGATGGCCAAGATCATGCCGGATGCTAGGTCGATGTAACCGGCAGCCAGACATTCTGGGATAGAGGAAATGGCGGTTTGTAATTCGTTGTCTAGTGATGACATCGTCGTTCCTTATTGTTCACGTTATAAAAATTCCTTGCTGAAATAGCATGGCCGAGATTGTTAGAATATCACAGACCTTGCTCAGGTATATTTGTTTGCAATGCGCAATCGAATAATTCGAGAAACTCGACTTGTGCGGTTGATTGCACCCAGCGCGGCTCAATGCTGCGCACAGCTTCCAGAGCATCGAGTGCGCTTTTTCCCGTCCAGATAAGATGGGCCGCAAGTATTGTACCGGTACGTCCCAAGCCTGCACGGCAGTGAACCGCGAGTACTTCGTGTTGTGAAATCTGGTGTTCGATCTTCTGACAAATTCGGATGCCCTGCTCAATGCTGGGAGGCTCCATGTCGGGAATCGGTTCCCAAATATTTTTTATACCGAATGATTCAAGTAGCGATTGGTCCAGATCGTTTTCAGTTAGCGTAACGAGCGTGGTAATGCCGATCTGTCGCAGCGCTTTTAAGTCGTACTCCGTGTCGAAATAGACCCCGGGCATTGGCGTTCCCGCAATCTTGTTTCGGGTTAGCCAGAGAAATCCTCGCGGTCCGACAGATGAACCGGAATAATTCATTGCGGCCTTGGGTAACGGCTTGGGTGGAGGAGTCGATTCATCCAACTCTTCAGGCGATGCCCCCGGGCTGGCAACTGTGCATGTGCCATTGCGCGCGAAATCGCGTGCCGCGATGGAAACTGGAGCATCAAATATCTGCGGGATGGATTGTTGTTCCTGAACGTGTCCGCCTGCGACAAGCACAGCCATGCCTCCAAGCAGGCGAGCATGTTGTTGATTGTGTAAGATCACCAGCAAGGCGCGTCGCTTGGCTTCTTTTTGCATATAAGCCAGCAGACGTATGCTTTCTGCGTCTGTGAGCTTGGTGGTAGGTTCATCAATGCACAGTAGACGTGGGCTGGCTGCAGTTAGGCGCAAGATGGACAGATGACGCTGCAACGCAAGTGACAGGTTGGCCACTGGTTCATTGAGCTTGTCACACAATTCAGGCAAGTCAGCTTGCTCCAGTAGTCGAGCAGCAAGGTCGCGCTGCATGGGCTTGGTAAGTTGATTTCGTTCCGGTAGGTTAACGACAATGTTTTCAAGTACAGAGGACATCAACAGGTGCGCACTCTGAGCTACCAAAACAGGGCGCTCATGCTCGTTAAGGATTTCTCCTTGATAGAAGGCTGTGCCCCAAGTGCGAAATGTGGGGCTGGCGGAACTGAGCCCGGCCAAGGTGCGCAGCAGGGTGGACTTGCCTGTTCCTGACGGACCGAGAAGTACCGTGCTGCCATATTCAGGAATGCTTAAAGTTATATCGCACAGAATCACTCTTTTGCCAAAAGCAATGCCAAAGCCATTCAGCTCAAGTAGTGCCTCGGGGGTGTAGGAGGGATCTCCGGCATGTCGCTGATTTTTTCTGCGCTGCTCTTGTGCTAGTTCGACTGAGAACTGTTCGGAAGTGTTCGCTTTATACATGCTGGCGTTCAAAGGTGCAGGGATCTAGTTGGGCGAGCAAGGCCATCAATAGTTGTTTTACATCCTCACGTTTGCGGCAATCTACTTCAAAGATAGGGATATTAAGTTTCAACGAGGCGAGGTGTTCGTGAAAATGACTAGGCAGTCCGCCTTCAGAATTTCCTTCGGTGCGTGTAACGCCAATGGCTACTACCTCGCTGCACTGGGCGATAGGTTTACTGAATGCGTTCAGATAAAACTTAAGATCGGCGTAAGCTTTGGGGTTGGAGTTGTCTATAAGGATAACAATTCCCATTGCGTTTTTGCTCAAAATTTCCCACATGAAGCTGAAGCGCTCTTGACCTGGTGTGCCGTAAAGGTGCACTTTGTTTCCATCAGCAAGATTGAGTATGCCATAGTCCATCGCCACTGTAGTTTTAGTCTTTATTTTTGCAACTGCGTCTGATGCTTTAGCCTCGGTGGCAACGACCATAATGTCGCTGACTGAACTGATTGCGGTGGTTTTTCCAGCCCCTACCGGCCCGGTAAAAATTATTTTATGTTCCATCTGTCAGAGCCCCGAAATTTTGGCGAAAATTGCACGAAACAACCCTGTTGCCACCTTCGGTTCAGGTTTGATGTCTCTGGAAATAGGGTTAAGGTTTAGAACCATATTTGCAATTCCGGCACTGTGAGCCGCACTGCATATTTGGTAGACTTCTGTATCATCAATGTTGAGAATGCGACGAATAAGCTCGATGGTGGTGCGGTTTCGAATAAGCAGTGCGCAAATTCGCGCGGCATTGGGCGTGATGGCCAGGCGGGTAAGATTAGGCCAGCGATTCAGTTTGATAATATCGAATTTAGTGCAACCCTGTATCAATCTTCCTTGTGAACCATGGAAGGCGGCATCCCAAAGTAGGTGGTTGATAGCTCGCCAGGATAGAGGGGGCTGCAGAGAGGTAGATCCGCGATACTTCGTTATGCTAAAGCCTACCGAGGGTGCGATACAGAATTCAGCCATGTCTTTAACATCGGCTAAATACATTCCTCGCCTAGCGAGGATGATGATTTCGCCGTTGCCCGGAAGAGTAATCCGTTGGTCGATCCCTGACGCTATAGTTTTTTGGATAATGCCGAGCACATAATCATCTGGCATGAAAGCCTCGGTAGAGGCATCAGATGCATGTTTAGAAAGTTCAACTGACACGCTAGGCCCCTTTTCTTTATTTGTGAATTCAGGATGTTGGCCACTGTGCCATACTTACACTGAGATAAAGTTAGATTAATCTGGCGAGCAGTATAGCGGAATGTATGCTTAAAATCCAAGCTTGTTCGGGCACTTGAAATGTCTGATTACACCGGTTTTTCAGAAATTCTGGGCGGTCGCTTCAATGCACTGGAATCTAAGGCGCATGTAGGCATTTTGGGGTATGGCGACCTACCAGAACATGTGGCTACGCTAGAAAAACACGATATTTCCGCAATCGATTTTGCTTATTTTCTGTATTATTTCTTTATTCTATATGAGTGCTGACAAATTCCCTCGTCTATTTTGCAGCGACTCTTAATCGAAGAGCGGTTTTGTTTAGTTTTTTTGCTGGATGACGTAAGGCATGACGGATAAGCCATTTAACTTCTTTAGATGCTCCGTCTAGCCAGCGCTCACATATTGCGAATACGATTTCTGGATGGTCCTTCGCTATGTCTCCAAGGTGGTTCGCAACGCTGCGACGTACATATAGACTTGGATCGTTTTTCAACGCTTCCAAGATGGGCAGAACGGGGCTTGGGTTGGTGATGAATGCAGGAATTCGTGGTGCCCAAGGAAGTCTAGAGCGTGTGCCTTCAGAGCAAAGACGCCGAACATGAGGGTCTGAATCGGATGCCCATTCAATAAGCCGCGCCAGTGTGCGATCTTGGTGTTGAATCAAAAATGGTCTTATGGAAAACTCCGAACTTGATCGTTTGGTTAATTCATACTGAGCTTTCATGGAGACTTCAAATGGATCTTCTCCAGAATTGTGTTTGGAGTCCAAGCCATATTCTGAGATGAAGCAGCTATGAGTATGATAAAAAAGCACAGCCAGACCTAGCCCCTCTGTTTCAGTGTGTGGCGGTGTCAAAGAAGCTAAAAGTATCTCAATTGCCTGCGAGTATTTGTCAGGTAAACAGGGACGCAGTGCCTTAGCGAAATGCTGGCCGCGCGCCATAATGCCCAGCGGCTCTAAGCCTGCTAATGCTGCCTTACGGAATGAATGTTCATCAAACGGCGGGTATACGAGCAAAATGTTATGTGCCAAACAATCAATCGCCTCTGAACCCAGCAGGTGTTTGAGAGGGACACCCTTCTGAATTGAATTTGGCGCGGCAGGTATACGTAGCATGTGGGTTAATTCTGTGTTCATGCCCGCATCGTGCAGTGAACTAAAATATATATCAAGGTTAAAGTGTGGCGTGAAGTGCCAGTATCAAATACTTTCCTACTGCTTTGTTCGCAATGTTGTTGCGCATCACGCAACAGGCTATTATTCCGGCATGAAGATTTCTTTCGCTATACTCGCTCCTTGCAAGCACATTCGACCAATTTAATTAATTCTGTAAATCAATAATGGCAGCTTTTCGATACGAAGCTCTTGATGCTACTGGGCGCGATTCGCGCGGGGTGATGGAGGCAGATACCTTGCGTCAGGCGCGTGCGAATTTACGCGAGTCCGGTTTGACGGTCATCGCGGTGCACGCTGTGTCGCAAGATAATATAAAAGCAGGGGCGGGGGCTAGTTGGCGGGAACGGTTTCGTTCGGGTATTTCCAGTGCGCAGCTGAGTTTAATTACCCGTCAACTTGCCACGCTGCTGGCGGCAGGGCTGACTTTAGAGCAGGCGCTTAATGCGCTGATTGAGCAAAGCGAAAGTGAAACGGTAGGGCAGGTGCTAGCTGGGGTGCGTAGCGAGATATTGTCCGGACACACCTTGGCGCAAGCGATGGCAAAGTACGCCAACGTGTTTCCCGACATCTACCGGGCGTTGATAAAGGCGGGCGAGGCATCGGGCGAATTGGGACAGGTGATGTCGAGACTGGCGGACTACACCGAATCGCGTCAAGCGTTGCAGCAAAAAGTGGGCTTGGCCTTCGTGTATCCCGCCATTGTGACCTTGGTGGCGTTGCTGGTGGTGACGGGTTTGTTAATGTATGTCGTGCCACAAGTGGTGGGTGTGTTTCAGCAATCGCACCAAAGCCTGCCTCTGCTGACTAGGTTGCTAATTGGTTTAAGTGCGGGCTTGCAGGCGACTTGGCCGTATTTGTTAGGTTTAATCGTGGCGGCAGTGTTTACCGCCCGTATGGTGTTGCAGCGTGAAGAAATTCGTTATCAATGGCATCTGCGTTTGTTGCGACTGCCTGTTATTGGACGCTTGGTGCGCGGTGTCAATGCGGCACGCATGGCTAGCACGCTGGCGATTTTGTCCGGTAGCGGTGTTCCCTTGCTTGTCTCATTGCAAGCTGCTTCTGGCGTGTTGCAAAACTTGCCTATGCAACGCGCTTTGGAAGATGCGGCTAGAAAAGTGCGTGAAGGCGTTGAATTAAGCCGCGCATTGGCGGTATCTAAACTATTCCCCCCCATTCTGATTCATCTCATTGCCAGTGGCGAAACCAGTGGGAAATTAGACGCAATGTTGGAGCGTGCCGCTATTCAGCAAGAGCAAGAGGTAGGCAACTACACATCGGTATTAACAGCCTTGCTTGAACCTGTGCTGATCCTAACCATGGGTGTGGTTGTGTTGCTCATCGTGCTGGCAATTTTGATGCCGATTATTGATATGAATCAGATGGTGCGTTAGGGGAGGCTTCCAGCGTTCCGAGTTGATCCTGTAATAATTGAGATATGCCAGCTGTGGCGGAGGGGCTAGGGCCGGATACTTTTAGTTGCACCCAGTCGCTTGCTGTTCCAGCGCCCCAAGATGCGACTGAGGCCAAAACGAATACCAGAATGCTGCGCGTCATCCCTTTGGGAATATCTTGATTTTCCAGATAGCGATGAATATACCATGCGCCTACAAAAAACACGACGGTGGAAATGACTAGGTTCCACATTGAAGGTAGAGCAAACATTATAGAATCCTTGAGTTATACGCCTCGCGGCGTTGTTGGGTATTGTTCAGAATGCTGACTCGCTCCTGTTCATCAGCCTCATTCCAGCGCGTAATTTCTTCCAGTGAACGAAAACACCCCAGACAAACATCGTCTTCATTCAAGCAGCAATTTCGCACACAAGGGGACTGCGCGACAGCGTCGATAGGGGCTTGCACTAATATTTGCTTGTTAAGCATATGCCCCCGCTTTCCAAAAAACCAAGTTAACCACAGATAAAGGCGCACGTGTTAATGGCAAATAGAAATGAGGCTAATATTTGCGATTCGAAGCTAATTTACGGTGTTTAGCTGCGGCATATGGCTGGTGAATAAACGATGAAAAGCAAACAAGGCAAAGCAAACCCCCCTCATTCCCCCCTTATCAGGGGGGACGCGTGCTTTGTTTGCCGTTTTAAGATATTCATTTGCTTCAGGCATGTTCGGCTTCGGTTGATGCTTATCAGGTGCTCCGGTAGGGGAGGTATAATGCGCACGTTACAGAAATATGGATTGCAGCGCTAAGTGCAATAGGTAATTGACTGATTTTGGAGATTATTCTGTATGAGAGTTACAGTAATTGGTAGCGGATATGTAGGCCTTGTTTCTGGTGCTTGTCTGGCAGACGTAGGCAACAATGTATTGTGTTTTGATATAGACCCTCTAAGAATCGCCAGCTTACAACAAGGCGAAGTGCCGATTTTTGAACCGGGCCTCGAGGAGATTATTCGGCGTAATATTAGCGCTGGTCGCTTACGCTTTAGCAGCGATGCCGCCGAGAGCGCAGAGCATGGCTTAGTTCAGATGGTCGCAGTTGGTACGCCTTCAGATGAAGACGGTTCTGCTGATTTGCAATATGTGCTTGCCGCTGCACGTGCTATTGGCAGTTCCATGAATGAATACAAAGTAATCGTCGATAAGTCTACCGTGCCAGTCGGAACCGCCGATAAAGTGCGTGCAGCAGTGCAGGAAAGCTTGGATGCGCGTGGTTCTCAGCTTGACTTTAGTGTGGTTTCTAATCCAGAGTTCCTTAAGGAAGGTGCGGCAATAGACGACTTTAATCGCCCTGACCGCATCGTGATTGGAACTGACGAAGAACGGGCGATTAATATAATGCGCGACTTATATGCACCGTTTCAGCGCAATCACGACCGCTTAATAGTAATGAGCACTAAGTCGGCTGAACTTAGTAAGTATGCCGCCAATGCGATGCTTGCGACGCGTATCTCGTTTATGAATGAGTTGGCGAATCTAGCTGAAAAAATCGGGGCAGATATTGAAGAAGTGCGCAGAGGTATCGGCTCTGACCAACGCATTGGATACCATTTTTTATATGCAGGGTCTGGCTATGGTGGTTCTTGCTTTCCCAAAGATATTCGTGCGCTGCAACGCACTGCTGAAGAAACTGGACAGCATATGAAAATCCTCCAGGCGGTGGAGGAGGTGAATAAAGAACAGAAAAGCGTGCTACTGAAAAAGATCACAGCGCGATTTGGCGACAACCTTAATGGCAAACACTTCGCCTTGTGGGGTTTAGCGTTTAAACCGGGTACGGACGATATGCGCGATGCTTCCAGTCGCGTGCTGATGGAAGGATTGTGGAACAAAGGTGCAACAGTTACCGCTTATGATCCTGAGGCTATGAAGGCGACATATCAAATTTATGGTGATTGCGCTGATTTAAGCTATGCCGAATATCCTCTAGAAGCCCTGAACAATGCAGATGCCTTGATAATTGTGACCGAATGGAAGGCATTCAAAAGCCAAGATTTTGACGCGCTAAAATCTCGCTTGAAGCAAGCAGTGATTTTTGATGGGCGGAATTTATTCGAACCCGATGTGTTAAGGGCGCACGGCATTGAGTACCACGGAA
>Ga0316204_10007696_pt1 | contig 15532 bp, 15 predicted proteins | sample 6monrhotite_MG_2_FD_205661 | JGI IMG/M metagenome (GOLD analysis project Ga0316204, IMG submission 205661) | Microbial mat bacterial communities from mineral coupon in-situ incubated in ocean water Damariscotta River, Maine, United States -... | ecosystem: Environmental > Aquatic > Marine >... | reverse complement strand
TTGCATTTAGACTCTTATGCCAAACGTATATTTTCACCAATAAAGCTCAATTTAGATTCTTATATTTTAATTAACTGTCTAATTTTTTAGATTTTTCTGCAATTTATTAACATTTGACAGCAAATAATTAAACTGTCTAAATAAACCATTAACAAAATGGACAGTTTGTTTGGACTCTAATTTCAATGGTACAGCGAGAACTTTCCAGCAAGGAGCTGCTTTTGGAGACGGGGATATCCCGAGCCACTCTGTATAACTACATGGCTCTCGGTATCCTGGCTCGTCCACAAATAAGGTCTCCAGAAAAAGGGCATGGCCATGGACGTGCCAAACGGCTGGGATATTTCCCGGCCAGTGCATTAGATGTGATTGCAAAAATTAACAAATTAAAAAAAAGGGGAATGACCATGGAGGAAGTTAAGACTGCGATGACCACAAAAGAGCGGGATTCTCATAAACACGCAGGCGAAACGCCTTTTACTGACCGGCACCACGATAATGTCGTGGAAATGGCCAAAGTTGAGGGCCCTACCCCAGAGTCCACATACGATAACCAGGCAAGACAATCCCCCCAATCTGCCCCCAATCACCAAACCCTGAACCTGGATACGGTGTCGGGTCCGGCCTACATGGTCAACAATCAGTTTGAGGTCGAATGGGCAAACGAGCCGGCCAACGATGACCTGTTCTGTCTGGAGAAAGGGCTGTCTGAAGACATCACAGAATGCAGCGTCTTTCCGTTACTGCTCAATCAGGCCCACATAAAATTAGCAATAGACCGCGATGAAATCCTGCGTTTTCACCTGATGGCGGCCAAGAACCGTATCCCAAGGACACGTCTGTATACCTTGGGCTCGCAAATGGATGGTGATGATGTTGAGGGGCTGTTGCGCACTTATGATGAGGTAGAGACCGCAGATCGCGCGACGCTTCTTCATACGACTGTGAACATGGCTCCCGCCGGAAGCCCAGCCTCCTGGTATATTATTTATGCTTCATTTTTCCGCGAAGGAATATTTTTTACCTACGAGCCCGCAGAGAGTCCCAGTGACAGATTGCTGGAACTTCTAGGCCGCCGAGACATCGTTATTCGTGAACTGCTAAAACGACGCCGGCCCTACTTGACACCGTTGTCGGTAATGGTTGCCGACATTCAAAACTCCGTAAAAATCTGCGCTGAATTGCCACCCGAAGAATACTTCGAATTGGTCAATCAGATCTGGTCGACGATGGAACCCATTTTACGAAGATACCAGGCAACCCATGGCAAGCACGTCGGCGACGGGCTTTTGTGTTACTTCTTTCCGCAACCCGACAGCAACTACATCCTGAACAGTATCCGCTGTTCGCTCGAGATGCAGGAAGCCATGCGAAAGATCAATATCGAATGGCGGGCGCGTAAAGCATGGGCCAACGAATTGATGCTGAATATAGGTGTGGATGAGGGGCAGGAGTGGTTTGGAACCTATCAGACCAACACTCATCTCGAGTTCACTGTGCTGGGTGATACTGTCAATCGGTGCGGTCGGTTAAGTGACTTTGCGACGGGAGGGAGTGTCTGGGCGTCAAAAAATTTGGTCGGTCGACTGACCCAAAGCGAGCGAGAGACCATCCGTTACGGGGTCCATCGTATGAATGGAGAGGGTAACCGAATTTTTGTTGATGCGACCTTTTCCAGAATATCGAACCTTGTTGATCTGGAATTGCCGCAAAACCAAAAACTGATGGATCTGGGGTCTCTGCCTGTCACAGAGATTGCGTCAATCAGCAATCCGTCCTGACTGCGCGCTTTAGCCGCATTTTAGGTCGATCAATCAAACCAAATCGGGTTCGACCATGCCTTTCTGCCCTGATCATCACGGACCGTGACCCTGGCATAAGCGTCTTCGAACCGCTCGGTGGGGAATGTGGCTTTTTCCAGCCGATCTCCGCTCACAAATTTCGAGCGTGATCCGCGGCCCTGCAGGGATATGTTCGATGCCGGGGAGCATTCCACCTGTAGTTCGCCATCACCAATGCGGATATCGTGAATCTCCGGTCCCTGGCTGGAGTAATAACGTCCCGCTTTCATGGAGTCACAAAGCGCATCCGGATCGAGAGAGTCAGCGTGCACGTTGATCCAGCCTCCAAAAGCATCATGGGTGATGTGATGGGCATCGTCTGTGGCAAAACCGTTGAGCCGCCAGCCACCATTCAGTAACTGGTCACAGAATGGCCAATCTACTCCTCGTTCCACTTCCACCTCAGACCCGTGATTGTAGACCTCAACCGCATGAGCCGAGGTGATGGTTTTGGCATCTTCAACCGTCAACCCGTACCATGAAGGGTGAACAATACCGATAAAGGCTCCGGCCTTTGCCGCGCGGTCGGCAATCTGCACAGCATCTTCGCCCTCTTCGGGCCTGGCAAAATCAACTGGAAGGCCCACCGCAAGGATATGCCATGTTTCATCGACCGAAGTTTTACCCTGGTGCAGTTCAGCGGCAATCAATGTGGTGAAATTTTCGTTGCGATGCGCACGGGTATCTGAAATGGGAAAATCAAAGTGATCCACGAAATGTTCACTTAGAGAAATAAAATCGTATCCAGCGTCACGGTAGCGGCGGCAAACCTCTTCGACTTCCAACAAGCCATCTGAATTGGTTGAGTGAGTGTGCAGGTTGCCACGATAAAACCGACCGGGCTGTCCAAAGGGTAAATTTTTCATGGAGACTCTCGAACTGAGGAAGTAACTGCATCCCCTATAAACGAAAGTTTGCCGGTTGACCTCATAAATCTGTAATCAGGCGTATGAAATTTTGATTACACAAAAAATTCAAGACGCTGCTTGAAGCAACACCGTATCAGATTTTTAAACACAGTCCCATTTCAGAGGTTTCGGCCTACTTCCGCCTCGGCAGTTTGACCGTGAACGTGCGCTTACCATCGCCGTGCACCAAATCATGGGCGCGGACAACGACTTCCGTGATGCCTACCGGAACCTGAACGTTGGCAATTGAGCGGGTGAAAGGTTGTTCATTGACGTGAGGATGGAAAAGCACGCGTGTCGCGATGACCTTTCCGGTTGGGGTTAGGACATCGAACTTATCTGCATAATGGGACCAGCCTTCATCCTTATGAAAAATGGTAGCAGAAACGGCATAGGTTCCTTTCGGATTAGCAATGACCGTGGCGTCCAGTACGGCGGGTTCGCCGGCCAAGGCGCTTGATGCTGCGAACGGCAGAGCGATGACCGCCGAGACACGTGCGATTGATCGGAAGAGCGGGCTGGTTTTCATATTATAACTCCTGTTGCGGGGTACATCAGGCGTTCCCAGCTATGCCAAGGGTGCGCAAAAACTCCCTAAAGTTCAACCTATTACAAGATATAAAAATCAGTTGTTGCATTTTTGTTCTCTTTTTGTATTATCATTGTTCCATTTACTTACAACTTTAGGACTCATCATGAGCAATTCAAGCTTCATCAAGGATTTTGCGGCTCTCTCCCTTTTGTTCTTCAGCGGCTATGTCCTGACCCTGATCGCCTGAACGGCATGCGGGAGATCACATTGGCGGCACCTGACGTTTTGAGCCGTCTTCATTAAGCGCGACAAAGGTAAAAGTGCCTTCCGTAACCTTCATTTCCTCTCTGGTGGTCTCCCGGCGTAGAACCCAGGCTTCCACCCGGGCTGTGATTGAACTGCTGCCGGTTTTTAGAATATCGACATAACAGCTCATGACATCACCAACGAGGACGGGTTTGTGAAAGGTGAAACCATCGACAGCCACCGTTGCCACCCGGCCATGGGCACGGGCATAGGCGGTAATGCCGCCGGCGATATCCATCTGCGACATCAGCCATCCGCCAAAAATATCTCCGGCGGGATTAGTGTCAGCCGGCATCGCCAGAGCTTTCAGGGCAAGCTCGCCTCTCGGTTTTTCGGCTTTGTCGCTGGTGGTTTGCTCATCACTGCTGGGACACATGATCATCGTCCTTACTGACATCCTGTTGGTTAACACCTATCCACAATATATAGTCATCTTTTTTTAGTAAACACACTGTATCATGCTTGTCGCAAGCGGCTTCACTTTCTAGGATGGGATATTCGAATTGCCTTTGGACATGGCCGACAATACCACTATGACAGACTTGTTTAATCATGCAGAGACCACCGCCTCCCAGGCGCCAAAACCCACGCCTGAAAAAGTGGCACCCGTGAAAAATGGTAAGGAGAAATCTGCTTCTCCGAAAACCAAACTGCCAAAATCAAATGGTGACGACTATTCAGCCAAGGATATCGAAGTCCTTGAAGGGCTTGAGCCGGTTCGCCGCCGCCCTGGAATGTATATCGGCGGCACTGATGAGCGCGCACTCCATCATCTGGTGGCCGAAGTCCTTGATAACTCCATGGATGAAGCTGTTGCCGGCCATGCCAGTTGGATTGAAATGGAGATCCGTGAAGACCAGACGGTAATCATCACCGACAATGGCCGCGGTATCCCGATAGACCCGCATCCCAAATTCAAGGACAAGTCGGCGCTTGAGGTGATCCTGACCACCCTTCACTCCGGCGGCAAGTTCTCCGGTGAGGCTTATGAGACTTCCGGTGGTCTGCATGGTGTCGGTTTATCGGTGGTTAATGCCCTTTCCGATCTGCTTGAAGTCGAAGTGGCGCGAGACCGTAGAATCTGGCAACAGACCTATTCGCGCGGTGCCCCGGAGGGACCGCTAACAGATATGGGAAGCACGCAGAACCGGCGCGGCACCCGCATTTCCTTTCATCCCGATGCTCAGATTTTTGGGGTTACCAATCATTTCCGCCCCTCCCATCTCTATCGCATGGCGCGCTCTAAGGCCTATCTTTTCAGGGGCGTGGAAATTCGCTGGAGTTGTGACCCGAAATTATTGAAATCCGGTGATGAAACACCGGAAAAAGCGACCCTTCATTTTCCCGGCGGACTATCGGATTACCTGACAACAGCGCTCGGCAAGCGGCGCACAGTCACACCTGTGGCCTTCGCTGGCGATTCGAAACTCAATGGCGGTTCAGGTAAAGCAGAATGGGCGGTTCACTGGCCGATTGATGAAGAACCGTTCTTTAATTCCTATTGCAACACCGTCCCTACGCCACTGGGCGGCACCCACGAACAGGGCATGCGTTCCGCTCTGGCCAAAGGATTAAGGGCCTATGGCGAACTGATTGGAAACAAACAGGCCAGCAAGGTCACCGCCGATGATGTGGTTGGCGGTGCTTGTATCATGCTTTCTATATTTATTTCCGATCCGCAGTTTCAGGGCCAGACCAAGGATAAGCTTTCAACCGTGGAAGCCCAGCGTCTGGTCGAGGCCTCCATTCGTGACCATTTCGACCATTGGTTATCGGCGACACCGGATTCTTCTCAGGAACTTCTTGAACACACCATCCGTCGCGCTGAAATTCGGCTGAAAAAACGCCAGGACAAACAGACCAAGCGCCAATCCGCAACCAAGCGTCTGCGTCTGCCCGGCAAACTTTCAGATTGCACGCGCTCCAGCGCCGACGGAACAGAGCTGTTCATCGTCGAAGGGGACTCTGCTGGTGGTTCAGCTAAACAGGCGCGCCTTCGCGAAACCCAGGCTGTTCTTCCTCTGCGGGGTAAAATCCTCAACGTCGCCAGCGCCACTGCCGACAAGATGCGCGCAAATCAGGAATTGTCTGATTTAATTGAGGCCCTGGGCTGTGGCACGGGCGATGCCTTCATGGAAGATGATCTACGCTATGAAAAAGTCATCATCATGACGGATGCCGATGTTGACGGCGCCCACATCGCGTCTCTGTTGATGACCTTCTTTTTCAGGGAAATGCAGGAACTGGTCGAAAAAGGTCACCTCTATATCGCGATCCCACCGCTTTACCGGATCAGTCAGGGCGGCAAAACCCTTTATGCACGTGACGACATTCACAAAGACGAATTGATGGAGACGGACTTCAAGGGCCGCGGCAAAGTCGAGATCAGCCGTTTTAAGGGCCTCGGTGAGATGCCTTCCAAACAGTTAAAAGAAACCACCATGGACCCGAAGAACCGGGTTCTGCTGCGTGTCACCATCCCGTCCGGGCATAACGATGACGAGATCATCGAAGCCCGTGATACGGAGAAGCTGGTGGAGAACCTGATGGGTAAAAAACCCGAAAAACGTTTCGAATTTATTCAGGAACATGCCCAGTTCATCGGCGACCTGGAACTCGACGTTTAATCAGGCCACCTGAATTGCAGCAGCTTCCTGTAAATCATCATCAAAATCGTTGTTGATGAGCCCCCCATCAAGGACCTTCATTACCGGTTTGTGGTCCGGCACACGATAAACATAAACCTGCGGGCAGAACGAGTCTTCTATACGATGTACAATTTCGGGCTCCCAGCCGGGAATATCAAAGACGTTGCTAATCACAAGTGTGCCCGGCTCCAGCATCTGCTCCAGAACAGGTCTGGCTTTTTCTAGCATTTCTGAGTGCAGATAACACATGACAACGCGGATATCGTTTGGAAGCGGGTGAGACAGGAATTCATACGGGCAGAACGTCGCCTGCTTCCAATCCAGTTTCCTCGGCGACACCAAGCATGATGTTAAGGTTCTGCACGGTTTGCCCGGATGCACCTTTGCCCAGATTGTCGAGCAATCCGGCGATCAGGACCTGTCCGTTTTCCCCATTGGCGAACACATACAGGCGCATTTCATTGGTGCCGTTCAGCGATTCCGGATCTAGTTTTTTCATCGCCGTACTGTCGGCCAGTGATGCAACGCTGACAAAACGACACCCGGCATAATGATCTGACAGCGCTGCATGCACCGTTTCAGCCGATGGGTTCCCCGGCAGAGACCAAAGCTGTAAGGGCACCTGGACAACCATGCCCTGACGATAATGTCCTACACCCGGCGCAAACACGGGTGGATGGACAAGCCCTCCCCACCTGGTGATCTCAGGCAAATGTTTATGCTGGAGGTTGAGGCCATAGGTGAAAAAAGACGCGTCAGTGTGATCCGGTGCATTTTCATCCTCAAATGAGGCGATCATCTGCCGCCCGCCACCGGAATATCCTGAAACCGCATTGATGCTGACCGGCCAGTCTGCAGGCACGATACCTGAACTGACTAAGGGATGCAGGATCGCAACCGAGGTAATGGCATAGCAGCCCGGATTTGTAACCCGACTGGCATTGATAATCCGGTCGCGATGGCCCGCCTCGTATTCCGGAAACCCATAAGCCCACCCATCAGCCACCCGGTGCGCACTTGAGGCGTCGATAACCCGGGTATTTGGGTTATCAATCATCGCAACGGCTTCGCGCGCCGCGGCATCCGGCAGGCAAAGGATTGCCACGTCGGCTTCATTCAGCAGTCTGGAACGTGCCTCTGGGTCCTTGCGACTGTCTTCAGGCAGGCTCAGAAACTCAAGGTCTTTACGATCAGCAAGGCGCGCGCGGATTTGTAGTCCCGTCGTTCCAACCTCACCATCGATAAAAACCCTAGCTGACATAATTCCTACTCCTGATCAACGCCGCACACTTTGGCGGGGCCGCGATCATAAGGCAAGCTTCCGTTACGTCACGAACTTCTTGCATAAATTGCAAAAACTGATCGAGACCGGCAAATCTTACCTATCATCTTTATCTGTCTGCCGCTCACCGAAAAGGTTCGGGTCACTCACCGCCTCACTGATCGCTAGACCTATAGCTGACCCAGAGTCGCCCGCCATCACCTGTGCGGTCGTTATATTGTCGGGATCAATCCCTCCGACACCAGTCTGATGAGTGGGTTGCCCCTCAGATTCAGGTCCGCCATTGATCACGGAGTTTGTGGCTACCCGTTTTAGTATTTCCTGAGAGATCATTTTCTCGATTGCCAGACGTTGATCGGCGGGCATATCAGAAAGCGCCTCTTCCGTTAACCCCATGGCTTCCAATATCTTTTCGCGAAGTTCTTCTAGTTTCTGTTTATGTACTTCCTCGGCATAGGCACGCATACCGTGCTCACGGATATAGTCGATATCGTCTTTATGGGGGATGTCTTTTTTGGTTTTCTGGTGTGCCAGAATATCGTTTCTGGCAACTTCATTTTCAGCTTTCAGGCGGTCTGCTTCCAGCATGGATGCAAATGTTTTGTCCTGCTGTTTTGGTCTGGCAAACTGCGTGAATAGGTCTGTCGCTATGGGAATTTGATCATTGTCGATTTTCATTTTTGCCTCCGGTTATCTCTGACACGCGAAGAACCGAGCAATATTCGCGCCACATCAATCACCTGCGTGCTTGCGACGTCGGGTTGCAAGCTGATGATGTGAAGGGTATTCCCTCAACCAATAATTCAGGCCCATCCGCCGGCAACAGGCAGGATATGGCCAGTTACAAAGCCGCAACGACCAGACGCAAACAGTGCTATCAATTCGGCAACCTCCTCTGGCTCACCAAGCCTGCCCAACGGTATATTTCCCAGAATTTTCGAAAGTGCCGCCTCGTTTTCAAGTAGCTCAGGGGGGAAGTAGTCCGGATTTTTGATAAAATTTGGCGCGATCGCATTGACAGTTATACCAAACCGGGCCAACTCCTTGGATAAACTCCCTACCAACGCATTGGTAGCGCCTCTGGCCCCCGCATACATCGAATAATTTGCAATACCGGCCAGCGGGGCGGCGGAAGACACAAAAATAATACGGCCGGATTTCTGGTTTTTCATTTCCCGGGCAACGTGAGTGACCAGCTTGAACGGCCAGACGGTCAACGCCTCAAGGGCTTGTCGGTAATCATCTGCACTTGCCTCGTCAATGGGCGAACGCTTCGCCGGGTATGGATCATTGGACACCAGAACATCTATACGCCCGAAACGGTCCATCATGTCTTCGACGATATATTGAGGCTCGATGCTGGCGCATAGTTCGGCGTTCGGAAAGCTGTTCTGAAATACGTCACGTTGGCGCTTGCCTTCAAACAAGCGGTCATGACAGACAACCGTCATCCCCTCTGCAAGCAGCCGGGCGACCGCCCCATGGCCGACGAAATGATTGACGTGGGTAACCAGACATACTGCGCCGGGTTGCGTGGGGTCGTCAGAATTACGGGACATGCGAAGGGCTACCTGATGTTACGGACCGGAACGGGAATGTAGCGCTTCGACAAGTGGCGCCAATTGTTTTTCATACCGCTTCCAGAGTTCTACGGAACTTCTGTAAATTGGGCGACGGACCTGAGCCAGGCTGGCGGTTGTGATGGCCCGCTCTGTTTTGTGAAAGTCTAGGCAGGCATCGTCCCATTCAAGCCCGCATTGGGCAATCAGGGCGCGTGATTGTCCTTCCTGATCGTCAATAAGGTCTTCGTACTTAATGTCGTATAGAAATCCCGGAAGAATGCTGTGCCAGTGTGCCATCAGGTCTTCATACAGACGATAATACTGGCCTAGTTCCGTCAGTTCGCAGGAATATTCATGCACGGCCCCTGGAAAATAGGTTTTGAAGATCGACAGGCAGTTGTCTTCAGGGGTCCGCTTGCAGTGAATGACCTTGGCGTTCGGCAAAGCCAGTTTGATTAAGCCGATGTGGAGAAAGTTTTGCGGCATTTTGTCGGTAATAAAGCGCGCATCTTGTGAATGACTGCGAAGGCTGTTCAGGTAGGTCTGTCCGATTTCAGCAAATCTGCTGTCGTCAGCGTTATGGATGGCATCTGCATACCCCCCTTGCGCCACAGTGCCAACTGCCGCCCTTAGGGTCTGGCTGAGGACCGTCAACTCTCCTGCCCCGAAAACATCAGGATGAGACGCCAGTATCTGCTCGACCAGCGTTGTACCCGAGCGTGGCATACCAACAATGAATATCGGGGATGCATCCCGGTCGCCTACGTTTTTGAATTTATTAAACAGCGATGCCGTGAATATCTCCCGAATCCGACTGAAATACACTTTCTGCTCATCTGTTGAATAAGAAAAACAAGCCCGTTTAAGCCGGTTTCCTTCTGCCAGATATTCAAAGGATTTAGGAAATTCGCCAATGTCCTCATAGGCCTTCGCCAGTCCGAAGGCGAGATTTTCACGTCCGAAATCCTGAAGGTCCGATTTTCTATACAGCGCTTCCATCGCCCTGATGTCATCATCAAGTTCGCGATGTTTGGTGATGCTTGCCAACTGCCGGTGAGCTTCCGGGCTTTCCGGTTGCAAGTCGATCACCTTGCGAAAGGCATCTCTTGCGCCTTCCAGTTGCCCGGTCTCGCTCAGAACAAAACCCAGATTGAAATATCCGTCGGCTAAGGTCGGGGCAAGTCTAATGGTCGTTCGAAACCCGGTGGCGGCCTCATCAAAACGGCCTAAGTTCATGTGAACGTTTGCCAGATTAAAATGCGCTTCCATATAATCAGGCTTCAGGGACAAGGCCCTCTCATAACAGGCAATAGCTTCTTCAGCCTTTCCCACAGCCACCAAAGCGTTGCCCAGATTGTAACGGGCTTCTGGATGATTGGGGTTAAGGTCGACGACCTTTTGAAAATTCTCTGCCGCGTCGTCAAAATGACCAAGTTGTTCACAAACGATTCCCAAATTAAGAAGCGTCTCGGGATGGTTGGGGGCAATGCCGAGAACCTGGCGGTATCCATTTTCCGCGTCTGCCAGACGCCCCTGCTGATGATGAGAGAACGCATTTTGGAAAAGCTGCGCCGGGTCGCGACCGAGACCTCCAGTGGGTATCCCTTTTTGTTTTTTAGCTAATCTGCGACGTTCAGCTCTGTTCATGATTGTTCCGGATAATTTTTCCCAAGGCGCATAATCCCGCAGTCTATTCTCATAATCTTAAATAAAAAAGTCGTGTCAGGCGGAAGGCCGTACCGACATCGTGAACAAATTCCGATGGGGCCCCCTTCCCCAGGTCTCAAGCGTCACGGTTTTCTGGGGGTCCGGTGACGCTCATCACTTACGCGTGAGGCCTAATCCACCAAAATAGTGGCATGGATGATCGAAGAGAACATATACGTCATGAGGTATCGCCCTTGAATATCATGATCAACGGTCAGCGCTACCAGGCTGATGAGTGGAGTTTTGGCGGATTTCTTCTGAGTGCCGATCCAGAGGACCTGCCGCCCGGCGCGCTGGTCTGTATTGATGGACTTGCGCCCAGTAAAAAGAAAGCAAGGACCGTCTCAATCCGCGCCCGAGTCGTGCGTGCCAGTGAGGATGGAGCGCATGTCGCGCTAACTTGTCTGCACCTGGATGACGATGCCTTCCAGGTACTGGCGGAGCTTGGCGGATAAGCCGTTACCAAGCCCTCAAAATCCCGAACACCTGTAGTATCATAATTAACCAGAGTGGATTTCCGCTTCGAAACCCTCTCGGTCCTTCTCTATTTCATCCAGAACAGTGCGCAGTGCCACTGGCCGTTGATCGTATTTGCCACTCCAAACGATAATCTCCACGATGATCGGAGCTAGATCACGGCCTTTTTTTGTAAGCTCGTAAATGAAACTTCTGCGATTTTCGGGGTCACGTGACTTCGAGACTATGCCTTCAGCTTCCATATGTTTCAGCCGGTCAGCGAGTATGTTCGTCGCAATTCCTTCATCAATTTCGAGGAAATCACTGTAGGTCTTTTTGCCCTTCAGCATCATTTCCCGAATGACCAGAAAACTCCAACGGTCCCCGAACGTGTCGAGGCCGAAAGCGATTGGACATCCTGTTTCCCGAATTTTGGTTTTACTTCTCATTTCAGAACCATAGAGAAATCACTTGCATAACAAAAGTTATTAATTTAAACCGTAATTAACTTGTATTTAGCAAGTTAATAAAATCAAAGAAAACATCAAACCTCGAGCGGTAAATGAATGGAAAAAAGTAGAAGCACGTCCTCAGAATTCAACGACCTGTTGAGCCGGCGAAAAACGCTGAAATTTCTGGGGTCGACTGCCGGTGTGGCTCTCGCATCAGCCATTGCGATCCCGTCAATCCCAGCTCAGGCTCAGGCCCAAACTCAAAACACATCACTAAAAGGAAAAGTCATGACACCTAAAGCATTTGTCTACACTGAACTGCAAAACTCTGCCCCCTTCAACGATGTTCCCTGGAACGACCTCAATCAGCTCATCGCTGCCGAACCCGGCTTCCTGAACAAAACCTGGTTTTCCGGCGTCGGGAACAACTCTGTGGGCGGCCTTTACGCCTTCGACAGCATTGAAAACGCGCAACATTACTGCACTGAATTTTTCCCTGGTGTCGCCAAAAAGTTCGGTGTTGCGCAAACCACCCGCGTGTTTGACGCAAGCCTCGTAAAAGACGCCAGCCTTGATATGGGGTCTCCGCATTTCGGCGCCAAACCTACGCAGGAACCTGGAGCCTTTGTTTATACAGAGGTGCAGATAAACGTGCCGTTTGAAAAGGCCCCCTGGCAGGATCGTAACCCGATCCTCAAAGAACAAAAGGGTCTTGTCTCAAAATTGTGGCTGAGTGGTCTTCATACCAACACACTTGGCGGTGTTGATGCCTTCGATACCATCGAGAATGCATTGGCATTTGCCGTCGATGATTTCCCGAAAACCCCGGCCAAAATGAACGCCGCTTTTTACACGCGGGTCTTCGACGCCAAAGCCGCCGAAGGGGCCAGCCGCGACTCGAACTCACCCTATTATTCTTAAGCCAATCAGCTTCCCATTCCCCATTAGAAATGGCGGGCGGCCTCAGGGTCGCCCGCCAATGCTGCCCCAGAGTTCTGCCCGAGAGTCCCGCCTCAGGCGGGCACCCGTTGCATCACCGGAGATTCGCGAACGGGAAGATGAATGATCGCCGAAAACGCTCCGAATCCGACACCAACCCACCAGACCATGTCATATGATCCGTACTGATCATACATGGCCCCCCCCAGCCAGACACCAAGGAATGAACCCAGTTGATGGGAGAAAAATACAATCCCGTAGAGCGTACCCATATAGCGAAGTCCATAGATATGGGCGATCAAACCAGCCGTAAGCGGCACCGTCGCCAACCACAGAGACCCCATGACAATGGAAAACAAAACCACCGTCGTCGGTGTCATAGGGACCATGATAAAGGCCGCCGCGGCAAGGGTGCGGCCCGTATAAATGCCCGCCAGCAGGTACTTTTTAGGCCATTTCTTACCCAACGCTCCTGCCGTAATCGCGCCGATGATATTGGCCGCACCGATGATGGCAATGGAAAACGCCCCTAAAGCCGACGTGGAAGAAATGCCAAGACTACGGATCACGCTGTTCGGCGGAATGGCACTACAGATTTCAGTAACGAAGGCGGGAAAATGTGCAGTTACAAAGGCCAGTTGGAAACCGCATGAGAAGAACCCCAGAAAAATCATGCTGTATGTAGGATCGCGTAGCGCCTTCGTTAAAATCTCGCCAAAGGTCTCGTTCATTTCCTGATGGCTAAGTGCTTCCTTGCCCTTCATGAAGGGCAAGACGGCAAGAACCGCAATAATCGCTCCGGCAAAAATCAAAAATACCGATGACCAGTTCATATGCTGCAACAAGGCATTGGCAATGGGCGGCCCGAATATCTGACCGGCCGACCCTGCCGCAGTGGCGATCCCCAAGGCGAGCGACCTGTGTTCTTCGGCCGTGCTGCGCCCAACAACAGCCAAAATGACACCAAAACCAGTTCCGGCGATACCAAAGCCGACAAGAATTTCCAGAAACTGGTGAGCTTCCGGCGTGACCGCAAAACTGCTCAGCACAAGCCCCAGCGCGTACACCATCGCACCTAGAATGACCGCACGCCTGTCACCAAATTTTTCGGCAAACGCACTAAACAGGGGCTGGCCGATACCCCAGGCCAGATTCTGAATGGCGATTGCCAGCGAAAATTCGATCCTCAGCCAATCAAATTGTTCGGCGATGGGAATCTGGAACACACCGAAACTGGCGCGGATGGAAAACCCGGTCATCAGAATCAAGCTGCCTGCGATCAGCACAGGGGTAAACAGTGTTGATTTCGTTTTTGTCGTCAATAGGATTCCCCCCGTTGTGTCGTTCGGCCTACAAGGTACATAGCCAAACCTAATAATGGTTTATTGCTTAACTGAGTAGATAATCAATCCGGGAAAATTAACAATACCTGACCACTTCAGGCTGAAAACGTTCAAATATAATTGCCCTGAAATCCTCGCCAAGGAAAGTACCATTTCCCAAAAACAAAAAGGGCCGCCCGAAGGCAGCGCTTTTCAGTCCGAACTATTCAACTGCTCCCGCCCCTCGAATAAATCAATATCCTGTTGTGCCGCAGCAGCAAGATGGTCGACCAATGCCCTGACTCTCGCGTTGTGACGCATATCTTCATGATAGACTGACCACAACTCACCCGAAGGATGCTTGTCGTTGAGAGGTGAGATAATTGGAATCAGGCCGGGCCAAACCGCTCCGACGATACAAGGCAACACTGCTAACCCCACGTCGGTCGACACCATTTGGGCAGTTGTCAGCATACTGTTCGAACGAAAAGCTAGATCAACATCTGGAATCGACTGCCCTATCCAGTTTTCCGTTTCCATTGCTAACTTACCGCCACTCCAAACAATAAAGGGGTGATCGGCGAGGTCAGCTGGAACTTTGATTTTTCCGAGTTTGTTTTGAAATCTGGCACTTCCATACACTCCCCACTTAAGCGTGCCGACTTTTCGACCAATCAATGTTTGGTCGCTTGGTTTGCGTGGGCGTAGTGCAATATCGGATTCACGTTCAGTTAAGTTCAATACTCTGTTTTCACTGATGATAGTGACGGCCAGACCAGGATATTTGTTGCGAAAGGACTCAACATGTCGGCTCAAGAAACAGGTGGCCAACGTCTCCGTAGCGGTAACGCGGACCTGACCTGTCAGTTGCTGATCATGTCCTGTGATGACCCGATCCGCCCTATATGCAGCCTGCTCCATTATTTCGGCCGCTTGAACAACTTCCTGACCCGCCGCTGTCGGCATGTATCCTTTACGTGCTCGATCAAACAAAAGGGTTTGAATAGACCGTTCAATTTTATCAAGTCGTCGAAAAGCTGTTGAGCTATTGACGCCAAGCTCCCCGACAGCGCGGGTTACCCCTGCTGCCCGATATATTGCCAAGATATAGCGATAGTCTTCCCATGACAGTTTTGTTGGTATTTGCATTATTGCGAATCCAATTCCTAAAAACACCTATTTATTGTTACTTTTGCAGATGCTTACTTGTTGCGCAAACAAAACAGCAAGGAGCATGGCTATGAAAAATTTGACCATTGTTGGCGGTGGATTTGCCGGTCTATGGGCAGCGATGAGTGCCGCAGCAGAGCGACACCGCCTGGGCATTTCACCAAAAGCGCTGGAGATCAAACTGATTAATAAGGATGGCAATCTTGTTATACGACCTCGACTTTATGAGGGGGCCCGGAATGACATGAAAGTGCGGCTTCAGCCTTTGCTCGATGTCATTGATGTGCGTCTTACGCAAGGTCTCGTTAAAGACATCGATCTGACAAATAATTTGATATCCTATGAAAAATCGGGTGGCATACAGGATCACTCATATGGAAGCTTAATTCTGGCAAGTGGCAGCCAGA